>Ga0082335_1007682_pt1 | contig 12799 bp, 11 predicted proteins | sample Subgrocontami58m_FD_72375 | JGI IMG/M metagenome (GOLD analysis project Ga0082335, IMG submission 72375) | Subsurface groundwater microbial communities from S. Glens Falls, New York, USA - GMW37 contaminated, 5.8 m (SPADES assembly) (version 2) ...
CGTCCGGGTCGTATAGAGCCAACACCGTCGGCCCGATGCTGAGGTCGTAGTTGCCCTTCGTGACAAGTGGAATCCACTCCACCGGGTACTGGACGACGCGAATCTTGGTCTCAATGCCAGCTTTGCGAAGGTCCGCCGTGACCGTGAGCGTCATGGGTTCATACAGGTGCGGCTGGAGCATTTCCAGCGTCAGCCCTTGCGGGAAGCCCGCCTCCGCCAGGAGCTTCTTCGCCTCGTCCAGATTCGCCTGAGTGGGCCCGCGGTACGGAGGCATCTTGTTCAGCTCCGCCTCCGGCAGCGCCCATTCCCCGGCCGGCAGGTACGCGCCCTTGAAGCCGGCACCCTGGTAGGCGGTGTCGATGACATTCTGCTGGTTCAAAGCATTGAAGATGGCCTTCCGCACCCGTATGTCGTCCAGGGGCTTTTTGCGCGTATTGACCAGCAGGTACTGGACGGAGTCCGTGCTGTACCGGGAGATCTGGACACCGGGGATGTCCTTTTGCAGGAGATCGGCCTCCCGCTTGCTCAGGCCGCGGGTGCCGTGCCCCCCGAAGACGACCCGCCCAATACGCAGGGCTGCCACCTGAGTCGCCGGCTCCCGCAGGATGATCCACCGGATACCGTCCAGGTACGGCAGACCCTTCTTGAAATAGTTGGGGTTCCTCACCAGCTCGATGCTCACATTCTTGTTCCAGGCCTTGAACATGAAGGGGCCGCTGCCCAGCGACTTCTGCTCCAGGGCGTGCTGGTCCTTCTCAAGGATGTGCTTGGGCATGATGGACACGGCCGGGTGCGCCATCAGGACCGCGAAGTAGGTGACGGGCCGGCTCAGCCGGACCCGAACCGTCTGCGCATCGGGCGTCTCCACCTTGTCTATCGCCTCGAAGAGCACTTTGAAAGGAGTCTTGATCCCGCCGGGGCCGGTCTTCATCCGGTCGAGAGTAAAGACCACATCTGCCGAGGTCAGCGGCTTGCCATCATGGAAAGTGACGCCGCTCTTGAGCGTGAACGTCCATGTCTTGCCGTCCGGACTGGCGCTCCATTTCTCCGCCAGGTCGCCGGTGATGACGCGGTCAGGAAGCTTGGAGGGGTCCACCCGGAGGAGGCCGTTATAGACAGAGGACTGGTTCTGGAGGGTGAAAATCGAGGGCTCTTGGTTCACGTCTATGAAAGCATCCTCCGTGCTCTGGTAGGCCGTCAGGATGCCGCCGTACCGGGGCTGCTCCGCGGGCGCCCGGGGCGCGGGCGTTGGAGTGGCCACCGTGGGGCGCGCCGGGGCGGGCGTAGGAGTCTTGACCTGGGGGAGCACCTGGAGCGGAGGAGCCACTGTGGGCGCCGTCGCCGGTGGCTTGGCGGGCGCCGCGGGTGCGCTGGGAGCAGCGCTGGGGGCGCATCCAGCGAACACAAGGGCCACCACGATCGCCATGCTGAGGGAGCGAGCCGTTGTTTTCAAGTGAGTCATAGCTGTCCTCCTAATGTTGGATTGAGGCCATGTCAGACCCACTCTCCTGAGCAATGTCGCCCGTGTTCGCCCCCAGATGCCCTGCGAAAGCCGGCGCGTGCCAGGAAGGGCCCCGATTCCTGCGACTGTTCATCGGACGATATGCAGCGGTTCCATTCTTGCTGCTGTATTTATATGCCTATTTCGACTTGATGTCAACCCTTTTTGAGTAACATGGAAGCGGCCTGCGTTGATGATGGAGTGGGAGAGCGCGTGGATAGCGTCACCAATATCCGGGCCAGCTATCCAGACGTCACCTGAATTCAGTTTTATGTCCCAATTTATGTCCCAAACGGGTGCGATTCATGGTGTTTCTCGTCCAAACAGCGCAGGCAGAGATAGGCGCGCAGATCGGCTCCGGCGGGACGGCGGTGCCGCTGAGGCCTCGCAATCGGGCCAGGCATCTCTCGCTCATCGTTTGCGCCGGGCGCCGCCATTGCGCGGGCGTGTCCGTGAGCACGGCGGCGGCGCGGCCCAGGTGTCGAGAGAAGCTGCGTATGCGCCTCTACAGCGCGCCGCAGGTGGTCAAGGGACTCGAACGTCTGGTTCTGTTTCTTTCGGGTTGGCAGTCTTCTGAAATGTGTTTCGGAATAGCGAAGAAGACAACTGGAATCAAACGTACCTATACGTCAATCCTCTCGCGTTCTGGTTGAAAGGTCATTGCCCCATTCGCCGAGGACACGGAGGAACAGAATGCCTTGTTGCATCGTGGATGACAGCAGATCGCAGGGATTCCCGCGCCGCTACCCGCCGATCTGGTACATCTCCACCTTGCGGCCCGCGCGCTCGGCCTCGGTGAGCTGCGTGCGCTCCTCCGAGTGCTAGGGCAAGTGAGACCGGATGTTGGCAATCAACTCTCGCAGCCACCCGGGCAACGTGACCCGCATCCAATCAGGTATCACGCGCGGCCAATCGTGGCAACCTACGACCCACGAGAACCACTGAGCGATATTGAACAGGATGAAGAAATAGGCGGAGTCGACGCCTGCTCCTACCCAGCAAAGTCCTAATGATGCCCAAATTCGCCCAATGACAAAGAGTATCGCCGTGACAGCCACTGCGAGAATTGTCAGCCACCGGAGAAACTCGATCAGCAAATCGAGCAGCCAGCAGTTGTTCTCAAATGTTGCACACAGCAACAGAAAGATTACGAACAAGACCAAGCCAATGAAGAGGCAGACGGCGCCGACCACGGCGACAATTGCAAACCCTACCGAGGCATATCCACACGAGGGGCAACTGAGCAGTGCGCACAAGCCAACGGCAAGCAGCACCGCGCCGACAATCATGAACATCAACATCCATATCATCAGGGCTACGCACGACGGATCGGGGGGTTCGACTTTTTGCCTCTTGCAATTCGTCAGATCAAAGAATTTCACCAGGGATTTGGGAGGGCACCGAGTTTCTCGCGGCGTGAGAGTCACTGTGACCCGTTTGTTGCCGCCGCCAGAGTAGGTGTGGGTATTAGAAGGGCCCCTGTTTTGCTCGGTCGGGCCATCATCAAACTGCCAGTCGTACCTGCCGGCGGCGTTGCCGGGATTCGTGGTCACCAGATAAGTCGCGAAGACAGCGCCGTCGGCTGAGCCGTCGGGGTTCGCGACGCAGACCTGGTTCGTCAATTGCACGTCGGCGATCTCCGGACACGGAGGAGGCTCGCAGTCCTGGACACGGACAGTTTCCTCCCACTTTATCTCCGTGCCCGGACAAAGCGAACTGTCGGCTGGAGTGAAGGTTATCTTGACAGGGTAATCGCCACCGGCCGCATACACATGGTTCTTTGTTGGCAGCGTGGTGGTCTGGCCAGGCTGTCCCGGTGGTTCGTCGCCAAATTTCCAGGTGTACGTGCCCTGAGCGTCTGCCGGATATATCGTGACCAGAAAAGTGACCGAGGTCTTTCCATCGTCGGTGCACTCCTGGTCCGCCTGCAGGGCCGTCAGCTTAGGGCAGCACGGCGGCACGTTTAACGGCGCTGAATCGGGTGTGTCCTCACAACCGGAATGACGGACCGTTACGGTCACGGAATAAAGGCCGGGCTGGTCGTAGTCGTGCGTTTGTATGGGGGACGAGGTGTGGTCCCGATCTGCCATGAGAGGCCTCGGTGATCCCTCGTCGCCGTAGAGCCAGATGTATGTGCAGTTCGTGACGGGCGCGACAAGTCGCACTTCGATTGTGGCTCGTGTCTTGTGTCCCGAGGCGACCTCGGCGCAGGTTACCCCTGTAATGACGATGTCGCGGATCTGGGGGCAGGTCGTGACGTTTTCACAAGGAACTTCGTGCAGCCAGGGGTCCGAGTGGCAACTGGGGTCGTCAGTGCATGTTGCACGCACAGTGACCTGTTTGCCGCACTGTAATGAGTAGGGGTTGTGGACGAAGCGCTGCCACGTTCCGCTGTCCGAGGCGACATCGCCTTCCTGCGCGCCGGGTTGGCTGGTGAGGGTGTGTCCTTCGAACTCAATGGTGACGTCGACGTGCTTGCAGCCGCCGACCACGTGTCCGATAACACGAAAGTCTTGAATCTGGCCGGGTGACGATTCCGGGGTCAGTCCCGTGACTTCGTCGATCGTGATTCGGCATTCAGGAGGAGGCATTTCCCTGTCTGTTCCTTCCGACCACCAGATACCGACGGCCAAGAATCCGTCATCGGTATAACACGATCGTGCACGCAGGTCAAGTATGTGTACATATTTCGCAACAGCCGAATGGTCGGACATACTGATAACTCGGACAGAGTTGACAGATAGACTGAAGGGGCCAATAATGCGGATGGAGTTGAAAATTGCCGAACTTGGCGTTTTGAACAACTGAAATGAGGGCTCCTGCTAAGAGGTAAAGGACATGGTCTTTTACTGGCTTGTGCTTGGCATCCTCGGCGTATGGCGGATTACGCACCTCTTCTACGCGGAAGATGGACCGTGGGACATTTTCGTACGACTACGGAAACTCGCGGGATCGGGATTCTGGGGCAAGCTGCTCGATTGCTTCTATTGTCTAAGTCTTTGGATAGCCGTTCCCTTCGCGCTCGTCCTGGGAGATGGGTGGATGGAACGAATCTTCTTATGGCCTACTTTCTCGGCGGGGGCGATTCTGTTGGAGCGTGCTACATCACGTTTGCAGGGCACGACGCCAGCTCCATTCGCCGAGGACGCGGAGGAACAGAATGCCTTGTTGCGGCGGCAAGAGGGAACAGTTCCACAAAAGGACCCCGGCTCAAGAGACAAATGAAGCGGCTCAACAAGTGTCTCCTCAGCGGCAGGTTTTGTCTGTCACTGTGTACTTTGAGTACGTTGGCAAGACGGGCCTAACTGTGGTGGGACCTATCACCGGGAGCCGGTATCGTTTTGACGGCCCCGGCGCGATAGTCGCCGTGGACGGGAGGGACGCTTCTCCGGTTGCGGCAGTCCCCAACCTGAGGCAGGTAAGGCACGGTGCATAGCGTCAGGGATCCCGGAGTCGCCTTGTTGTATCGTGGATGACAGCAGATAGCAGGGATTCCCGTGCCGCTACCCGCCTATCTGGTACATCTCCACCTTGCGGCCCGCGCGCTCGGCCTCGGTGAGCCGCGTGCGCTCCTCCGAGTACCGGTCCGCGCGCGCGCCCCAGGCCTTCGCGATGACGTCCGCCAGCTCGCCGTCGGTGGCGCCGGAGCGCAGCGGGCCGCGCAGGTCGTGGCCCTGGCTGGCGAACAGACACGTGAACAGCTTGCCGTCCGTGGACAGGCGGGCGCGGGTGCAGGTGCGGCAGAAGGGTCGCGTGACGGAGCCGATGATGCCGATCTCGCCGCCGCCGTCCAGGTAGCGGAAGCGCTCGGCGACCTCGCCCGGATAGGTGGGCGGGACAGGCTCGATGGGCAGCATGGCGTTGATACGCTCGAATATCTCGGCGGCGGGCACCACCTGGTCCATCTTCCACCCGTTCAGGTTCCCCACGTCCATGTACTCGATGAAGCGGACGATGTGCCCCGTGCCCTTGAAATGGCGCGCCAGGTCAACGATGGTGTGGTCGTTCGCGCCCCGCTGCACGACGGCGTTTATCTTGATGGGATTCAGGCCCACCGCCTCCGCCTGGCGGATGCCGCTCAGCACCGGCCCCACGCTGATGCTCCGTCCGTTCATCCGGCCAAAGACCGCGTCGTCCAGGCTGTCCAGACTGACCGTGATGCGCCGAAGCCCGGCGTCCCTCAGCGCCTGAGCCTGCCGCTCCAGAAGAAAGCCGTTGGTCGTCAGCGCGAGGTCGTCCACGCCCGACACATTGGTGAGTATGCCCACCAGCTTGGGCAGGTCCTGCCGGAGAAGCGGCTCGCCGCCCGTCAGCCGGATCTTGGTCACGCCCAGCCTGGCGAACACGCGAACAAGACGCGCGATCTCCTCGAATGTGAGTATCTCCGAGCGCGGGAGGAACTGGTACCGCTCGCCGTAGACCTCCGCGGGCATGCAGTACGGACAGCGGAAGTTGCACCTGTCCGTCACCGAGATGCGCAGGTCTCTGAGCTGCCTGCCCAGCGTATCCCGCGTCATGTCCTGCCCGTTCCCCTGCCTCAAGCCGTTATCCCACGCCACGGGTATCCGTGCCGTGAAGCACGTGACGTGCCCCCTATGGTAACCGATTAAACCACAAGAGCGAAAGCGTCCCGGCGACGAGCGCGAGCACGGCGGCGAAGCCCGTGAACCCGGCCGTAAGCTCGGTCTGCTCCGGTTTGAAGACCAGCCGCGTGCTCAGGTTTTCATAGATGTCACGAAGGTCGGTCTGGTTGTCGGCCTTGAAGTACTGGGCGTCGGTCGCCTCCGCGATGTGCCGGAGCGTTTGCTCGTCGAGCAGGACGCGGACGGAGCGTCCCTCGAACCGCAGGACAGTCCCGCCGGGGCTGCCCACGCCGACAGTATAAACGCGCACGCCACGGTTCGCCGCCTGGTCAATGACCTCCAACGGACGAGGCCCCACGTTGCTCTGGCCGTCGCTCAACAGGACAACGACCGCGTTGGTGTACGTGCCACGGGATACTGGCGCTGGTCGAAGCGTCGGCTCGGGGAGTCGAAGAGAGTCCCTCGAAAACGACGACGACGGCGTCGGCCTCGCGTCTGGCTCCTCGAATATGGCGTCCAGCGACGTGAGAATGCCGCGTCCGATGGCGGTGCCGCGCTGCGGCGTCAGGCGGCCAATCGCCGCGAGCACGGCGTCGCGGTCCGCCGTCGGCGCCTGAACAATCGCCGCGTTGTCGCTGAACGCGACGACGCCGATGCGGACGTTGGGCGGCTGTTTCTCCACAAAGGCGCGCGCCGCCGCTTTCGCCGCATCAAGCCGCGTCGGCTTGAGGTCGTCCGCGCGCATGCTCCCGGAGACATCTATCGTCAGGATGACCGTGCCCTGCTGGGAGGGCAGCGTCACGGTGGCAACCGGACGCGCGAGCGCGACAATCATGACCGCCACGCTGGCGATGAACAGCGCGGGCGGGATGTGGCGACGCGCGCCGGGCCCGCGTCCCACCGCCTCCCTGATGAGGGAGAGGCTCGCGTACCGCAGCGCGAATTTCTGCCGCCGCCGCTGCACGAGGATGTACGCGGCGACAAGCGCGGGCACCAGCAGCAGCAGCCATAACATCCCCATCCAAAGGAACGACATACCTCTCCCCCGTTACGCGCTCGGCCCGTCCATGCCGGTAGGCCCAGGCGTCAGACCCCGCGCATATGACCTGGCGAAGGACGCCGGCGCCTTCGTTCGTTGTTTCCGCAACGTCGCCGCCTTCACGATTTCCTGCACCAGATCACCCTCGGTGGAAAGCTCCAGCACATCAACGCCGACGCGACTCAGCGCGACATGCAGTTCATACTCACGCCGCCGGGCGGCATCGGCGAACCGCCGCCGGAAGCGCCGGTCGTGCGTGTCAACAAAAAGCTGCTCGCCGCTCTCGGCGTCCTCCAGGATGATGGACCCGATGTCCGGCAATTCCGTCTCCCGCGGGTCGTGCAGTCGGACCGCCAGCACGTCATGGCGCTGGGTCAGCATGCCCAGCGGCTTGTCCCAGCCCGGCGGGCTGATGAAATCAGATACAACGAACACCAGAGACCGTCGCTTGATCATCCGCAACGCGGCCTCCAGCAGCGGCGCCAGGTCCGTCGGCGGCGCGTGCTTCAGCTTCGGCAGGCTGAGCAGGGCGTCGAGCAGGCGCAGGACGTGGTGCCTGCCGCTCCGCGCGGGAATGACGCCCTCTACTTTGCCGCTGTAGAGGATGGCGCCCACGCGGTTGCCGTGGCGCGTGAGCAGCCGCGCCAGGACGGTGACGAAATCTATCAGAACGTTGCGCTTGAGCGTCTGCACCGTTCCAAAGTCCACCGAGGGACTCATGTCCAGCAGGAACCACGCGGTCACCTCGCGGTCCTCCGTGTACTGGCGCACGTACGGCGTCTGCATGCGGGCGGTGACGTTCCAGTCTATGTACCGCACGTCGTCGGTCATCTGGTACTCGCGCAGGCCGGCCAGGTCGAGACCGAAGCCGCGGAACAGCGTCCTGTAGTCGCCCTGCAGAAGGCCGTCAAGGCGGCGGACTACGGTCCAGTCCAGACGCTGCAGGAGTCTCTCAGGACTTTGCGCTGACATCTGCATGGGCGTGCACCGTCCGCGCGGGAATCGGGACCTGCGCCATGATACGTTGCAGTATGGTATCGCTGGTGACGCCGTCGGACATGGCCTCATACGAGAGGACGAGCCGGTGGCGCATCACGTCCAGCGCCATGTCCACAACGTCCTCGGGCACGACGTAGTCGCGCCCCCGCACGAACGCCAGAGCGCGCGCGCTGATGATCAGGTTGATGGACGCACGGGGGCTGGCGCCGTACATGATGTACCTGGCCATGTCCGGGCTGCCGCATTTTTCCGGGTCGCGCGTGGCGGCGGCCAGGCGCACGGCGTACTGGATCAGCGAGGGGTCCACGTACACGCTCTGAGCGTCGCGTCGGAGGTCAATCAGCTGCTCCGTCGTCACCACGGCGCGCACCGGCGCCAGCGTGCCCGTCATGCGCTCGACGATGACGAACTCGTCGCTTTCGCTGGGGTAGTCCACAACCACTTTCATCATGAAGCGGTCCACCTGCGCCTCGGGAAGGGGGTACGTCCCTTCGGTCTCAATGGGGTTCTGCGTCGCCATGACAAGGAAGGGGTCGGGAACCTTGTGCGTCTCGCCGCCGATGGTCACCTGGCGCTCCTGCATGACCTCGAGCAGCGCGCTCTGCACCTTGGCGGGCGCGCGGTTGATTTCATCGGCCAGCAGCAGGTTGGCGAAGACGGGGCCGAGCGACGTGCTGAACTCACCCGTTCTCTGATTGTAGATACGCGTGCCGACCAGGTCCGCGGGGACAAGGTCGGGCGTGAACTGGATGCGCTTGAAGCTGCCGTGAATGGCCTCCGCAAGCGTCTTTATCGTCAGCGTTTTCGCAAGGCCGGGAACGCCCTCGACCAGCAGATGACCCTGCGACAAAATAGCGACGAGCATGCGCTCCAGCAGGTGGTCCTGCCCCACGATGACCTTCTTGATTTCATACAGGACCTGCTCCATCAGCGGAGCTTCCCCGGGTTTCAAAAGCCTCTCCTCAGTCATGCGTCCTCCCTGGCCCTTGCTCACGTGAGCCCCCGTGCGCCGCCTTCGGGCGAATTCCTCCGTGGCGACCTCCAAACATCGGCGCGGTCATCAGTACCACGGGGGGCCAGCCGCCGTGGCCGCCGCCTCAATCGGCACGGCGAAACCGATGCCGATGAAGACGTCCTGGTCCGTCGGATTAAGCAGGGCCGTCACGATGCCGACGACTTCGCCGTTCCGATTGACCAGAGGCCCACCTGAGTTCCCGGGATTGACCGCCGCGTCAAACTGGACCAGACCCGTCAGCGTCTCTCCAGTCTTCGGCGACTTGAACATCCGGTCCAAGCCGGACACGACTCCCGAGGTCAGCGAGTTGGCGACTCCGAACGGGTTCCCCACCGCCATGACCTCATCGCCCACGCGCAGCGTGGCGGAACTGGTCAGCGTGGCCGCCACAAGGTCGTCGGGCGTCTCGTCCGCGCGCAGCACGGCGAGGTCGTTCTCCGGCTGGGTGACGATAACCTGCGCCGTTGCCCGGGTCCCGTCCGCGAAGAGGACCCGAATTTCCACGGCGTCCTTGACGATGTGCAGGTTGGTCAGGATGACGCCGCTCTCGTCTATCACGACGCCGGTACCCAGCGCGCTCTCGGACGTCCCGCCGGCTTTGGGCACAAGTCCGACAATGCGCACGACCGAGGGCCGGATGATGTCATACGCCTGCGACTGGTACGACGGCGCGGGTGTCGCCGACGCCAGCGTCCGCTCGACGGCGGCGTCAATATCCCGCTGCGTGAGATGCTGCGGCGGCGGCCTGGACGCGTCGTACAGAAACATTGCCACGAGCGCGACGACGGCGCCCGCGCCAACGAGAAGCACATTGCGGAAACGCGCCGCCACGGCGCCAAGGCGTCGCCGAAGCACGTTCAGTCGAGAGGGCGGTGGCTCGGACTGAGGCTGTGACTGGGGAGGGCCGGACCTGTTCCGCATCATGATGCAAGACCCAATCGCGGGCGTATTCGCGTTCCGCCCGACTACATCTCTACCGTTACCGTACCGACACCCCGCCTTTTTGGGAGGAAAAGCTAATTTTATCCCATGTCATGATGCGTTATCAACAGCGCATCCGCGCGGATTATCGCATCGCCGCTACCCACGCACCCGTTTCTCCGACGGTCCGTTCAGCCACTCGGCCCAGACCTTCAAGAGCGCCCGGGCCTTCCGCGCGGCGCGGCCCCTGTGGCTCAGGCGGTTCTTGGCGAAAGGCGTCAACTCGCCCATCGTCCTGTCCAGGTCAGACAGGTAGAACACCGGGTCATAGCCCCACCCCTTGCGTCCGCGCGGCTCCAGCGTGATGCGGCCGTCCACATAGCCCTGGCAGATGTCCGCCAAGCCGTCCGGCAGGGCGATGGCGATGACGCAGCGAAAGCGCGCCGTGCGCCGGGCCTGCGGCACTCCGTCCAGCTTGCGCAGAAGGTAGGCGTTGCGCTGGCCATCGGATGCGCCGTCCCCCGCGTAGCGCGCGGAGCGGACGCCCGGCTCGCCGCCCAGCGCGTCCACGAACAGGCCGGAGTCGTCGGCCAGCGCCAGGAGGCCGCCTGCACGCGCATAGGCCCGCGCCTTCAGCAGGGCGTTCTCCTCCAGCGTCGCGCCCGTCTCCTCGGGCGCCTGCGTCACGCCCACATCGGCGGGCGTCAGCAGCTCGAAGGGTGCGCCACGGAGAAGCTGGCGATACTCGCCGACCTTGCCCGCGTTGTTGGTGGCCAGAAGCAGCCGGAGAAGTGGGGCCTGTCCTCGCTTCGTCATATGCCAGAGCGACCTCGTTTCCAGCCGCCGTTCGGACGACGGACCGGGAGTCCACTGAGAATTATAGCCTCACGCCAGACGGACCGGGACGGCGCAGGCGCCTCGTCCGAAGCCGATTGACGTCGTCTGTGATAAACAGTACAATCCTGTGACTCGTTCCTTTTTTCTCAATCCTGCCCGAAGCGGCAGGGGTGGCGACATAGCACGGCGAAAGCTCGCCACCAGAGCGACAAGGGAGGTGCGATGGCTCGCACGATGGGCAAGGCAAACTCCAGCGCCATTCCGGAAGTCGTCATCATGCGACTTCCGCTCTATATGCGCGCCCTCTCGACCCTTCTGGGCCAGGGCATAGACGTCATCAGCTCCCAGGGTCTTGGCGACCATCTCGGGGTCACGCCCGCCCAGATACGCAAGGACTTCAGCTACTTCGGCCGGTTCGGCAAGCAGGGGCGCGGCTACAACGTCCGCTATCTGTTGAGCGAGCTCCGTCAAATCCTGGGGCTGGAGCGCGAGTGGCACACCGCCCTTGTCGGCGTGGGACGACTGGGGCGCGCCATCATCGGCTATCCGGGATTCGCCCCGGAGGGCTTCAAGATGGTCGTGGCTTTCGACGTGGCCCCGGAGCAGGCGGCCGAGAGCATCCGCGACGTTCCCATCCTGGGCATGTCCGAACTTGAGCAGGCGCTGGTACGCTACAACATCCAGATCGCCATCGTCGCCGTCCCCGCCGTGGAGGCCCAGCCGGTCATTGACCGGCTGGTCAAGTGCAACATCAAGGCCATCCTCAACTACGCGCCACTGCAGCCGCAAGTCCCCCCGGACGTGCACGTCCGCAACATTGACCCCGTGCTGGCGCTCCAGTCCATGACCTATTACCTCAAACAGTTGAGCGGTCCGGCCTCGACGCCGTCCTGACCGCCGCTCCCGCGAAGGCCGCGCAAAGAAAAACCCCTCGCGCTCTGGCGAGGGGTTTTTACATGTCTCTGGTCAGCGGAGCGGAGGACTAGCCCTCCACTCCGGCGCCCGGCCCGCGACGGCGGCGCCGCGCCACCTTGAGCCGCACGGCCGCGCGGCGCAGAGCGGACTCGGCGAGGTGCATGTCCTCGGGCGTGAGCTTCCCCTTCATGCGCTCCTCGGCGCGCTTCATGGCCGCCTCCGCGCGCGCCGCGTCAATCTCCTCCGCGCGCTCAGCGGCGTCGGCCAGTACGGTCACCTTGTCCGGCCGAACCTCCAGGAAGCCCCCCGTCACGACGAGGGAGAACTCCACCCCCTTCTTGCGGAGCCGGACTTCGCCGGGCTGAATCACGGTCAGAAGCGGCGCGTGGCGCGGCAGCACGCCAAGCTCGCCCTCCACGCCGGGCACGACGACGACGTCCACGTCGTCCTGGAAGACGACGCGTTCGGCGGTGACCAGTTCAAATCTGATGGGCATTGGACCTCATCCCCCTGCCCTCTTCTCCTGACAGGAGAAGAGGGATTTGTTGAATCTGGGGGACACCCCCAGACCCCCGGCGCGGATTTAGCGCGCCGTGCCGGCCTCCATCGCCTTGGCCTTCGCCACGGCGTCGTCAATGGTGCCGACCATGAAGAACGCCTGCTCCGGCAGGGTGTCGTGCTTGCCGTCCAGGATCTCCTTGAAGCCGCGCACCGTCTCCTTGATGGGCACGTACGCGCCCTTGATGCCCGTGAACGTCTCGGCCACGAACATCGGCTGCGACAGGAAGCGCTGGATGCGGCGCGCCCGCCCCACGATGATCTTGTCCTCCTCCGACAGCTCCTCGACGCCCAGGATGGCGATGACGTCCTGCAGGTCGCGGTACCGCTGGAGCACGCGCTGCACGCCGCGGGCCACGTTGTAGTGCTCGTCGCCCACGATCAGCGGGTCCAGGATGCGGCTGGGGGGGGCCGGCGGGGGCCCCCGGGGG
>Ga0082335_1007683_pt1 | contig 12798 bp, 11 predicted proteins | sample Subgrocontami58m_FD_72375 | JGI IMG/M metagenome (GOLD analysis project Ga0082335, IMG submission 72375) | Subsurface groundwater microbial communities from S. Glens Falls, New York, USA - GMW37 contaminated, 5.8 m (SPADES assembly) (version 2) ...
GTGAATGGTTTGACGGGGCCGGTGGCCGCAGTCGCGGCCTCGCCCGCGGTCTCGCGGCCGGCCGACGAGATCGTCTTCGAGGGCAGCTTCGAGGAGGTCAACGATTATTTCAGTAGCCGGCAGTGGAGCGATGAACTGCCGATCGTGCCGCCGACGCGGGAGAAGATCGAAGAGTTCTTGCGGCACACGGATTGCGCGCCGGACCAGACCATCGCGATCCTGCCGCAGGCGAACCTCGCCGCGGTGCCGTGGAACATCGCGGCGAACGCGGTCATGGCCGGATGCCGGCCGGAGTGCATGCCGCTGCTGATCGCGGCGGTCGAGGCCATCGCCGACAACCACTACAACCTCAACAATATCGGCACGACCTGGGGCGTGCTGCCGTTTCTGCTCGTCAACGGGCCCGCCGTCAAAAAACTGGGCATCGAGAGCGGCGGCCAGCTGATTTCGAGGGGCGCCAATCCCGCACTCGGCCGTGCGCTTGGCCTGATCATCAGGAACATCGCCGGTTACGGCCTGGGCCGGAACTACATGGGCACCTTCGGTTACCCCATGAATTTCACGCTCGCCGAAAACGAAGACGAATGCCCGTGGGAGCCGTACCACGTCGAGCATGGATTCAAAAAAGAGGACAGCACGGTCACCGCCTGCGGCACGGTCACCTGGGGTTGGCCGCCGGCGATTTACGGCACTGCCGACAAGACCGCGGCGCAGACTGCGCTGGAATTTCTCAGCATCGAGCTGACCAAGAAGCCCTGCCTCGCGCGGCTGGCGGAACGCGGCCCCAACGGTTTCCGCAACATGATCACCATCCTGCTCGCGCCGCCGGTGGCAAAATCGCTGGCGGGCGCCGGCTACTCGAAACAGATGATCCGCGAGTATCTGTACGAACACGCGCGCGTGCCGTTGCGCGAACTGGAATTTCTGCTCAAGTATGGGCATTCCGAAGCGTTTACGATCCGCGACGCCGTCGCGCGGGGCATCTATCCCGAAGAGTATCTGGTCGGGCAGGACGAGGCGGTGCGCGTTCTGCCGGGCCCGGAGGTGATCAACTTCGTGGTCTGCGGCGATCCGCACCGCAACCGGGTGATGGTGCTGTGGGGCGGTTACGTGAATCCGGTCACCCTGAAGATCCGGTTCCCGTCCCATGAATAATGCGGGTCAGTGACACTTTTCCGTGCTTGTGGCGCGATAAGTCTGCGTAGGCGTATTACACTGATGCCGGATGAATCAGGAAATGAATGCGGGGCTCCTGGCGTGATGCCTGCAAAATGAAAGCCGTTTGGTACACGCGCCAGGGTCCTGCGGCCGAGGTGCTGCAGTTCGGCGAGCAGCCGGCGCCGCACGCGGGCCGCGGCGAGGTGCGGGTACGGTTGCACGCGTCGGGCGTCAATCCGGCGGACATGTACCGCCGCGCCGGTATCAACTACGCGCTGGAAGGGCCGCTGGTCATTCCCCACAGCGACGGCAGCGGCGTCATCGACGAGACCGGCGCCGGCGTCGATCCGGCGTGGGCCGGCCGGCGCGTGTGGCTGTATAACGGGCAACGCGGCGGCCGTCTCGCGGGCACTGCAGCCGAATACATCGCGCTCGACGCCGATCTCGTCGCGGAGCTGCCCGACAATACCAGCTTCATCGAAGGCGTGTGTCTCGGCATACCCTGCATGACCGCGCACCGCTGCGTGACGCTGGGTGGCGATCTTTCCGGCCGCAACGTGCTCGTGACCGGTGGCGCGGGCGCGGTCGGCCATTATGCGATTCAATGGGCGAGGCATTGCGGCGCGCGCGTCATGACGACGGTAAGCTCTCGCGACAAGGCGGCGCACGCGCAGGCCGCCGGTGCGGAGCTCGCGGTGAACTATCGCACCGAAGACGTGGCCTCGCAGGTGCGTGCTTTTACCCATGGCGCTGGTTTGCAGCATGTGGTGGATCTCGATTTCGGCGGCAATCTGGCGACGTTCGTGCCGCTGATGGCAGTCAACGGTTCGATCGCTTACTACGCGAGCCGCGGCAATCTCATGCCCGTATTTCCCGCGGCGGACGTGATGCGCCGCAATCTCTCGATCCACGGCGTGGTGCTGAACGGCGCGCCGCTCACCGCGCGCAGGCAGGCGCAGGCGGACATCGTGCGCTGGCTGCATGAAGGGGGCATGGTGCATACCGTGTCATCGGTGCACGCGCTGCCGCGCACCGCGGACGCGCATCTGGCGGTCGAGTCAGGCACGAAACGCGGCACGGTCGTCGTCGACTGCACGGCGCTGGAAATTTAACGGAAGTTCAACATCATGAGGAGTCTCTCCATGTTCAGAATTGCGATCAACCCTTGCATTTCCGCTCCTGACGTGTGCAACCATGGCTGATATTTCCGCCGCGCGCGCCGATCTCGCGCCCAACGGCAAGCTGCGCGTCGGCATCAACTTCGGCAATAACCTGCTCACGGCAAGAGACCCGGTCACCCGGGCGCCGAGCGGAATCGCGCTCGATCTGGCGGCCGAACTCGGGCGGCGCCTGGGCGTGCCCATCGAGATCGTCAGCTACGAGTCCGCCGGGGCGCTCGCAGATTCGGCCACCACCGGCGCATGGGAGGTCGGGTTCCTGGGGGCCGAGCCGCAGCGCGCCAATCAGATCAGCTTTACCGCCGCCTATCTGGAGATCGAGGCGACGTATCTGGTGCCGCCGGGCTCGCCGCTTCGCGCCGTCGCCGACGTCGACCGCGAGGGGGTGCGCATCGTCACGACTGCCAAGGCCGCCTACGACCTGTATCTGCAACGCAATTTGAAACACGCGCGCCTGTTCCACGCCGCGAACGCGGACGATGTGTTCAAGATGTTTGTCGCGGAAAAAATGGATGCGCTCGCCGGACTCAAGCCGCGTCTCGTGACTGACCACGACAATCTTCCCGGGTCGCGCATACTCGAGGGCCGGTTCACCGCGGTTCAGCAGGCGGTCGGCACGCCCAAGGGCCACGATGTTGGTGCGAGTTACCTGCGCGAATTCGTCGAGGATGTAAAAGCCACGGGGCTCGTCGCCCGCACCATCGGGAAGAATGGCGTGCGCGGCGTAACCGTCGCGGCCGCGGCCCCCGCCCGGTAAACAAAATAAAGATGTCGCGCGCAAACGAAATCACGATAGGCACGCTGGGAAGCGTGGCCACCTTCTCCGGAGAAGCAACGAGCAGCATGCGCGAGCTTTATCCGGAGTTCAGCGAACCGGTATATTTCCCTTCGATGGAGGCCAGCTGGGAGGAGTTGCAGCGCGGCACGGTCGACGCCATGATCGTCGGCGTCGAGCGCACCGGCCAACCTCACAATGGCGGTCCCCTGATCGCACACAACTGCTACGTCATCGGGGAGCTGTCGCAACCGCTGAAATGCAATCTTTATGTCAAGCCGGGAACCCGCAGAGACAACATTCGCAGGATCACCGGCCACAGCTCCGTATTCCAGTGCACCGCGTACCTTGACCGCGAATTCCCGGGCGTGCCGCGCGAAGCGCACGGATTGAACTCAGTCGAGGCGGCGAAAGCCGTGATGGCCGGAGACGGGACGTTGGCCGTGGTCGGCTCCAGGTCGCTGCCGCGCGTGGTGAGCGGGCTCGAAGAAATCGGCCGGGATATCGACGACGGCGCCATCGCAAGCTGGTGGGCGGTTGGCAGGCAACCTGTCTTCAGCGACGCGCCTGACGTACTCGTCATCGCATCGCGGTGCGGTCCGGACGGTCAGCTTGGCAGATTGATCGGAGCGGTCGCGGAAACCGGATATTTGCTGCGGACCGCGGCTTCATTTCCAGTAAACAGCGGCTGCTCGGTCTACGACTATCTCCTCACCTTCGACGGCAAGGGTACACGCAGCAGCATCGAGAAGGTCATCGCCCGCTTCAGCGGCACCCGCCTTGCCGGCGCTTTCGACAGGCGCGGCCATGAGCCGAAAGAATAATGTGCGCAACGTGTTTCGCTTGGAGTGGAATGAATGGCATCGCACCTGAACGCTGACACCGGCACCGATCGTTCCGAAGCCGGCTTCCAGCCGGCTCCCAGTACCAGCGGCTTTGTCGAGGCCGGGGGCTTGCGGCTGCATTATCTCGATTACGGCACTGCGGGCCGTCCGGCCATGCTCTGCGTGCATGGCGGTGCGGCGCACGCGCACTGGTTCGATTTCGTGGCGTCCGGATTCAGCGCGGATTATCACGTGCGCGCCCTCGACTGGCGCGGTCACGGCGACAGCGAGTGGTCGGACCCGCCGGAATATTCCTACGAGCGCTTTGCGTCAGACTTGGCGGAGGTGGTCGATAAACTCGGGTTGCGCGACTTTGTTCTGGTTGGCCATTCGATGGGCGGCATGGCTGCTCTCGTCTACGCGGCGACCTATCCGGGAAGGGTGGGGAAGCTTGTTGTGGTCGATACCACGCTGCACATGGCGCCGGAGCGCATCGCCGCGATGCGCGAAGTCGGCGCGCGGCAGGGCAGCAGTTACGCCACGCACGAGGCGTTCGTCGCGCGCTATCGCCTGCGGCCGGAGGGCACGACAGCGGCTCCGGGGATCGTTCGCCACGTGGCCGGACACGCAGCGCGGCAAATCGGCGACGGCAGTTGGCGGCACAAGTTCGATCGCAATATTTACCTGCAGCGCGTCAGCGTTGACGGCTTGCCGTACTGGAACCGCATCGGCATTCCGGCGCTGCTGGTCAAAGGCGGCCACAGCCCGCGCATCACGCCGCAGATCTTCGCCGCGGTCGAGGCGCGTTGCCCGCACGCCGAGCTGGTTGAAGTCCCCCACAGCGATCACCACGTCACGCTCGATAACCCATCCGGATTCGTACAGGTGGTGCAGGCGTTTCTGGCCAGAGGCAATTCGGACGTTTGACAGAGACGCTCACGTTGCGGATACTTTGGCTCGTCCGGCCTTGCCTATAACGCAGGAGAAAATATGTATCCGACACGCGCCATTGTCATTGCGCTGACGCTGACCGGTATCAGCGGCCCCGTATTCGCGCAGGGCACTTCGACCGGCGCAGGGCAGGCTTTTCCGGGCAAGCCGATCCGCATCGTCGTGCCGTATCCCCCCGGCGGACCGATCGACATCGTGACGCGGCCGCTGGCGCAGAAGCTCAACGAGGGAATGAACAATCCGGTGGTGGTCGACAACCGCGGCGGGGCCAACGGAATTATCGGCATCGATAACGTCGCCAAGTCTCCCGCCGATGGCTACTCGCTCATCGTCGCCTCGGCGGGTTCGTTCGCAATCAACCCGAACGTCTACGCCAAGCTGCCCTTCGACGTGATCAAGGACTTCACTCCCGTAAGTCTGTTCGTCACCGTGCCGGAACTGCTGGTCGTGCACCCGTCGCTGCCCGTGAAATCGGTCAGGGAACTGGTGGCGTTGGCGAAGGCGCGGCCCCGGCAGTTGAACTACGGCTCTTCGGGGACCGGCGGCACGCCGCATCTTGCGATGGAACTGTTGAAGCAGGCGGCCGGGTTGGACATCATCCACGTGCCCTACAAGGGCATGGGACCGGCGACCATCGACCTGCTTGGCGGTCAGGTGCAACTCGTGTTTGCCGACTTGCCGGTGACGCTGCAGCACGTAAAGGCCGGCAAGCTGCGCGCGCTCGCGGTGAGCGTGCCGAAGCGCTCCGCTAGCCTGCCCGACGTGCCGACCATGGCCGAGTCGGGTTATCCGAAGATCGACATCAAGAACTGGTACGCGCTGTTCGTCCCCGCAGCGACGCCGAAGAATGTCGTCGCCATTCTCAACACCGAAATTGCCAAGGTGGTCGCCCGAGCCGACATGAAATCATTCGTGCAGGACCAGGGGGGTGTGGCCACCAGCAGCGCGCCGGAGGAGCTCGGGGCACTGCTGCGCGCCGAGCTCGCGATGTGGGCCAAAGTCGTGAAGGCGGCCGGAATCAAAGTCGAATAAGCCCGGCGCACCGGCGCGGCACGCGCCGGTGTGCGGGATACCTGGATCACGCCCTCACGGCGTCCTATTCGTCGAGACCGTAGTGGATGCGGCGATAGGGCAGGGTTATCACATTGGTCGCAATCCGCACGTCGATCATCATCGGGCCCGGTTTGGCGACCCACTCGGCAACCGCGGTGCGTAACTCGGGAATACTGCGCACGAGCCGGCCTCTGCCGCCGAAGCCCGTGGCGACTGCGCCCAGATCCGGCGTAGCGATGCACGAGAGCGCTGCATTCATCTTGTGTGCGTCGAGCTTGTAATACTCCGCGCCCAGCATCTGGTTGTTCATCACGACGATCAACAGCGGCATTGCGTAGCGCACCATCGTGTCGAATTCCGCGAGGTGCATCATGACGCTCGCGTCGCCGTCGACGAGGATGGCCGGCTGGTTGCCCAGCGCGGTGACTCCGCCCATCGCGGCAGGCATCATCTGTCCGATGCAGCCGAAGAAATGGCTGGGAAGCACGAGCGGGCGCTGGCGCCTGAACCCGATATTGGAGAAACCCGCGGTCGCGCCGCTGCCCGTAAAGAGATTGATGTTCGCCGGCACGGCCTCGTCGAGCGCGAGTATGACTTCACGCGGATCGACGCTGCCCGGCTCGATCTCATACTTCCTGGGGTCATCCCACGCGTTCGCAAGCCGCTCCCTGACTTCGCCGGTGCGATAACCGGTCTGTTTGAACGCGCGCTTGGCGAGCAGGGCCTCCAGCGCTTCGACGCCGGCGCGCGCATCGGACTGCAGGTAGCACTCGGCGGCGCGCCCGCCGCTCATCATCACATGCGGCTTGGCGTCGATATGCACGAATTTCGCGTTCGGGTAGAGGTAATTGTGCTCAGTGGTGAAGCGGTTCAGGCTGGCGCCGATCGCGATCACGCAATCGGCCTCCTCGCACAACTGCATCGCGGTGCGCGTGCCATAGGTGCCTGAAATACCGATGTGAAACTCGTCTTCGCTCAACCAGGTCTTCGCCATCAGCGTGGTGGCGATCAGCGCGCCGGCGCGTTCGGCGAGCTTGAGCACGGCATCGCCCGCGCCAGACCACCTTGCGCCGCGTCCGGCGATGATCATGGGCTTGCGGCTGCCAGCGATCATGTCGGCGGCCTGTTCGAGATTGACGGGATCCGGGCCCACGGTGCGGGACGGCATCAGCGTTGACGACGGCCGGTACGGCTCGTCGTCGTCGAACTCCTGTTGCTGGATGTCCATCGGCGCGCTCAACATGATCGGGCGCGACTCAAGCTTCGCCAGATAGAACGCCTTGCGCACGGCGTCGTCCGCGCCATCGGCCGTGTTCATGCGCACGAAACCCGTTTCGCACGCGGCGGCGAAGCGCGACTGGTCCAGACGCTGGTTGTACTCATCGTCGTTGGTGGGATGCTCGCCGACAAAAGCGACCAGCGGCGATTCGGCGCGGCTCGCCGTCAGCAGCGCAGTGGCGAGTTGCGACACGCCTGGACCGCAGGTAGCGGTGGCAATACCGGGAGTGTGCGTCACCCGCGCCCAACCGTCAGCCATCCCGAGCCCGGCGCCCTCGTGACGGACTTCGAGCGACTTGACGCCGATCCTGTCCAGCTCGTGCATCCAGTACATATTGCCGTCGCCCATGAGGCCAAAGACGTGGGACACACCTTCCGCCTTGAACGCGTGGGCCAATCTTTGATACACCTTCATTGCTTACCCTCCCTTTGAGTTGTTACAGGCAACCTTTTCACCCCCATCCCCACCGTCCCCCATCAAGGGGGAAGGAGTAATCTTTTCACACAAGTCTATCCAGCGCTCGCTTCGGCGCAGCGGGCGGCGAGCCGCTCCGAAAACTCGCTCGTCATGCGTTTCACCACCAATCCCGCGCCCCCCTCCACCAGCATGGCGAGCCTGCCGAAAATTTCGACTTTGGCCTCGATGGGGATCGTCGAGCCGGCCTGTTCTGCCTGTTCCGCGACCCTGAAGGTCATCCTGGCGTTAAAGCGGGTACCGCCCTGGTTATCTTTGCCCTTCGACGTGACATGCCCGACCATGGTCGACGCATCGAGTTCCAGCGCGACCTTGGCGTGAAAGGCCACCTTGGCGGGTCCGAACTTGATCGTCACGCTCGCGTCGAACGATCCGTCCTCATGCTGCTCACCCAGCGCGGCGCCCGGCACGCAAGCGACGACTGCGCGCGGGTCCGACAGCAGGTCCCATACGATCCGCGGCGCGGACGGCACATCAATCTGTTCGTTAACTTCGATCATAATCCCGGGCGAAAAAGCCGCTATTATGCTACGGATCGTGTTTTCCAGGGGACAGACTACTAAGCCATTAAGCTGTCGCTAAGTCATCGCTGACACGATGGCTTGGGGGTCTGTACCCTTTCAAAGGAGAGCGCTATGAACCACGCTGACAGGAACCGGAAAGGCGAACTCGCGCGCAACGTCGAGGTGGCGCTGCGCTTCAAGAAATCGCAGGGCACGCCGCAGATGCCGCAGGTCGAGCGGGATGTCCTCGCGCCCAACTACGACCGGGCGCGCGGCGGCAATTTCCACCTGGCGGGCAATGCGCGCGATCAGGGATGGCCGCACCCGGGAATGTATCTGCGCACCGCGTTTCCCGACCGCGTGGATGTGATCGAAGAAGTGATTGCCGAGGGCGACCGGGTGGGCCTGTTGTTTCGCGTTACCGCTACGCACACCGGCAACTTCTTCGGCATTCCCGCGACCGGCAGGAAGGTGGATGTCTACGAGATCGCCATGCTGCGCATTGTGAACGGCCAGATGGTCGAAGGCTGGTTCATGATGGATGAGACTGCGCTGCTCAAGCAGCTCGGCGCGAAGCTGCCGCCGCGCAACGACGGGCAGTTCATCGCGCCGCCGCTGCCGGAAAGCGGCGAGGACGCCGATGCGCTGGTCGAGCGGCTCGCGTCCCGCCCGCCGGCCTCGCAGCAGGACCGCAACAGGATGATCGTGGCGCGTTCGAGGTCATCCGCGCGTTCCACCGGGGGCCGGGCGGCCGATCACCGTCACCGGCGTTTTGGATTTCAGCACCTGCGCGAATACAGCAAAGCCCGCGGCTTCGGGGAGTTGGCACTCGATGCCGCTCTTCCAGACCGGCACGACCGAATCGAGGTCCTCATGGCGGAAGGCGACCAGGTGTGGGTGCGGTTCAACACCAACGGCACGCATCAGGCGAGCCTCTGTGGTCTGCCGCCGGCCGGCAAGCGCGTCGGCGTGCCGGTTGCCGCGATCATGAAGTTCAGCGGCAGCCAGTGGCAGGAAAGCTGGATCTTCGCCGATGAGCTCGGGATGTTGTTGCAGCTCGGCGCGCCAAACCTGCTGCTGGGCTAGATGATCCGCAAACGCGCTGCACGGCCAGCCGTTGCGGGACACCGAACGTCACCCGATAATTGCGAATTCTCAGGAGGGGGACCGCTATGAAGACGAAGCATTGGCAGACGGCCATACTGCTCTCAGTTGCATTTGCCGCCGGCGCCGCAGCCGCCGAATACCCGGTGCGCCCGATCCGGTTTATTGTGCCCTACGGCGGCGGCAGCGGTCCCGACATCACCGCACGCCTGTTCGCCACCGAACTGAGCAAACAGATCGGGCAGCAGATCGTGGTCGACAACCGGCCGGGAGCGTCCGGGAGCATCGGCACGGAGATGATAGCGCGCGCGGCCCCCGACGGTTACACCATCGGCTTTGGCGGCATATCGACGTTTGCGATCAACCCCAGCGTGCTGGCCCGGCTGCCGTACGACCCGGACAAGGATTTGCTGAAAGTGGTGCAGACGTATTTCAACCCCGGCGTGCTGGCGGTGTCGCTGTCGCTCCCGGTCAATTCGATGCAGGATCTGATCAATTACGGGAAGAGCAATCCCGGCAAGTTGTCGTTTGGCTCCAGCGGCAACGGCACCAGCTCGCATCTCAGCGGTGAATTGCTCAACATCATGACCGGCACGCAGATGGTGCACGTGCCATACAAGACCCCGGAGCAGGGGATCACCGACACGATCGGGGGACGCCTGCCCGTGATGTTCAACAACATCGGACCGATGCTGCCGCACGTCAAGGCGGGCAGGATACGCGGGCTCGGCGTGACCGGCCTGAAGCGCTCGCCCGCCATCCCGGAGCTGCCGGCGATCGCGGAGACGGTCCCGGGTTTCGAAGTGATCGTGTGGGGCGGAGTCGTCTTGCCCGCCGGCGCGCCGAAAGCGATCGTCACGCGGCTCAACGCCGAAATCAACAAAGTGCTCGCGTTGCCGGCGCTCAAGGAAAAATACGCGACCATCGGCTACGAACTGGTGGGCGGCACGCCCCAGCAGTTCGATGCATTCGTCAAGAGCGAAATCGCCAAGTGGGCGGACGTCGTCAGACGCTCGGGCGCGAAACTGAAATGACGGAAACGCCGATCGGCGGTGCGCGCTTCAACCGGCCTGGATTACTCCGCAGGCGATGCGCGCGCCGGCATTGCCGGTCGGCTGGGTCTTGTAGTCGTCGGGGGCGGCGTGAACGATGAGTCCGCGGCCGATGATGCTCGCCGGCCCGGGCGTCACCGTGATGATGTCCAGATCGATCTGAACATTGGCGCGCCCGCTCTTGTTGGCCTTGAGCGGCGGCAGGTCGCCGGCGTGGCGCTCGGCGCTGGCGTAATTCGCGTGCGGCTTGCCGAAGGGATTGAAGTGGCCCTTGGTGCTCATGCCGTCGCCCGAACTGCAGTCGCCGGCTTCGTGAATGTGCAGGCCGTGTTCCTGTCCCGGCTTGAGGCCCTGCACGAACACCACGACGCGAACTTTGTTGCCCACCTGCTCGAAAGTCGCCTCGCCAAAGGTCTTGCTGCCTTTGGTTGCCTTCAACTGCGCCGTCGCACGCAGTGACTCAGGGGGCATCGTCTGGCAGGCGGCGAGCAGAACAGTAACCGCGGTAACAGTAATCATGGTTTTCATAGGGTCTCCTCCTTGTGAGTCCTGCTGGTGATTACTAATCTACTCAATTCCTCGAGCGTTTGGAAGTCCCAAGCACTGCCTGCGAACGCTCTCGCGATTACTTGAAGACGTCGGTAATGAGCAGATCCGGCAGCCACGTCGACAGTCCCGGGAACAGGATACACAGGAGCAGCACGGTAAGGTCGCCGATGAAGAACGGGATGGTGCCCTTCAGGACCTGGGTGAGCGGAATCTTCGAGGTGCCGCTCACCGCGAAGAGATTCAGGCCGACCGGGGGCGTGACCACACCCGTCTCGACGTTGAGCGTTATGATGATGCCGAGCTGGATCGGATTGATTCCGAGCGCCATCGCGACCGGGAACACCACCGGCACGGTCAGCAGCACCATCGCGACGCCGTCGACCAGCATGCCGAGTATCAGCAGGACCCCCATGAACGCGAAGATGAAGCCGAGCGGCGTCAGACCCCATCCGACGATGGTCTCGGTGATCTTCTGCGGCCAGTACAGGTTTGCCGCCAGAAACTGGAACACGCCGACGCTGCCCACCAGGAACAGGATCACGGCCGTCAGGTTCAACGACCGGGCGGCGGTGGGCAGGAGCTGCTTGATGAATTCGCCCCGGCCGACGATGAGCCCGTACACCAGAGCGTAGCCGCAGGCGGCAGCCGCCGCTTCCGTGGGCGTGAAGAGTCCGCCGTAGAGGCCGCCGAGGATCACAATCGGCATCCCGAGCGCGGGAGCCGCGCCCCTGAATTCAGGCCAGATGTGATGCCGGTCGAACTTTCCGCGTGGCAGCTTCAGGTACCAGGCGATGCCCATGACGGTGATGATGTTGCCGAGGGCGAGCATCAGTCCGGGAATGATGCCGGCGAAGAACAGGCGCGCCACCGAGGTCTCGGTTACGATACCGTAGACGAGCAGGATGATGCTCGGCGGAATCAGCATCGCGATGCCGCCGGCGGTGGCGACCAGGCCCCCCGCGAGCCACGGCGGGTAGCCGCGTTTGAGCATCTCCGGAATCGCGATGACGCTCATCGCCGCCGCCATCGCGACGCTCGATCCCGAGATCGCTCCAAAGAGCACGCACGCGAGCACTGTCGCGACGCCGAACCCGCCGGGCATCCAGCCGACCAGCGAGTCGGCGAAGCGGAAGAGCTGCGCGACCAGGCCGGTGCGTTCCATGAGGAAGCCCGCGAAGATGAACAGCGGGATCGCCGTCAGCGAGTAGCGGCTGATGAAATTGAAGAAGGCGCGGAAGATGACCTCGGTCGAGAGCAGCGGATCGCCGACGATGAAGGCCGCGCTCGCAGCGCTGAGCGCGATGCCGATCGGCACGCTCAGCACGAGCAGCACCAGCAGTACGATCCCGGTAATGGACACCACTCCCCCTGTCCGGATCAGCGCGTCACTCCAGCGCTACATCTTTTGGTTCCAACGGTTCGTCAAGGACACTCACACCGCGCAGCTTCTGGACGCCGCGGTAGATCTGGAAGAACAACGTGACGGCCATGAACGTGAATCCGGCGAGCAGCACCGCCAGGAACGGCCACATGGGAAACGCCAGGCTTTCCGTGCGGGTTTCATATTGGATGCCCTCCCGCACTTCCGGTATTCCCCACCACACCACGGCGACGAGGAACAGGAGGGTGAAGATCTGGGCGACGATCTTGACGAACTCGGCCGCGCGGCGCGCGCGCGGCCCGATCGCGGCCAGCACCTCGGGCAGCACCATCACGGTGAGGTGCTCATCGTGGCGCTGCGAGATGCTGAAATACATATAAACGCCGCTCAGGATGAAGAAAGTGACGGCGTCCTGGTGCCACTCGAAGGACACACCGAACGCATAGCGGCGGACGATCTCGAGCAGGGCGAGCAGCGTGCAGCCGAGCAGCAGCAGCGCGGCGACGCGTCCCAGGAC
>Ga0082335_1007684_pt1 | contig 12796 bp, 11 predicted proteins | sample Subgrocontami58m_FD_72375 | JGI IMG/M metagenome (GOLD analysis project Ga0082335, IMG submission 72375) | Subsurface groundwater microbial communities from S. Glens Falls, New York, USA - GMW37 contaminated, 5.8 m (SPADES assembly) (version 2) ...
CTGGCCCCCAAACCGTCACCGCAGCCCCCCCCCGCACCTCCCGCTTGGCCCAGTCCCCCCCCCCCCCCCCTTCCCTCTCCCAGCAGCCCCCGGCCCACCCGCGCCGGCGCCCCGGCGCGCCGCGGAGCCGCGGATCGCTGTCGACGACTTCAAGGAAGTCGCGGATCGACAGGCCGATGCCTAGCTGCACGCCCGCCGCGGCCTGGGCTTGCGCCTGCAGACGCAGCGCGGCACCGGCCTCGGAGAAGAGGTCGATCGGAGTCTGAAGCTGCGCCCGCACGCCGGCCGACGCCGTCGCGAATGCCTGCGCGTCGATGGCGAGGAACTTCTGGATCGAAGCGTCGAGCTTGATGAGCGCCTCGGCATTGATGTTGAGGTCGAAGCCGCGGCGGATCGCGGCGCCCATCTGGATGTCGAGCGAACCCTGGGCGCCGACGCGGCCCCAGTCATCGGCCTTGTAGTTCGCCGACGCGGAAAGGATGTTCAGGTTGGCATCGATCGCTGGCATATCAGCTCCCTCGGCCGGCAGGCGGCTCTGCGCACGCATCGATACCGGAAAGAGTCATCGTTGCCTCCGATGGGCTTGTCTCCGGGTGGCGTCGCACAGTACTTACGCCAACTCGGGACAAGAACATGAATCGGCAATCAATGCATCGCCTGGTTGACCGGCAAATTCATGGCTTTCGTCCCTACACCAGCGTCGGCTTCAGCTTGCCGGCACGGCTCAACGTGAGCGCGACGGCCGCCAGCGCCAGGACGGTGAGCGCGATCAGCAGGGTCGCGACGGCGGTGATGGTGGGGTTCACTTCCAGGATCAGCTCGTTGAACATCTTCTTCGGCACCGTCTCATACTTGCCGGCGATGAAGGAGGTCACGATCACCTCGTCGAAGCTGCCGATGAAGGCGAAGATCCAGGCCGCGAAGACGCTGGGCGCCAAATTGGGCAACATCACCTTGCGCACCGTGTACCACCACGACGCGCCGAGGCTCCAGGCGACCTGCTCGATGCGCGCGTCGAACGCGCGGATCGCCACGCCCAGCACCATGATGACCAGCGGCACATTGAGCAGCGTGTGCGCCGCCACCAGCCCGACGAACGAGCCCAGCAGGCCGATCTTGGCGAGACCGAGATAGAGCGCTATCGCGACGATGATCGTGGGCACGATCAACGGCCCCATGAAGTTGCCCTCGGCCCAGTCGCGTCCGGCGAAGGTGCCGCGGCGCAAACCATAGGCCGCGAGCCCGCCCAGCAGCAGGGCGGCGACGGAAGAGATCAGCGCCACGATGGTCGAGGTCGCCATCGCCTCCATCCAGCGCGGATCGCCGAAGAACGTCTCGTACCAGCGCAGCGACAGGCTGGGCGGCGGAAAGGTGAGCGCCTTGGCCGACGAGAACGACATGGGAATGACGATGACCAGCGGCACCGTCAGGAACGCGAGGCCGAAGATCCCCATCGCTGCCAGCGCACGCCGCGTCCAGGGCGATCCGTCCATCATGCGGAAGCCTTTCGATCGAGCCGGCGGTAGGCCGCGAAGATCACCAGCGTCACGATCAGAAGAATCGTGGAAATGGCCGAGGCCTGTTCCCAGCGCGGGATCTGGTTGATCAGCGTGTCGAGCAGATTGGAGATCATCGGCACGCGGCCGCCGCCCAGGATGGCCGGCGTCACGTAGAACCCGAGGCAGAGGATGAACACCAGCAGCGTGCCGGCAGCCAGCGCCGGCAGGGTGAGCGGGAAGTAGATCTTCCAGAAGATCGTGCGCGGCGGCGCGCCCAGCGAGGCCGCGGCCTGCAGCAGGCGGTCGTCGATGCGGATCATGGCGGCAAACAGCGGCAACACCAGGAACGGCAGCAGCACATTGGCCATGCCGATGGTGACGCCGAGCTCGTTGTAGAGAAACGACACCGGTGCATCCGTCAGGCCAGTCCATTGCAGGAAGCGATTGACCAGGCCGCCGTTGCCCAGGACCACGATCCAGGCATAGGTGCGCACCAGGATCGAGACCCAGAACGGCAGCACGACCAGCGCGATGGCGATCATGCGCGCGCGACTGCCCAGCCCGCGCATCCAGTGCGCCAGCGGATAGCCGATGATCACGTTGGCGATGGTGGCGATCAGCGCGATCCGCATGGTGTTACCCAGCACGCGCAGATAAACCGGCGCCTCGAACAGGTCTTCGTAGTGCTCGAGCGTGAAGCCCTGGCCCTTTTCCCAGAAGGCGAGGCCCAGCATGTAGACGATGGGCGCGTTGAAGGCGACGACCATCAGCACCAGAAGCGGTGCGACGAAGCCGAAACCCTCGAAACGTTTGATGCTGTTCATTATCCGCAAGTCTTTGCTGGGAGCGCGCCACTCCAGTGGCGCTCATGCCTCATGAGAAGAGCGCAACTGGAGTTGCGCGCTCCCAGCGATGACGTCACAGGCTGAGCTTGAAGGCTTCCCACTTCTTGTTCACGGCCTCGCCGTTGGCCGCCCACCATTCGGCGTTCTCGAAGTACTGCACGGCCTTGTTCTGCTTGCTGGTCGGGAACTGCCAGAGCTTGTCCTTGGGCAGCAACGCATCGAGCTCGGGGCTGGGGCCGGTGTAGGAGATCACGCCGGCGGCCTTGGCCTGGTTCTCCGGCAGCGACATCTCGTGCATCAGCTTGTAGGCGGCGGCTTTATCCTCCGGCTTGGAACCCTTGACGATGCCGAAGTACGACAGGTCGGCCTTGCCACCCGCGAAGTTGAGGCCAAACGCCGGGTCGCCGACGACGCGGCCCGACCAGCAGATCGCGTACTGGACCTCGTTGTCCTTCATGAGCTGCGGCGGCTGGGCGCCCGCCTTCCACCACACCGCGACGTCCTTCTTGACCTCGTTCAGCTTCTTGAAGGCAAGGTCGACGTCGAGCGGGAACAGCTTGTCGATCGGCACGCCCGCGCCCTGCAGCGCGAACGGCAGGCAATAGTGCGGATAGTCCGGCAGGGTGCGCTTGCCGGGAAAGGCCTTGCTGTCGAAGAACTCGACCAGGTTCTTCGGTTCCTTCAGGCCGGCGCGCCAGGCCATGATGGTGGAGAAATACTGGTAGCCGAAGCCGTACTCGTTCTTGGCTTCGGGATACATCGCCGCCGGATTCACGGCCGCCCAGTCGATCGGCTCGATCAGGCCGAGTTTCTTGGCCTGCACCATGACGCCCGAGCCGAGTTCGAACAGCGTCGTGCTGGTCTGGCCGCTCTCGACCAGGGCGCGCAGCTTGCCGAGCGAGCTCGGGCTTTCGCGCACGACGTTGATGCCGGTCTTGGCCTTGAGTGGATCGATGTAGCCGACCTGGATCGAATCGCCGCTGAGGCCACCCGATTCGATCATGCGGATTTCCTTGGACTGCGCGCGGGCGGTCCCGGACAGGATGCTCACGGCCGGCAAGCTTGCCGCTACGCCGACAAAAGTACGTCTCTTCATGCGAACCCCCTCTGTGTTGACCTTCAGGTTACTGGCCAGATATCGGCCGAATCCCACGACACGCTCACCTGCTCGCCCGGCGCGTGGGCCGTGCCGAGGAACGGCACGGCAGCCACGACCGATTGAGCCCCCTCGAGGGCCAGGTGGTAGCGCACCATCTGCCCCAGATAGATCGCCTCGACGACACGCGCGGGCTTTCCCTGCCCGTTGGCGGAGAGCCGCACGCGTTCGGGCCGCACCAGGCCCTGACGGCCGTCGGGCAGCCCGACGAAATTGGCGATGCCCAGAAATTCCGCGACGAAGCGGTTGGCGGGCCTGAGATAGGCTTCCGTGGGCGCCGCGACCTGCTGCGTGCGGCCCTTGTCCAGCACCATGATCCGGTCGGACAGCGACAGCGCCTCTTCCTGGTCGTGCGTGACCAGCAGGGTCGTGACTCCGAGCGTGCGCTGGAGCTGTTTCAGCTCGACCTGCAGTTCCTCGCGCAATTTGCGGTCTAGCGCGCCCAACGGCTCGTCGAGCAAAAGGATGTCCGGCTTGAACACGACGGCGCGCGCCAGCGCCACGCGCTGCTGCTGACCGCCCGACAACTGTGATGGCCGGCGGCTTTCGAGACCGTCGAGACGCACCAGCTTCAGGGCGTCGCGCGCCAGCCGGTTGGCTTCGACGCCGCCGATCTTGCGGACCCCCAGCGGAAACAGCACGTTCTCCAGCACGGTCATGTGCGGAAACAGCGCGTAGGATTGGAACACCAGCCCGATGTTGCGCTCCTGCGCCGTGGCATTGGTGACGTCGCGCCCGCCGATGAAGATCCGGCCCGAGGTCGGCCGGTTGAGGCCCGCGATCAGAGACAGCAGCGTCGTCTTGCCCGAACCGCTCGGCCCCAGGATGGTGACGAACTCGCCCTGGGTCACCGACAGATCGACGTCTTCCGCCGCCGCAAAGGTGCCGTAGCGCTTGGTCACACCTTCCAGGCGGATGTCCGACATCTAGGCGCGCGCCAGCTTCGCCATGGCGCGATCGGCGGCGGCCAGCGTCTCGGCGATCACCGCCGCATCGTGCGCCGTGGACAGGAACCACTTGCCCGCCTGCTGGATGCGGACACCTTCTTCCTGCAGTGCCGCATGGAGGGCGAGCGCCATGTCACGATCGCACGCCGCGGACTCGCGATAGTTCCTGGGCGCCGGACCCGACGTGAAGAAGGTCTGGAAGATCGCGGGCATGCCCTGCACCAGGATCGGCAGCTTGTGCCTGGCGGCGAGCGCCGTGAGCCCCTGCATCAGTTCGCTGCCCCGCGCTTCGAGGTCGCGATAGACCGCGCCGCCGTTTGCTTCGAGGATATCCAACGCCGCGAGTGCTGCCGCCATGCTCTGGACGTTACCGTTATAGGTGCCGCCGTGCATCACACCCTTGTCGAGCAGCGTGTCCATGACGTCGCGCCGGCCGGCCACCATGGCGAGCGGAAAGCCGGCCGCAACGGCCTTGGCATAGATACTGAGGTCGGCCGTAACGCCGAATTTCGCCTGCGCTCCGCCCAATCCGACGCGGAAGCCGGTGATGACCTCGTCGCAGATGAACAGCGCGCCGTGCTGTCGGCAGAGATCGCGCACCCCTTCGAGATAGCCGGGCAGCGGCAGGATTGCCCCGCCATTCACCATCACCGGCTCCATGATGACAGCGGCGATCTCACCGCGATGGCGCTCCAGCGCCAGCTCCAGCAGTTTCAGATCGTTCCAGCCGCAGACCGCGACGTCCCCCAGGACACTCGCCGGCATGCCGGGCGATCCCGCCACCGGCACCGGGGCATCGGCCGGTCCCGCCTCGTTCAGCGGCGGCCGGGCGCTGATATAGGCCTGGTCGCTCCAGCCGTGATAGTGGCCCTCGAACTTCAGGATCTTGTCCCGGCCGGTGAAGGCGCGGGCGAGCCGCATCGCCATCAGCACCGCCTCGGTGCCGGAGGTCGAGAAGCGCACCACTTCGGCGCCCGGCAGCAGACGGCAAAGCCGCTCCGCGAGTTCCGTCTCGCGCGGATGCTGGGCGGCGAAGAGCTGGCCCTCGGCCAGCGAGGCCGCCACGGCGTCGATCACTTTCTTCGGCGCATGGCCCAGGATGGCTGGCCCATTGCCCAGAACGTAGTCGATATGGACGTTGCCATCGACATCGTGGAGCCGGGCGCCCTCGCCACGGGCGAAGAACAGCGGCACCGGCACGCTCGCATAGCGAACGTTGCTGCTGACGCCGCCGGCCAGATACTTGCGGGTCTTCTCGTAGAGCGCGATCGATTTCGCGTAAGAGCGCATGTCCCCACCCAGCAAGAACGATGCCTGCGCTGGCAGGTCATCTGTGATCACAAAGCCGCCGAGCCTAGCGGCTGCGCGCCATGCCAGCAATGCATTTTTGTGATCACAAATCCGGACGGCATGGGCTACAGTTGTGCACCGATGCCCACGCCCGCCCCCGCAAAGGATCCGGCCGACACCTCGCTCCGCAAGCAGGTGTACGACTCGCTGCGCGAGGCACTGACCGCGGGCCGCTTCGCGCCGGGACAGAAAGTCACCTTCCGCTATGTCGCGGGCGCGCTGGGCGTCAGCCTGACGCCGGTGCGCGAGGCGCTGCGCCGCCTGGTCGCCGAAGGCGCCTTCGAGATGCACCCCAATCGGTCGGTCCGGGTGCCGCTGATGACCAGGGACAAGGTGCTGGAACTGCGCGACATGCGCATGGCCCTCGAGGGGCTCGCCGCCGGCAAGGCAGCACTTCTGGCAACCCGCGACCAGATCGCCGCAGTTCGCCGTGCGGCGCGCGAGATCATCGCCGCCCGCAGCCGTGGCGACAGCATCACCGATCGCCAGAAGGTCCGCGAGTTCCACTTCGCGCTCTACGCCGCGGCCGGTCAGCCGACGCTCCTGCGGGTGATCGAGGGGCTCTGGCTCCAGACCGGTCCCTACATGAACCTGCTCTATCCCGACTTCATCGCCTCGCCGCGGGGACCGGCCGGACGCCTAAAAATCATCGAGGCCCTGCAGGCCCGGGATGCCGCCTCCGCCCGCCGCGAAATCGAGAACGACATCCGCCGTGCACTGTCCTATGTCGCCGACCTCGCGGACGAGGCCGGCAACATCGCGCCTGCCCTTCCCCAGGCTCGCCGCCCTGCGCGCCCCACCGCCGGCAAACGGCGCCGCAGCGCGCCCAGTGGCGCGACCGCCTTCGAACTTCAAGCACATTGAACAGGAGAGAAAGTCATGGCCCAGCAGCTTAGCAATCAACGTATCGCCTGGTTCAACGGCAAATTCGTGCCGGAGAACGAGGTGATGATCCCGTTCCGCGACCGCAGCTGGAAATACGGCGATGGCGCCTTCGACATGACGCGGACCTTCAACGGCCAGCCATTCCGCCTCAAGGAGCATATCGACCGGTTCTATCGCTCGCTGCGCTACCTGCAGATCGATCCGGGCCTCTCCCCCAAGGAGATGGTGGCGCACAGTGAAGAGGTCGTGGCGCGCAACGAGCACCTGCGTGCGGAGGTCGGCGACTGGTGGCTGGGCCAGCGCGTCAGCCGCGGCGTCGATGCCGTGGGCGACGAGGGCTGGGACCACACCGGCCCGAACGTCGTGATCGAGATGACACCGCTGCCGTTCGCCAAGCGCGCCAAGCAGTATCGCGATGGCGCCGACGTGATGACCACGACGGCGCGCCGCATCGCGCCCTCGATGCTGTCGCCGCGTGCCAAGACGCACAACTACCTCAACATGATCATGGCCGAGAAGCCGGTGAAGGCGCTCAACCCGGACGCCTGGGCGCTGCTGCTCGACGAGAACGGCAACCTCGCCGAGGGCATGGGCAGCAACATCTTCATCGTGCGCGAGGGCCAGCTCTTCACGCCGTCGGAGCGCTACGTCCTGCCCGGCGTCAGCCGCCAGATGACGATCGACATGGCCAAGAAGATCGGCATCGCCTGCACCGCCGGCGACATCGACATGTTCGACGCGGCCAACGCCGAGGAGATGTTCCTGACCTCGACCAGCCTCTGCATCCTGCCGGTGCGGGCTTTCAACGGTGCGCCGGTGGCGGACGGCAAGACGCCCGGCCCGATTACCAAGAAGCTGATCGACGCCTATTCCAAGGACGTCGGTTGCGATTTCGTGGCCCAGTACCTCAAGTTCCTGCAGTAGCGTCCGCCCTCCAAGAAGCGTAGACTCGCCGCGTGGTAGATCGCGGCGACGTCGCGCTCACGACCGGTTCGCGACCTTCGAACGTTACGTTCAGGAGGAGGCAGTCATGGCCGTGCAGGACCACGTTCGAAATCCCTTGGAATGGGCTTGGGATCATCTCAAGCAAACGGGCCACGCCGTCGAGGCGACCGCCCACACGATGGAAGGCACCTGGGAGGACCGCGACTCCGCACCGCCCAGGGTGCGCCGCATCGATGCTGCCGACGTGGGCGATGCGCTGGCACAAGGCTTCAAGGATTTCGCCGCGTGCCGGACGGATGTCATCTTCCTTTGCCTGCTCTATCCTCTCGCCGGACTGATCATCTCCCGCATGGCCTTCGACTACGGCATGCTGGCGCTGGTCTTCCCGCTGATCGCAGGCTTTGCCCTCATCGCCCCGCTGTTCGGCGTCGGCCTCTATGAGATGAGCCGGCGACGCGAACTCGGCCTCGACACCGGATGGACCGATGCCTTCGGCGTCGCGCGGTCGCCCGCGATCGGCACGATCATGGTCATGGGCCTGCTGCTGCTGGCGCTGTTCTGCCTGTGGCTGTTCGCCGCCAACTTCATCTACACGATGACCCTCGGCCCCGACGCGCCGGTATCTGCCACAGCCTTTGCCCGCGATGCACTCACCACGCCGCAGGGCTGGACGATGATCGTGGTCGGCATGGCCGTGGGTTTCCTGTTCGCCCTCGTGGTGCTGGTGATCAGCGTGGTCTCGTTCCCGCTGCTGCTCGACCGCAATGTCGGCGTCGGCACCGCCATCGCCACCTCCGTCCAGGCGGTGCGCACCAATCCCGGCCCGATGGCAATGTGGGGGGTGGTCATCGCCGCCAGCCTGGTGATCGGCGCCATCCCCCTGCTGGTGGGCCTGGCCGTCGTCCTGCCCGTGCTCGGCCACGCGACCTGGCACCTCTACCGCAAGGTGGTTGCGTAGCGACGCTCAGCTGGCGTCGAACTCCACGAGTTCGGCGCCTTCGTTCACCTGCTCGCCGACGGCGTAGCGCACGCTCTTGATGGTGCCGTCGGCGGGAGCGGCCAGCGTGTGCTCCATCTTCATCGCCTCCAGCACCAGCAAGGGCTGGCCCTTGCCCACCTTGTCGCCGGCCTTGACCTTGAGGTCGATGATCTTGCCGGGGAGCGGTGCCCGCACCGTGGCCTCCGCCGCTCCTGCAGCCTCGTACATCGAGAGGTCGAGCGGATCGACCAGGCGCAGGCGGCGGCTGCGGCCGTCGGCGAACAGCGTGTAGTCGACGCCGCCGTCGATCGCCACGCGCCGCACCACGGTGGCCACGAAGGTGTCTCCACCCAGGCCGATCGCCAGCTTGCCGTCGTCGGCTCGCTGCACGCGCGCCTCCTGCGCGCCGCCGGGCAATTCCAGGCGCAGGCCTCCGCCACGCAGCCGCCGCGCGATCACCGTGACGTCGCGCTCGCCGTCCTTCCACCGCACCTCGTCGTGGCCCTCGTCGAGCAGCCTGAATCCGTTCTGCTCGTTCCAGGGCGAATGGGGATCGCCCGCCGTCGGCACCCTGTCCCGCCATTCGACCAGCCGCGCCAGCGTGGCGACGGCGAAGGCGCGGTCATCCGCCGGTGCCAGGGCGGCAAACAGCGTCTCGCGGTGACGCTCGATGAAGCCGGTGTCGACCTCGCCGCCGACGAAGGCGGGATGGCTGCACAAGGCCTTGAGCAGGCCTGCGTTGGTGGTGACGCCCACCACCTCGGTCTCGCCCATCAGCGCCGCCATGCGCCGGAGCGCCGAGGTCCGGTCGCGATCATGGACGATCACCTTGGCGATCATCGGATCGTAGAAAGGCGTGACGGTGTCGCCCTGGCGCACGCCGGTGTCGACGCGCACGTGTGCGCCCTCCTCCGGCAGTTTCAGATGCACGAGCGTGCCGGTCGACGGCAGAAAGTTCCGCGCCGGGTCCTCGGCATAAAGCCGGACTTCCACGGCATGGCCGTCGATGCGGAGCTCATCCTGCCTGAGCGGCATCTTTCCACCGGCCGCGACAACAAGCTGCCACTCGACGAGATCCTGGCCCGTGATGGCCTCGGTCACCGGATGCTCGACCTGCAGGCGGGTGTTCATCTCCATGAAGAAGAAGGTGCCATCCTGGTCGGCGATGAACTCCACCGTGCCGGCGCCCTGGTAGCCGATCGCCTTGGCGGCCGCGACCGCGGCCTCGCCCATCGCCTTGCGTCGCGCCGGATCCATGTTCGGCGCCGGCGCCTCCTCGATCACCTTCTGGTGGCGGCGCTGGATCGAGCAGTCGCGCTCGAAGAGATAGAGGCAGTCGCCATGACCGTCGGCGAATACCTGGATCTCGATGTGGCGCGGCCGCGTGAGATACTTCTCCACCAGCACATGGTCGTCGGCGAAGGCGGCCTTGGCCTCGCGCTTGGCCCCGGCCAGAGCGTCGGCGAATTTCTCCGCCGCCTCGACCACGCGCATGCCCTTGCCGCCGCCGCCGGCCGAGGCCTTGATCAGCACCGGGAAGCCGATGCGCGCGGCCTCCTTGGCCAGCAGATCGGGCGACTGGTCGTCGCCGTGATAGCCCGGCACCAGCGGTACCCTGGCCTTCTCCATGATCTTCTTGGCTTCGCTCTTGGAACCCATCGCCCGGATGGCGGCGGGCGGAGGGCCGATGAACACCAGCCCCGCCTTGGCACAGGCCTCGGCAAAGCCGGCGTTCTCGCTCAGGAACCCGTAGCCCGGATGGATCGCCTGGGCGCCGGTGCGCTTGGCGGCCTCGATGATCTTCTCGGCCACCAGATAGCTCTCGCGCGCCGCCGACGGACCGATATGGACGGCCTCGTCGGCTATCGCGACATGCCGTGCGGCGCGGTCGGCGTCGGAATAGACGGCCACGGTTTTTATGCCGAGCCGCCTTGCCGTCTTGATGACCCGGCAGGCGATCTCGCCGCGGTTGGCGATCAGGATCTTTGAAAACATTGGCACCCTATTTCGGCGGTTCCGGCCAGAAGTCCTTGCAGGGCGCATCGACCCAGCGCGTGTCGTCGCCCAGCGCCCTCACCCAGCCCATCCATGAAATGAATTCGTCCAGCGCCTCGCGTGGGACCTCCGGACGCTCGCGCCGGAAGGCTTCCTTCGCGGCATCGGTGGCCGCGCCCGGCACGAGCGCGAGCTTCCACGGCACGCGGCTGCAATAGGCGGCGGCGCCCCGGGCACGCGCTTCGGCGCCACGGGTGGCCAGAAACGAGTCGAAGGCGAATGTTCCCACCGGAACGTCGGGCTTCTCCGTCAGCTTCTTCCAGCCTGCCTCCTCGGCGACGCAACGTGCCTGGCGGCGATCGATCGCCGAAACGGCGCGCTTCCACGGCTCGGCATCGCCGACGCCGCAGAGCTCGACGGCAATCACGGCCTGGGCCAGCGATGGCCCCACCATCTCCATGATCTTGCCCACCGTGAACAGCTGCTCGTCCGACTGCGCCCAGCATGGGGTGGCGAAGAGCAGCGAGAGGGCGAGCAGGAGCCGCATCACGGCGCCCACCTCGGCCGGCGTTTTTCCAGGAAGGCGCTCATGCCTTCCAGCGCCTCTTCCGTGACGCACTGATTGGCGACGTGCTCGCCCAGCAGATCGGCGGCGTGGGCGTCATGCGGCAGGGAGTCGACCTCGGTGATCAGCTTCTTGACCAGAGTCTGCACCGACGGCGCGCCGAGCATGAGTTCGCCAGCAAGCGTCGCCACAGTGGCGTCGAGGGCGTCTGCCTCGACTACCTGATCGACCAGCCCGAGACGCAGCGCCGTCGCGGAATCGAACAGGCCACCATGCATCAGGAGCTGGCGGGCGACTCGCGGCCCCACCGCCTCGATCAGGACCGGGATGGCGATGCCGGCGAGCAGACCGTTGCGCGCAGAGGTGAGGCCGAAGCGGGCCTTCGACGCCGCGACGGCAAAATCGCAGGCCAGCATCACGCCGATACCACCGCCTACCGCCGCGCCATGGACGCGGGCGATGGAAGGTTTGGGGAAATCGTAGATCGCCTGGACGGCCCCCATCATGGCGTCGGCGCCCACGCGGCGCGTGATGGCGTCGAGGTTGGGCCAGGTCAGCACCCAGTTGAAATCGCCGCCGGCCGAGAAGGACCGCCCCTCCGCCGCCACCACCAGCACGCGCACGTCAGGGTCGACGGCAAAACCCTCGACCGCCTCGATGACTGCACGCGCAGTGTCGGCATCGAGGGAATTCATCTCCTTCGGCCGGTTGAGGGTGAGCGTCGCCACGCCGGCCTCGACGCTCGTCATCACGGAAGAAGTCATTCTCCGATCACATCCGGAAGATGCCGAACTTGGTCGGGCCGATCGGCTGGTTCATCGATGCCGAGAGAGCGAGGCCCAGCGCCATGCGCGTGTCGACGGGATCGAGGATGCCGTCGTCCCACAGCCGTGCCGTGGCATAGTAAGGATGGCCTTCGCGCTCGTAGGCCTCGCGGACCGGCTGCTTGAAGGATTCCTCGTCCGCCTTAGACCAGGTGCCGCCCCTGGCTTCGATATTGTCGCGCCGCACGGTGGCCAGCACGCTGGCGGCCTGCTCGCCACCCATCACCGAGATGCGGGCCGACGGCCACATCCACAGGAAGCGCGGGCTGTAGGCGCGGCCGCACATGCCGTAGTTGCCGGCGCCGTAGCTGCCGCCGACGATCACCGTGAACTTCGGCACGTTCACGGTCGAGACCGCCGTCACCATCTTGGCGCCGTCGCGGGCGATGCCGCCGGCCTCGTACTTCTTGCCGACCATGAAGCCGGTGATGTTCTGCAGGAACAGCAGCGGAATGCCGCGCTGACCGCACAGCTCGATGAAGTGCGCGGCCTTCAGCGCCGATTCGTTGAACAGGATGCCGTTGTTGCCGACGATGCCCACGGGATAGCCCCAGATGCGGGCGAAGCCGGTGACGATCGTCGTGCCGTAGAGATGCTTGAACTCGTCGAGCTCGCTGCCGTCGACCAGGCGGGCGATGATCTCGCGAATGTCGTAGGGCGTGCGCGTGTCCATCGGCACGACGCCGTACAGCTCGTCGGCGGCGTATTTCGGCTCGCGCGGCGCCAGCAGCGATACCGACGGTGATTTCTTCCAGTTGAGATTGGCCACGATGCGGCGCGTCAGGCCGATCGCGTGACTGTCGTTC
>Ga0082335_1007686_pt1 | contig 12796 bp, 8 predicted proteins | sample Subgrocontami58m_FD_72375 | JGI IMG/M metagenome (GOLD analysis project Ga0082335, IMG submission 72375) | Subsurface groundwater microbial communities from S. Glens Falls, New York, USA - GMW37 contaminated, 5.8 m (SPADES assembly) (version 2) ...
GACGCCCGGTATCGGGGGGGCTGTTGGGCTGGGGGAGTGGGCTACTTCCTGGGAGTGGGGGCGCTGGTGGACGAGGAGGGGGGCGACCGGTACGAGGCGGGGGTGTACGCGATGGGGGCGGGTGCGCAGGGGGGGCAGGGGATCGTGCTCGAGCGCCGGGGCGACGACACGTACACGGTGGGGGGCTGGAACGCGCCGGGGATGGCGGTGGACTATGCGATCGGTTTCTTCCTCGACGGCGCGGGCAACGACCGCTATTTGGGCGGGCAAAGCGGGCACGGGCGGTGCTTCGGCCTGGGCATCGCGCTCTTCCAGGACGCGGGCGGGGACGACGTGTACGAGCCGAAGGACCGGGACCTGGGATTCGGCAAGTGGTACGAGCGGGAGGACTACAACTGCGACGGGCAGGTGACGGACGGCGAGAAGCGCCACTGGGGCATCTTCCTCGACCTCGGGGGCCTGGACCACTACCCCGCGGAGTTCGGCAACGGCAAGCGGTGGGATCCGGACGCGTTTTGCGGCGGGATGGACGTGATGTCGGAAGCGGAGCGCCGGCGCGAGGCGGCGGCCCGGGAGAAGCTGACGCAATGGCTGGGGCGCAAGGAGGTGCAGGCGCTCCTCGAGAAAAGGCGGGAGCTCGAAAAGCTGCGCACCGACGCGCGCACGGCGCTCGGGGGGACCGACGCGAAGGCGGCCGAGGCGGCGCTGGCCAAGCTCGAGGGGCTATGGGCGCAGCGCAAGAAGGTCGCGGTGAAGTCGGACCTGCCGGCGGCGTCGGGCGAGCTCGACCGGGCGGACCCGGGCTGGCGGGCGCGCGAGCCGTTTGCGGCCGCCAACGCGGGGGATGCGGCGCTGTCGCTGGAGAACGCGGCGCTCACCGCGGAGGAGCGCGCCGCGATGCGGACGGACCCGGACCTGGCGAAGCAGCCCACCGCCGTGAAGGCGCTGCTCGGCGAACTCAATGCGTGGCGGCGGATGCTGGGTGCGGCTCCGGTCGCGCCCGAGGAGGCGCTGGTGCGCTTCGCCGTCGCGGGGGCGAAGGGCGCGAAGCCGGACGGATTCGCCGGCGAGGTCGTAGTGATCTCCCTGAAAGGGAAAGGCGCGGCCGACGCACTGGCGCGCGCGGGAGCCGACCGCGCGAAGCTCGCGGAGCCGCAGTGGACGGTCGGGGGCGCCGCGTCGGCGGCCGGGGGCGCGTGGACGCTGGTGTTGGGGAAGCCGTGATCCGGCCGACAACGGATCAACTCCGCGTCGTGGGCGTCGGGCACGGTCTTCATGGCGTCCTCCTTCTCAGGTTGCGGCAGGCTATCCCAAGCGTGCGGGCGCTGTCAAGCGGGGTCAGAGGAGCCAGAGGAGCCGGGAGGCCGGGAAGCCGTGCCTGCCTCAGGCTCGGCTCCCAGCTTGACCACCCCCCGGTCGCCGTCCACGTGGATCATCCGACCCGTGCGCACGATCCGGGTGGCCGGGCCGACGTTGACCACGCACGGGATGCCGTACTCCCGCGCCACGATGCTGCCGTGGCTCAGCAGCCCGCCCAGGTCCATGACGATGGCGGCGGCATGTTGAAAATAGGGCGTCCAGCCGGGGTCGGTGAAGGGTGCGACGAGGACCTCCCCGGGCAGGACGTGCTCATGGTCGTCCGCGCGCAGGATCACGCGCGCCGGACCCGAGGCCGAGCCGGGGCTCACTCCGAGGCCGGTGAGCACGGTCGCGCCGCGATCGACCGGCTCGGGCACGTGGCGCGCCGGATCGTAGCGTCCGACCACCACCGGGGGAGGGTCGAGGGCGAGATCGCGCGTGCGCTCGGCGCGACGATCGGCGACCAAACCGCGCATCCCGGTTCCCGCGCAGGCTTCGGGCAGCTCGGCAACCTCGAGGAAGAAGACGTCCTGGGCCAGCGCGATCACCCCCCGCCGCGCCAGCCGCGCGCCGAGCGCGAGCAGCAGCTTCCGCGCCACGGCGAACCGCCGCACGGCCTGGCTCTTCATGTTCTCGCGCACCGCGCAACCCTCGCGGGCACGCCGGACGAGGAACGCGAACAGCTCGCGCTCGATCGGGTTGCGCAGCCGCCGCCGGCAGTCCTCCGCAAGCGCGTCGCGCTCGACGACGATGCGGAGCAAGCGCCCCTCGGGGTCGGCTTCGCCCATTCCGCGCAGCCAGCCGCGGACCAGGCCGAGCACGAGATCGGGCTGCTCGCTCCACCTCGGGTTGATCACGTCGATCTCGCCGCGCGTGTGGTGCCCGTGCTCGGTGGCGAACGCGTCCCACCGGGCCCGGAACTCCGCGCCGCCGGGCACCCGGTCGACCTCTTCGAGCCCGGCCCCAGCGAGCAGCGCCTCGCGGACCGGCGACCGCGCGTGGGCGAACGCGGCGAGCCGCCACATGGCCAGGCCGGCCTCCGCGGAGTCGAGTCCGCCGGCCCCAGCGAGCAGTCGGTTCGCGATCGCCAGATTCCCATCCGCCAATCGACGCCGGCAGAATTCGAACAGTTGCGACACCCACATCATGCCGATGCCGGCGAAGGCGATGATGTCCTCGAAGGTCCGCTGGTCGCAAGTGATTGCCTGCAAGCGCCCGAGGAGCGCGGGTTCGTCGAGTGCGTCGATCTGCGCCAGCGCGTCGGTCGAGCGCTGTACGCGCGTCAGGAAGGCTCCCGCCCGGCGCGGGGAGCGAAACACGAACCAGCTCGCGAGCCCGGGCAGCGCGAGGAGGGCCCGGAGCCAGGAGAAGTGCACGCCGGGCGGGGGCTTGTCCGCGAGCGCCTGGAGCTCGCGCGCACTGAGCTTACCCTTCAGCCCGCCCAGCACCTGTTCGACCCCCAGCTCGCGCAGTCCCGGCACGCGCCGGATCACGCCCGCGAGGAAATTGAGGCTGAAGTAGACCCGGCCCGCGACCCGCGTGATCACCGGATGGTCGCCGATGTCGAGGCCCAACCGGGCGAGGAGCACGACGAAGATATTGCGCATCAGTTCCTGGATCACCGACCAGGTGATCGGGGAGACCACGTCGGGGAGGACTTCTCCGGCGTTGACGTTGCTCCAGATCTGGCGGTCCTCGTCCGATTCCGCGCGCAGGGTGGTGATCGGGCGGGCCTGGAGCAGGAAGACGCTTCCGTCGAGCGCGGCCCATTCCACGTCGAGCGGGGCGCAGAACTCGCGCTCCGCGCGCAGTGCGAGTTCCGCGACCCGGCGGGCGACGCCGGCTTCGAGGCAGGGGGCGGCCCCCTCGATCGGGGCCAGGTCGGACCGGGCGAGCACGAGGCGCTCAGGACTTACGCGCCCGGACACGAGCGCGTCGCCGAGGCCGCGCACCGCCTCGATCACCACGCGATCGCGGTCGCCCGAGATCGGATCGGCCGTGAACAGGACGCCCGCCGCGTCCGGCTGGACCATCGCCTGGACCACCACGGCCATGTCGGCGCGGGCATGGTCGAACCCGGCGCGCGCCCGGTACTCGAAGGCGCGGCCGGTCCAGAGGGACGCCCAGCAGGCCGCCACAGCGCGGACACAGGCGTCGGCGTCGGCCACCCCCAGGTGGGTGTCGTGCTGGCCGGCGAAGGAAAATCCCGAAAGGTCCTCGGCCGTGGCGGAAGACCGGACGGCGACCGGGCCGCCGAGACTTGCGAAGCTCTCGCAGATGGCGCACGCGAGAGATGGATCCAGCGGAGATTCGGCGATCGCGCGTCGCACCGAGGCGAGGGCGTCTGCGCGCTCGATTTCGCGCGCGGCGAGCGCGGCCTCGATCCGGGCGCGGACGGCGGGCGCGGACACATGGGCGCGGTACGCCGCGGCGGTCACGCAGAAGCCCGGGGGCACGGGCAAGCCGAGGCGGGCGAGGCGCGCGAGACCGTGGGCCTTGCCCCCGACGTCGGCCAGGCCGGACCCGCCGATGGCGTCGAGCGGCAGAAGGAGCGCAGAGGCGGGCATGGGGAGAGGATAGCACAGCGCGGTTCCACCGCAAACCGGGCGCGGGGCGGCGGTCCGCGAAAATCCCAAATCCCAAGTCCCAACCCCGCACTATCGCCCGACTGAGACGTGGGAGGCGCCCCTCCAACATCGTCGTTTTCGCGACGATGTTGCCTGTTCTACTATCCGTGAGATTCTTCGCGGCGCAGCAAGATTCTGCAGCCTCGTGCTTGTGAGGAATCAGAATCACACATCACGTCCCCCGCAGCTCCTTCGAGCGTCTCACGGCGACCCTCCTGGGCACCCGGCCGGACCTGAAGAGTCAGGCCGGATGGGGCACTACACCGTCGACTCCCAGAATGCACCGGCCGAGGGAGCCGGACCCCCGAAGCGCAGCCCGGCTTCCCGCAGCGCTTCGTCGAGCGCCTTCGCGTGCCGTTCGAACAGCGGCGCGAGCGCAGGAGCGGACGTGCCCAACGCGCCCAGCGCCGCGGTCAGCTCCACCGCCGCCGCCCGCAGGAAGCGCTGCAGCAGCGGCAGCTCGGTGGCCACCGAGACGGTGGCCAGCGCGTTCATCACCGCCTGGCGCGCCTGCTCGAACCCGGTCGCCGAAGGCACCCGTCCCGCGGCCAGCTCCTTGCGCGCCGCGGCGAAGGCGTCCACCAGCGCCTGCAGCGCCCGACGCAGCAGGGTCAGATCCTCGACCGGAGCCTTCGCCTTGTCGTCCGCGAAGAACCCGTCGCGGCGGCCCGCTTCCTGCTCGCTCTTGGCACGGCCCAGCGACGTCCCGCGCGCGGTCGCCGACCGCTGGAGCGGAGGCGAACCCGGGGCAGGCGCGTCAGCCGCTTTCGCCAACGATTCGGCCGGCGCCTGTTGCAGGCGCATCTCCGCCATGCCGGGCTCGGCCGGCGGGCAGGGCATCGGCGCAGGCGGCGGGAGCGGGGCTTTGCACGGCGCCGTTGCCGCCATGCCCGCGGCGAGCATGCCGAGCCTGGCGCCGCCGCCGACCCGGGTCTGGCTCTGCTCCATCTCCCACTGCGCCGGCGTTTCGACCGGTTGGGTGACCTTCCGGAGCGAGCCGTCCTTGTTGGTCACCTCGCTGTGGTCCACCACGATGAACGCGGTGAAGCGCGTCAGCAGGGTGTGCCGCACCGCGAGGCGCACGATCTCCTCGCGAATCTGCGCCTGCGCGGACGGCTCCATGCGGAAGCGGTCCTCCAGGTCGGTGACCCGGGCCCGGGCCCAGAGATGGGCGATGCCCGGCAGCGAAACCGGCCGCGATTCGACGGTCTCATCGTAGGCCGTCCCGTCGGTGAACCGGCCGCGCACCCGGACCCGGCCCGGCGTGCGCATGCGGAAGAAGACCGCCGCCGCGCGCCCGGCGAACAGGTCGGGCATGCGCGCGGGAGCCTGGGAGCCGGCTTCGATTCCGGCGCCGGGGTCCTCCACCGTCACGTCGACGACGAGCGGTGCGCCAATCTCGCGGCCGACCTCGCGCAGCGCCTCTTCGAGCGCGGTGCCGGGCGCCACGAACGTCGCGGTCCCGCCGCCGAGCGCGGCCAGCCGCTTCAGGAATCCATCGTTCGGCGCGGTGTCGATGCCGACGGAGAACACGCGCGCGTCGCCCACCGAGGACTGGATCCGCTTGAGCACGCGCGCCTCGTCTCCCACCTGCCCGTCGGTGAGCACGACCACGACCGGTGCTCTGCCGGCGATCGTCCGCCGCGCCGCGACCAGCGAAAGCGCCTGGCCGATCGCCCCGTCGAGCTCGGTGCCGCCCCGGGCGTCGATCGCGCGCAACCAGCGCTCGCCGTGCTCGATCCCCGCCTCATCGGCGGTCTGGAAGTAGGCCTCGTTCAATTCCCGGGCGGCCCCCGCCGGGACCAGCCACTCCACCGTGTTGTCGAAGGCCTGGATCGCGAAGCGGTCGCGCGGCCCGAGCGTCCCGAGCAGGGTGGCGCAGGCGCGCGCTGCGGAAGCCATCTTCGGCCCCTGCATCGACCCCGAGCGGTCGACCACGAACACCACATCGCGCGCCAGGCCGAGAAACCCGTCGCGGCGCGGCGGAAGCACCGAGAGCAGCCCGTACGCCTCTCCCTCAGCGTCGCGCCAGACCAGGAGCGAAGACTGCACTCGACCGCTCCCGAGCCGCCAGCGCAGCGCGAAGTCCCGGTCGAGCGGCTCGTCCGTCCGCGCCAGCGCAATCCGGACCATGCCGGGCCCGGCCGACGTGCGGGTCGCATGCTGCGTACAGGCGAGATCGGCGATCGCCCCGCCCGTCTCGTCGAGCGCGAGGTCGACCTCGATCGACAGCGAGACTTTGGGATCGAAGCCGGGAGCCAGCCGCGGCGGGGTGATCCGCGACGCGTCCGGTACCGCGTCAGTGTCGAGCTCCACCCCCGTCCCCACCGGGTTGCGGTCGAGCGGAGTCCCGGGAATGTAGCGCGGCGCCACCACCAGCGGCAACCGCAGCTCGGTCGCGCCGTCCTCGAAGAAGGGCAAGCGCTCGGAGTAGGTCACCCGCACCTCCACCTCCTCGCCGGGCGGGAGATTGCCCACCTGGACCGTGAACACGTCGTCGCGCTCCTGCTCGAGCAGCGCGGCGCGCTTGCCCTCCGCGATCGCCTGCTGGTACTCCCGCCGCGCCTCCCCGCGCTCCTGGACCCGGCCCTGGAGCACCCGCCCGCCGACCCGCAGCTCGAAGTCGCTCACCGCGCATCCGCCCCCCAGCGGGAACACGTACGTCGCCTCCAGCGCCTCCGTGTATGGATTGTGGAAGCGCTCGGTCACCGTCACCGTGGCCACGCGTTCCGCCACGCGAGCCGAGATCGCCACGCCGGCCAGCGGCAGCGGCGAGCGCCGGTTTTCGCGCACAACCGCAAGGACGCCGACGCAGCGCCGGCGCTCGTCCCCCTTCGGCTCGAGCATCGGGACCGTCAGGATCTCGGAGGTGGGGCTCATGCGGGTACTCCTTCTGGATGTCCGAGCGCGGCCAGCGTCGCGCGAATGCGTTCGAGCAGGGCTGCCGGGTTCTCGCCCGGCTTCCACCCGTCCTGCGCCAGGAGCTTCAGCCCCGGCGCGATCGTCACTTCCCGCCACAGGAGCGCCACGACCTCGGGAGGCCGCCCGTCGCGCGCCTGGCGCACCGCCCCGAGCAGCGCTTCGAGTTCCGCGTCGCTCCGGCCGTAGAGTCGTTCCTGGATCGCCGCCAGCGGCAGCGACTCCGCCTGCAGCGCCTTGATCGCCAGCAACTGCAGCGTATGCCGCCGGCAATAGCGCGCCTGTCGATCTACGATCTGGGGGCGGTCGAGAAGCCCCAGGGTCGTGTAGTACCGGACCGTACGCGCGTCCGGCACCGCCGACACGCGCCCGTCGGCGACCGCGCCGAGCAGTCCCTGCTCTTGCAGCAACCGACCGACCGCATGCGCCAGGTCGTCGAGGGTCAGGTCGTCGCGTTCGTGCTTCATTGTGACAGCATTATATCGTATTGCTGTAATGCTGTCAACATGAATCTGGGGGCAAGATTCGGTTATGGCAGCTCAGGGATGCCCGCTACCTCAACCGGTGCGGCTGTCCCTCGACGCGGGGGCGTGAGGGGAGTACACTGGCTCGAAGTGCGCGTCCGACCCAGCTGCCCGGAGCCAATCGCGTGAGAAGCGTCGCCGCCGCGTGGGTGGTGCTTGCCCTTGCCCTTGCCCTTGCGGCCCCGGCCCACGCCCAGGGAAAGGCCCCGCAGCCGGCTACGAGAACGCGCGCCGAAGTCGATGCCCTGATCGACAAGGTCGGCAAGACGCCGCCCGATTGGTGGGGCAAGGCCAAGCCCAATTTCCCCAAGTCCCTCGACCTGAGCTGGCCGGAGCCGGCTCCACCCGGCCCTTGGGACCCGAACAAGAACGTCGGCCAGTTCATCTGGAGCGTGATCAACGAGAACCCCTCGCGCTGGCCGGAGGGGCCGAAGTTCGTCACCCACATCATGACCGTCAACAAGGACGACGCGCGGGTCGTCAACCGCGCCATGAACGCCATGGCGGTCATGTACCACAACCTGCACGAGGACTGGGCGCGCGCCGCCTTCTGGTGGCGCAAGGCGGGGAACACCGAGGACAACCTCGACCTCGCCGACTGCTATTGGAAGCTCGGCTGCCGCGAGATGGCCGAGGAGATCCTGAATCGCTACCCGTCCGACGGCACGCGGCAATGCTCCGTTTCCAAGCTCTGGTCCGACCTCGGCGAGACGGAGAAGGCGATCGCGCTGGCGGAGGAGGCCGCCGTGCAGCAGGGGCGGCCGGACATCGGCTACCTGATGGCCGGAGAAGCCTGCCGCCACTCGGGCCGCTTTGACGAGGCGCTGGTCTACTATCAGAAGGTCCTCGACGCCGCCAACGGCACCCGCGACATGGACCGGAACAAGATCCGCGCCAAGGCGAGTCTCGAGGCGGTGTGCCTGTTCGAGGCCTTCGATGTCAAGAAGGTCCGCCCGGGCAAGTACAAGGCGGAGAGCATGGGCTATGAAGCGCCCATCGACGTCGAAGTCACCGTGGGGGCGGGCCGCATCGCCAAGGTCGAAGTCACCCAGCACAAGGAAAAGCAGTTCTATTCGGCCTTGACCGATACGCCGCGCCGCATCATCGAAAAGCAGTCGGTGCGCGGCGTCGACGCCACCACCGGAGCCACCATCACCTCCGAAGCCATCATCAACGCCACGGCCAAGGCGCTCGCTCCCAGGCAGCCGGCGAAGAAGAAGTGAATCCCGCATGGGGCCGTGATCGTGGGGGGAGAAGCGGTACGTTTCAGGGCCGACCGGACGGAACTACGGATTTTACGGATTGGCCGGATTACGCGGATTGCGTCCGACCGGGTATCGGTGCAATCCTTCAATTCGTGCTCCACACCGGCAACATCAGTCGTACATGCTTGTCCGGTTGACTGAACGACCCACAACCGGCGGGGTCCACGACCCCAACCGATATAGTGTCCACGACGTTTGACGAGGCGGATTGCCAGTCAACCGGATAAACAATTCAGTCCCGAGAATTGTCGCGGCGCGCGAGGATTTTCGCCGTTCCCGTTCCCGTACCCGCACCCGACCACCGGGAACGGGAACGGGAACGGGTTTGGTTGCGGCCGTCCAGGCCGCGCCTGTGGGCCTTCAAGCTTGAAACGCTGGGTTCGGCCGAGACGGTTTTCGCGCCCGGCGAGGCGCGAGGAGGAGGCGATGCCCGGGAGCATCGCCGACGACGAGCAACGAAGCCCGGCGCGAAAAGCGGCCGGCCCAACCCTGCGGATCAAGTTTGAAGTCCCACTAGTGGGCAATGCCAGGAAGCTCCCTGGCATTGGGGCTAATGGTGGGGTTAGGGGACTTCGAACAAGAAAATGGAGGTCTGAACCCAGCCCGGGCGGGTCACTGGATCGACCAGGACCCAGACCATGCTGCGGTCCTTGGAGAAGATGTGTGCGCCCGCGCGGTCGATGAGGGTCCTGCCCGGCTCCGCCAAGTCGGCGGGCTTCCAGCCCTTCGAGGGGAGATACTCCCCGTAGTAGGAATAAGTAAGTTCCATGGAGGCCCGCGACTCGTAGACCGCCACGCTGAAGCCGGACACGGCGAACCCGCCCATGTTCACCAGGCGACGGGACTGGGGCGGACGCGGGATGCCGGCAAGGTCGCTGCCGGGGTTGTCCTTTTCGGTGCCGGGTCCGAACAGGACCAGAGGGTTCTCGAATGCGGTGATGAAGTACCAGCTCCCGCGCTGCTCGCCCGGTAGGGTATGCACGGTGATGCGCCGGCCGCGATGGTCGACCCAGGTGATCGCCTTGACAACATCGTTATCCACCCGCATGGCCTTGCCACGGAGCGCGAGGGAGCGCGCCTCGATCGCAGGGAGGTTGGGGCCGTACTTCGGAGAGAACGCCGACATGGAATCCGACGGACCGTCCGTCTTCTCGATTTCGCGGGCGCCGGAACCCCGGGCGATCTTCTCATAGTAATCGAGGATCCGATCCGGAGTGAGGTCGACGAAGGAGCGCACGACGTTGGCCCGCGCGCCATTGACCAGCATGAGGATAGGATCGGTCTGCCCGGATCCCGGCAGGAGCGGCACCTCGGGGAGAATCCGCCGCAAGGGCGTATCGTCGTCGTCCGGGGCGGTGGAGCGCTCGAGAAGGCTCGCGGGCTGCGCCATTCCGCCCGGACTTCCGGGCTGGAGGGCGTAAACGGTCATGGCTCCGAGAGCCACGAATGCGACCGTGCCCTTGAGCAGCCAGGACGGATCCTTGATGTTCAGGCTCATAGGGTACTCCCGTGGCGGGTCGGCGCGCGGTCCGGTTATTTGTCCACGTCGTATTTATCGGAAAGGTCCAGTCCCTTTTCGAGTCCGCCGCGCACGGTAAGGACGTTCTTTTCGTCGGCGCCGCCGTCCTCTTCCTGCATGATCAGCATGGGATCGTAGGTGATGCTGGCCTGACCGGCGGTGCCGAAGTCGAACGTGATCTTTTCCTCTCCGAACTCATAGTCTTCCCACTTCTTCGTGATCAGCATTTTCTCGGCGTCTCCGGAGTCGCCGCCGAACTTGGTGTAGCGCGCCGCCATGATCGCCTTCTTCTTCAGCAGGCCCATCTCGCCAAAGGTGGTACAACTGAAAATGAGGACGACGTACATGGGGAGGAGCATGCCGCACTCGGCGAGCGCGGACTGACCGCGCTCCCGGCGGCGGGCGGCGTTCCTGTTCGCGTCGAACATCTTCCCGGAGATCACGTCATTCCCTCCGTCGAGCGGTGCGGGTCTAGTGGTGGATGAGCGGGGCGCCGATCAGATTGGCGCCGTAGAGGAGCAGTCCGATCTCTCCCATGAACACCGCGTGGAAAATGGAAGGTAAGCCGAGAGCTGTCGCCGTACCGTCCTTGCTGGCGGCGCCGTAGAACCCGGCCTCGCGCATGTCGATCAGCTTGGGCTTCCAACCCGTGCGGTAGTGGTTGTCGAAGCTGTCGAGATTGCTGCGCTTGAAGTTGGAGTTCCAGGCGCGGGCGGCGCCGAGGCTGAGGACCGTGCCCGAGCCGTAGGCCCCGGCGCTCAGATCCGGATTCCGGAAGTAGTAGCCGCCGAGCAGGGGCGGGGAGTCCTCGGTGTTCCACTTGGCGATGCCCATGATGCCCTTGTCGAAGAACGTCCGGTCCTTGTCTTTTTTCTTCTCCAGGCCGTCGTCGGTGCCTTCGTAGAAGATCAGCGGGGTAATCCGAATCCCGTTGTCATTCGGCGGAAACCTTTCGATGTTGACATTGCTGATGTCGTCCGCCTTAGTGGCGCCCACGGTGACCAGGAGCAACCGATCGTCGTCGTCGTCCGCCTTCATGTAGTTGCCGAGGTAGTCGGGCATGTTGATCTTGTCGTCGATGAGGTAGTAGAGCGCACCCATGGGCTGTTGGACGACAGCAGGGAGGAACTCAGGGCCGAAACTGGCTCCGCTCCCGTGCTCGCTGCCGTCCGGCTGTTTGAGGTTGTCCGACACCTTGCTCTTGACGGTGGCGAGCATGGCCCAACTGAAGGCGGTGGCGAGCACCCGCTCCACCATGTTCAAGGCCATGAGCGCGACCTGGCATATTCGCATGATGGCCATCCCGATGGATGTGGTCCAGGGGATGAGCCAGAGGATGAAGCCGATCATATACACGCCGTAGAGCACGCGCATAATGATATTGATCACGGCGATGGCCGTGAGCATGTCCGCCTGCTGCTTGGCCGCGGAGTGAACGCCCGCGTCGATGGCGCCCTGGGTCTTGATGCGCCGCGAGGTGAAGTCGGAGACGTTGACGGTGTACGAGACGAAGCACACCAGCGTGAAGAGGGTGAACGCGGCAAAAGCCATGCCGTAGCCGCCCTCGTCGTTTCGCAGCCGTTCCAGGAAGCTCAGCATGGTTCCGCCTCCAAGTCCGCGGGCGCGGTCGCGCCCCGGGTCGATTCCGCCGTCCGACTATTCCTCGCGCTCTTCCTTGAAGTCGTCCGAGTCGGCCCAGGGTCGGAAGATGATCGCGTTCTCGTTGATCGGGGTGTGGGGAATGTTGCCGTATATAGCGGTAAGGATGGTGGCATTGAAGTTGGCGTCGAGCAGTTGCATGAAGTCCTCGGTCATCATGCTCTCCCGGCCTCCGATAGAGTAGGCCTCGATACCCCCGGTGCCGATGAATGCGACGAAGGCCTGATTGACTACGGGCATGACCAGTTCGAAGTGGTGGTTGCACCGGGCCCCGACGATCTCCTTGAGGTCCTCGGGCTCCTTTTCCTCTTCCGGCTCGCCCTCGTCATCCACGCTCTCGAAGAAATCGACCGAGGTCTTGGGGATGGGGATGAGCGATACTTCGAGCTGGCGGAGGCTCAACTCGAGGAGATAGTCGAGGACGCCCGACATCCCGCTGGGCTTCTTCAGCACCTGGATGTCGATGCCGTTGCCTGGAGTCGTCACGCCGGTGATCGGGATCGCCATCATGACGGGCGGTATCTTGGGATCGATGTCGTCCAGGTCAGTGTCCTGGAACACGGTCGCCGCCCGGGCGGCAGCGAAGGCGGAGACAGTGACGACGTTGGCGGCAGCGTGCATCAACGCGAGCTGCATGATGCCCAGGGTCATGAGGACCCACATGGGGAAGACGATGACGAATTCCACCATGGCGCTCCCGCCCTCGGGGTCCTGTTCATATTGGCGGTCATACGGTGTCATCAAGCGCCTCCTCGGACCGGCATCGCGCCCGGTCATTATCACCTCGGCTGCCTCGGTCGCCGCCGCTCGAGCGGCGGCCGAGGGACCCTCAGTACCGCACCCCGGAGAATTGTGCCCAGTCTGCTCGGCGATTCTGGCCCCCAGCTTCGTTGCTCCCCTCTTCTATCGCGCCGCCTCCGGACC
>Ga0082335_1007687_pt1 | contig 12794 bp, 10 predicted proteins | sample Subgrocontami58m_FD_72375 | JGI IMG/M metagenome (GOLD analysis project Ga0082335, IMG submission 72375) | Subsurface groundwater microbial communities from S. Glens Falls, New York, USA - GMW37 contaminated, 5.8 m (SPADES assembly) (version 2) ...
AGCGCTCCAGGTGGCCCGGCGAAAACTGCACGGAAAGTTGCTCGATTTCAAGTTCCCAGATGCCGTCTGTTTCCTGAAACGCCGGAATAAACGCCGTGAAGGCCCCGCGCCGGCGGCCGATCTTGCCAAAGACAATGAGCAGGGCCGCTTGCTCGAAGATGCGCCGCTGGAGACGAAACCACTCGTCGAATCGCCGATAGGTCGCTGGAGCCTTGAACGGCGAGCGCTTCTGCGCCGCCAACATCGCCTCGACTTTTGCGATGTTCAGGCGCACGGCCTCGCGCACCGCGCCATGCGCGAGGCTCGTGGTTATGACCATGCCGGATTTGCTGCAACAGGCATTGCTGAGGGCATCACGCGCTCTTGTCCAGGACGTCGAAATCTTCTTCAATCCTAAGCCGATCAGGCAAGGCTGGAAAGGCCTGCGGGCAAGTATCGGTGTTCCATTTGGTTACGCCACCCCATCGGCGCTCCGGCGTCACCCTGAACCTTGGTCTGGAGTCGAATGTTCAGCCCGGAAAGCGTCGCGGACAATCAGCCCCTGCTCGCGTTCGCCGGGAAGACGCTGATGCTGCCCAAGGAGAAGGGGCTGTGGCCGAAGATGGATGCGCTGGAGCGGAGGGTTGGGCGGTTGTTCGCGCCCGCCGGCACGTTCAGCATCCCCGGCCCGCCGATCGTCGGCACCTTCACCTTACCGCCGAGGGTTGCCTCCGAGACGGTCACCGGCAACTCGACATGGATGTCGTTGTCGCGCGGCTGGAAGAAGGCGTGCGGGTCGACGTGGATTTCGACATAGGCATCGCCGGCCGGCCGGCCCTGGGTGCCCGGCATTCCCTGTCCCTTCAACCGCAGCGTCTGGCCGTCCGTCGTGCCTTCAGGAACGTCGATATCGAGGGTCTTGCCGTCGGGCAGGGTGACCCGCTGCTTGCCGCCGCGCGCAGCCACCAGGAACGGCACGCGCAGGGAATAGCTGACGGGCATGCCGCCCATGTCGAAGCCGCCGCCACCACCGCCGCCGAATCCACGGCGCTCGCCGAACATCTCGGAGAAGATGCCGCCCATGTCAACGAACGACTCGTGCGCGCCGGCGCGCTCGTACTTGTGCCCGCCGCCGGCCTGGTCACGGTAGAAGCCGCGCGGCGGCATCTCCTGCCCTGTGGCATCGATCTCGCCCGCGTCGAAGCGACGCCGTTTCTCGGCATCCGAGAGCAGATCGTTGGCCTGGCTGATTTCCTTGAACTTCGCCTCCGCGGCCTTGTCGCCGGGATTGAGATCGGGATGGTGTTTTTTGGCGAGCTTGCGGAAGGCCTTGCGGATGTCGTCGTCCGAGGCGGTCCTTGGCACGCCCAGGACGGTGTAGGGATCGGTCATGGCCCTACAAATGTAGTATGAATTGCCTTCCTGCAAGGGCCCGCCGGGACTTCATTGCAATCACCCCTGATAACGGATCTCGTACCTGCCACTTCCGGCGAAGACCGCGCCGGCGGGAACCGCCTTCGAAGGGCCGGCCGCAAGCAGCCGCACCGTCCACTCCTCGCCCGGAAGCAGGTTGAAACCCTCGTCCTCGGGACGATAGTGCGGGTCCTCGATCTGGATGCAGGACGCAAGACGCACCGTGCGAAGCCGCAGGAGCCACCCTGCTTCGCCGGCGATCACCTCGGCTGAAAGCCCCGGGTCGGCATCGAGCGCGCCGCGCCCCAGCGGAAAGTGGGCGGCGTCACCCAGTCGCGCGCCCGTCGCGACATCATCCAGCGTAACGACCGTGGCGTCGAGCGCGGCGGCACCAAAGCGGTAGGCGTAGGTGATGTCGAAGAACGAGCCGATCACTTCGGCCGAACTCAAGGTCCGGTTGCCGCGTGCGGGAAGATCGACCTCGCGCTCGCGGCGCATCACAGCCCGTTCGCCTCCCTGCAGGCAAAGCAGGGTGAGTTTGGCGCGGACAGTGGCGGCCGTGTCGTTGAGGAGGTGAATGCCGAGGCCGTTCAACCCTTCATCGGTCAGGGCAACCTGCACGGGGCGAAACGCCCGCCGCAGTCCATGCCAGGCGAGTTTCGGGGCGCCGGTGGAGTCGACGACACCCCAGCCGGCGCCGGGCATGAAATCCTTCAGCATCCATACGATCGCGCCGTCGCATGAAGAGCCGGCGCGACGCCATTCGGCGATGGTGGCTTCCATGACTTCCGCCGTAACCGCACGCGAGAGGCGAAGGTAACGCGCCGGTTCGCCGGCGCGGAGCTGAACGGGATCGACACCGTAGAGCAGGCGCAGGTAGTGGTCGCGAACATAGTCGAAATCCCACGAGGCACCGTGATCGCGAGGCACGGCGGACTTCCATCGGACAGGATCCGTCCAGGGAACGCCGGTGCTGTTGGCGGCCGGGATATTGGCGAAGGCCAGGCACTCCGAGGCAAAGCGCACGTCGGCACGCCGGGCATCCTCAAGCGGACGTAGATAGGCGCCGACGCCGTAGTAGTGCGAGACGCCGCCATCCGTCGAGAACGGCAAGTCGCCGCCTGCAGGCGACTGGGCGACGTAGATCACGTCGGCCCGCAACCGCGCCGCCGCGCGCGGCAGAATTTCGTCAAGCAGCGGGCCGCTCCACGACGATGACGGAAGGCCGAACATGGCCGCCTGTTGCGCCACTTCGCTGCCTCCACAGATCACCGCCAGCGACGGGTTACCCTGGGTACGGCGAAGGAACTGCGCCGCCTCGGCTTCGACGCTCGCCCGGAACGCGGCGTCGGCAATGGGGTAATCCATGTTGGCGAACATGAAATCGTGCCAGACGAGAATGCCGAGTTCGTCGCACAGTGCGAAGAAGTCGTCGCTCTCGTAGATCATCGTGCCGCCGACCCGGATCATGTTCATGTGCGCGGCATGCGCCTGTTCGAGCCACGACGACAGCCGGACACGATCGCCAGCCAGGGACACCAGGTCGACGGCACTCCAGCAGGCACCGCGGGCAAAAATCTTCTGGCCATTCACCTTGAGGCCAAAGCCCTTGCCGTCGGCGCCGCGGTCGACTTCGAGCGACCGGAATCCCGTGCGGCCGAGATCGATCTCGGTATCGCCCAATCGCGCCTGCACCCGGTGCAGGGCAGGCACCCCGTGGGTATGAGGCCACCACTTCTCGACCCGCGGCACGCGCAGCGTTGCCTCGAGGCGTCGGTCATCGATCCAGGTCAGGCGACAGCTCTCATCACCCATCGCCAGCACCGCGGCAGGTCGTGCCCCGTCGCAGTCGACCTCCAGCCCGACGACCAGCAGTCCATCGTCTCCGTCAAGCGTGGCCAGCATTTCGACCGCGCGCACCTGCACCGGGCCAGCCTCCTCGATCATCTCGATCCCGCGCCACGGCCCCACCGCTTGGATCGGCGGCTGCCAGCCCGTCATATGGCCGAGCAGGGTCGTGCGCACCAGGCGAAGGGTATTGTCGTCCACAAGGCGGGTTCGCCAGCGTGCGCGCCCCATGCGTCGCCCGCGTCGGGCTTCCAGTTCCATGTCGAGAGAGCGGAAGGCAATCAGCAATTCATTGCTGCCCGCCAGATCGACCTCGACCTCGTGCATCAGAAACATATTGTCGCTCGAAAGAACGAGCGTCCCGTTCAGCCAGACTTCAGCCACTGTCGCAAGGCCATGAAAACGAAGCGTGCGCCGGCCGGTGCCCGCGAGGCTGGTGCGATACCAGACATCCTGGTCATGCAACGGGGCGGGCTGCTCGACGCTCCACCGACCGGCATCGCGCAAGGCTTGCGCCGCCGTACCGGGAACGATGGCGGCAATCCAGTCGCGCACCGGCGACAGGTCGTGGGGCGTCTTTGCCGCGCCCGGTGCGGTGAGCGCGAGCCGCCAGCCCTCGTCGAGCTGGACGACGCGACGGCCGGTGACGGACCGAAGCGCCGACATCAGGGGAACCGGTCGGCAAGCGTCGACATGATGAATGCGTAGTCGACTTCAATCGGGTCGAGCTTCATGGCGGCAGCATCGAATTTCCGACGATGGGACATCCGCGCCAACTGGAACTGCAGGGTCTTCGCCGCCTCGGCGACCCGCCGGCAGGCGAGCGCTGCTTCGACCAGCCCATCCTTGCCGTGCGCGCCAAGCCAACTCAGGTACGCGCCCAGCATCTCGAAATTGGCGCCGAACTGCCGCGGCAGATTGAAGGCGTAGAGGTGGAAAAAGTCCGTATCGCGCACCACAAGCCGGTCGAAGTGCAGCGGCAAGGCAAGCCGCCAGGCGGTCACGGGATTGGCGGCCGGACGATGCTTCAGGTGGAGGCGCAGGAGATCGACTGAGGCCGCGACCAGCCCCCCACCGGCCAGCGCCTTGCCGTCGCGCTTCACGAATTCGACATAGGGAAACAGCGCGCCGGACGTTTCGCTTGACCGGAACAGGCCATCGTAGTCCTCGCCGTCCAGCACATGATATCCGACGTTGTGGAAATAGCCGAGACGCCGCAACGCCGGATCGAGAGCGACCGCGGCCACGGTCGTCTTCACATGCTGCCGGCGATAGGCGAGGTCGGCGTCCGGAAGCCAATGCGCATCGACCTCGATCAATACCGGCCGGCCGCGGCCCAGCTGCTCCAGCGTGTGCGTCTCGACGCAGTCGTAGATTGCAAGTTCCTGAACGGCGAGACCGAACAGCGCCCGCAGATCGTCCAGGGGAAACTTGAAGAAGGTAAAGTGATCGCCCTCGAAATCCTGAAGAACGGTGAAGGCCAGCGCCGCCTCCGCCGGATGTCCCAATGCCGGAAGAAGCTCCGCCCAGAGGTCGACATAGCAGTTGGTTTCCGCCCAGACGCGATCGCCCGCATGCAGCGCCGGCCGCGTCCACGTCGCCGGATCGAGACCGAACAGGTCGACGGCGCTAGAGCCCGAGGACATCGCGAACGGCGCGCGGCCAGTCCTTGAAGGCGAAGCCATGATGCTTGAACAGTGCTAGCGCCATGCGCTCGACCCCGAAGCCGACGCAGGCCGAGTGCGCGGGTTCACCCGCCGCGGTCTCGATACTCCAGACACGGCCGAACAGATCACGATGATCGTTGAAGCTGACGCAGGCCGTCGGCACTTCCTTCGAGGTGATCGGCACCAGTAGCTCGAACTTCAGATGCTCTTCGCGCTGATGGGTTGCCAGCAGCTTGCCAGCCCGGCCAAAGAACGGATCCGTGGCGGCAGCGACGTCGCACGGCAGGCCGAACGACTCGACGAGGGCACGGCCGCGGGTCATCCAAAGATCGCGGAACGCGACCGTCTGCTCATGGGTGCCAACACGGACATGCTCGCGCTGACGGAACATCTGCATGCGCGCCGGATCGATCGAGGGTTCGTTCCGGAAGCAAAAGGCGTAGACGTCGACCAACGCGCCATCGTCCGACAAGCGGCCGCGGGCGGCGATGGTGGGATAAACGCAGTAGCAGGCGGCGGGCGTCAGTGCGACTTGCGTCGGTTTCTGCGCCGCCGTCCAGTCGCCGCCCTTGTCGAGCATTTCAATAAGAGCACGGTGTTCGGGGTCGGAGCCGAAGAAGCTGTAGACCGTGCCGGCGAGCTGCGGAAACTTCCTCATGTAGCCGTTCTTCTCGAGCTGCCATTTGCCGATGCCGGGTGGAAACCGCATGACTTCCGGCCGGTCGGGATCTCCGATCGCGCTGATCGCCGCGTTGATCCGCTCGATCACATGCTCGAATGCCCCGCTGCGGCCGTAGAGACCGTCGACGCCCAGGGATATGAGCAATCCATGGCGCAGCAACTCGTCGCGGAACGCGCGGTGTGCGTCGGCAAGGTCAGTTGCGGCAGGCATCATTCCAATAACCCCGGATCCTCCCGCAGCGCCACCAGAAGCTGGGCGGTCTTGGCAATGATGCGGTCATTGTTGACCATCAAAGCCGCCGAATGTGCGTCACGAAGATGGCGGCCGAGGCTGAAGGTCGTGTCGTTGCGGTAGCCGGCCAGGCCACAAACGAGCATCGCCTGATGGATGATCTGGACTGCAAGCTGCGAGGAGCCGGTCTTGAGATTGTTCATGGCAACCGCGAAGGGCAGCGCCGTGAGCCCGTCCTCCGAACTCATCGCGGCCTCATACTGGCGGAGTGCGGCGACGACATTCGACTTCATGAGTTGCAGGAGGCTTGCCGCCTCGGCGAGACGCCAGCTGCTGTCCGACACGCTGCCGGGCGCCCTCTTCGCTTCGGAACGCACATAGGCCCGGGCGCGCGCGACCGCGTCGGTGGCAATGCCGAGCCAGAGTGCGCTCCAGACCAGATGCGAGACTGGCAACATCGTCTGCGCCGAGACATCGGCAAAGGGCACGGGGATCACCTGCTCCATGCCGCCCGTGGCATCGAGACGATAGCCGTTGGAGCAGGTGCCGCGCATGCCCAGCGCGTCCCAGCCGCTCTTCTGCTCGAGCGTGTAGTCCTCCCTGGGCACCACGACGATGACCTGGTCGGACGCCGGCGACTGCGGCGTGCGGCGCGCGGTGACGAGAATGCCATCGCAATCGGCGCCATAGGAGATGACCGGCGCCTGTTTGGTGAGCGAGAAGCGGCCATCCTTTACCTCGATCGCGCAGATGCTCGAACGCAGATCACCGCCGACGCCCGCTTCCGATGTCGCCGAACCGAGCAGGAGCTGCTCGCCGGCGAGCCGCTTCATGAAGGTCCGATACCAAGGGTTCTTGGCTGCGTGACGGACAATGCATGCGACCTGGATCTGGTGCATGGCATAGATCATTGCCGTCGAGGCACAGGAACGGCCAAGCGCGTGGCAGATCGAGGCCACTTCGGCGATGCTGGCGCCCGCGCCACCGTCGCTCTCGGGCACCATGATGCCCAGCAACCGACGGTCCTTCAGCGCGGTGATGGCCTCCAGCGGGAAGCGAGCCCGCGCATCGACGTCGTCGGCGTGCCGGGCGGCAATTTCGACGCCCACCGCGCGCGCCGCGGCGAGCGGCGAGGTCATGCGGCTACTTTGTGCAGGCCGATCTCATCCAGCGACTGGGCGATGGCGTTGACGCTGGAGAATGTCCGCCGGCGCAGAAGCCTGTCGGGAAACTCGATATCGAAAGCTTCTTCGAGAGCCAACATCAGGTTCACGGTCGCATGGGAAGTCAGTCCGGCGGCATAGAGGTCGGCGTCGTCGGCCAAGCCTTCGATGTCCGCCTGCAACAACGCGTTCTGCTTCAGAACGGCGCGAACGCGCGCCTGAACCGGCTGAGCCATGCTTGCCCCAAAATCGAATATCTCGGAGTGGATTTTGAACATCTGGAATGTTTAGTCACTAGCAATATTTTCAACAAGACTGAAGTAATCTATGGCGGTCGCATATCTGATATTCATTCTCAGTAGCCTTAAGTTCCGGATAGATAGCGTAATATATTCAATCACTTATGACATTGCGCCATGATGGCGGGGAATATAACTGCAGTTATATTGCGATATGATATCAACATGCCTAGGTTGGTTTGTCGGCTCTTGCGCCGGCCCTCCAAGGCATGTCGCAATCGTTTCCTGGCAAATACGGCAACACCAATACGAGCCCGAGAATGGGACAGGACATGACGCCAGTCACATTCAACGGCTGCTTTGGCTGGCTGCACGTCCCGCGCGAGGGCGCGGTTGGCAATATCGCCGTCCTGATCTGTCCAAGCCTCATGGAGGATGCAGTCGTTGCCCATGCCTCGTTGCGGTTGCTTGGCGATGGGCTGGCGGCAGCAGGCTATTGGGCACTGCGGTTCGACTATCCCGGCACCGGCGACTCCTGCGACGGCGACATCGAGGGCAATGGCGGGCATTGGACGGCCTGGTTGCAGAGCGTCGATGCCGCCGCGACCTGGCTGCGGACCACCACCGGCGCAGAGCGGCTAGTCGTCTGCGGATTGCGCATCGGTGCCACGCTGGCGGCGCTCGCCGCCGCGCGCCGCGATGACATAGCGGGCTTCGTCCTGTTCGAACCCGTGCTGGGCGGGCATTCCTACGTGCGCCAGCTTCGCCTGGACGCCGAGATGCTGAACGGACCGCGCCCGGCAAGGGACGACGGCCTCGAGATCCGGGAGTTCCGATTCAGCGCCAGGACCCTCGAACAGATCGCAGCCGTCGACCTGCGCCAACTCCGGTTGCCGGCCACATCGAAGGTGGCGATCTTCGCGCGCTCGGACGCCAGACGGCTCGACGAGTGCGTCCGGGCCTGGACCGGCGCCGGCGCGGAGGTTGCCTGCCTCGGCTGGGAGGGTCTTGCCCCGCTCGTACACCAGAGCCTCATCGAGGAAGACCCGCTCGCCGACTTCACGGGGGTCTTCCGCTGGTTGGAGCAGGCCGCTCCCTCGAGGGTCGGCCCACCGCGCGCAATGCTCGTACCCCGAAATGCCAGCCCCGAACCTGCAGCACTTCACCCGCCGGGATGCATCGAGACGCCGCTGAACTTCGGCAGCGACCAACGTCTGTTCGGCATGCTCTGCCGGCCGGCTCGAGCCTCGCCGGGCGACGTCGTCATCATCGGCAACATCGGACGCGAACCGCACTACGGCGCGGCACGGCATACCGTGGCATTCGCCCGGCGGCTCGCCTCGGTCGGCATAGCCTCCTTGCGGATCGACTATGCCGGATTGGGCGACAGTCTCGGCCCGCTCGGGCGCGAGAATGTGCGCAGCCATGTCTTCAATGTCGACCGTGGCCCCGATGTCCGCGCCGCCGTCGATGCGCTGGAACAACGCGGCTTTCGCCGGTTCGCGCTGCAGGGCGTCTGTTCCGGCGCCTATCATGCCTTTCATGGCGCCCTCCACGAGCCGCGAATCTCGGAGCTCCTGCTCGTCAACATACCGCTGTACACGCTGCCCGACGGCGACGTGCGCGCCCATATCGAGCAGCGGGACCTCGCCCCCCTCTTCCAGAAGCTGGTCATTCGCCGCAGCTGGCAGAGATTGTTGAGCGGCCAGTCGAACCTTCGCAATGTCGTCCGGGCTCAACTGGCGAATGTCCGCGGGAAATGCGTGAGCAAGGCACGGAGGTTTGCCCAGTGCCTGGGCCTTGCGCAGGAACAGAGCTTTGCACAGCAGGCATTGACGACATTGTCCAAGCGCGGTGTCCGGACACAGTTTCTGTTCTCTCCCGACGAAGGCGATATCGCCGTCTTCGCGCGCGAGTTCGGCCGCTCCGGTGCTGACCTCGACGCCTACGCCGGCGCCACGATGCGCATCGTACCGGGCATGGATCACAGCCAAATGAAGGATGCCGGACGTGACCTGGCGGAACGGTGGACGATCGAATTCCTGTCCGAGGCGCATTGGCCGCGGGCTCGGTCCGACTAGTCATTGGCCGCGAGGCCGGCCGCGACCAGACTGGACGCAAGGGCGTTGCCACGGTCGGTGTAGTGGTCCGCGATGAAATAGGCGGGATCTCTCGTCGCGGCAGCTGCGGCAAAAGCCGTCGAGGTGTCGAGCGTCGCCAGTCCCGCCCGGTTCGCGCAGGCGAGGACAGCGGCCACTCTCTGCTCGACGACGGCGCGCTGCAGAGGGTAATTCCAGCGATCGCTTTGCCGGAAGGCGACAACGAGCACGTTTGCGTCGTGCCGCCGCGCCAGGGCGCCAAACCGGTTCATCAGCCGGCACGAGACGAGAACGCCATCGATGCCGGTGCTGACGTTGTTGCCGAACCAAAGGTCGTAGGCGTCGAGCCGGCGCATGAGGGTGTCCAGCAGGTGCGAATAGCCCAGGACATCGCGCACCGCGACGAGCGGCCCGGCGAGCGGCGCGGTGGGCACCGGCACGTTGCGCAGTTCGAGGCCGTCGCCGGCCGGGACGAAATAGGGCTTGTGCTTGAAATCGCGAAACGACAGCGCCGTGCGTTCGATGTCGGAGCCGATGAAGGCGAGCACGATCGTCTGCGGCTTGAAACGCGGCACCAGGCGTTCGGCACGCAGCACCATCTGGTCGATGCCGTATCCGCGCACGCCCGCGTTCAGCGTCCGCCGGCCGGTTTGGCGTTCGAGGTGGGCGGGCCAGCTCTCGTCGCCCGGCACCGACCAGCCCTCGGTATAGGAGTCGCCCAGCACGAGGACCGGCGGCCCTGCCGCCGGCGGGGCCGCCAGGTTCTGAGTGCGAAAGCCGTCCGCCGAGTACGATATGGGCTGCCCGTTCACCGTGCCGGAAGCGCCCGGCACCGGCTCGTAGCCCAACTCGCTGTCGTAGCGCAGGACCCCGCGCTCTTCCGGGTCGACGGCCCAGGCCTTCTGCCAGACCTCGACATGGTTGGGATAGCGCCACAGCGAGGCGGAAGGATCGCGGAGCCGGTCGACGATTTCGGCCGCCAGTAGGACCACGACCACAGTGGCGACGGCGAGGACGAGCCCTCCACCGAGCGGCGGCCGACGACGCGGCTCGGTCGCCATGAGTCCGGGGTCGTCGATCATCCGCGACCGTTCATCGAGTTCACCACATCGGCGAACAAGCGGTACTTGACGCCGACGACCGAGAGCTCGCGCGCCCAGTTGACGAAGTCGCCCCACGGGTCGTTGAGCTTGCCCAGTCCCGAGACGATCGCCACGACGGTGCCGACCTCGATGCGGCCTTCGACGGCGAACCAGCCGCCGACGCCCAGCGCCGCCGCGACCGAGAAGTAGTACATGAGGTTCATCGCCAGGTTCATCGAGTACTTGAATTTGTAGATGCCCATGTTGAGCGCGAAGACCTGGTCGATGCGCCGGCTCTCGGTCATCACATCGAGTTCGTCGACGACGGCACCGGCGATGCCGCTGCTCACCTCGCGCATGGTGCGGATGCGGGCCTCGGCGCGGCGGTTGATCGCCCATTGCATCAGCGGCACGAACACGAGCTGGGGCAGGAAGAACAGCGGGCAGAGTGCGGCCATCCACGGCTCGAGAAAGATCATGTAGCCGATGACGCTGGCCAGGATGCCGCCCTGCAGCAGTGGCTCGGAGATGCTGATGCCGACGAAGCCGCCGATCGGCTGCGCCTCGTCGACGATCATGGCGATCTCCACGCCCGTCATGCCCGCCGTCCGCTGCTGCGCCGCCAGCGCGTCGCGCTGGACATGGAGCGTCCGCCGGAAGGCGCGCACCGCGGTCTCGCTCACCCAGGCGCGATAGACGTTGAGGGCGAGCTTGAGCAGCTGCTCGAGCAACGCCACCCCGGCATAGGCGAGCGCCAGAAGGAAGATGGTGCGCACGGCGCCGCTGCCGATGGCGTCATTGACGATGCGCCGCTGCAATTCGAGCGGCACCGCGCTCAGCGCGAAGACGGCAACCGACAGTAGCGCCAAGGCCACCTGGTGAAGCCCGCTCTGCTGCAGGACGTAACCCATGATCGTCCGCGGCAACCGGACTATCGTACCAAGGGCCTTTCCCGCGCTATCGACCGCCACCATGCCGCCTTCCTAGGATCGCCGCCGCACCCGGGCCATGATCGGGATCAAGTCCACGCTGCGCAACGGGTCAGGCGAGATAGTGCAGGCACCCGGCATCTTCGAGGACCGGATCGAGCCGCTCTCGGGCTGCCGCGGGAAGTGCGGCAAGGCGCTTGCGCAAGGCATCGAAGCACTTGCCCTGGTAGCGGAACGGCGCCTGGGCGTAGGGCCGGCCGAGCAGTTCCACCTCGAAGGTATCGGCGCCGTCCTGCAGGGCGCGCGCATTGGCGGCAAGGAAAGGCAGATAGGTGGCGCCTGCATGCTTCAACAAGGCGGCGATGCCCTCGGGCAAGGGCGCCGCGGCGTCGATCCAGGCGCCGTCTACGCCCGAGGCATCGTCCAGCCGCATCAGCCAGCAGAAGACGTCGGGCGCGCGGGCGCGCATTTCCGCCGCCGGCGTCGGATCGACCGACAGGATCTGCAGCTGGCCGTAGATGCCGAAGTCGGCCAGCGACGGCCGCGACCCCAGCAGGAACGGCAGGCGGCGCAGATGGCAATCGAGCGTGTCGAGCATGAAGCGGTAGCTCTCCTCGATCAGCGGCCGGTTCTGCTCGGTGCAGCCGACCATCGCCATGCGCCCGACCTGGCGGTCATTGAAGGACTGCATCGCCTGGCGGCGCGCGCCCTCCTCCATCACCGGATCGCGCGAGCTCACGACCCACACCTGCGCGAACTCCCGGTCGGCGGCGTAAGTCCAGCGGTAATGGAACATCATCTTGGTGATCCATTCGTCGCCGAAGTCCTCCAGCAGGTCGCTGAGATAGGCGAAGCCGGGATCGTCGGGCACCACCGAGCGCTCGCCCGGGTGCTCGCGCTCCAGCGCGTAGGCAAGCGGCGTCGAGTCGTTCATCACCCTTCCGTCGGGGAATTGCAGTACCGGGATGACCGGCGGCAGACCCGCCGCCACGGCGACGTCGCGCGGATTGCCGGTGGCGTGCCACACGAACGGCAGCCGGCGGTAGCGCATCAGCGCCCGCATCTTCACCGAATAGGGCGACGGGTTGAATCCGTGCAGCGTATAGACGCCGCCCACAGTCTCCGTCATAGGCCCAACACTGCCTTGGCGATGATGTTGCGCTGGACCTCGTTCGAGCCGGCGTAGATCGAGGCGGCGCGGTTGTTGAGATAGAGCGGCATCGCCGTGATGCCCCACTCCGGCGTCACGGTGGGCGCGTTGTGGCCGAGCAGCCGCGCCTCGGGTTCGAAGGGTGCGGCATACCAGGCCAGCGCCTCGACACCGAGATGGTCGATCTTCTGCGACGTCTCGCTGCCCCTGATCTTCATCGCCGACGAGGCCGCCCCCGGGTTCTTGCCCTTGCTGAGATCGGACAGCACCTGCAGCTCGATCATTTCGAGCGCCTGGATGTCCATCTCCGCC
>Ga0082335_1007688_pt1 | contig 12792 bp, 11 predicted proteins | sample Subgrocontami58m_FD_72375 | JGI IMG/M metagenome (GOLD analysis project Ga0082335, IMG submission 72375) | Subsurface groundwater microbial communities from S. Glens Falls, New York, USA - GMW37 contaminated, 5.8 m (SPADES assembly) (version 2) ...
CCGATGCCATGGCCGCCTCCGGGGTGGACAAGTACGACATCCCGGCCTTCCTGCGCCGCCAGTCGGATTGAGCCGACTAACGCAGACGGTCCGGCGGGCACCTCCTCCCGCCGGACCGGGCTTGCGTGATAAAATTTCCGCTCTGCACCATTCCAATCGGATATCCGCTCCATGCTGCGTCAGCGCACCCTCAAGTCCGTCGTCAAAGCCACCGGCGTGGGCCTCCATTCCGGGGTCAAGGTGTCGCTCATGCTGCGCCCGGCGCAGCCCGATACCGGGGTCGTCTTTCGTCGCGTCGATCTGAACCCTCCGATCGATCTGAGGGCCGACCCGCTCGGCGTCGGCGATACCCGTCTGGCCTCCTGCCTGGAGCAGGACGGCGTCAAGGTCGCCACCGTCGAGCACCTGATGTCGGCGCTCGCCGGCCTCGGCATCGACAATATCTACGTCGATGTCGATGCCGCGGAACTGCCGATCATGGACGGTTCGGCAGCGCCCTTCGTCTTCCTCCTGCAATCGGCCGGTATCGAGGAGCAGAACGTGGCGAAGAAATTCCTGCGGGTGAAGAAGGTCGTGGAAGTCAGGGACGGCGACAAATGGGCGCGCCTGTCGCCCTATGACGGCTTCAGCCTTGAGTTCTCCATCGTTTTCAACCACCCGGCAGTGGATCGCTCGGCCTCGCGTGCCCGCATCGACTTCGCCGACCAGTCCTATTTGCGCGAAGTGGCGCGCGCCCGCACCTTCGGCTTCATGCAGGATGTCGAGTCGCTGCGCGACCAGGGCCTGGCGCTGGGCGGCAGCCTGGAAAACGCCATCGTGATGGACGAATACCGGGTGCTCAACAGTGACGGCCTGCGCTACGCCGACGAGTTCGTCAAGCACAAGATCCTCGATGCCGTCGGCGATCTCTACCTCGCCGGCCACCCCCTGCTGGCGGCGTTTGCCGCCCACAAGTCGGGCCATGCGCTGAACAACCAGCTATTGCGCGCGCTGCTGGCCGATGCCGAGGCCTGGGAACTGGTCAGTTTCCAGCGCGCCGAGGAAGCGCCGGGCACCGTGGCCCGGCTATACCCCCGGCTGGCCTGAGGTCCGTCAAACAATGTTGCTGCTGCGGATCGTCGGCATTCTCGCGGCGATCGCGATCGGCAGCGGCATTGTCGCCTGGTTGTTTACCCGTGATCGGCGCTACCTTTTCCTCTCGGCGCGCATCGCCAAGGGTGCCCTGATTCTGGCGCTGGTGGTGCTGGTCCTGATGGCGGCAGAGCGTCTGATCATTCTTTGACGCTGCGCAACAGTCGCTCCAGGGCATCCTTGAGGGGCGTGTCCCGGGGCAGGCTTTGGGCCAGTGCAGTGAGCCCTTGCTTTTGTGCCGAGCCAGGCAGAGCAGGTCTTTTATGCGGTGCTTTGGCCGGAGCCGGGTTGCGGGCTTGCACTCGAACCTCGATTTCGGTAACCTTCACGTCCTTATTTGACAAATCGACGGCGATTCGGGGTCCGAGCTGACGGACCTTCGCCGCGACCGCGCCGCTGGCGGCGTGGATAAAAAGTTTCCCCAGACGGAAGTTGGCAACCCGAGCATGAGGCCTTAGCGCCGCCGGCAATGCAGCCTCGAGGAGCCGCTGGAATTGGAGCAGACGTTGGGCGTGGCTTGCCAGCCGCGCCATGCTGTCGCCGGAGACAAGGTGTTCCTGGAGGCTGCGCGATGTCATCGAAAATGGAGTTTCACGGGGGCCGGTGCCGGGAATTCAGGCACCAAGGCATGCCGTCCCGGATGAGCCAATTTTAAGGAAGGGAAGGGATGCATATTATTCTCGTCTCCGACCGGCTGGCAACAGCAAGAAGCATCACCCTGACCTGGCGCCATGCCGTCCTGTTCGCCGGAGCGATGTTCGGCTCGGTGCTGATGCTGTCCTCGCTGTTTTCCTATGTCACGGTACGCCACGCGGCGGAAATCCGCCTCCCCTTCCTGCAGGACCTGCTGCGCACGGTGAACGCCGAGGAGGCGCAGCGCTCGAAGGATTTCGTGCGCGAAAACATCAACGCCATGGCGGTCAAGCTGGGCGAAATGCAGGCCCAGCTGTTGCGGCTAGATACCATCGGCGAGCGCCTGGCCGGCATGGCCGGGGTGAAGCCCCAGGACCTCAAGGCCTTCGACGGGAAGGCGGCGGGCCGCGGCGGTCCCCTGCTGTCGCCCAGCGCCATGACCTCGTCCGAACTGCAGCGCGCGGTGGATGCCTTGGCACAGCAGGTCGAAGCCAAATCCGATGCGATTTCCATGATCGAATCGCAGTTGCTGGAGGATCGCATCCGCAAGAGCCTGCTGCCCACCAGCCTGCCGGTCGAGGCGCAATGGAATGCGTCAACTTATGGCTGGCGCGTCGATCCCTTCACCGGCGAACGGGCGATGCACGAGGGCGTCGACTTCGTCGCCGTGCCGGGCACCGGCATCAAGGCCGCGGCGGCCGGCGTCGTGATCAGCGCCGAGCGCCATGCGCAATACGGCAACATGGTCGAGATCGACCACGGCAAGGATCTCACCACCCGCTATGCCCATGCGCTGAAACTCCACGTCAAGCCGGGACAACTGGTCAAGCGCGGCCAGAAGATCGCGGACGTGGGTTCCACCGGGCGTTCCACGGGGCCGCACCTGCACTTCGAGGTGCGCATCCGCGGCATCCCGCAGAATCCCGATCGCTTCCTGCGCATGGCACAGGCCAATCAGCGGCCAACCCCCAATCGTCACTGAGCCGGCTGGGAGGCGGGCTCTCCCCGCATGCTAAAATCGCCGCTTTGCTTTTAACGGCTGATTCGCGGCCGCGTAACCCATGATCTCCGGCCTACTCAGAAAGATCTTCGGCAGCCGAAATGACCGGCTGATCAAGCAGTATTCGCAGACCGTCGCCCGCATCAACGCGCTTGAGGCGGCCACCCAGCAGCTCTCCGACGACGCCCTGCGCGCCAGGACCGACGAGTTCCGCGAGCGTCACGCCAAGGGTGAAACCCTGGACCAACTCATGCCCGAGGCCTTTGCCGTGGTGCGCGAGTCCGCCCGGCGCGTGCTTGGCATGCGCCACTTCGACATGCAGATGATCGGCGGCATGGTGCTGCATTACGGCAAGATCGCCGAAATGCGCACCGGCGAGGGCAAGACGCTGACCGCCACGCTCGCCGTTTACCTGAACGCGATTCCGGGCAAGGGTGTGCACCTGATCACCGTCAATGATTACCTCGCCAGCCGCGACGCCGAGTGGATGGGGCGCATCTATCGCTTCCTCGGCCTCACCGTCGGCGTCAATCTGTCGCAGATGCCGCACGACGAAAAGCAGGCCGCCTACGCCGCCGACATCACCTACGGCACCAACAACGAATTCGGTTTCGATTACCTGCGCGACAACATGGTGTACACGGCCGGCGAGCGGGTGCAACGCGGGCTCAATTACGCGATCGTCGACGAGGTCGATTCGATCCTGATCGACGAAGCCCGCACGCCGCTGATCATTTCCGGCCAGGCCGAGGACCATACCGATCTCTACGTGCGCATGAACGCGGTGCCGCCCCTGCTGACCCGGGGTGAGGCGGCCAAGGGTGAAGGCGAGGTCGACACCGGCGACTACACGGTGGATCTCAAGTCCCACCAGGTGCTGCTGACCGAGGCCGGCCACGTCAAGGCCGAGGAAATCCTCGCGCGCCTGGGCCTGCTGGCCGAGGGCAGCAGCCTCTACGAGCCGTCCAACATCCTGCTGATCCATCACCTCTACGCGGCCTTGCGCGCGCACAGCCTGTATTTCCGCGACCAGCAGTACGTGGTGCAGAACGACGAAGTGGTGATCGTCGACGAGTTCACCGGCCGCCTGATGGCTGGCCGGCGCTGGTCGGACGGCCTGCACCAGGCGGTCGAGGCCAAGGAAGGAGTGGCGATCCAGGCCGAAAACCAGACCCTGGCATCGATCACCTTCCAGAACTACTTCCGCATGTACGGCAAGCTCTCCGGCATGACCGGCACGGCGGACACCGAAGCCTACGAGTTCCAGCAGATCTATGGCCTCGAGACGGTGGTGATCCCGACCAACCGGCCGATGATCCGCAAGGACGAGAACGACCAGATCTACCGTACCGCGCCCGAGAAGCACGCCGCGATCATCGCCGACGTCCGCGCCTGCCATGAACGCGGCCAGCCGGTGCTGGTCGGCACCACCTCGATCGAGAATTCCGAGCTGCTCTCGGGCCTGCTGGACAAGGAAAAGCTTTCGCACCAGGTGCTCAACGCCAAGCAGCACGCGCGCGAGGCCGAGATCGTGGCCGAAGCCGGCCGCCCCGGCATGATTACCATCGCCACCAACATGGCCGGTCGCGGCACCGACATCGTGCTCGGCGGCAACATCGAAAAGCCGACCAACGCGATCCGCGACGACGAGTCCCTGAGTGCGGAAGAGAAGGCCAGCCGCACCGCCGCGCTCAAGGCCGAGTGGCAGAAGCTGCATGACCAGGTGCTGGCTGCCGGCGGCCTGCACATCATCGGTTCCGAACGCCACGAGTCGCGTCGCATCGACAACCAGCTGCGCGGCCGTTCCGGACGCCAGGGCGACCCCGGCTCCTCGCGCTTCTACCTGGCGCTGGACGACTCGCTGCTCAAGATCTTCGCCGGCGAACGCCTCAATGCCATCATGGTGCGGCTGAAGATGCCTGAAGGCGAGGCCATCGAGCACCCGATGGTGAGCCGCTCGCTGGAATCGGCGCAGCGCAAGGTCGAGCAGCGCAACTTCGACATCCGCAAGCAGTTGCTGGAATACGACGACGTCGCCAACGACCAGCGCAAGGTGATCTACCAGCAGCGCAACGAGCTGCTCGACAGCGCCGACATCGCCGAGACCATCACGGCCATGCGCCAGGGGCAGATCCACGACAGCTTCCGCCTGCACATCCCGGCGGAAAGCGTCGAGGAACAGTGGGACGTCGCCGGGCTGGAGAACACCCTGGCGGGCGAACTGCACCTCAGGCAGACGGTCGGCGAATGGATCAAGGCCGAGCCGCAGCTCGACGACGACGAGATTCTCAAGCGCCTGCTGGATGCCGGCGACGCCGCCTATGCCGCCAAGACCGCCGCCGTCGATGCCGAGGCCTGGTCCGGCTTCGAGCGCAACGTCATGCTGCAAAGCCTGGACAGCCATTGGCGCGAGCATCTCTCCGCACTGGATCACCTGCGCCAGGGCATCCACCTGCGCGGCTACGCGCAGAAGGACCCGAAGCAGGAGTACAAGCGCGAGGCCTTCGCCCTGTTCGAGGGACTGCTGCAAACCGTGCGCAGCGAAGTCACCAAGCTGCTGATGACGGTCGAGGTGCGCAGCGAGGAGCAGATCGAGGAAGCTGAGGCGCCGCCGCAACTGGAGAACGTCCAGTACCACCACGCGGATTACGACGAGGCGCTCGGCGCCGCGGCCGCGGCCAAGCCGGCGCAGCCGGTCGAGCGCCATGCGCCCAAGGTCGGTCGCAACGACCCCTGTCCCTGCGGCAGCGGCAAGAAGTACAAGCACTGCCACGGCAAGCTGAGTTGAGCCAGGAGCGGCATCCGACCCTGATCGAGGATGGCGCCGATGACAAAACGGCGATCCTCGTCCTCGACCAGACGCGGCTGCCGCGCGAAGCGGCCATGCGGCGACTGGCCACCCTGGACGATGTCGCCCGCGCTATTCGCGTCATGCAGGTGCGCGGCGCGCCGCTGATCGGCGCCACGGCGGCATACGGCGTGGCGCTCGGCCTGGCCGACGACGCCAGTGACGTACGCCTGAATACCGTACTCGAAACGCTCGCTGCGACGCGGCCCACCGCCGTGAATCTGCACTGGGCACTGGCGCGCATGCGGCGCGTGCTGCAAGAGTCGGCGCCGGCGGCGCGGCGAGAGCTGGCCTGGCGCGAGGCGCGGGCGATCGCGGATGAAGACAAGGCGGCGAATGCCGCGATCGGACAGCACGGACTGTCGCTGCTGCAAGCGGTGCAGCCGAGCGATCGGCCCCTCAACATAATGACTCACTGCAATGCCGGCCGTTTGGCCACCGTCGATCACGGCACCGCACTGGCACCGGTCTATGCCGCCCATGCCGCGGGACTGCCGGTGCATGTGTGGGTTTCCGAGACGCGGCCGCGCAACCAGGGCCTGCTCACTGCCTGGGAACTCGCCGAAGCCGGCGTGCCGCATACGCTGATCGCCGACAATGCCGCCGGCCTGCTGATGATGCAGGGCAGAGTCGATCTGGTGATCGTCGGCGCCGACCGCATCGCCGCCAATGGCGATGCCGCGAACAAGGTCGGCACTTATCTCAAGGCGCTTGCCGCACGCGCGCACGGCCTGCCGTTCTACGTCGCGGCGCCGCTGTCGACCATCGATTTCGCCTGTCCCGCGGGCGAAGCAATCCCGATCGAGGAACGTGCGGCCGATGAGTTGGGCGCCGGCGCCGTGCCGGTTGCCAACCCGGCCTTCGACGTGACGCCGGCGGCGCTCATCAGCGGCATAATTTCGGAGCGCGGCATCGCCGAGGCCGGCGCCCTCAAGCAGTGGATCGCATGAACACTCTATTCAACGACAGCGACTACGCGGCCTGCCCCGACGAGCTGGCCCGCCGCGTCTATACCTCGCGCCTGCTTGGCCGCGACAAGTCGCTGGTCTTGCATGGTGGCGGCAACACCTCGGTGAAGGTGGTCGAGAAGAACGCCTTCGGTGAGGACGAGGAGATCCTGTACGTCAAGGGCAGCGGCTGGGATCTGGAAAAGATCGAGGCAGGCGGTTTCGCGCCGGTGCGACTGCACCACCTCAAGCGCCTGGCCAGTCTGCCTGCGCTGTCCGACCCGGCGATGGTCAACGAGCTGGTAACGCACATGACCCGGGCATCGGCGCCGGTACCGTCGGTGGAAGCGATTCTCCATGCCATCCTGCCCTACAAGTATGTCGATCACACCCATGCCGACGCGGTGGTCACCGTCACGAACTCGGTGCTGGGGGAGGCGCGCATCCGGGAGATTTACGGCGATTCCGTGGTGGTCGTTCCCTATGTGATGCCCGGCTTCGATCTGGCGCGCCTGTGTGCCATCGAATTCTCGCGGCAATCCGGGCCGCGGACCGTGGGCATGGTCCTGCTGAACCATGGCATCTTCGCCTTTGGCGAAACGGCGAAGGAATCCTACGAGCGCATGATCGATCTGGTGGGGCGCGCCGAGGACTACCTGAAGCGCAACCAGGCATGGGACGTCGGCCCGACGGGCAGCCTGCCGCTCCAGGCCGGTGTCGGCCTGGCCCTGGAGCTGGTGCGCTTGCGCGGCGACATCTCTGCGGTTGCCGGGCATCCCATGATCGTCGCGCGGCAGGCCGACGCAAGGACCATGGCATTTGTCCAGCGCGACGATCTGGCCGCGATTGCCCAGCAGGGGCCGGCGACCCCGGATCATGTGATCCGCACCAAGCGCCTGCCCATGCTCGGGCGCGACGCGCAGTCCTATGCCGGCGCCTATCGTGACTACTTCGCCGCCCACGAACCGATGGCCAGGGAGCGCAAGACCATGCTCGACGCCGCTCCGCGCGTGGTGCTCGACCCGACCTGGGGCCTGTGCGCCGTGGGCCGGTTGGCAAAGGACGCGGCCATCGTGGCGGAAATCTATGCCCACACGATGGAGATCATTACCCGCGCCACGGCGCTGGGCGGCTATCGCGCGCTGCCGGCGCAAGACATCTTCGACGTCGAATACTGGGATCTTGAACAAGCCAAGCTGAGCAAGGGTGGCAAGCCACCGGTTTTCGCCGGCGAGGTCGCGCTGGTCACCGGCGCTGCCTCCGGCATCGGCAAGGCCTGCGTCGATGCCTTGTTGGCGCGCGGCGCGGCGGTGGTCGGCATCGACCTGAATCCGGCGATCGTTTCCCTCTACCCGCGCGCGGATTTTCTCGGTATCCAGTGCGACGTCGCGTCCGAGGAACAGTTGCAAAATGCCCTGGCGCGCAGCGCGGATGCGTTCGGCGGGGTCGATATGCTGGTGCTGAATGCGGGCATATTCCCCGGCGGCTGCCGCATCGACAGCCTGGGCACGGACCAGTGGCGCAAGGTCATGCAGGTCAATCTGGACGCCAATTTCGTCCTGATGCGGGAAGCGCATCCCTTCCTCAAGCTCGCGCCGCGCGGCGGCCGCGTGGTCATCATCGGCTCGAAAAACGTTCCCGCCCCCGGGCCCGGTGCGGCGGCCTATTCCGCCTCCAAGGCCGCGCTCAACCAGTTGGCGCGAGTGGCGGCTCTCGAATGGGGCGGTGACAACATCCGCATCAACTCGCTGCATCCGAACGCCGTGTTCGATACCGGGATATGGACCGACGAGGTCCTGGCGTCGCGGGCCAGGCACTACGGCATGAGCGTCGATGCGTACAAGAAGAACAACATCCTCAAGACCGAGGTGGGCAGTCGCGATGTCGCCGAGCTGGCGGCGGAAATGTGCGGCCCCCTGTTTGCCAAGACTACCGGTGCGCAAGTGCCGGTCGACGGGGGCAATGACCGGGTGATCTGACCGGCGTCAGGTCCCGCCCGCGCCGGCCCGGTGTTCCTGCCCTATTCGGCGTGGTAGCGCGTGACGCGCTCCACTTCCTGCTTCGAACCGAGGATCACCGGCACCCGCTGATGCAGTTTCTGCGGCTGGATGTCGAGGATGCGGCGGCGGCCGTCGGTGGCCGCGCCGCCGGCCTGCTCGACGATGAAGGCCATCGGATTGGCTTCATACATCAGCCTAAGCTTGCCGCCCTTGTCGCGCGTCTTGCTGTCGATCGGGTACATGAAGATGCCACCGCGGCTGAGGATGCGATGCACGTCGGCCACCATCGAGGCCACCCAGCGCATGTTGAAATCCTCTCCGCGCGGGCCATCCCTGCCGGCCAGCAATTCGTCGACATAGCGCCTGACCGGGGCGTCCCAGTAACGCGCATTGGAGGCATTGATGGCGAATTCGCGCGTCTCCTCGGGAATCTTCACGTCGGCCTGGGTCAGCACGAAGCGGCCGAATTCACGGTCGAGGGTGAACACGTTGACGCCGTCGCCCAGGGCCAGCACCAGCAGCGTGGTCGGTCCATACACGGCATAGCCGGCGCAGACCTGGCGCGTGCCGGGTTGCAGGAAGGCCTGCTCGGTCGGATCCATGCCCTCGGGGCAGCGCAATACCGAGAAGATGGTGCCGACCGAGACATTCACGTCGATGTTCGACGAGCCGTCGAGCGGGTCGAACAGCAGCAGGTATTCGCCCTTCGGATAGCGGTTGGGAATCGCGTGCGGCAGTTCCATTTCCTCCGACGCCATGCCGGCCAGGTGGCCGCCCCATTCGTTGGCATCGAGCAGTATTTCGTTGGAGATCACGTCGAGCTTCTTCTGTACTTCGCCTTGCACGTTGTCGCTGCCCGCGCTGCCCAGCACGTCGGCCAGGCTGCCCTTGCCGATGGCGATGGAAATCGCCTTGCAGGCGCGCGAAACGACCTCGATCAGCAGGCGCAGGTCGGGCGAAATGACATTCTTGTCGCGTTGCTCTTCGATCAGGAAGCGGGAAAGGGTCATCGGGCGCATACGGGGTCCTGGCCTTGGAATGGATGGATTCGGTTGGCGGGCGCAGGTCGCTCAGCGCCAGCGGTTTATTTCGTCGCGGGTTTCCAGCGCGACCTTGCGCGCCGCGGCAGCGAAATCCTCGCCCTTGCCGGCATAGAGGATGGCGCGCGAGGAGTTGATCATCAGGCCGGTTCCGGTGGCGGTCTTGCCGGCCGTCACGGTGGCTTCGATGTCGCCGCCCTGGGCGCCGATGCCGGGCACCAGCAGCGGCATTTCGCCGACGATCTGGCGCACGCGGGCGATCTCGCCGGGGAAGGTGGCGCCGACGACGAGCCCCAATTGGCCCGCGTATTTGCCATCCGGGTTCCAGTCGCGCGCAACCATGCGCGCGACGCATTCATAGACCGGCGTGTCGTCGGCGCCGACTCTCAGGAACTGCAGGTCGCTGCCGCCCGGATTCGAGGTGCGGCAGAGCAGGATTACGCCCTTGTCCTGGTAAGCCAGCCAGGGCTCGACCGAGTCGCGGCCCATGTAGGGGTTCACCGTCACGGCGTCGGCCCGGTAGCGCTCGAAGGCCTCGATCGCGTACTGCTCGGCGGTGCTGCCGATGTCGCCGCGCTTGGCATCGAGGATCACCGGCACGCCCGGATGCTTGTCGTGGATGTGGGCGATCAGCGCTTCGAGCTGGTCCTCGGCGCGGCGCGCGGCGAAGTAGGCGATCTGCGGCTTGAAGGCGCAGGCGAGGTCGGCCGTGGCGTCGGCGATCCCGGCGCAGAAGCGGAAGATTGCGTCGGGCGCGTCCTTTAGGTGCGCAGGGAACTTCGCCGGGTCGGGATCGAGGCCGACGCAGAGCAGGGAGTTGTTCGTGCTCCAGGCTGCGGTGAGTTGCTCGGTGAATCTCACTTCCTGCTCCACGAGTCTTTCAGCGTCACGGCGCGGTTGAACACCGGTGCGCCGGGTTTGGAGTCAATCCGGTCGGCGACGAAATAGCCGTGGCGTTCGAACTGGAAGCGCTCTTCGGCGGCCGCGTCCTTCAGCGCCGCTTCGAGTTGCGCACTGATGACCAGCTTCGAGTTGGGGTTGAGGTCGGCTATGAAATCGCGCCCGCCCTCGCCCGGCGTCTCGACCGCGAACAGGCGGTCGTAGAGCCGCACCTCGGCGGCATACGCGTGCAGCGCCGAGACCCAGTGGATGTTGCCCTTGACCTTGTAGCTGTCCGCGCCCGGCGTGCCGGATTTCGAATCCGGCATGTACTCGCAATGCACCGCCGTGATATTGCCGGCGGCATCCTTGTCGCAGCCGCTGCACTTGATCACGAAGCCGTAGCGCAGGCGCACCGTGTTGCCGGGGAACAGTCGGAAGTAGCCCTTGCTCGGCACCTCCATGAAGTCTTCGCGCTCGATCCACAACTCCTTCGAGAAGGGCACCGGCCTCTTGCTCCACTCGGGTTTCTGCGGATGGTTGGGGGCCAGGCATTCCTCTTCCTGCCCGTCCGGGTAGTTGTCGATCACCAGCCTGACCGGATCGAGCACGGCGATGCGGCGCGGCGCGGTTTCGTTGAGGTGTTCGCGCTGGCATTCCTCGAGCACGCTGATGTCGATCCAGGAATCCGACTTGCTGACGCCGATCATTTCCGCGAAGCGGCGGAAGGCCTCCGGCGTGTAGCCGCGGCGGCGCGCGCCGACCAGGGTCGGCAGGCGCGGATCGTCCCAGCCATCGACATGCTTTTCCTCGACCAACTGGATCAGCTTGCGCTTGGAGAGCCCGACGTAGGACAGGTTGAGGCGGGCGAATTCGATCTGCTGCGGCAGGGGCGTATTGACGCAATCCAGCTCCGCCAGCCTTGCCAGCAGCCAGTCGTAGAAGGGCCGCTGGTCTTCGAATTCGAGAGTGCAGATGGAGTGGGTGATGTTCTCCAGCGCGTCTTCGATAGGGTGGGCGTAGGTGTACATCGGGTAGATGCACCAGGTGTCACCCGTATTGTGGTGCGTGGCCTTGCGGATGCGGTAGATGGCCGGATCGCGCAGGTTGATGTTGCCCGAGGCCATGTCGATCTTCGCCCGCAGCACATGGCTGCCGTCGGCGAATTCGCCGGCCTTCATGCGGCGGAACAGGTCGAGATTCTCGGCCGGCGTGCGCGAGCGGTAGGGTGAGTTCCTGCCACCTTCCGTCAGCGTGCCGCGGCTGGCGCGCAGTTCCTCCGCGGTTTGCGAATCCACATAGGCATGGCCGGCCTCGATCAGCTTCTCGGCGAAGTCGTACATCCACTGGAAGTAGTCGGAAGCGAGGTACAGGTTGGTCGCGCCCGCAGTTTCCCAGCTGAAGCCCAGCCAATGCACGGCGTCGACGATGGAGTCGACATACTCCTGTTCTTCCTTCTCCGGATTGGTGTCGTCGAAGCGCAGGTGGCAGGCGCCCTGATAGTCGAGCGCGAGGCCGAAGTTCAGGCAGATCGACTTGGCATGGCCGAAGTGCAGGTAGCCGTTGGGCTCCGGCGGGAAACGGGTGCGGATCGCCGCCGTGTCGTCGGCGCCGACTCCTTGCTGCGCCGCCGGGCCAGGCTTGCCGCTCCAGCGACGTGAGGCGTACTTGCCGGCCTTGAGGTCAGCATCGATGATGTGGCGGATGAAGTTCGAAGGTTTGTTTTCCGGTTCGGCCATGGTCGGCGGCAGCATGGTGCAAAGCAGTAATTCTACCGTTGCGACGTAGAATTGGCCCCCATGAATGTTCCCGCCCTTTTCGCCATCGGCGTCGGTGCCGTGCTGGGCGCCTGGTTGCGCTACGGCCTCGGCCTCTGGCTCAATCCGCTGTTCACCACGGTGCCGATGGGCACCCTGGCCGCCAACCTGATCGGCGGCTATCTGGTCGGCGCTGCGGTGATGGTATTCCACCTCAATGCCGAGATGCCGCCAGAGTTAAAGCTCTTCTTCATCACCGGCTTCCTCGGCGCGCTGACCACTTTCTCGACCTTCTCGGCCGAAGTGGTGCACCTGATCCAGAACGCTCGCTACGGCTGGGCGGCGGGAGCCGCCGCCTTGCACCTGTTCGGCTCACTGCTGATGACCGGGCTGGGTATCTTCACGATTCACAAGCTGGCGCAATGAAGTTCGACCCCGAGGCACGGCGGGCGGCGCGGCCCCCGCTGGGCTATGACGAAGCGCTGCCGGGCAAACAGCGCCGGGCGGGAAACGGCGCGGCCCTACTCAAGCAACAGGGGGGGGGGATCTGCGGGGAG
>Ga0082335_1007689_pt1 | contig 12790 bp, 11 predicted proteins | sample Subgrocontami58m_FD_72375 | JGI IMG/M metagenome (GOLD analysis project Ga0082335, IMG submission 72375) | Subsurface groundwater microbial communities from S. Glens Falls, New York, USA - GMW37 contaminated, 5.8 m (SPADES assembly) (version 2) ...
CGGCTTCCTTCAGCCGCACGGCCTCCTCGACGGCGATTTCGTCGAACGGATTCATGGACATCTTGACGTTGGCGGTCTCGACGCCGGTGCCGTCGGCCTTGACGCGCACCTTGACGTTGTAATCGACCACGCGCTTTATGGGAACGAGTACTTTCATGGGTTTCCGGGCCTGCGAAAGAAAATGCAATTATAACCGAGCCCGCCCGGGCCTCGCGGGTCGGCGGATCACGGAAGCGCCTCCCCGATATAATCCGGCCTCGAATCGACGCGGAAGATCGCCATGACCAGACCGCTTTCCCACATCCGGGTGCTCGACCTGACCCGCGTGCTCGCCGGCCCGTGGGCGGCGCAAAACCTCGCCGACCTGGGCGCCGAGGTGATCAAGATCGAGCGTCCCGGCACGGGGGACGACACGCGCGCCTGGGGACCGCCATGGCTGGTCGACCGGGAGGGCAAGGAGACGCGCGAATCCGCCTATTACCTGTCGGTCAACCGCGGCAAGAAATCCGTGACCCTCGACCTCTCGCGCCCCGAAGGGCAGCGCATCGCGCGCGACCTGGCGGCGAAGTCCGACGTCGTGATCGAGAACTACAAGGTCGGAACGCTCGCGCGCTACGGCCTCGGCTACGCGGACCTGCGCGCGGTCAATCCGGGCATCGTCTACTGCTCGGTGACCGGATTCGGCCAGGACGGCCCGTTTGCCGCGCGGCCCGGCTACGACTTCATCTTCCAGGGCATGGGCGGGCTGATGAGCATCACCGGCGAGCGCGAAGGCGCGCCCGGCGGCGGGCCGCAGAAGGTCGGCATCGCCATCACCGACGTGCTCACCGGGATGTACGCGAGCCTCGCCATCACCGCGGCGCTCACCCACCGCGAGAAGAGCGGCGAGGGGCAGTACATCGACATGGCGCTGCTCGATACGATCGTGGCGTTCGGCGCGAACCAGATCCTCAGCTACTGGTGCTCGGGGCAGATCCCGCCGCGCTTCGGCAACGCGCACGCGAACATCGTGCCCTACGAGGCGTTCGCCACGCGCGACGGCCACATCATCCTCGCGGTGGGCAACGACGGCCAGTATGCCGCCTTCTGCAAGCTGGCCGGACGGCCGGAGCTCGCCGAAGACGCGCGCTTTCGCACCAATCCTGACCGCGTGCGCAACCGCGACACCCTGGTGCCTATCGTGCAGGAGATCATGCGCACGCGCACCAAGCTGGAATGGATCGAGGCCCTCGAGGCCGCGGGCGTTCCCTGCGGGCCGATCAACAACTATGCGGAGGTGTTCGAGAACGAGCAGGTCCGCCACCGCGGCCTGAAGGTGGACATCCCGCACCCCGCCGGCGTGGTGTCGACGGTCGCGAGCCCGATGCGGTTTTCCGCGACCCCCGTGGAATACGACCTGCCGCCGCCGCTCCTCGGCCAGCACACCCGCGAGGTGCTGAACGGACTGCTCGGCCTGGACGACGCGCGGATCGAGCACCTGCGGGCGCAGGGGATCGTGTAGGTTGGACTGAGCGAAGCGAAGTCCAACCAAGACGATGTTGGACTTCGGCCTGCGACCTCAGTCCAGCCTACGCGGCTGAGCGAAGCGAAGTCCAACCTACAGGGGTTTCTTCAGCCAGTTGCCCAGCTCGCCGATGATGCCGCGGCGGAAGGCGAGCACGCAGGCGACGAAAATCGCCCCTTGCGTAACGGTGACCCATTGGCCGAGCTCGGTCAGGTAGTTCTCCATCGTCACGATGACGAACGCGCCGACCACCGGGCCGAAGACCGTGCCGAGGCCCCCCAGCAGCGTCATCAGCACGACTTCCCCTGACATGGTCCAGTGCACGTCGGTCAGCGAGGCGAGCTGGAACACCAGCGCCTTGGTGGCCCCCGCGAGCCCGGCGAGCGTGGCCGAGATCACGAAGGCGAGCAGCTTGTACTGGTCGGCCCGGTAGCCCAGCGAGATCGCGCGCGGCTCGTTCTCCCGGATGGCCTTCAGCACCTGGCCGAAAGGGGAATGGATCACCCGATAGATGAGCAGGAACCCGGCGAGGAAGACGACGAGCACGAAGAAGTACATCGCGAGCGGATTCGCGAGGTCGATGAATCCGAGCAGCGTCCCGCGCGGCACCGACTGGATTCCGTCCTCGCCGCCGCTGAAGGGCGTCTGCACGTAGAAGAAGAACATCATCTGCGCCAGCGCGAGCGTGATCATCGCGAAATAGATGCCCTGGCGCCGGATCGCCAGCAGGCCGGTCACCACGCCCAGCAACGCCGCCGCCGCGGTGCCGAACAGGATCGCGCCCTCGGGCAGGAAACCCCAGACCTTGGCCGCGTGCGCGCAGGCGTAGCCCGCGGTGCCCAGGAACATGGCGTGCCCGAACGACAGCAGCCCGCCGAAGCCGATCAGCAGATTGAAGGCGCAGGCGAACAGCGCGAAGCACAGCGCCTTCATCAGGAACACGGGATAGACCACGAACGGGGCGACGACCAGCACCGCCACCATGATCGCGAAGGCGACGCGCTGGTGCGCGGAACCCGCAGTTCCCGCCTGCCCGCTTACCGTGCCTTGAGCCGCCATCGCTGCCTGGGCCTCAGCGCTGGGTGCCAAACAGCCCGGCGGGCTTGATCAGCAGCACGATCGCCATGACGATGAAGATCACGGTATTCGACGCCTCCGGATAGAACACCTTGGTCAGGCCTTCGATCACGCCCAGACCGAATCCGGTCACGATCGAGCCCATGATCGAGCCCATGCCGCCGATCACCACCACCGCGAACACGACGATGATCAGGTCGGCCCCCATGAGCGGATTCACCTGGTAGATCGGCGCCGCCATGACCCCGCCGAATCCCGCCAGCGCCACGCCGAACCCGTAGGTGAGCGTGATCATCCGCGGCACGTTGATGCCGAACGCCTGCACCAGCGCCGGATTCTCGGTCGCTGCGCGCAGGTAAGAACCGAGCTTGGTGCGCTCGATCACGAACCAGGTCGCCAGGCACACCGCGAGCGACGCGACGATCACCCAGGCGCGGTAGTTCGGCAGGAACATGAAGCCGAGGTTGCGACCCCCTTCGAGCTGGCTCGGGATCGGATACGGCAGCCCCGAGGACCCGAATTCGTGCCGGAACAGCCCCTGGATGATGAGGGCGAGCCCGAAGGTCAGCAGCAGCCCGTACAGGTGGTCGAGCTTGTACAGGCGCTTCAGCATGCTGCGCTCGATCAGCATGCCGATCGCCCCGACCACGATCGGCACCAGGAGCAGCGACCACCAGTAGCCCAGGCCGAGCTTGGTCATCAGGAAATAGGCGCAGAACGCGCCCATCATGTACTGGGCGCCGTGGGTGAAGTTGATGATGTTCAGCAGCCCGAAGATGACCGCGAGCCCGAGCGAGAGCAGCGCGTAGAACGAGCCGTTGATCAGCCCGATGAGCAGCTGGCCGAACAGCGCCTGAGTCGAGATGCCGGTCACGACGATGTCATTCCGGGATGCGGGTCAGCACGGCGCCATTCCGAGGAGCCCATCACCACCCTGTCATTCCGAGGAGCCCCCACCATCTTGTCATTCCGAGGAGCCGGAGGCGACGAAGAATCTGCTTCTCGGGTGCTCGAAAAGCAGATCCCTCGCTGCGCTCGGGATGACCGAATGGACGGATGACATTCGGTCGCCCGGAATGTCACTTCTTCACGAGAGGGCAATCGCCCTGATCCATCGGCCGGAACGCCTGCTCGGCCGGAATGGTCGCGCGCACCTTGTAGTAGTCCCACGGTCCCTTGGACTCGGCGGGCTTCTTCACCTCGAACAGGTACATGTCGTGCACATGCCGCCCGTCCTGGCGCACCCGGCCCTTGCCGAACACCGGATCGTCGCTCGGCAGCTCCTTCATCTTGGCGACGACCTTCGGGCCGTCATCGGACTTCAGCGCTTCGACCGCCTTCAGGTAGTGCAGCACCGCCGAGTACACCCCGGCCTGCGCCATGGTCGGCATCGCGCCCTTGTGCTGCGCGCCGAAGCGCTTGGACCAGGCGCGCGTGCGGTCGTTGAGGTCCCAGTAGAAGGCCTCGGTGAGCAGCAGCCCCTGCGACTTCTCCAGCCCGAGCGCGTGCACGTCGGTCAGGAACACCAGCAGCCCGGCGAACTGCTGCCCGCCCTTCACGATGCCGAATTCGGCGCCCTGTTTGATGGCGTTCGTCGTGTCGGCGCCCGCGTTCGCAAGCCCGATGATCTGCGCCTTCGAGGCCTGCGCCTGCAGCAGGAACGACGAGAAGTCCGCGCTCGGGAACGGATGGCGCACCTTGCCGAGGACCTTGCCACCGTTCTTGTTCACGACCGCCTCGGTGTCGCGCTCCAGCGCGTGCCCGAAAGCGTAGTCCGCGGTGAGGAAGAACCAGTTCTTGCCGCCGGTCTTGACGATCGCCGACCCCGTGCCGTTCGCGAGCGACCAGGTGTCGTAGGTCCAGTGGATCGAGTTCGGCGTGCACGCCTTGCCCGAAAGGTCCGAGGTCGCGCCCGTGGAAACGATCAGCGCCTTGTTCTTCTCCTTGGTGACCTGGTTGACCGCGAGCACCACCGACGAGGTCGGCACGTCGACGATCACGTCCACCTTGTCGACGTCGTACCACTGGCGCGCGATGTTCGAGCCCACGTCGGGCTTGTTCTGGTGGTCCGCGACCAGGACCTCCACCTTCATGCCCTTCTTCGCCGCGCCGAAATCCTCGATCGCCATGCGCGCGGCCACCACCGAGCCCGGCCCCGCGAGGTCCGCGTAGGTGCCCGACTGGTCGTTCATCACGCCGATCTTGATCACGCCGCCGGAGATCTGCGCCTGGGCGCCGGACGCGGCGAGCGCCAGCGATACTGCTGCAAAAACGGTTCGTTTCGTAAACATGGTCGAATCGCTCCTCTTGTGCTGCATTGAAATGGGCTACACCCCCAGGTAATCGTGCAACTTGTCCAGGTTCTTCTCGATCGCCGCGTTCGGGATCATGTCCACGACGCGTCCGTTTTCCATGACGTAGTGGCGGTCCGCGACCTTGGCGGCAAACCGGAAATTCTGCTCGACGAGCAGGATGGTAAACCCCTGCGACTTGATGCGCTCGATGGTGTGGCGGATCTGCTGCACGATCACCGGCGCCAGGCCCTCGGTCGGCTCGTCCAGCAGCAGCAGCCTCGCGCCGGTCCGCAGGATGCGGCCGATGGCGAGCATCTGCTGCTCCCCGCCGGAGAGCTTCGTGCCCTGGCTCCTCTGGCGCTCCTTCAGGTTCGGGAACAGCTCGTAGATCTGCTCCACCGGGAGGCCGCCCGGCCGCACTTCGGGCGGCAGCAGCAGGTTCTCCCTGACGTTGAGGCTGGAGAAAATGCCCCGCTCCTCGGGACAGAACGCGATCCCCATGCGCGCGATGCGGTTCGAGGTGAGCGCGGCCGTCTCCTCGCCGGCGAACCGGATCGTCCCCTCGCGCCTGTCCACCATGCCCATGATGGACTTGAGCGTCGTGGTCTTGCCGGTGCCGTTGCGCCCGAGCAGCGTCACCACCTCGCCCTCGGCGACCTCGAAGTCCACGCCGTGCAGGATGTGCGATTCGCCATACCACGCGTTCAGGCCCCTCACCTCGAGCAGGGGCGCCGCGGCGGCGCGGGTCCGGGCCGCTTCAGGCATCTTCGGTTCCCAGGTAGGCGCTCATCACGTACGGGTTCCTGGACACCGTGGCGTAATCGCCTTCGGCGAGCACTTCACCGCGCGCCAGGACCGTGATGTAGTCCGAGAGGTGCTCGACCACGCCCAGGTTGTGCTCGACCATGAGTACGGTGCGGTTCGCCGCGACGTGCTTGATGAGCGCCGCGATGCGCTCCACGTCTTCGTGCGTCATCCCTGCAGTGGGCTCGTCGAGGAGCATCATCTGGGGATCGAGCGCAAGCGTCGTCGCGATCTCCAGCGCCCGCTTGCGCCCGTAGGGAAGCTCGATCGCGACCGCATCCTCGAATGCCGAGAGCCCCACCGCATCGATCAGCTCGCGCGCCCGGCCGTTCTGCTCGTCGAGCACCTTCGACGAGCGCCAGAAATCGAAGGAATTGCCGCGCTTGCGCTGCAGGGCGATGCGCACGTTCTCCAGTACCGTGAGGTGCGGGAACACCGCGGAAATCTGGAACGAGCGCACCATGCCCATGCGCGCGATGGAGGCCGGGCTCGAACCGGTGATGTCGCGGCCGTTGTAGAGGATCCGCCCGTTGGTCGGCACCAGGAAATGCGTGAGCAGGTTGAAGCAGGTCGTCTTGCCGGCGCCGTTGGGACCGATGAGTGCGTGAATGTGTCCCCGCCTGACCCTGAGGTTGACGTCGTTCACGGCGACGAACCCCTTGAACTCCATGGTCAGGTTGCGGGTTTCGATGATGTAGTCTTCGGCCATGACCCATGCGCCGGACTACTCGGCCGGCCTGTTCTTCTCTGCGGGCCAGCGCATTATCCGGCAGCCCCCGGCGTTAGGCAACATGCGACGCCCGACCCCCCGCGGAATGTCCCCGAGCCGGCATGGCCGGATCCAAACAGCTCGCCTCGCCTTGCCTTTCATCTATCTCCCGATTTTGGGAAGTTGCAACTTCGCAACTTCCCAAAATCGGGAGACATTGGAACCCCAAATTCTTCGTGGAATCCGTCAACACGTGACTCGTAAGCGCCTAGCGCCCGCGCCACTCGGGCTTGCGCTTGTCGATGAACGCGTCGATGCCCTCCTTGGCGTCCTCGCTCACCATGTTGCAGGCCATCGCCTCGCTCGCCAGCGCATAGGCGCCCGCGAGGCCCTGCTCGAGCTGCTGGTAGAACAGGCGCTTGCCGATCCCGATCGCCACCGGCGTCTTGGCGAGGATGGCGCCGGCGAGCTTGCCGACCTCGGCGTCGAGCTGCTCGGGCGCCACGACGCGGTTCACCAGGCCGCGTTCGAGCGCGGTCTTGGCGTCGATGAAATCGCCCGTGAGCAGCATCTCCATCGCCTGCTTGCGCCCGAGGTTTCGGGCGAGCGCCACCGACGGCGTCGAGCAGAACAGGCCGAGGTTGACCCCGGAGACCGCGAAGCGCGCGTTCTCGCTCGCCACCGCGAGGTCGCAGGTCGCCACGAGCTGGCAGCCGGCAGCGGTGGCGATGCCGTGCACCCGCGCGATCACCGGCTGCGGGATCGAGACGACGGTCGTCATGACGCGGCTGCACTGGTCGAACAGCGCGCGCTGGAATTCCTTCGACGCGTCGGAGCGCATCTCCTTCAGGTCGTGCCCGGCGCAGAAGGCCTTGCCGGCCCCCGCGATCACCACCACCCGCGCCTGCGGGTCCGTTGCGATGCGCTCCAGCTCGTCCTGCAGCGCGGCGAGCAGCTCGCGCGAGAGCGAGTTGAACTGCGCCGGCCGGTTGAGGGTCAGCGTCACCACGCCGCCCTTGTCTTCGCGCAGAAGCACTGATTCGACAACCTGGGGATTTGCACTCATTCCTTGACTCCCGTTCTACCCTCACCCCTAGCCCCTCTCCCGGGGGGAGAGGGGAACGTCGCGAGCCGCGCTGCGCGCGGTTCCTATTCGATGGACTTCGCCTGCTCGCGCAGCGCGAACTTCTGGATCTTCCCGGTCGAGGTCTTCGCTATCGGCCCGAACACCACGTGGCGCGGCACCTTGAAGCGGGCGAGGTGGCCGCGGCAGTGCTCGATGATCTCCCCGGCCGAGACCTGCGCGCCGGGCTTCAGCTCGACGAAGGCGCAGGGCGTCTCGCCCCATTTCGGATCGGGCCGCGCGACCACGGCCGCGGCGAGCACCGCCGGGTGGCGGTAGATCACGTCCTCGACCTCGAGCGAGGAGATGTTCTCGCCGCCGGAGATGATGATGTCCTTGGAGCGGTCCTTGATCTTGACGTAGCCGTCGGGCTGCATCACCGCGAGGTCGCCCGAATGGAACCAGCCGCCGGTGAACGCATCCCGGGACGCCTTGGGGTTCTTCAGGTAGCCCTTCATGGTGATGTTGCCGCGAAACATGATCTCGCCCATGGTCTCGCCGTCCGCAGGCACCGGCTGCATGGTCTGCGGATCGAGCACCGTCAGCCCCTCCTCGACGAGGTAGCGAACGCCCTGGCGGCCGTTCCTCTCGGCGCGGCGCCCGATGTCGAGGCTGCGCCATTCGTCGTGCTTGGCGCAGACCGTCGCCGGCCCGTAGGTCTCGGTCAGACCGTAGACGTGGGTGAGGTCGAAGCCGATTCTCTCCATGCCCTCGATCATCGACGCGGGCGGCGCCGCGCCCGCCACCATGGCCGACACCTTGTGCGCGATGCCCTCGCGCAAGGCGGGTTCGGCGTTGATGAGCGTGCTGTGCACGATCGGCGCGCCGCAGTAGTGCGTGACCCCGTGCGCCTTGATCAGGCCGAAGATCACCGCCGCGTCCACCCTGCGCAGGCACACGCTGGTGCCGGCGTTGGCCGCCATGGTCCACGGGAAACACCAGCCGTTGCAGTGGAACATCGGCAGCGTCCAGAGGTACACCGCGTGCTGCGGCATGCTCCAGGTGAGGATGTTTCCGACCGCGTTCAGGTAGGCGCCGCGGTGGTGGTAGACCACGCCCTTCGGATTGCCGGTGGTGCCCGAGGTGTAGTTGAGCGAGATGGCGTTCCACTCGTCCGACGGCGGCTGCCAGGCGAACGCCGGATCGCCCTCGGCGAGCAACGCCTCGTAGTCGCACTCGCCCAGCCGCTTGCCCGGCCCCTGGTACTCCGGATCGTCGACGTCGATCACCGTGACCGGGTGCGCGACCAGCGCGAGCGCTTTCGCGACCGTGTCGGAGAATTCGCGGTCGGCGATGATGAGCTTCGCCCCGCCGTGCTCGAGCATGAAGGCGATCGCCTCGGGGTCCAGGCGCGTGTTGAGCGTGTTGAGCACGGCGCCCGTCATCGGCACGCCGAAATGGCACTCGAGCATCTCCGGGGTGTTGGAGAGCATCGCCGCGACGGTGTCCCCGACGCCGATGCCGCGCCGCGCGAGCGCCGAGGCGAGCCGGCGGCAGCGCGCATAGTTCTCGGCCCAGGTGTAGCGGCGCTCGCCGTGGACCACGGCGAGACGCTGCGGGTATACGTAGGCCGCGCGCTCGACGAAGCCGAGCGGCGTGAGCGGTGCGTAGTTGGCCCGATTACGGTCAAGGTCGATGTCGTAGGGGTTCATTCCGCTTCCTTCGCGCCCGCATCGATGCGGCGCCAGAGAGAAAAGCCCTCCAACCGCTGCTCGATGCGGTCGAGCATGCGCTCGTGCGCGTCGAGCTCCTCGGGCGTGGGGCCGAGCACGAGCAGCGGCGGGCGCGCGAAGCCGCCTTGCGCGCCTTCCCCGTCCCCGCGCGGCGGAGGTTCCTCGGCCTCGATCCCCAGGCTCCCCTGGCCGCGGGTCATCGCCAGGTAGACCTCCGCGAGCAACTCCGCGTCGAGCAGCGCACCGTGCAGCGTGCGGTGCGAGTGGTCCACCTGGTAGCGCTCGCACAGCGCGTCGAGGGAGTTCTTCTTGCCCGGGTGGATTTCCTTGGCGAGCCTGAGCGTATCGACGATCGAGGCGCAGTGCTCCTCGATCGGGGGCAGCTCGAGCAGCGCGAGCTCGCGGTTGAGGAACTCGGTGTCGAAGGCGGCGTTGTGGATGACCAGCTCCGCGCCGCGCACGTAGGCCAGGAACTCGGCGGCGATCTCGCGGAATTTGGGCTTGTCCTGCAGGAACTCTCGCGTAAGGCCGTGGACCTTGAGCGCGCCCTCCTCGCTGTCGCGCTCCGGGTTCACGTAGCGGTGGAAGCGGTTGCCCGTGAGCCGGCGGCTGACGATCTCGACGCAGCCCAGCTCGATGATGCGGTCGCCCAGCCGCGCGCTGAGGCCCGTGGTTTCGGTGTCCAGCACGATGCGGCGCATCATGCCTCTCCGCGAAACACGCCCTGCACGCCGCGATTGGCGAGCGCGTCGGCGCGCTCGTTTTCCGGGTGCCCTGCATGGCCCTTCACCCAGTGCCAATCGACCTCGTGCCCCTGCGCCAGCTCGTCAAGGCGCCGCCACAGGTCCTCGTTCTTCACCGGCTTCCGGTCGGCGGTGCGCCAGCCGCGGCGCTTCCACTGCGCGAGCCACTCGCTGATGCCCTTCTGCACGTACTGCGAGTCGGTGTAGACCTTCACCTTGCAGCGGCGCTTGAGCGCCTCCAGGGCGCGGATCACCGCGGTGAGCTCCATGCGGTTGTTGGTCGTCGCGGGCTCGCCGCCGTAGATCTCCTTCTCGCGATCGCCCATGCGCAGGATGGCGCCCCAGCCGCCGGGGCCCGGATTGCCCTTGCACGCGCCATCGGCGAACACGACCACGGTCTTGTCCGCGCTACGGCTCTCGGACATAGCCGCGGCGTACGTGGATGACGTTGTCCTTGCGCGCGACCTGCACCATCACCGCCTTGCGGGCCGTGCGCTCGCGCCAGGTCGGGGTCACCAGGCGCATGCCCACGGTGCGCTTGACCGCCCGCACCACGTAGACCCCGCCCGCGATCGGCCACCAGCGGTCGCCCGCCTTTTCCATGAAGCGGAAGCGGTCGAGCCACTTGGACTGCGCGAACGCGGGCGCGTAGCAGCCGAAGCGCCCGCCGTTAAGCTCGAAGCCGAGCAGCGCGAGCCAGTCCTTCAGGCGCAGCAGGCCGATGAACTTTCCGCACCACGGGACCTCGGGGCTGCCGCGCATGACCGCGCGCTTCGCACCCCACAGCGACAGCGGATTGAAGCCCGCGATCACGATCGAGCCCTCGGGCATCAGCACGCGTTCGGCCTCGCGCAGGATCTGGTGAGGCTGGGCGCTGAATTCGAGCACGTGCGGCAGCACCAGCAGGTCGATGCTCTGCGAGGCGAGGGGCAGGCTCCAGGGCTCGGCCTGGAGCGTACCGCCCGGCTCGGGCGCGACGCGCGCCTTGAAGGCGATGCGGTTCTCGCGCAGGAAGTCGATCCGCGGCAGGCCGACCTGCACCGCGTTGAATCCGAACACGTCGTCCACGGCGTTGTCGACCTGCACCATCTCCCAGGCGAGCACGTAGCGCCCGCCCGGGGTCTCGAGCCAGTCCGACAGCGACAAGCCGCCCGATAACACCTGCGATCTCATGGTTGCGATCCCATACGGATGTGCGGTTCAATATCGGCTCGCGCGGCCCGAGGGACGAGTCCATCCCGTTGCTCACGCACCCGCTCGCCGAAGGCGACCGCATCGCGATCGCCGCGCTGGGCGCGCAGTTCGAGGTGCTCGACGTTCCGGGGCACACCCGCGCGCACATCGCCTATTATGGTTCAAAGCTGCTTTTCTGTGGCGACACCCTGTTCGCCTGCGGCTGCGGCCGGGTGAATCCAGGGCCTTCATCGGCCGGCGGGCGCCGTGGTAGCATTCGCCGATGGCAGCGGGGGAATCAGATCAGGTGGCATTCGGCAGCTATGCAGCCCTGGTCCTCTGTTCCGCTTTGCTCGGCGCGTGCTCCGTCGCACCCGTCGCACCCTCCGACGCGCAGGGCATCAGCCCGGCGCGCGCCGCATCGGCACCGGCCGTCGCCGGGGTCGTAGGGCAGCAGCCCTCGCCCGCGAGCCCTACGCCTGCAACGACCCCTCGTGCAAGCACGCGTGTTGCCGCCGGAAGCGCCGCCGGCCAGGCGATAAGGAAGGGCGTCTCCCTGCCGCCGCTCGAAGTGGCCGGCATCGACGAGGTGCGCGAGGTCAAGGACCCGCTGCCGCTGGCGCACGCGATCGACATCACCGTCACCCCAGACGACCTGTGGGTGCGCATCCGCAACGGCTTCGGCATGCGCAACATCTCGAGCCCGCTCGTGCTCGACCGGCAGATCTGGTATACGACCCGGCCGAGCGTGATCAAGACCATCCTCGAGCGCAGCCGCCGCTACCTGTACCACATCGTCGGGGAGCTGGAGCGGCGCGGCATGCCCACCGAGCTCGCGCTCCTGCCCATGGTGGAATCGGCCTTCAATCCGATGGCCTATTCGCGCGCCAAGGCCTCGGGCCTGTGGCAGTTCATCCCCTCCACCGGCAAGAGATACGAGCTCGAGCAGAACTGGTGGTACGACGCGCGCCGCGACATCGTCGCCTCGACGGCGGCGGCGCTGGACTACCTGCAGTTCCTCTACGACATGCACGGCGACTGGCAGCTCGCGCTCGCCTCCTACAACTGGGGCGAGAACGCGGTGGCGCGCGCGATCGAGCGCAACAAGGCGAAGGGCCTGCCGAGCGAATACCAGGATCTCGACATGCCGCTCGAGACGCGCTACTACGTTCCCAAGCTCCAGGCGCTGAAGAACATCATCGCGAGCCCGAGGGCCTTCGGCATCGACCTCGACCCGATCCCCAACAGGCCCTATTTCGTCAGCGTCGAAAACAAGCAGGCCATCGACATCCGCACCGCGGCGAAGCTCGCGGAGATGCCGGTGGCGGAGCTGATCGCGCTCAACCCCGCGTACAATCGCCCGGTGATCACCGCCGCGCAATCGCAGACGCTGGTGCTTCCGGCGGACCGCGTCGAGATCTTCCAAGAGAACCTGGAGAACCACGACAAGCCGCTCAGTTCGTGGCGCACCTACCGTCTTAAGCCCGGCGAGAAGCTGGAGCGCGTCGCCGCGGCGCACGGCATCCCGCTCGCGCGGCTGAAGCAGGTGAACGGCATCGGCCCGCGGGCCCGGGTCCCCGCCGGGCACCAGATCATCGTGCCGGTGAAGGGCAGCCGTGCGGGCGTCGAGCCGCTGCCGGCGGGGTGCCCGCGCCGCCGCGCGCCCCCCCCGCCCCCCCCGCCCGGCGCC
>Ga0082335_1007690_pt1 | contig 12789 bp, 11 predicted proteins | sample Subgrocontami58m_FD_72375 | JGI IMG/M metagenome (GOLD analysis project Ga0082335, IMG submission 72375) | Subsurface groundwater microbial communities from S. Glens Falls, New York, USA - GMW37 contaminated, 5.8 m (SPADES assembly) (version 2) ...
CCTTTACCAACATAGGTATTACCTGTAATTGTTGCCGTGGAGCCAGTACCCTTAACAAGCACACCGATGCGCCCGATATTACTGAACGTACTGTTCGTTACTGTTAGTGTGCTTGGCGCTCCACCAGAGATGTGAGTGTCTGCTCCTGCACCTCCTGGGATTGTGCCACCAAAACTTGCAATGGCAATACCGCTATATGGGCTACCTATACCATTGGTACTACCCCAAATTTTACGGAAATCAACATTATTGATAGTAGTATTTCCGTGTGAGCGAATGGCTCTATTTATAAAGAATGTGCTACCGTCTATCGCTACATTACTTAGACTGAATGTGACATCAGATTCAATAAGTATCCATGAATCACTCGCGTTAGCACCAGTGAGATTAGCTGTTGGCTGAATCACTGGCTTACTGGAAATATCACCAACGATAGACAAATTTTTATTGATGACAATCTGGCTCTCATTGTATGTTCCAGGCGCAACATTAATCGTGTCACCAGAAACAGCAGCAGTAACTGCATCTTGAATGCTTGTGTAGAAAGTGGTGCCGATTGTAGCTACGCCAGTTAACGCCCTGTTCGTCCAAACGTAAGCCGCGAGCGTACCGCCCTTTTTGTACATATTATATCCAGCTGCTACAACGGTAACATTGGCCGTTTCCGTGACATTCGCACCATCGGACCAAATCTGTGTATTATCATCCAAATTACCGCTATTGAGTGTAAACGACGAAGGCAACGTGACCCCAGAACCAGGATCGACGTTTACCGCATTCCAGGTGTTTCCACTCGTGTTCAAGTTTGTTGCCGTTACAGATGAACCATTTACCACTACACCAGACCTAAAGTTAGTAATGGTGACCGAGTTCAACGTAACCCCTGTTGATTGATAGACATTTACACCATGAAGGTTTGCCCCACCCGTCCCATCAATAACAATATTCTGTACTGTCACATTAGAATTTGTGATTCCGATTGCTGTGTTGTTTGAGTTTGTCGTCTTCGCAAAAGCCGCCGTTAGTGTCTTTCCGTTACCGTCAATTATTACCCCCTCCTTAGGGTTTATCTGAGAAAAGGTTGTCACATCGTTGTTGAGAAAAATAGTATCTCCAATATTGGACGCCGTAAGCGCCTCCTCTATAGTCTTGTATGTATCTAGTGCGTCGCATATACCATCTGGTGTTTCTGCTGGCACTACATCGACACAAACAGCATCAACATTTAACGTCGCGGCATTTGCCACTCCGGCAAATACAAAAAGCGACAAGGTGATAACTCCTAAAACAAAAACTTTTAGTACGACGTCTCTTATGGACGAGGCGTAAACCATTGTTTGTGAAAACATATATTTAATTTTGCTACCGTCGAAGCTGTCTCGGCTATGCTTCGGTTCGAGAAATTATTTCCCGGAGAGGAGTAAGTCGTGGCAACTTTGGCACTAGCTAATTTAATTAATAAATAAATTGCTAAAATAAAGCCAAAGTAAAAACACACAAATACAATAAAAAAAGGTGTTCTCCTTTTAAAGTAACTATCATCTTGAGCGTACTCCCAGCACAAATAGTGTCAAGCGCAAAATATATATCTTAAAAAAACGCTTAACGAGGCCCTCTGTAACCAAAATCATTAAAAAGAAATTTATTGCAAATCTTTTTTCTTCCACTCTTCGATTTTTGCCTGGTGTCCAGAAAGGAGCACTTTTGGCACGCGATAGTTCTTGCCCTTATGTTTTAAAACTTCTGGACGCGTATAAACCTCGCTTGAAGAAATACGATTCTCTTCAACCGAATCAAAAGTATTGAGCACTCCTTTAATCTGACGAGCGACTGTATCAATCAAAACCATTGATGGTAATTCCCCGCCAGTGAGCACATAATCACCAATTGAAATTTCTTCGGCTTTAAGAATTTTTTTCACTCGCCCATCAATCCCTTCATATCTTCCTGATATTAAAATTATTTCTTTATTTTTTTTCAAAAGACTTCGCGCATATTCGTTGGTCAATTTTTTTCCCGCTGGCGAAAAAATAATAGTCTTTATTTTTTTCCTACCCCGAGCTTTGGCGACCGCCGCCAAAACAGGTTGCGCTTCCATAACCATCCCTGGCCCTCCGCCATATGGACGACCATCAACTCTTCCCCATTTGTTGGTTGTGTAATCACGTGGATTGTAGAACTTAACCGCAATTTTCTTGTCTGTTATGGCCCGTCCAATAATCGACTCCTTAAGATATGATTCGAACATTGGCGGGAATAATGTTACTACGTGAAATTTCATAATAATCAGCTTTTAGTTATTAGGCTATAGCTTATAGAAATAAAGACAAAAGAAAAGCCCTGTATACACAGGACTTTTCTTTTGTCTTCCACCTAACGAAACTAATGAAACTAAAAGCTAACCAGCTAGTTATAAATCTTTGATATCTTCCATCACCTGCTCAACTGTATTTAATGTCACACCACTATCATAAGGCTTCACCATTCCACCTGCTGGTTCGTTTATTTTCAAATTAACACGCGCGTTGTTTTTCATACCAACAACACGAAGAAGTGTTCTGATTGCCTTCGCAGTGTTCCCCTTTCGTCCGATAATTTTACCCATATCTGCTGGGTTCAAATCCAAGGTCAAAAGCACACCCATCTGATCAATCACTCTTCCTATCTTTACATCATCTGGAAAATCAACTAACGCCTTCACTACATATTCTAAAAATTCCTTATCTTTCTCCATATTCATTTCGGTAGATTATTTTTAAAAAGCAGACACGGATCAAACCGTACTACTTCGTCAATTGTAAAACTTCAATCGCTTGTGGTCAACGAATACCTTTTTAAAATACTCTTTTAAAAACACGTATAATTTTCTGCCGAAAATTTACTATGCTCGTGCCGTCGCACTGCGCAATGTTTTTAAAAAGTATTTTGAGATAATTAAATACAAATTATGCAGCTGGCGTTTCTTCTGCTGGAGCTTCAACAGCTACTTCGGCTGGAGCTTCTGCAACTACCTCTGCTGGTGCTTCGACAGCTACTTCAACTGGGGTCTCAACAGCTGGAGCCTCTGCCGCTACTTCAGCTTCTGCTACTGGAGCTGGTGCTGGTGACGCAGGGGCTTCTGTCTTTGCAGGTTCATCTTTCTTAATTGGGCTTTTCTTTGAAAGGACATTTCTCTTCTTACCTTCAATAACTTTTTTCTCAACGAGGAAATTGTGCATTGTGTCTGAAGGCAACGCTCCGTGAGACATCCAATGTTTGACGCGATCTGCCTTAACTTCAAAGTTTCCGAGCTTAGGTTCATAGGATCCGATAATCTCAACAAAGTTACCCGTCTTTGGGCCCTCTCTATGATCAACAACAACCACGCGGAAATGTGGGCTGTTCTTTCGTCCTATTCTCTGTAACCTAATTTTTAACATGCAGGCAATACTAATAGAAATGACCAAATAGGTCAAGTTTATTTTTTACCCTTATTTTCAAAAACACGCATAAAACTTTGCTAAGTTTTTGCTATGCTCGTGCCGTCGCACTGCGCAATGTTTTTGAAAATAAGGGCTGTGACTAAGAAGAAAAAACACCCTTAATACAATCATGGGCGGTTTGGTCAATTTTTTCCCCTTCTATGCTATGATTTAAAACCATGAAAAAGCATGAGTCAAAACATTCTAAAGTAGACACCAATAAACACGTGCCAACCAAAGAACACACCCAAAAACATAGAGAACACATAGTTGAAGGCACTATTACTGTCAGTTTTAAGGGCGTTGGGTTTGTTCGGGTAGAGGGACAAGAAGACTCTATTGAAATCGATGCAAGCTCGCTTAATACTGCGCTTCATGGTGACCGGGTGACAGTCGCCGTTCACGGAAAAGGGCGTAGCGGACAACCACAAGGAGAAGTTATTGAGATTCTTCTTCGTGCTAAGTCTGGATTTGCAGGAACTATTGAAAAATCAAATGACATCTATTACCTCATCCCCCAAGACCAGCGTGTTTATGTTGACCTAATAATTCCGGAGGACGATTTAAACGGGAGCAAAGAAGGAGACAAAGTTTTTGTTGCTTTAGGAGAATGGACTGATCCAAAGAAAAACCCAATTGGAAAAGTTCTTCGTGTTCTAGGAAAACCTGGAGACCACGACGCAGAAATGGTGGCTATCGTTTTGGAATCTGGTTTTGATATTGGTTTTCCAAAAGACGTTGAACGCGAATCTGAAAATCTTGAAAAAAAAGGAATTACTCCCGAGGACTTAAAAGATCGTCGTGATTTCAGGGATGTTACGACATTTACTATCGACCCAGAAGATGCAAAAGATTTTGACGACGCGATTTCAATTGAGAAAAAAGACGAAGAGCATTACGAAATCGGCGTACACATTGCCGACGTATCTCATTATGTCCGCCCAGGAACTGAGATTGATAAAGAAGCAATGAAACGTACGACTTCAATCTATTTAGTAGACCGCACGATTCCAATGCTCCCAGAAGGACTCTCCAACGGACTCTGCAGTTTAAACCCAAATGAGGACAAGCTCACATTCAGTGCTGTATTTAAAATTGATATGAACGGCAAAATATCTGACCACTGGTTTGGTCGCACTGTTATCAATTCCAACAAAAGATTTACATACGAAAATGCTCAGGAAACTATCGACCGTGGCTCCGGTGAACATTTCGAAGACCTTATCGTCTTAAATAAGATTGCAAAAAAACTAAAGCAGAAACGTTTTGAGGAGGGCGCTATTTCGCTAGAACAAGAGGAAGTTCGCTTTAAATTAGATGAGACAGGACGCCCAATCGCCGTCTACAAAAAAGTTAGAGGCGATACTCATAAACTCGTTGAGGAGTTCATGCTTCTCGCCAACCGTGAAGTCGCAGCTTTCGTTGCAAAAAAACACGAAAAAGAAGAAGGTGTTTTTGTTTATCGCATTCACGACGAGCCAGACACAGACCGAATCGCGAACCTTGCGATTTTCGTCAAAAGCTTGGGGTATGACCTAAAACTTCATGACGGGAAAACAACACCAAAAGATATAAATAATCTTCTTGAAAAACTCGAAGGTACTAGTGTAAAGGATATGATTCAAACAGCTGTTGTCCGTTCAATGGCAAAAGCAATTTACACGACCCAAAATATTGGGCACTTTGGTCTCGGGTTTGAGTTTTATACACACTTCACTTCCCCTATTCGTCGTTATCCGGACACCATGGTGCATCGCCTCTTGGCTCACTATTTAAATAACGAAAAAATAGATCCTAAAGAATGGAAGTTCTACGAACGAATGTCTACTCTTTCTTCACAAAGGGAGAAGGAGGCATCAGATGCGGAGCGTGGTTCAATCAAATACAAACAAGTTGAATATATGTCCGAACGTATTGGGCAAACATTTGACGGTGTTATTTCCGGGGTTACGGAGTGGGGTTTCTATGTGGAGGAAAAAGAAACAAAGTGTGAAGGAATGGTCCCGCTACGAACACTAAATGATGATTTTTATAACTTCGAGGAAAAACGCTATCGCTTAGTTGGAGAAAAAACTAAAAAAATATTTTCTCTTGGCGACAAAGTTAAAATTAAGGTTATGAAAACTGACCTAGGGAGAAAGACTATAGATTACGCATTGGTATAAAAACGCCCCTTTGTATTTAAATTACGTATTTTAATTACCCAAAAGACTCTTGAAAAACATTGCCTGCCCGCGTGTACGCGCAGGCGGGCGCAGCGTGACGACGCGAGCATATGATTTAGACGAAATCATATCGTGCGACCGTCCGTTGACGCGCGACTCAACAGAAAATTATACGCGTTTTGAAAGAGTCTTTTAATAGAACTTGCCTAAACTCATTAAGTAGGGATATATTGAAGTCTGTCGTTTTTTTGGAGAAAGAAAGTGAAAGGCCCCAACCCACCAATTAATGGGTTCTGCCCATCATGCCAGGGAGGATCTCTTTATTTCAGGCAGTTGGACAACGAGCTTCCACCCGCCCATATTGTTGTTCGGCTGTACTACTGTAATTGTGGATACAAAGCAAAAGTAACCACAGACGGCAGAGAAATAATTTCCTGCACAGAGCCGTCAAAGAGCGAGGTTCTCATTCTTTGCGCATAATCAGAATCCAACTAATAAAAACCCGCCAACCGGCGGGTTTTATGTTGTCATCTCATCAAAAAAATGGCCGCGCATTGCGCGGCCTATTCCTCCGAAACTAAATAGTAAACGGAGTGTTCATCATTTCCACAAATTCTTTTTCCCCGAAGGTCGGAACGCCTTCACCAGCGTAGGGATATTGCCTGCCACACTTACGACAAACAGCAGTGCGATACAAGAACATCCCGCCGGAACAACCAAGAACTTCTTTGGCGACGTCCCCGCCACAACCTTCCGCCTTGCACTTATGGTTAGGCGACGGCGTCCCTTCTTCCCGAATCTTGTTCATTGATCGGAAAAACCTGGCTACGTTTTCGTCGTTCAACTCAGGAACCCTTCTATTATTCCCCATGATTCGTCTCCCTGGTTATTCAATTCAAAACTATCTCAAGAATATAGATGTCTCGCAACAAGTCAATAAACAAATTATTTAGCCACCGCTACAGCTTCTTCAAACTTAACAGAAAGAAGACGGGAAGCTGCGTCGCCGGCTGTTGTAATGCCATAAAGCACTCCCGCACGCGACATTGTTTCGCGGTTGTGAGTAATAACGACAAGCTGTGAGTGTCTCGCGAGGTTCGTCAGCATATCAGCATATTTACGCGAATTAGCTTCATCCAAGGCGGCGTCCGTCTCATCGAGAACAAGGAAAGGAGGTGGGTTAACCTGTGATACGGCAAAAATAAGAGCGATTGAAGTAAGGGCACGCTCACCACCTGAAAGCATCTGTAAGTCACGAATTTTCTTTTGAGGAAGGCTTACTTTGATATCGATACCGTACTTAACTTCCTCATCATCAGAAAGTTCTTCGTAAAGTTCTTCTCCTGTGTCTGGGTCAAACCCGATGCTTTTTGGTTTTCTCTTTTCTTCAATAATCAAAAGTGAGGCGTTTCCCCCATCAAACATTAATTTAAAGAATTCATCAAACTGTTTATTTATTTTTTCTATACCCTCGGAAAACTGCTTATTTAATTTTTCTCGAAGACTAGAGATAAGAGACTCGATGTCTTCCGCGCTCTTTTTCAAATCAGAAATTTCTCTCTCAAGAAATGTGTCTCTCTCAGATACTTCTTGGTATTCACGCATTAGCTCTGCCCCACCGGCACCACCCATATCCTCAAGGCGAATTTTTATTCTCTCCATTTTCTTTCGACGATCTTCTTGAATTTCACGAGGTTCAGTTGCCGCTGATACTTCGTCTAACTCAAAATCTTTATAGCGCAAAGAATCAGCCCCAATCAAGACTAGTGCTTCTTGTTGCTCGGTTCTCATCATCTCTTCATCGCGCAAAACAGAGTGTTCCTTTGAGGAAAGGATATCCAATTTAGAAACGCACTCACTTCTGTGAGCAGAAAGTTCATATAGTTTGCGCTCGCGATCATGTGACAAATCTTTGTCTTTCTCAAGCTCAGCCTTTGCTTTCATATATTCAAGATTGAGTGAATTCTCTTCACCTTCCTTTCTTTCAATATCTCTTTCAATTACTTCACACTCTCCTTTTAGCCTCTCAAAATCTTCTTCAGAAAATACCACTCTCTGAGGGGTGCTTTCTCGGAGTGTCTCAAGAAACTCATTTGCCAGTTGTTTGAGCGCCGCAAGAATAGGCTTTAGTGTAAAAACATCATTCGCTATTTCTCCTTTTGCAGACAATTCACTAATTTTTTCCGCAAAAAGGCGTGCCTTAGAAGCTGAGATTTGAGCAACTTCCTCTTCTTTGGACATCTCCTCCATCTCCTTTTTTCGTTCTTGCTCAATTTCTATTCGCCCCTCAAGACGCCCAAGTTTTCTTGAAAGCTCATCTTTATCGGCACGTATAGTACGGAGCCCCTCCTCAAAACGTCGCAAACCAGAAAGCGTGTCTAGGTTTTTTTCTCTTGAAGCAAGGGAGTCTTTAATGCTTCCAATCATCTTTTCAACATCTCGAAGCGTATTAACCAAAATCCCCTTCTCTCTTCCAATTTTCTCTTTTTCTCGTACTATGTAAAACTCTTCACGCTTTAAATATTCAGCGTAGAGATCTGAAAGCTCAACTCGCAACTGTTCAGCTTTCTCAACCTTCTCAACCTGCTTTTTTAGAAATTTTATATGCGGAGCAATTTCCCGACGAAGTGATTCTGCCTTTTCTGTGTTTTCGCGGGTACGCTCTAATTTTTTCTCCCCGTCACTTATTTTCCACTGATATATTTTTAATCCAAGAGATTCTTCAATCATTGTTCGCCTTTCAATAATATTGGCATTTAGAATCCTATCCGCCTCGCCCTGAGAAATAATGTGATGTCCCGATGCTCCAATATTAACCGACGCCAAAAGCTCAACGATATCGCGCAAGCGAACTTGTGAACCGTTTATCAAATATTTATTCGTTCCATCGCGATACACTTCTCTGGTGATTGTAATCTCATCAAAATTTAAATTTATGTCACCGGACAACTCTCCTTCAAGAGAAAAAACTCTTTTTGTATTGTCGAAAGTAATAGAAACGTGGGCGCGGTTCATTGCGGGAATCGCCTTAGAGCCATTAAAAATCATGTCCTCGCCTTTCTTTCCACGAAGCGATTTCAGTGACTGCTCACCCAAAACAAAGCGGATTGATTCCGCCACGTTTGATTTACCAGAACCATTAGGCCCAACAATCGAGGTAATTGGGGCAGAAAATTCAAGCTCGCTTTTTTTAGCGAACGACTTAAAACCGGAGAGTTCAAGGCTTTTTAACATTATATTTAATAAAGATTATAACTTAATTTAAACTTAAAAAAAATGAGCCCCGCATTATGCGGGGCTCTTTCAGTTTGGTGCTCGACTATTTGAACTTCGGCGGTATTTCCCCGACGACGATTGCGCCATCGAGTGGTTCCGGTGTCGGAAAATGGTAAACGTTCATCATCCCCTTCGGCGCGATTGGATCACGCCCTTGAACGACACGCCATTCATGCGACGGGAAACTTCCGGCCTCGGTCTCGCGCGGGAGGATGAATAGGTCAAGGTAAATGTATTCCCTGCCGTCTTCGTAGTGCTTTATCCAGATCCGCATAGTGCAAATTACTTTTTCCCCCAGGAATTGGCGGGGGTTATTGGGGTGGTAAACATGGATATTGACCACTCCGCCCTTCACCGGCCGGAAAAAGTGAAGGTAATCATTTCCTCCATTTACACCGACCTTGTATTCCGCAGTTTCCGGAATCTTCACCGAAAACAGTGCGTTTCCACCACCGGCCCACAACATTTCACGGCGAGTAACACCGTCGGAGGAAAGAGCTTCCTTCTTGATGATAGCCGCCTCTTCCGTAGCCAATTTGGCCTGGCTGGCTTTTTTCGCCTCCGCCTCTTTTTCTTTCCTCGCCTTTACGTCGTTGGTCTTTTTAGCCCTTGCCGCCGAAGCGACCTTTGGGAAAAACACCCCGAGTTGCTCGGCTATGCCCATATGTTCACTCACGGTAATCCTCCTTCGAAAAATTGATAACAATGATCAATAATGCTCCTTGTATTAAAGCATTTTTATTTTGTTTTGTCAAACAAAGAGTTCTGGGCTAAAAACTATTTCGCATCCCACCCCTTCTTCTTCAAAGCGGCTGTCGCTGCTTTTTGTTCTGCTTCTTGTTTTGATTTTCCAGCACCCTCAACAATCAAATCTTTTGAAAGGAAAACTCCAACGGTAAATCTTTTATCGTGATCTGGACCTGACTCGGCTGTCACTTTATAAACCGGAGTAACTCCAAAAATCTCTTGTGCCTTTTCTTGAAAAACACTCTTGGAGTCACGCCACGAACCTTTCTTTAAGATATCTTTCATCAGCGGGAACAAGACTTTTTCAACAAACTTTTCTGATTTTTCGTATCCCTGATCAAGATACAGTGCACCTAAAAATGATTCGAAGGTGTTGGCCAAAATATCTTGTCGCGCTTTCCCTGTATCTTTTGCTTCTCCTTTTGAAAGCAAGAGGAAATCATTCATCCCAATATTCTGCGCAACCTCCGAAAGAGTGACCGCATTAACAAGAGCGGCACGATACGAAGTGAGATCCCCTTCGTTTTTGTCGGGGTAATTTTTATAGAGATAATTGGTTGTAATAAGTTCAAGTACTGCATCACCCAAAAACTCAAGGCGCTCGTTGTGGTGAATACCAACCTTTGGATTTTCGTTCAAATAGGAACGATGAATAAACGCTTGCTTAAGTAAGTTTTTATTTTTAAAACTAACCCCCATCTTTTTTTCAAACTCTGAGAAATCAATCATTATGTTTGGGAACACAAGCCATGGAACAACTAACAAAATGTTGTTCAAAATTCCATAACTACGTTCAAATTATTTTCTAATATTTTTTGTCACGTACTACCGCACACCTATTTCTTTAACAGAATTCCAATGGCTTTTGTGATGATTGGCACAATATCATCATATAAGTTCAAACTTGGAACCTCTGTCACTGGAAACCAGCGCGAATCATCAAGCCCGCCAGCCTTCTCTGTTGTAAGCGTCACTATAGGCGATTCAACAAGGTAATAGCAAACCTGCTTACGTAGCCTACCTTTTTCTGGGTCAGTTGCAAGGTACTCATTGTCACCAATCTTTTCTTTGACAGTGACGGTAATTCCAAGCTCCTCCTGTGTTTTTCGATTGACAGCCTCTTCATCTGTCTCGCCTTCTTGTAGGTGCCCCTTGGCCAAAGTCCAATGTCCAAAAATGTCGTGCACAAAAGCAAGCTGTAAAATACCCCCACCCCAGCCGTATACAATCGCGCCGACTAACTTATCAATGGGAAGTTTTTCAATCTCCTCTGGATCCCTACTATGCTTACTTTTGCTAACATCATCCTTGCCTGGCTCACCAAGTTCTTTATAGACAGCACCCAAAACTCCGTTCACGAACCTACCGCTATTATCTCCCCCAAAAGATTTTGCTAACTCAATTGCTTCGTTGATAGCAACCTTTGGTGGAACCTCGAGTCTGTCGGCAAAAAGAAGCTCAAAGAGCCCTAGTCTTAAAATATTTCTATCAACAGCTGCGATGCGATCAATCGGCCAAGCTGGAGCTGCTTTTTCAATAATGTCGTCGAGAGTTTTTGTACGAGCTGCGACGTTTACCGTAAGTGTGCGCATAAAGTCTGCATCACTTGCGCCTGGAGCAAATTCTTCAATATTACGTTTTAAAATATCTTCAAGAGTGTTTTCTGGCTTACCATTAAAATCCCACTCAAAGAGCGTTTGGAGAACTATTGACCTTGAAAGGTGCCGGTTAGCCATTTGAAGAACTTATAGCTTATATTCGCCGTTTAGCGGATTAGCTTTTAATTTTAAACGTATTACTTTTTAGCAGCTGAAGCTGCTTTCGCCTTTTTCTCTTTTTTCAATATCTTCTTAGTCACATCAAGAACTTGCCTTCCACGGTAAGTACCGCAGTTAGGACATGCCCGATGGGTAAGGTGTGGTGCCGAGCACTTCTCACACTTAGATAAAGAACCCTCCACTAAAGCGTGGTGGGAACGGCGATTGCGGGTGTGTGCCCGCGTATGTCTCATTCGTACAACCATAACTTGCGTAGTATTACAAAAATGCCATAAAAAGTAAAGGCGTGCTGAAATCAATCAGCCCGCCTTGTTTTTTCACAATTTCCCTATACCAGAAAACGCTCAATCGCCCTTGTTCACGTATTCGCGCCCCATCATGACGATTGCGACAAGGAACAGCCCTGAGACGAGGAGACCAAAGAGTGTTCCCGGCCAAAGAAAAAAAGGGAAAACGGCGCCCACAATTGCTACTGCGAGACGAAATTTCATATATTACCCTTTAGTTTAGTGTTATGAATTGCTCGTGCCATCGCGCGCCATCATGACGATTGCGACAAGGAACAGCCCCGACAAAAGAACTCCCAGAAACACCTGTGGCGGAACAAAGACTGAACCAATCCCGCCAACAGCTATTGCCACATCAATTACCATTTTCATCAAAATCCCCTAGGGCTGACTAGCAAGATACAAAGAATCACTATCGCAATTTATACAACCATTTAACACGCGCGTCAAATAAAATATATTTTTTTCTTTTGCCCTTAAAAACGCGCATAAAACTTTGGACTTAAAGAGAAGAAAAACTTTAGCTTTTCAAAAAACTTTGACGGTGGATTTTGGTTGTTCCATATTTTTTAATCGCCAAATAGTGAGCCTTTGTGCCATAGCCCTTATGAGACTCAAAACCATATCGGGGAAATTTTTTGGCATATCGTCTCATTAGTCGGTCACGAGTCACCTTTGCTACAACCGAGGCAATAGAAATAATTTGCACCAAATCGTCGCCGTGAATTATAGTCTTCTGGTTTTTGTATTCTTTTCCCGCCTTCAATCCCCCATCAAGAAATATCTGCAATCTCTCGGGACTAATATTGAGTTTTAAAAGTGAATTATTGAGCGCGTTTTGTATTGAAAACACTATTCCCTTTTTATCGATGATTGAAGGCGAGGTCATGGAAACGGTGAGTTTTATATCTCCTCGCTTTTCTACTATTTTTATTTTTTTAAACCATTCCTCTCTTTGTTTTTCAGAAAGCTTTTTAGAATCACGGATTCCCTTAAATTCTTTTTTAAGTCTTAAGCCGTAAATTGCCGAATTAATGGCAACAGCACCGACAGCTACTGGTCCAGCCAACGGCCC
>Ga0082335_1007691_pt1 | contig 12789 bp, 10 predicted proteins | sample Subgrocontami58m_FD_72375 | JGI IMG/M metagenome (GOLD analysis project Ga0082335, IMG submission 72375) | Subsurface groundwater microbial communities from S. Glens Falls, New York, USA - GMW37 contaminated, 5.8 m (SPADES assembly) (version 2) ...
ATTCACGAACGCGCCGCTGCGCGTTCGTGAATAGTGCGGGCTAGTGTCGTGACGCCAGCATGGCGAGGATGCCGAGCGCGGTCCCCGAGGGGCGTCCCGTTTTCAGGATCGAGTCGAGCCACGCCCCGTCCGCGTCCTGATGCTCGAGGAGCAGTCTTCGGATCACGCATACCTTGCCGTCGTCGAGCCTCCCGATCTCCCTCGCGATCTGCATCGCGTACCAGCGGGTGAAGAGGAAGTAGTCGGACTCCACTTCGACGCGGTTGCTCTTCCCGCGGGGGCCCCAGACCTCCGCCCAATGGTCGAGATAGAGGTCGAGCGAGCGCGACAGGTCGTCCTTGGAAAGCGCCCCGCCCCGGAAGAGGGCCCAGTCGGCGATCAGCGTGCGACCGAGCGAGAACGGGATGTCGTCTTCGTACGTGTCGCATCCCTTCGAGTAGGGGTACATCCCTGTCGCGCTGCGCATTCCCGCGAGCGTGGAGCGAGCCGCGTCGAGCATGGGGGCCTCGAGCCCAGCGCGCTTCACTTCCTCCAAACCGAGGACGACGCAGGCCTGGATCGCCGTGTGGGGCGCATCGCCGTATCCCCACCACACGTCCTTCGTCGTGAGCGTCTCGGCCCAGGTTCGCATCGCCGCGATGGCCTTCTCGAGGCGGGGGCGGTCGTCCGCGAACCCGGGGTCCTGGTAGCACCGCGCGAGCGCCAGGAGGCCGTACCCGACGGCCCAGTCCTGTCCGCCTCAGGCCTCGCGGTCCTTCTCCGTCCGTCCGCCGGCCTGGAGCCCCCAGGCCACGAGCCAATCGATGCCCTCTCGGAGGGCCCTGGCCGCGCCGGCGTCGTGCACGACGTCGCGGGACTCGAGGAGCGCCAGGCACGCGATCGCGCTGCCGGCGACGCTGTAGCCCTCGGCCGGACAGGAGTTGGTGCCGTCGTTCTTCCAGGAGCCGCCGGCGTCTTGCTTCGAGATGAGATAGGCGACGCCCTTGCGGACCGCCTCGTCGATCCGCGGATCGGAGCTTCCGCCGGGCGGCGGATCGTCTGCGAACAGCGGGAGGAGCGGGAGCACCAGAAGGAGGACCAGGTGGCGCATGGCTCGTCTCCTGAACGACGAGAATCCTACCATGAACCATGATTCGCCCGTAAGAAGTCGGCGCGCAGCGCCGACTTCTTGCGGGCGAATCAGGCTTGTCGCCGAGCTCGGACCGGACGGACCGCGCAACGCCGCCCGATGACCTGGTCCCCAGGGCGCCTCGGAATGGGGTTGAAGTCCGTCGCGAGGGTCGCGCCCTTTGCGCGGCCCAGCCCCGGGTTGACGCGAGCCTCTCCGGAAGGGTAGCGTGCCCGACAGCTCGAGGGCTCCCCCATGCGTCGCATCATCCTCCTCGCGGCCGCGCTCGTCCTGGCCGTGCCCGACTCCCCCGCCGACGAGGGGAAGAAGGCGTACGTCTGGTGGGAGGGCGAAGACACCGCCGACACGAACTTCCCGCGACGCGGCCCCTTCGACGCCGCCAACTACGCCGCGAAGCGCGACGGGCTGTCGGGAGGGGACTGGCTCACGAACGGCGGCAAGCGCACCGGCGACGAGGCCTTCGCGAAGTACTCGATCGAAGTCCCCGAGGCGGGCGCCTACGACCTCTGGACCAGGAAGTTCTGGAAGCACGGCCCGTTTCGCTGGCGCTTCGGCGACGCGGCCTGGGCCACCTGCGGCCGCGAGTGCGGCCTCGCCGACTCGTACGAGCTCGCGACCCACATCTGCGCGAACTGGGTCTCCTTGGGTCGCGTGAACCTCGCGAAGGGGAAGACTACGTTCGAGCTGAGGCTCCTCGCGAAGCCGGGAGAGGAGCTCACCTCCTGCTTCGACTGCTTCGTCCTTACGAGGCAGCCGTTCGAGCCGCGAGGCAAGCTCAAACCCGACGAGCGCTCGGGGAAGGCCGACGCCGGCTTCTTCGCCTGGGAGCCCTCCCAGGACGCCTTCGCCGCCAACGCCCTCCTCGACCTGCGCAGCCTGAACGAAAAGGTCGCCGGCGAGTCAGGGTATGTGAAGCGCGACGGCGCGCGCTTCACCCTCGGCAACGGCAAGCCCGTCCGGTTCTGGGCGGTGAACGCGGGCCCCGAGATCTGGGCCCTCGATCACGCCTCGCACGACTACCTCGCCCGGCGCCTCGCGAAGGTCGGCGTCAACATGGTCCGCCTGCACGGGCCAAGCTTCCAGGAGGAGGACCCCTCGCGCATCGACGCGAAGCGCCTCGACGACCTGCAGCACCTCGTCGCCTCCCTCGCGAAGGAGGGGATCTACTCCGAGCTCAGCTTCTTCTTCCCGGTGTGGCTCAAGCTGCGCGGGGCGGACACCTTCTCCTTCCTCTATTTCGATGCCGAGGTGCAGGGGCTCTACCGCGGGTGGGCGAAGGCGCTCCTCGCGACGGCGAATCCGTACGCGCGGACACCGCTCGGGAAGGACCCCGCCGTCGCGATCGTCGAGGTCGTGAACGAGGACAGCCACTTCTTCTGGACGTTCAAGCCGTCCGCCTTCCCCGAGGAGAAGCGCCAGGCCCTGGAGAAGCTCTACGGCGACTGGCTCGTGCGGCGATCCGGGTCGATCGAGAAGGCCGGGAAGGCCTGGGACGGCGTGAGCGAACCCGGCGACGCGGCGGGCCGCATGCAGCTCTACGACGCGTGGTGGATGACGGCCGACGGTGTCTCGAAAAACGCTGCGAAGACGAAGCGGATCGGCGACCAGGTCCGGTTCCTCTCGGAGAACATGCGAGGCTTCTACGCCGAGACCGCGAGGTTTCTCCACGGCGCGTGCGGCTACGCGGGGCTCGTCTCGGCGAGCAACTGGCAGACCGCCGACCCGCGCATGCTCGATGCCCTCGAGCGGTATGGGTACACCGCCTGCGACGTGATCGACCGGCACGGCTATTTCGGCGGCAAGCACGACGGCGACGGCTCCTCGTACTCGGTCCAGGTCGGGCACACCTTCACGAATCTCTCCGCGCTCGTGTCGCCCGAGGCCCTCCCGATCCCGACCCTGCAGATCGACGGCTACCCGCACATCATCTCGGAGATCGGCTGGACGAACCCGAACCTCTACCGCGCCGACTACTCCTTCCTCGCGGCGGCGTACGACTCGCTGCAGGGGATCGACGGGACCTTCGCGTTCGCCGTGGGGAGCGCCTTCTGGGACCAGGGGATGTCGAAGTTCGCGGTCACCTCCCCCGCGATCCTCGGGAACTTCCCGGCCCATGCCCTCTTGTACCGGCGCGGCGACGTGAAGGAGGCCGACGAAGTCGTCCACCAGGTCATCGACCTGGAGGACCTCTACGCGATGAAGGGCTCGGGCGGCTTCACCGCGCAGGCGCTCGACGCCTTCCGCGCCGCGAACGTGCCTCCCGGCGCCGCGGCGAAGGGGGAGGTGAGCTCCATCGACCCGCTTGCCGGCTACGTGGGGCGGATGACGCGGACGTTTGGCAAGGACCCGCGCGAGTCGCGGCAGGTGAACCTGGAGTCGTACGTCGACCGGCAGGCGAAGACGGTGAAGAGCCTGACGGGCGAGCTGTTCTGGGACTACGGGCGTGGGTACGCGACGATGAACGCCCCGCGGGCGCAGGGGGCGGCGGGGTTCCTCGGGCGGGCCGGGCGGCTCGACCTCGGGTGCGTTTCGATCGCGATGCGGAACGAGTACGGCACGGTGACGGTGGTGTCGCTGGACGGGGAGGCGATCGAGACATCGAAGCGGGTCCTGATCCAGGCTATGACGGTGGAGCGCCCCTTCGGCTTCCGCGCGAACGGAGGGAAGGAGGGGAAGATCACGGATGTCGGGTCCGGACCGCTGGGGGTGGAGAGGATCGACTGCGAGGTGACCCTCAGGCTGAAGGGGAAGGGCGCGCCGCGGGTGGTCGCCCTCGACGAGCACGGCTACCGCACTGCGAAGAAGGTCGGTGTGAAGGGCGGCTCGGAGGCCCTCTCGCTCACGCTTTCGCCGGACTCGGCGTACTTCGTCATCGAGCGATAGGGACGCAGATGATCCCCAGAATTCTCTCCGTGGTCGTGGTCGCCGCCTACTGCGTCGCCGGGTGGGGCCAGGCCGTCCGGCCCCATCACCCGGGCGACGTCGTGATCATCGGAATCGCCGCCCTGATCCCGCTCGCATTGATCTGGTTTCCCGAGCGCATCGGCGAGATGAAGTGGCTTGCGATGGGGAGAGGGGTTTCCGCGATGAGCGTGCGCGAGTCGCCCGGATGCGCGGTCGCGGCCATGGGGTGGATCCTCCTGGCCCTGCCCGCATTGATCTGGCTGCTTCAGCGGTGAGCCAAGCGATGATGCGCGCCCGGCCCGAAGCGCTCATCCAGGCGACTTGCAGGGATCCAAGGGTGCCTTGCGGACCAGTCGGCAGCAGAGTAGGATGATCCCCGCCGTCGGGGTTCCTCTGGGCGCGCGGGGGCACGGGCGATGTCGCCGACAAACTCGGGCGAAACCGTCGTTACCCGTGCGCTCGACATGGCCACGCGGCTCGACCTGCTGGATGTCGAGGCATGCCTGGCAGCGAAGTCGCGCGTTGCGTCCCTGGGGCCGGGCGACCTCCCCATCCAGACGATGGCAGACCTCACCGGGCTCACTCCATCCGTCTGCGTGGGCCTCCTTCACCTGGTCCGCGCCCTGCCTGCCGGCGCGAACACCGTCGAGGCGACAGACACCGCTGGAGTAGTGGGGGGGACTCCCACCAGCCTGCAAGGCGCTGGAGTGGCGGCCTTCGCGGCAACGACGGTCCCTTCGGCTCCCGACGCCCCCGCAACCCCCGACGCCCCGACGCGTCCCAGCGTGGCTACCGCAGCGGGCGCTCCGATCGGGCGCCCGCTCCCCCCAGGCGCCCCGCGCCGCCTGGGTCCCTACGTCCTCGTCTCCGAGCTCGGTCGGGGCGGGATGGGGGCGGTGTACCTCGCGGAGGAGCCGGCCCTCTCCCGTCGGGTCGCGCTGAAAGTCATGCTCCCGGATATTTCCCAGGAGTCCGATTCGCGGGAGCGGTTCTACCGCGAGGCGCGCGCCTGCGCGGGACTAAGCCACCCCCATGTCGTCTCCGTGCTTGGCTTCGGGGAGGATGCGGGGACGCATTACTACGCGATGGAGTACGTGGAGGGGCGCTCCGCTGCGGAGCTGCTCCGCGAAGGGCCCGTCTCGCAGGAGCGGGCGGCGCGCCTCGTGCTTCAGGCGGCGCAGGGCCTCGGCCACGCGCACCAGCATGGGGTCGTGCACCGCGACGTGAAGCCCCGGAACCTCATGGTAACGTCGCGCAAGGCAGAGGGAGGCGGCGCGCACTCAGCGGCGGAGGAGGACGTCGTCAAGGTCGCCGACTTCGGGCTGGCGCGCCTGGCGGGGTCGCTGACACTCACGCAGACGGGCGTCGGACTGGGGACGCCGCTCTACATGGCGCCGGAGCAGTTCGCCGGGGCGAAGGACGTGGGCCCCACGGCGGACGTCTACTCCCTCGGCGTGACGCTCTACGAGATGCTGACGGGCCGGCCTCCGTTCTGGGGGGGCGACGCCCGCGCCATCCAGTGCCGGGTGGAGGGGGAGGACCCCGTTCCGCCGCGGAGGCTGGTGCCTGCCGTGGACCGGGACCTCGAGGCGATCACGCTCGCGTGCCTTGAGAAGGACCCGACGCGGCGCTACGCGGACGCGGGCTTGCTGGCGGAGGACCTCGACCGGTGGGTCCGCGGTGAACCGGTGCACGCGCGGCGCGTCTCCTGGCCCGGGCGCCTCTGGAGAAAGGCGGTGCGGCATCGCCGCGTGGTCGCGCCGATCGCCGTGTCGGCGGCGGTCGTGCTGGGCGTGCTGATCTGGACCGGGGCGCGGGCCTGGCGGGCGGCGAGCGAGGTGCGAAACGCCCTCGGCGAGGCGGCCACGCTCGAGTCGGACGGCGAGCGGACCGACCAGCAAGCTGGCTCTGCCAGGGACCCCTCGCGTCGAGAGGCCCTCTGGAAGGAGGCGCAGGGGAGGCTGCAGTGGGTGATGGGGCGCGACCCGGGGAACCCCGAGGCCCAGAGCGCGGCATTGCGTCTCCAGAGCCGCCTCGCGGAGCTTCGGACGCAGCAGGACCTGGCGGGGCAGTTCGCGGCCCTGGACAAGGCGGGGAAGGTCGACGACGTGATGGTCCGGTTCACCGACCTGGCCGAGAAGGTCCTCTGGCCCATGGAGGCGGAGTTCTACGACGACACGCTCAGGGACTTCACGGTCAAGCAGGCGAATAATGCGGATCGCTGGAAGCAGGTCGAGCAGTTCATGGCGGAGACGCCGCAGGATGCGCCCTCGCAGGCGACGATGTGGGCCTGCGCGGGGTGGGCGAGGCGCCTGGCGGGGTACGAAGCCGAGGGGCTCGAGTGGATGAGGAAGGCGGACGACCTCGACAAGGAGGTGCCGTACGGGGCCCTTCTCCGGGCGCTCACGTACTTCTCCAAGTATGTGGACGCCCAGGTCCTCCCCTCGATCACCCTGGGCAAGTCGAAGGGGGTCACGTTCGGACCCGCGGAGCCCGAGACGGAGGAGATGAAGGGCTGGCGGGCCGAGATGGAACGCGCGCTCGTGGAGGCGGAGGGGCGGCTGGTGTGGGGGAGGCAGGAGGTGCGGCACTACCGGGCCGCGCTGGAGTCGATGAGAGCGATGCAGGGAGGGAAGTACGCAGAGACGATCGCCGCCCTGACGCGGGCAATCGGGCGGAGGGAGCTGGGGCCGATCCGCTTCGGGCTCCTCAAGGCGCGGGGCAAGGTGAGGTACCTGACGAAGGCGTTCGAGGACGCGCTGGGCGATCTGGAGGAGGCAAAGCGGACGCGGGGCGGCCAGGCCGAGCTCTGGCTCGACATGGGCCTGGTTCGCCATGGCAAGGAGGCGGTGTCCGCGCTGGGAGGCGCCGACCCGCGGGACGGCCTCCGGTTGGCCATCGCCGACTTCGGCGAGGTCCTGAAGCGGATCCCTGACGATGCGACGGCGCACATCAACCTCGGCACCTCGTTCTCGATGCTCGGGGAGGCGGAGGGCGCGCGGGGACTGGACCCGCGGGGGAGCTACCAGACGGCGATCTCCGAGTACGGGGAGGCCCTGAAGCGGAACCCCGAGGACGTGACGGCGCACAGCAACCGCGGCACCACGTTCTCGATGCTCGGGGAGGCGGAAGGTGCGCGGGGGCTGGACCCGAGGGGGAGCTTCGAGAAGGCGATCGTCGACTTCGACGCGGCCCTGAAGCGCAGTCCGGAGTCCGTGGATGCGTACAACAACCGCGGCAACGTGCTCGCAGGGATCGGTGAGGCAAAGCGTGCGCGGGGGCTGGACCCGAGGGGGAGCTTCGAGAAGGCGATCGCCGACTTCGGAGAGGCGCTGAGGCGAAACCCCGAGGACGCGGAGGCGTACATGAACCGCGGCCTCGTGTTCAGGAGTCTCGGGGAGGCGGACGGTGCGCAGGGACTGGACCCGCGGGGGAGCTACGAGAAGGCGATCTCCGACTTCGGCGAGGCCCTTCGGCGGAACCCGGAGATCTCGGATGCGTACAACAACCGCGGCACCGCGTTCGTGGGGCTGGGGCTGGCCGAGGCGGCGCGGGGGCTGGATCCGCGAGGGAGGTACGAGAAGGCGATCGGCGACTTCGGCGAGGCCCTGAAGCGGAACCCGGAGTACGCGATGGCCTACAACAACCGCGGCGGCGCGTTCTCGAGGCTCGGGGAGGCGGAGGGTGCAAGGGGGCAGGACCCGCGGGGGAGCTATGAGAAGGCAATCACGGACTGCGGCGAGGCCCTGAAGCGGAACCCTGAGTACGCGACCGCGTACAACAGTCGCGGCGCCGCGTTCCTGGCGCTGGGGGAGGCGGAGGGTGCCCAGGGGCAGGACCCGCGGGGGAGCTACGGGAAGGCGATCGGCGACTTCGGCGAGGCCCTGAAGCGGAACCCGGAGGATGTGCAGGCGTACGACAACCGCGGCACCGCATTCTCGAACCTCGGGAGGGCGGAGGGTGCGCGGGGGCTGGACCCACGGGGGAGCTACGAGAAGGCGCTCGCCGACTTTGGCGAGGCGCTTGGGCGGAACCCGGAGAGCTCGGATGCCTACAACAGCCGCGGCACCGCGTTCTCGAGGCTCGGGGATGCGGAGCGCGAGCAGGGGCTCGATCCGCGGGGGAGCTACGAGAAGGCGATCGCCGACCACGGCGAGGCCCTGAAGCGGAACCCTGAAAACCCGGCGGCGTACAACAACCGCGGCAACGCGTTCTCGAACCTCGGGGAGGCGGAGGCTGCGCAGGGGCTGGACGCGCGAAAGAGCTACCAGAACGCGATCGCCGACTACGACGCGGCGATCACGCGGAATCCGACGATGTGGCAGACCCACGCGAACAAGGGGAGCCTGTTCGAGAAGCTGGGCGAGGTCCCGAAGGCGGTCGAGTGCTACGAAGCGGCCCTCCGCATCTGTCCCGGGCAGCGACAGGTGGAGCAGCTCCTTGCGCGGGCGAGGCGTCGCCGGTGACTGAGGCGCACGACGTCGACCCCGACGAGGCCGCACGCCCCCGCGGGCATCGAAAGCTCGCGCCCGCTGCGTACCTCCTGCGATGATGCGCCGGTCCGGCCAGAGGCTTTTCTTTCCGCCATGCTCGAGATCAAGCACCTCCACAAGTCGTACGGACCGCTCGTCGCCGTGGACGACGTGTCGTTCGCGATCGAACGCGGCAAGCTGCTCGGACTGCTCGGCCCCAACGGCGCCGGGAAGACCACCACCGTGTCGATGATCGCCGGGCTCGTGAAACCGGAACACGGCGAGGTTCTCATCGGCGGCGCGCGCCTGATGGGCGACACGGACCCGAAGAAGCGGCAGATCGGCCTCGTTCCACAGGATCTGGCCCTCTACGACGAGCTGTCCGCGCGCTCGAACCTGCGGTTCTTCGGCGCGCTCTACAGCCTGTCCGGAGCGGCGCTCGAGAAGGCCATCGCGGCGGCGCTCGAGCTCGTCGGCCTCGCCGACCGCGCCGGCGATCGGGTGAAGACCTACAGCGGCGGCATGAAGCGCCGGCTGAACCTCGCGGCGGGGCTGCTGCACGACCCCGACATCCTGCTGCTCGACGAGCCGACCGTGGGCGTCGATCCGCAGAGCCGCAACGCCATCTTCGAGAACCTCGAGGTCCTCAAGGGGCGCGGGAAGGCGCTGCTCTACACCACCCACTACATGGAAGAGGTCGAACGCCTGGCCGACCGCATCGTCGTCATGGACCACGGGAAGGTGATCGCCGACGACACGCTCGCCGGCCTGCAGTCCCGCGTCGCGACGGCCGACGGCGGCAAGGCGACCCTCGAATCCGTGTTTCTCACCTTGACCGGAAGGAGCCTGAGAGACTGATGGCTGTCGTACCCCTCCTCGCGATGGTCCGAAAGGACCTGCAGCTCTTCTTCGCGGATCGGCGTTCGGTGATCCTGAGCTTCGTCGTGCCGATCGCGATCGCGTCGTTCTTCGGGTCGATCTTCAGCGGTTCGAGCCAGGACAGCGAGCGGGCGCGCATCGACGTGGCGATCGTCGACCAGGATGCGAGCCCCATCTCCAAGGGCATCGTGTCGGGCGTACAGGGCGACGAGAACTTCAACACGACGACGCCGACGGAGGAGGAGGCGCGCGACGCCGTCCGCCGCGGACGCATCGCCGCCGCGGTCGTGATTCCGAAGGGGTTCGGCGAGGCGTCCGGCAGCGCATTCTTCGGCGACGGCGAGAAGCCGCCTCTCAACGTCCTCTTCGATCCCTCGCGCAGCACCGAGGTCGCGATGGTGCGCGGTATCCTGACCCAGCACGTCATGGCGGCCGTCAGCAAGGAGATGTTCGGCGGCGCGCAGGGGCGCGCCATGATCGAGAAGACGCTCCCGCAGGTCCGGGAGTCGAAGATGCCGGACGATCAGAAGCGGGCGCTGACGGAGATGCTCCTCTCAGTGCAGAAGTTCTACAACCGGCCACCCGCGCCCGGCGGTGGCGCCAGTACGGCCACGCCCGGGATCAGCTTGCCGTACACCGTTCACGAGGAGGCCATGACCTCGGGCGAGAACATCGCCTACAACGGCTACGCGCACTCCTTCGCCGGCATGGCGATCCAGTTCCTGCTCTTCGCGATGGCGAACCTGGGCGTCGAGATGCTGCTCGAGCGCCAGCGCGGACTCTGGAGGCGCCTGCGCAGCGCGCCGGTGTCGAAGCTGACCCTGCTCACGGGGAAGATGGCCAGCGGCACGATCATCTCCCTGATGATCCTGCTCGTGTCGTTCGGCTTCTCGATCGTCGTCTTCAAGGTCCGCATCCAGGGGAGCATCCTCGGCTTCCTCGGCATCGCTGTGGCCTGCTCCGTGATGGCGTCGACCTTCGGCGTGCTCGTCGCGGCGCTGGGGAATTCGCCGTCCGCGGCGCGCGGCGTGACGACGCTGGCGGTGCTGATGATGGTGATGCTCGGCGGCGCGTGGGTGCCGACGTTCGTCTTCCCGGCGTGGCTCCAGCAGTTCACCAAGATCATCCGGGTCCGGTGGGCCGTCGACGGGCTCGACGCCATGAGCTGGCGCGGCATCGGGCTGAGCGGCGCTTTGCTGCCGATCCTCGTCCTGCTCGGGTTCGCGGCGCTCTTCGGCGCGATCGCCGTCACGCGCTTCCGCTGGGACGAGGCCTAGCGGAACGGCCTCGTCACTTGCCGCGCGGCTCCTCCTCCTCTTTTCCGTCCGCGGTCTTGGGCGCGGGCTGGGCGATCCGCCCGCGGAGCTGCCGGGGCGGCTCCGGCTCCTCCTTGCCCTTCTCGGGCGGAGTGGGGGCCGTCATGCCACCCTTGATCTTCTCCTGCGGCTCCAGCTCCTTCACCGGAGGGTCGGGCATCTTCATGTCACCGGAGAGCTTCTCCGGCTGCGCGATTTTCCCGTCGAGGTGCTCGGGGGGCTCCGGCGGATGCGGCGGGACGGGAACACCGGGGGGGTGCTCCATCGGCGGCACCGGCTGACGGGGAGGCTGCGTCGGCGGCGGCGCGATCGAGACGCTCGGAGGGGTCTCCTTCCGGCATCCTGCCAGGGCCTGGCCCGCCAGGACGACGCCGGCGGCGACGCCGAGGCCCTGGAGGAACCGTCGCCGGGCCTTCGCGAACTCGTCCATGTCCGGGTAGTCGGGCTCGGGGAGCGACGGCGATCTCTCGGACGCCGAAGCCGCACTTGTCGCGGCACGAGAAGCCCTTCTTCAACCGCGTGATGATCTTCCCGTCGATGAAGTTCACCCAGCTCGGCTTCCCCAGGCGGTGCCGGCGCGCGTAGTCCTCCGCGACGAGCTCGTATTGCCGCTCCAGCTCCGCGCGCGCCTCGTCGGTCCACTCCGCCTGGAAATTCGGGTTCACCGCGATCCGCGGCACGCCCCGGTCCGCGAGGAAGGCGACGGACTGTGCCAGCCAGCGGACGTTCGCCGGGTCTACGACGGCGATGACCTCCATGCGGAGGCGATGCGCGAGCGCGTGGTCGAGGCCGGCCACGACGGCGTCGAACGAGCTCCGGCCGTCGCAGAGCGGGCGGGTCGCCTCGTGGGCCTCTCGGCAGCCATCGATGCTCAGGCCGACGTAGAACCCCTCGGTCGCGAGGAAGCGGGCCACCTCGTCCGTGAGCATGGTGCCGTTGGTGGTGACCTGCGGCCGGACCTTGGTGCCTCGCGGAAGGGCCTGCTCGCGGGCGTACCCGAGGGCCCGACGAAGGAGCGGGAGCTCCATCAGCGGCTCGCCGCCGAAGAAGGCCAGGTCCATCCACGGGGGGCTGTCGGACAGACCGAGGTCGATCGCCCTCTTCGCCACGTCCCACGACATGGCGCGGCGGAACTTCTTGCCTGCGTAGCAGTAGAGGCAGCGCAGGTTGCAGTCGTGCGTGAGGACGAGGGTGACGTTCATCGACCTGGACGCCTTGGGCGGGGCGTGCAACTAGAGACGCCGTGCGAGGCGATGCGGTTCCCTGGATTATCGTGCGCATCACGGACCGGTTGACCCGGCGCGGCCGAGGAGCCGTCGCGCACAGCGCCCCGTTGCGGCGTCCGGCCAGGTTTCGTATGATGGCGCGCATGAAGGTCCTGATGCTGAACGTGCCGCAATCGGTAATCGACGAGCGGCGTCGCAAGGGCCTCGATCGATTCGACGAGGTGTGGGAGGGGGTCTATCACATGCCGCCGCCACCGAGCGGGGAGCACCAGGAGATCGTCGACCAGGCCTTCCTGCTTCTGGGTGCATACGCGAAGAGGCGAGGTCTGGGGTCTCTGCACACCAATCAGGCGGTCCGGGACCCACGCAGCGAGGCCGAGAACTACCGCATCCCGGAGTGGGTCTTCGTACGCGCGGACCGCAAGTCGATCATCCCCAAGAGTGACGGCTACTTCGACGAGCCCCCGGATGTGGTCCTCGAGGTTCGCTCGCCGGACGACGAGACGGATGACAAGATCCCGTTCTACGAGAAGGTCGGTGTCCGCGAGCTGCTGATTGTCGATCGCGACACGCGCGTTCCGCAGTTGCTGCGTCTCATCCGCCGCAGGTACTCTCCCGTCTCGCCGAATGCAGACGGTTGGACCTGCTGCGAAGGGCTGCGGGCCTTTTTTCGCGCCGGGAAGGCCGCGGGCAAGCCCGTTCTCCGCATCCTCCTCGAGCTCGACAAGACCGAGCACGACGTCTAGGAGCCTGTCGGAGTATTCCCCCTCGCGCCCCCCCAGGGGCGAGTCGCTGGCTTTCAGTCCGCCGAGGACGCCGACGACGCCGAGACGGCAGGAATGACTTCCGGGCGGCGCCCGCCC
>Ga0082335_1007693_pt1 | contig 12788 bp, 12 predicted proteins | sample Subgrocontami58m_FD_72375 | JGI IMG/M metagenome (GOLD analysis project Ga0082335, IMG submission 72375) | Subsurface groundwater microbial communities from S. Glens Falls, New York, USA - GMW37 contaminated, 5.8 m (SPADES assembly) (version 2) ...
AGGTGCCGGTCGACGTGAGGGTCATCGCGGCGACCAACAAGAACCTGAGGGAGGAGATCAAGGCCGGCCGATTCCGCGAGGACCTGTTCTACAGGCTCGACATCGTGCAGATCGAGATCGCCCCGCTGCGCGAGCACAAGGAGGATGTTCCCCTGTTTGCCCGGCACTTCCTCAAGGTCTTCTGCAGCGAGATGAAGAAGCCGGCGACGGATTTTTCCGACGAGGCCCTGAGACTTCTGGAGAGCCATGACTGGCCCGGGAACGTCAGGGAACTGAGAAACACCGTGGAAAGGGCGCTGATCTTCGCCGGTCCCGGCGATCTGATTCGAACCAGTCACTTCCCGCCCGGGCTGCGCGAAAGGGCCGACGTGAGCGCCCAGGCTCCTACGCAGGACTTCAGGAGCCTTCGGGCGGTCGAGATGGCGCACATCCGTTCCGTTCTGGAGGCCTGCGAAGGCAACAAGGTTCGCGCTGCGGAGATCCTGGGCATCTCGCCCTCGACGATCTGGCGCAAGCTGCAGGAAGACTCGTAACAGGTCGCCCTTCGCAGGCGCGTCAGCATTCCAGATTGCACGCCCGTTGCAGAATGCAATGGCGGAAAGATGTTTGCTTTCAGCTGCTTGGTTCCGGCAGTGCAAATTGCACGGCCATGCCCTTTTCCGGCCATCGATGACCGCCCAAGCCCTGTAGAAAAATCTCTTCAAATTAGGTGGTTGCGGCGCGCCCCCGCGCAGAGGGCGCTGGCATTGCTCTTGCATTGCCTCAGGGCTAGTTCACGAACCAAGGCAGCGAATTCGCCCATGGGCAACGACCTCAAGATCGTAAGGCGCGAGCAAAGCGCGCGGTCGCGGGAGCATCGCGGGGTACTTACCCAGGTGATCTTCGAGCGCGACGGGCTGGAAATTCTGCGTACGGAAATGGAATCGGGAAGCGTGTGCGAGAGCCGGGAATTCGGAGACTACTCGTCCGCGCACTATGTCGTCGACGGAACGCCCGTGTTTCGGGCATCGCGCGAATGCGCGGATCTGATGCCGGGCGACAGCATCGTCTTTGCCGACGAAACCGCCTACACGATCTCGAACGGGTCTCCCACGCGCTCGGTTTTCCTGAGCGTTCTGTTCAAGCCCTGCGCGGATCAGTCAAATCAAATGGCAACAAAGGAGACTCTTGCATGAAACTGACGAGACGGGAATTCCTCAAGGCGTCGGCCGCCACGGCCGGTTTCCTGGTCGCCGGGTGCGCCACGCAGCCGGTCACCAGCGCCATGGAGGTTCGCAAGGCCAGGCCTGCGGGCCCCGCCAAGGGCGAATGGGTGTCGACCGCCTGCCAGGGATGCACCCAATGGTGCGCGATCCAGATCTTCGTGCAGGACGGCCGCGCCGTGCAGGTACGCGGCAATCCGCTGAGCAAGACCAACCACGGCTACACCTGCGTCCGGGCCCACCTGATCCCGCAGCAGACCTACGATCCCGACCGGATCAAGGTGCCGATGAAGCGGACCAACCCCATGAAGGGGCGTGGCATCGATCCGAAATTCGTCCCGATCAGCTGGGACGAGGCGCTCGACATCGTCGCCGACAAGATGATCGAGCTGAGGAAGAACAACGAAGCGCACAAACTCGCCTATATACGGGGCCGCTATTCGGCGACCTCCACCGAGCTGCTCTACGGCACGCTGCCGAAGATTTTCGGGACGACCAATTACTTCTCTCACAGCGCCATCTGCGCCGAAGCGGAGAAGATGGGGCCCGGACTGACGCAGGGGTTTTTCGGCTATCGCGACTACGACCTTGACAACACCAACTGCCTCGTTGCATGGGGAACCGATCCGCTCGCGTCGAACCGGATGGTGCCCAACACCATACGCAGGTTCGGTGAAATCCTCGCCCGGGGCACAGTCATTGCCGTGGACCCGCGCCTTTCGAATTCGGCGGCCAAGGCGCACGAGTGGCTTCCGATCAAGCCGGGATCCGACGGCGCGCTGGCCGGCGCCATCGCCCATGTGCTGCTCACCGAGGGCCTGTGGAACAAGGAGTTTGTCGGCGATTTCAAGGATGGCAAGAACCTTTTCGTTGCCGGAAGGACGGTTGACGAAGCCGCCTTCGCGGAGAAGGAGACGTACGGCCTGGTCAAATGGTGGAACCTCGAGCTGAAGGACCGCACCCCGGCCTGGGCGGAGAAGGAAACGCTGATTCCGGCGGCCCAGACGATCCGCGTCGCCCGTGCCATGGGCAAGGCCGCGCCGAAGGTGGCGGTCTGGATGGGCCCCGGCGTCGCCATGAACCCGCGCGGCACCTATGCGGCCATGGCGGTCCACGCGCTGAACGGCGTGGTCGGCTCGATCGACGTCGAGGGCGGCACGCTGCAGAGCTCCGGCGTTCCGACCGGAAAGTTCCCGAGCGCCGACGCCTACCTCGACGAAGTCGCCAAGGCCGCCGGCAAGCACAAGAAGATCGACGGTCGCGGCGCCAAGGACATGCCCGCGATGATGAACGCGCGGCCCGGCAGCGGCGTGGTGACCAACAACGTCGCCAACGGCATGCTCAAGGATCCCGGCGCAGTCAAGGTGCTGCTCAGCTCTTGGAGCAACTTCAACTTCTCCTGCACCGACCCGTCGCGCTGGGACAGGGCGCTGGCAAAGGTGCCGTTCTTCGTCCACATGGTGACCAACGCGTCCGAGATGACCCAGTTCGCCGACGTCGTGCTCCCCGCCACGTTCAATTCGAGCGAGGGGTTCTCGATCATCACCAACATGGGCAACACCTACGGCTATGCCACGATCCAGCAGCCGGTCGGAAAACGCCTGTGGGACGTGAAGCAGGAAGAGACCGAGGTGGTCTGGCTGCTCGCCGAGAAGCTGAAGGCGAAGGGTTTCCCCAACCTGTACGACTACTACTCGAAGGCGTTCAAGGATCCCGAAACCGGGAAGACCCCGACCAACGAGAAGGAGTTCACCGAGATCGCTGCCAAGATCTCCAGCGCGCCGATGTGGAAGCCCAAGGAGCCTCTGAAGGGCGACAAGATCGACGGCTGGGCCGATTTCCGCAAGAAGGGGATGTACTCCGGCCAGAAGTACAGCTTCAAGAAGGGTTGGGGCGGCAAGTTCGCCACCGCGACCAAGAAATTCGAGTTCTATAGCGAGACGGCGAAGAAGGGCCTTACCGAGCACGCGAAGAAGTTCCAGACCACGACCGACGAAATCCTCGCCGTCTCCGGCTATGTGGCCCGCGGCGAGCTGGCGTTCGTTCCGCACTACGAGCCGCCCAAGCGCCACGGCAGCGTCGCAGATTATCCGTTCGACTTCGTCGATTACAAGTCGCGTCTCAACCGCGAAGGCCGTTCGGCGAATCTGCCGTGGTACCAGGAGTTCAAGAAAGCCGATCCGGGCGATGTCGCGTGGGACGACGTCTTGAAGATGAATCCGTCCGACGGCGCGAAGCTGGGTCTGAAGACCGGTGACAGTGTAAGGGTCTCTTCGGTCGCCGGCTCGATCGTCGTCAAGCTCAGGCTTTGGGAAGGCGTGCGACCGGGGACGGTGGCGAAGTGCTACGGCCAGGGACACTGGGCCTACGGCCGCGTTGCGGCCCGGGACTATGCCAAGGCGCAGCCGCGCGGCGGCAACAACAACGAGATCCTGGTCGACGACTACGATCGCCTGAGCGGCGCGACGGCGCGCAATGGCGGGTTCACGGGCGTCAAGGTCCAGAAAGCCTGATTCCCGCACACCCGAATTGACGGAGAGCACAAATGCCTAAGTTTGGAATGGTCATAGACCTGCAGCGCTGCGTGGGTTGCGGTTGCTGCACGATAGCCTGCAAGGCCGAGAACAACACCCGCAATCGCGCCGACGGTCAAAGTCACAATTGGGCCGACCTCCTCGTAAAGACCGAGGGAACCTTCCCGAACGTGGCGCATGTCGTGATGCCGGTGCTCTGCAACCACTGCAGCGACGCGCCCTGCGTCAAGGCCTGCCCTGTCACGCCGAAGGCCATGTTCAAGACCCCGGAAGGCGTCACCATGCACGACCCGGCGCTTTGCATCGGCTGCCAGATGTGCCAGAACGCCTGTCCGTACAGCAGCGCCGCGCTCGACGACAGGAGCCTCAACGGCGAGACCTACAGCGTGATCAGCTTCAACGCCCATGAACGCGACACGCAGCCCTACTGGACCGACAAGGCGGAGATGATCCCGGGATGCACGGCCTCCGGCGCGGAAACCGCCAAGAGGGCCGGAGCGGCGATCCCGGCGATGAACCGGTTCGGGGCCGGCGACGTGCAGCCGATCCGCAAGGCCGGCGTGGTGGAGAAGTGCACATTCTGCTATCAGCGCACCAGCAACGGCATGCAGCCGGCCTGCATCGAGGCCTGTCCGGCCAAGGCGCGCATCTTCGGCGACCAGGACGATCCGAATTCCGAGATCGCCAAGCTGCTGAAGGCGGAAAAATCGTCCCGCCTCCAGGATGAGAAAGGTACGCGGCCGAACGTGCATTACATCCGCAAGTACAGCGCCAGAGCCTGATCCGCGTGGCGTACGTGTAAACTGGGGGCGGACCCGTTCCGCCCCTTTTTGATTCAGGAGTCCGGATGCCGGATCACGACCTGGGACTCGCCCGCGAAAACCTCTGCCGGTTGCTGGCGGCGTGCTACTACCAGCCGGGGCCGGAGTTCGCCGAAGAGAAGGTTTTCGACTCGATGCTCGACGCCGCGACCCGGATTCACCCGGAGCTTGCGGTGCACGCGCGCCGGCTGGGCGAGGCGTTCTCCGCCGAAGGACCGGAGAGCCTGCTCCTCGATTACACGCGGTTATTCCTCGGTCCCACCCATATCATCGCCGTACCCTACGGATCGGTCTGGCTGGATGGACAGAAGACCGTCATGGGAGAATCGACGCTGGCAGTGCAGGAGCTCTACCGGGAGGGCGGGTTCGAGATCGGCGATGAATTTCGCGAACCTCCCGATCACATTGCGGCGGAGCTGGAGTTCCTGTATCTGCTCATTTACCGGGAGAACGAGGCGCAAAGGAACGGCGAGCCCGACGCGCTGAAGACGATGGCCGGTCTTCGCATGCGTTTCCTCGACGAGCATCTCGGGCTCTGGGTCGGACCGTTTACGGCGGCCGTCAGGGCCGGCGCGGAAAGCGATTTCTACCGCCAGCTTGCCAACCTCACCGAGCGCTTCGTCAGGATGGAAGCAAGCGAAGTCAAGGCCTCGTAATTCTCTGCCGAATGGCGGTCGAGTCGCTGACGACGACCGGCAGCGTCCGGATTCAAGTGGGGCGCCGCGCGCGGCGTCGATCGGGTCGTCCTCCAAGGCCGGCTTTGCGGACAGTCCTGCAGATTTCCCGTGTCAATTGATCACGGTCAACCCCTCCCGTGAGCAAAATGCCAGAGTTACCTGGCGGTGACCATCGGCAGTGCCTGGTTCAACATTACAGATCGGCGAAGGCCACATCAGCGCGTTGATCAGACGGTCTCGATGGCGTTCGTCGGGCTCTCGTTGCGCTCACGTGAAAGGGCAACATCATGAAACTGTCCCACATCGCTTTGATCACCATGCTGAGCGCTTCGATAGCGCTGCCCGTCCATGCTCAACCCGGTCCCGGTGGAGGCCCGGGCGCCGGGCCGGGTGCCGGCATGGGCCCCGGTCCCGGCGCGGCGGCCAAACGTCCGCGCTTCCAGTTCAACAAGGACAACACCTACGGTTGGGCCATGATGAGCGCCGAGGAGCGCACCGCGCATCGCAACAGGATGCTGTCCGCAAAGACCTATGACGAATGCAAGGCCGCGCAGGACGAGCACCACAAGCTGATGGAGGCTCGCGCCAGGGAGAAGGGCACGACCCTGCCGGGGCCGCGCCAGAATGCCTGCGATCGCATGAAGGCGCGCGGACAGTTGAAGTAGGAGCGTGCGCGCGCTGACCACGCAGGCGAAAGTCGCACAAAGGTGATCGAACAGATGTGTGAACTGTTGGCAATGTCAAGCCGGCGCCCGACCCGATCGACCTTCTCGCTGGAGAAAATGGCAGCCCGTGGTGCCGTGACCGCGGGCTGCACGTAGGACGCGGGGATCGGACCCGCAAGGACATGTTCGTGGAACTGCTGTACGCGGCGCTGCAAAGCGGCATCGCCAGCCTCGCCTCCTATCTCGCTGCCCACGTGCTGCTCTGCCTGGTGCCGGCATTTTTCATCGCCGGCGCACTGTCGGCTCTGGTGCCGCAGCAGTCGGTTGTCCGCTTTCTCGGGCCGGATGCGCCGAAGTGGGTTGCCTACCCGGCGGCGGCCGGTGCCGGCAGCCTGCTCGCCGTGTGTTCGTGCACGGTTCAGCCGCTGTTCGCCGGCGTCTATGGCAGGGGGGCAGGTCTCGGGCCGGCCATCACCTTCCTGTTCTTCGCCCCGGCGGGGAACATCCTCGCGCTCTCTTACACCGGGGTCGCGCTCGGTGCCGACTTCGCGGTCGCCCGGGTCGTGCTTTCGCTCGCCTTCGGCATCGGTATCGGCATGATCATGGCGCTGCTGTTCCAACGTGGCGACGCGGCCCGCCTTGCCGATGCCGCTGCCTTCGCCGGCGGCGAAGGTATCAGCCGCCGCACGGTGATCTTCCTGATCGCGCTGATTGCCCTGCTGATCGCCGGCACGCTCAAGCTCGATTTTCTGACTGCCCGCCTTGCGACCTTCGATGTTTCGTTGCCCGGTGCCCTGCCGGCGCAAGCGCTTCTTGACCGCTTGGTGCCGGTGGACACGATCAAGGGCGGGGAGGGCCTCAGCCTTCAGGGCGTGGCGTTGATCGTCATGCTCGCGCTGATCGGCGCCACCGCGCTGCGCGGACTCGGAAAGGTGGACGAAGGCTTCAACCGGATGACGGCGCTCACCCTCGGCTTGATCGCAGCGACGCTGATCTTCGCCGCGCTCGGCGTGCAAGCCACCGCCGGCGGGCTGAATCTTGTCGTCACGGGACGCAGCATCGCCGTCGTCGCGCTGCTTGCCTTGCTGGTCCCGCTGGCACGCCGCTTCGACGCGTGGGACGTGCAGCAATGGCTGTGGGAAACCTGGCGCTTCGTCCGCATGATCTTTCCACTTCTGATCGCCGGCGTCTTTCTCGTCGGCGTCATCCGCCTGTTCATCCGCCCGGAGTGGATACAGGCCATCGCCGGCGCCAATACCGTGACCGCCAACCTCGCCGGCGTCGTCTTCGGCGTGTTCATGTATTTCCCGACCCTGGTCGAGGTGCCGGTCGCCAAGATGTTCCTGTCGCTCGGCATGCACCCCGGCCCGCTGATCGCCTATCTGATGGCCGACCCGGAACTGTCGCTGCAGAGCATCCTGATCACCTCGGCGATCATCGGCAAGCTCAAGGCATGGACCTACGTCGGACTGGTGGCGCTGTTCGCGACCGCGTCCGGTCTCGCCTACGGCGCCTGGGTCGACGGAGCGCCGATCGCCGCGATCGCCGTCGCCATTGCCGCCTTTGTATTCGTGGTGGTTGGCGCACTTCATTTCGTCGATAAATACCGCACACCCGCCGCCGCCTGACCCTTCTCGGAGATCTGACATGGACATCAAGATACTCGGCACCGGCTGCGCCAGGTGCCAGCGACTCGAACAGCTCACCCGGGAGGTCGCCGTCGAGCTAAGCGTGGACGCGCATTTCGAGCACGTGCGCGACATGGCGCAGATCATGAAGTACCCGGTCCTCAGCACACCGGCCCTCGTTGTCGACGGTGAAGTGAAAGTGGCCGGCCGGATGCCGTCCAAGCAGGAACTCGCACTCTGGCTTGGGAAGCCCTGAGTGCACCCGCCGTCGCGGCGGGCTGTTGAAATTCCCCGCTATCGGAAGGCGGGATTGACAACACTTGACATTTCCATAATACTCGAAACATGAAAATTGCCACGGCCTCTGAACGCCTGGCTGCGTTGGGACATGAAACGCGCCTGGCTATCTTCCGTCTGCTGGTGCAGGCCGGGACCGAAGGGATCAGCGCGGGTGCGATCTGCGAGAAACTGGCGATTCCGGCGCCGACGCTCTCTTTTCATTTGGCGCACCTCGCCCGGGTGGGCCTGATCCGCGGGCGGCAGGAGAGCCGTTTCATCTATTACGCCGCGGACTACGCCGCGATGGACGAATTGCTCGCCTATCTCACCGACAACTGCTGCCAGGGCGCGCAATGTCTGCCTACGACTACCGTGCGCGTTGCGCGAAAGAAACGCGCAACCGCCGCATCTTCCTGAGTGTAAGAGCACCTTTGATCGCACATGGCCGAAGCTGTTTTCAACGTCCTGTTTCTGTGCACCGGCAACTCCTGTCGCTCGATCCTGGCCGAGGCCACGTTCAACGCGCTGGCGCCCGAGGGGTGGCGGGCCATGAGCGCCGGCAGCCAGCCGACCGGCCAGGTGCATCCGCGTTCGCTCGCCCTGCTCGCCCGCGAAGGCATCGCGACGGAGGGCCTTTTCAGCAAGTCATGGGACAACCTGCGCACGACGCCGGACATCGTGATCACGGTCTGCGCCAACGCCGCCGGCGAAACCTGCCCGGCCTATCTCGGTCCCGCGCTGCGCACCCACTGGGGCGTGGAGGATCCTGCGCATGCGACCGGGACCGACGAGGAAATCGATGCGGCGTTCGCGAGGGCGTACCGCACGCTTCGCGCCCGCATCGAAGCGTTCTTCGCGCTGCCGCTCGAGACGCTGACACGCGACAGGGCCGCGCTCAAGGCCGCCATGGACGAGATCCACAACAACCTGCCGACTCCACCTGAACTTCCGGGCGACCATCGATGAGTGCCATCACAAGCAAGCTCTCGTTTCTCGACAGGTACTTGACCGTCTGGATCTTCGCGGCCATGGCCGCAGGGGTCGGCCTCGGTTATTTCGTGCCGGGCATCGAAGGCTTCATTAACCGCTTCCAGAGCGGAACGACCAACATTCCCATTGCGGCCGGCCTGATGTTGATGATGTACCCGCCCTTCGCGAAGGTGCGCTACGAGGAGCTGCCCGACGTCTTCCGGGACAAGAAGGTATTGGCGCTTTCGCTGGTGCAGAACTGGATCGTCGGGCCGCTGCTCATGTTCGCCCTGGCGATGATCTTCCTTCACGACAGGCCGGAGTACATGGTCGGTCTGATCATGATCGGCCTGGCGCGCTGCATCGCGATGGTGATCGTCTGGAACGAGCTCGCCAAGGGCTCCACGGAGTATGCGGCGGGCCTGGTTGCGTTCAACTCGATCTTTCAGGTGCTGTTCTTCAGCGCCTATGCATGGGTGTTCATCACCGTGCTTCCGCCGCTCTTCGGGATGTCCGGTGCCGTCGTGGATATCTCGATCCGGCAGATTGCCGAGAGCGTCTTCATCTATCTCGGCATCCCGTGCGTGGCCGGGGTGCTGACCCGCGTGATCATGCTCCGCTTCGTCTCGAAGGACTGGTATCACACGCGTTTCGTGCCGAAGATCGGGCCGATTACGCTGATCGCGCTGCTATTCACCATCGTCGTCATGTTCAGCCTGAAGGGCAAGCTGATCATCGGCATTCCGCTGGACGTGGTCCGGATAGCCATCCCGCTCCTGCTCTACTTCATCCTGATGTTCGGCATTTCGTTTTTCATGAGCAGACGCCTGGGCGCCAACTATGAAAAGAGCGCCACGCTTTCCTTCACCGCCGCCAGCAACAATTTCGAATTGGCCATTGCGGTTGCCGTGGCGGTCTATGGGATCAATTCCGGAGCGGCGTTTGCCGCCGTCATCGGACCGCTGGTCGAGGTGCCGGTCATGATCGGCCTGGTCAATGTCGCGCTGCTGTTTCAGAAGAGATATTTCGCTGCGGCTTGATCGCGTGCGCATGAGTGGAAGAAGCATGCCCGCGGGGCGAGAGCGGTTCATCAATGGAGATTCGTCATGAGCACGGATAACATCAAGGACGTCGTAAGAGAGAAATACGGTCAGGCCGCGCAGCAGGCTCGCGCCGGAAGCACATCCTGCTGCGGCACCAGCCGCACCCGGGATGGTTGCTGCGACCCGATTACCTCGAACCTGTACGGCGTTCTGGAAAGCGGCGAAGTGCCGGAACTCGCAATTCGGGCCTCACTCGGGTGCGGGAATCCCACGGCCCTCGCGGAACTGAAGCCTGGTGAGATCGTGCTCGACCTGGGCTCCGGCGGCGGCATCGACGTACTGCTCTCGGCGAAGCGCGTCGGGCCCACGGGAAAGGCCTACGGCCTGGACATGACCGATGAGATGCTGGCGCTGGCGCGCGAGAACCAGAAGAAGGCCGGCATCGGGAACGTCGAATTCCTCAAAGGAGAGATCGAAAACATTCCGCTTCCGGACAACTCGGTCGACGTCATCATCTCCAACTGCGTCATCAACCTGTCGGCAGACAAGGACCGGGTGCTGCGCGAGGCCTTCCGCGTCCTGAGGCCGGGTGGCCGGTTCGCGGTCTCCGATGTCGTCGTGAAAGGCGAAGTCCCGGCCGAGGTGCGAAAGAACGTCGAGTTGTGGATCGGCTGCATCGCCGGGGCCCTGCGGGATACCGAGTACGTCGGCAAGCTGGCCGGCGCCGGATTCGAGCAGATCGAGATCGAGCCCACGCGGATCTACAGCGTCGCGGACGCCCGGCAGTTCCTCGCCGGGCAAGGCATCGACGTGGACGCCTTCGCGCCGCAGATCGAGGGCAAGTTCATGAGTGCTTTTGTAAGGGCGAGCAAGCCCGCTCAGAAGACCTGCTGTGCGCCGAGCTGCTGCAGCTAGATCTCCAGCAAGGCGAAGAAAAGCAGTAGGTTCCCGACGAAAAAAACCGCGGAGTACAGCGCCACGGCCGCTGCTCCGCGGCCCAGCGTTTCGACCCACGCGCCGCCGTAGACGCGCTTCAGCGCAACGATCAAATAGGCGATCAGCCAGAGCGAAACCGCGTTGGCGAGGATCGCCGGCAGCTTCGCTTCGACGAGCAGCGCGAGGAGCAGGAACGAATGGGTGTGCAGGCCGAATATCAGATGCTCGCCGTAGCGTCGCCGGCGGCCGAGGTTGCAGAGCTTCAATATCAGCGCGAACAGCGGTACGAGGAACAGCACGAAGTAGGACACGTACTGGGCTCTTCGCGCCCGCAGGAACCTGAATCGGTCTTCCCGCGGCATGGACGTGAATCGGCGCACGCCGTCGGTATCGACGTGGTCGAGTATGAGTTGCACCGGCGACAGCCGGGAACCCGGGCTGCCGCCGTTTTCACTGAGAAGCGGCGAAGACCGCAGGAGGTGGACGCCGTGTTCCCCGAATACCCGCAACCCGAGGTTCAGCCCGTAGAACTGCACCACCGCGAAGACGATGATGCTGGCTGCCAGGTAGAGCTGCAACGGGCGCAGGTAGCGCGTGCGCCTGCCTGCCATGTATTCAACCGTGAGTGCGCCCGGCGAGAAGAACAGCTTTGACACGGTCTGCCAGAGCTGGCCGTCGCGTGACGCGTAGCGTTCGATCAATTCGCGAAAAAACTCCGCAACGGTCCGCGGCTTCCGGGCGGTTTCCTGGCCGCATTCCGGACAAAATGTCCCCGGTGCCGGCGCGCCGCAGTTGCGGCACGCAGCAACCTGAGTGGCCGATACGCTGGCGATGTCTTCCCTGGGGCGCGGGGTCATGGATAGAAGCTCAGGGGTGAGTGCATGCCGTCTCGATCGTCGGTGACGCCCATGTCCCGGATGATAGCCGGGTTCGCGATCGACCTGGTGCATCCTCGCGCGGCGTTCAGCCGAACATCAACCACTCCGGACGCAACAGCAGCAGCGCCCCGATCGCGAGTAGCACGCCGCCTCCGGCGAGATGCGAGAAGCGGGAGTAGCGGGTCGTCATGCCGGTGATCTGCAGCGTGTTCATCGCGACCACGAACACGATCAGGTCGTCGAGCATGAACACCAGGATGTAGAGCGCGAGGTAGCCGTAGTACTGCCATGCCGGCAGGCGGCTGAGCGCGAGCACCTGCGTGTACACCGCCGGGATGCCGGCCGAGCACAGCAGCTCGACCAGGTTCACCGCGAACGCCAGCGCGACGATGCCGGCGAGCGCGACCCAGAAGCGGGACTCCAGGGCGAGGCGCCGCAGGCTCTCGAAGACCCGCCTGCGCGTCTCGGGCGCGGTGACCTTGCAGGCGGCATCGGGATTCCTGAAGTACTCCCGCAGATAGTAGAAGCCGCCGCCGAGCGCGACGAGTGCGACCGCGGCCCGCACCCAGACGACGGCGCCGAGGAAGAGCAGGAAATTCAGCCACGCGGCCATGAAGAGGAAATACACGGCGGCCGAGCCGGCGATGAACGCGGCGCCGAGCACCCACATGCGCACGCGGTCCTGCATGCCGACGAGCAGCCCGATCAGGAACACGAGCACCCACATCGCGCACGGATTGAAGCCGTCCAGCGCGCCGAGCACCACGGTCAGCACCGGAAGCGAGAGGTCCGCCGTGCGGATCTCGCCGAGGAGCGGAACCGAAATCGCCGGCGGAATCATCCGCCGCGCGCTGCGTGCATCCGGCGCCTGCGTGCCGGGAGCATCGAGCGGCCCGGGTCCGGCGGCGAGGCTGCCCAGCGTGGCTGCCACCGTATCCGGGCAACCGCTCGCCATGCAGTAGGCGATCTCGCGCATGAGCTCGGCGCCGCTCGTCTCGTCCGTCGCGTACCCAACCATGGAAGAATCGCCCACCAGCGTGAGCGGCACCGCCGGCTCCTCCAGCGCGAGCCGTTCGGCGACCGACGTGAACGCGCGGCGGTTCGCGGCGTCGCGCGTAATCTCCAGGTAGTGGACCCGCACGCGCGGCTCCACGCT
>Ga0082335_1007695_pt1 | contig 12786 bp, 12 predicted proteins | sample Subgrocontami58m_FD_72375 | JGI IMG/M metagenome (GOLD analysis project Ga0082335, IMG submission 72375) | Subsurface groundwater microbial communities from S. Glens Falls, New York, USA - GMW37 contaminated, 5.8 m (SPADES assembly) (version 2) ...
TCCCCGCTTTATAAGGCCATCTTTCATGCCGAGCCCCCGCCTACGAACCTCAGGATCTCCAGTCGGTCGCCGTCTCTCAAGACGATGTCCGTCCAATGTCCCTGGTCGATTATTTCGCTATTCAGCTCCACCACGACAGTTGCGGAATCCCATTTCCTTACGGCAATGAACTCTTTGATGGTCCTGGGCTGCTCCAGGGATTCCTCTTTTCCGTTCAAAACAATCTTCACTTATCTCATCCTCTAAAAACGAAAGCTTCCCCGGACAGGTGATCAGGAGAAGCTTTCTTTCGTGATCATCTAGTGTAGTGTTACAATAACAGATTTACAATGAGACGATTTATTATAGCTTCACGGCATTATCGTTACACGGCCTATCGTTATTGTAAAGGCGACGCTGTAACACTACACTAGCTGTTGGCCAGCTTCATTCCCTACGATGGCGTTATCCATGTCAGGTTCAATGGGTTGGACTTGCCTCCTCTCAGCCTTGTGGCACCCCTTCTTGTCCTCTATCTTCTTTTTCCCGGTTTGTAAATGTCTTTCCGCGGTTACATTTTCTCCGACTTCAGGCCAAGAGTTGATCCCAGTCCAGGGCAAAAAAAGTCCGGTGCAGGGAATGGTCGTCTTCTACCAGGCGCCAGGTAAGATTCGTAAAAATCTCAGCGGCGATTTTCCGTACGGGCTCCGGTGGCACCACGTCATCGCGGCTTCCGTGATAGATGATGACGGGAAAATCCAATTTCCGGTCCCGGTACCTGTCAGGTGGCAGAAAGTTCAGCGCCGGAGCCAGCAGGACGAGCTTGCGAATCTTTTCCGGCTGTCCGCAGGCAAAGTAAACGGCCATCAACCCTCCCAGGCTGGAGCCTACAATGACGGCGTCGTTCTTACCGGCCAGGATGGATTCGAGCTTCGCCATCCTGGCCGGGAAGTCGCCGAAGTAATCCTCGACGATCATCGCGGGGTATTTTTCCCGGAAAAAAGTCGCCTTTGCTCCCTGGCTGGAACCTTCCAAACCGTGAATGAAAACCGTTACCGGCATCGTCGTGCTTGCCATTTTTCGCCCCCTCCTGATATTGATGACTCCGTAAGAAGTCGTCACCCCGGCGAAAGCCGGGGTCCAGTGATTTTGTAAGCGCCTGATATTTCTGGATACCGGCTTTCGCCGGTATGACGTTGATGGTCGGGTTTCGACTTTTTACGAGATTGTCAATATTAATGAACCATATATTTTATATTCTCTTCCCGGTCAATCACCCTTTTTCTGGGTGACCCCCTATGTCTTGCGAGGCGCCGGGTCTCGTGAAAATCATCCTCTAAAGAATTAACTTCTCACTTCCCCGGAAGAAAGGGGTTACTTCAGCCGGCTTTTGCCCTCTCAATTCATTTCTTCTTGACACACAAGCATCATCGTCATATACATGGACCCGCAGGACGTTGATTATGCATCAAATCAACACGTTCAGATCGATAGTCGAAGGTTGTGCATTGATGTCAAAGGAGAGATTGATATGGAAGATTTGGCAATGTGGAAATCCCGCGCCCTTAAGGCAGAGGAGGAATTATCGAAACTGCGCGCCGAAGGAGAAAAATCTAAACCCAATTTACCCCAGCCGGTTCCCGCGGTCCTCGATCCCGAAACCACTGCCCTGCTGGTTCTCGATTTAAGTAACCGTTGCAGCAACCCTGCTCAGGTATGCAGTTTATTGGTCCCGAGGATCAAGGAATTTTTACCGAAAGTGAGGGCTGCCAAAGTATTCACGGTTTATACTATCATTACCGGTGAAGTGGGAACGCCCCTGGGGAAAGTATGGGATGGTTTTGATGCCCTTCCCGGTGATCCGGTCATAGCGCCGGATGCCTTTGATAAGTTTATGGGAGGGGAGCTTTATGCTTTACTCCAGGAGCGGGGGATCAAAACGGTGATCATTACGGGTGCCGCTACGAACAACGCCGTCTTATTCACAGCCACCAGTGCCGCCAAAGTTCATAAATATAATGTGGTGATTCCCTATGACGGTGTCATAGCTAACGGTAAATATGAGAGCGAATATCCGTTTTATCAGCTTAGCGTCATGCCCGGTGGCGCCAATACCCTCTGTTCCTTCACCACGCTGGAGGGCATATCATTTAAGCATGATGCGAGTGGTTAGTGTCCATCGATGCATTGATTGCCTCTGAAACAATAGAACTATGCTCCTCGGCAGGATAATAAAACGGGTGGTGAAGAAGGGGCTCCTTGTTTCCTTGATAAACAGTGGCTGGTGAGCAGATTACCAAAGAAAAGGAGGGGGAAATGAAAAGGCAGGGGTTGGTGATGCTGATTGCGGTGGTAACTGCCGGCTTCTTTACCCTTATTGGGGGGGAGGCTCAAGGCGCAGCGGGGCCCAAAAAGTCGTCCGCCCCGTCGGCGAAAGGTCAGGAGAATGCCGATGATTGGCGGAAAAGGTGGGAGGATACGGTTGCGGCGGCCAAGAAAGAGGGCGAGGTGACGGTATATTTTATCGGAACTCCCAATGCCCGGGAGACTATAACCAAAGGTTTTAAGAATAGATTTGGGATAAATGTTAATTTCGTTGTTGGTACGCCCGCTGAAATTGTACAAAAACTTGATTCCGAGAGTAAGGCTGGATTACACTACGCCGATGCCATCAACCTCGGTGGTGGCAGTTCCCTCACCATGCTGAAACCGAAAGGGCTATTGAAGCCCCTGGAACCTGAGCTGATTCTACCGGAAGTAAAGGACCCCAAAGCTTGGCGGATCGGGAAATTACCTTTTATAGATAAGGACGGAACCGTCTTTGGCATGCTTGCCAGTTATGAAAGATACGCAGCAATAAACACTGACGAGCTTAAAGAAAACGAAATAACTTCCCTGAAAGGTCTCGTTGATCCGAAATGGAAAAATAGAATGATTATGCTGGATCCCAGCGTTCCCGGACCGGGGCTATCTGCTTGTACTTTTCTGGGGCGGCTATGGGGCATGGACAAAACCCTGGAATGGATGCAGGGCATATCCGATCTGGGAACCATATTTACCAGGGATAAGCGGCAACATATCGAATGGGTGGCGAAGGGTTCAAAGGCAATAGCCATTGCCCCCACGCAGGATATTTTATCAAACTTCATGTCTTTGGGTGCCCGTTTATCTTCGGTGAGGATTGCGGAAGGGGGACTTGCTTCGACTGTAGCCGGCGCTGTTATGCTGCCGGCAAAACCGGCACATCCCAATGCGAGTGTTGTTTTTGTTAATTGGCTGCTCAGCAGGGAAGGACATGCGGCATATGTAAAGGGAATGGGTCTGCCGGGCGCCCGTGTTGATGCGCCGCAGGAAGGCATCGATGAACTGCTTTCCCCGGGACCAGGCGAGAAAATTACTGTAAACGGTGATGAGGAATTCTTTCTGCTGCAGGCTAAATTGAGGCCTGGGATAGCGAAAATCGTCCAAGCTCAGGCAAGATAATAAGGACGGATGGAAATGGGGGGTGAGGAAAGATATTGGAAGCGGACAAACTAAGAGATGGTAAAGTGATCAGGACGGGTCGAGCTGTTTTTTCCCGGTTTCTGAAGGGGCTAAAAGCAGTGACCGGGACCATGACATCAACGAAGGCCGCCTTCGCGGACGAGGGGGCTTCGGCTGTTGTTTCCGAATATGTCCACATTGCCGGCGACGGTGTAACATTGGGTGGGTACCTTTCCCGACCGACCGGCAAAGGTCCCTTTCCCGGTGTCATGGTTATTCATGACATCAGGGGGATTTCTGATGATTTGAAAGATATTGTGAACAATCTTGCTCAGGAGGGTTATGTAACACTCTCCGTAAATCTTGTTTCCCGTCTTATGGGGCCCGACTTTCCCGGTGGCTCCGACGAGGTGATTAAGGTTATGTTTAGTTTGTCCGATGCCGATGTAATATCGGATCTCGATGCCGGCATGGATTTCCTCAAAAAACAACCGGTGGTCTTCACCAATTCCATCGGCTGTATGGGGATCTGCCTGGGGGGAAGGTTTTCCGTCCTCTATGCGGGCCAGAGGTCAGATCTGAAGGCTGCGGTGATTTTTTACGGCGATGCCATCGACCCGGAAGCAACGGCTGAGCAACCCAAGGCCCCGATAGAATTCGTGCCCCGGCTAACGGCTCCCCTGATGGGGAATTACGGGGAGGAAGATCACGTTGTACCGCTTGCCAATGTTAAAAGGTTGGAAGCGGAATTGCAGAAATATAAAAAAGTGTACGATTTTAAAATATATCCGGGTGCTCAGCACGCCTTTTTACGGAAAGGTCCAAAATACCACGCCGAAGCGGCTAAAGACGCCTGGAAACGGGCACTCAATTGGTTTGCCCAGTACCTGCGTAACTGACTCCGACTCTTCCTTCGATTATTTCTTTGTTATTCCTTCATGTTGCTTCGTCTGCCTTGACCATATTTCCCTTGCAACTCAGATTGCCAGTATGCTAGGGACTCTGCACGAGGTGATTTGCTTATGTCGGTCATTGTTCCTTTTGCCGCCTTGAGGCCGCAGAAACAGTTTGTAAAAGAGGTTGCTTCCCTGCCCTATGACGTCGTGAGTACGGAAGAAGCGCGGGCGATTGGGAAAGCCCATCCCCTGAGTTTTCTCCATGTGGAGAAGTCGGAAATCGATTTGCCGCCCCATGTCCCGCCCCATGATCAGCGCATCTATGACCGGGCGCGACACAACCTGGAAACGATGGTGAAGGAAGGTGTCCTGTTCCGGGATACCAAACCCTGCTTTTACGTCTATTCCCAGGCAATGAACGGCCACCGGCAATACGGCATCGTGGCGTGCATCAGTGTCGCGGAGTATGAGACGGGTAAGATAAAGAAACATGAGTTGACCAGAACGGACAAGGAACTGGACCGCATCCGGCACGTAGATACAGTCAACGCGCACACGGGCCCGGTTTTTATCGCCTATGAGGAGCAGCCAGCCATCGACCGTCTGGTCGAGGAGGCCGTCAAGCTTCCCCCGGAGTACGATTTTCTTACCGAAGACGGTATTTCCCACACCGTCTGGACGGTGGAAGACGAGGACCGGATTGCCGCCATCATCAGGGGATTCAAGGGGTTGGAAAGACTATACATCGCTGACGGCCATCACCGCGCGGCGGCCGCAGCGGCAGTGGCCCGGCTGCGGCGAGAGAAAGCTCCCGACGGAAGGCCGGCGGCCTTTGAGTATGTCCTGGCGGTTCTTTTTCCCCAGCGGCAGTTGAAGATCATGGACTACAACCGCGTCGTGAAAGACCTCAATGGTTTGAGCTTACCGGATTTTCTCCTTCTTTGCCGGGAGAGGTTCTCTTTTCTACCCGACTACCGGACCAAATCGCCCGCCGGCGCCCATGAATTCGGCATGTATCTTGACGGCCGCTGGTATGGGCTGGCAGCCCGGCCGGGAACCTATGACGAAAGTGATCCCATCAGCCGCCTGGACGTTTCTATTCTGCAGGAGCAATTATTGGGACCGGTTCTGGGCGTCCGCGACCCCCGTTCGGATGGGCGGATTGAATTTGTGGGCGGTATCCGGGGTGTGCAGGAATTGGAGCGGCTGGTGGACAACCGCTTTTTTGCCGTGGCCTTTGCCCTCTATCCGGTCACGATCGAGGACCTGATGGCCGTGGCGGACGCCGATTTGATCATGCCCCCCAAATCAACGTGGTTCGAACCAAAATTGCGCAGCGGCGTTTTTATCCATTTATTGGAGTGAAGGGATGGGCGAGGCGGTGGCGGGCGATGAAACCCTAGACGACCTGGCGGGCGGACGGCTCAGGGTGCTCCAAAAGGCGAAAGGGTACCGCTTTTCCCTCGATGCCATATTGCTTGCCCACTTCGTGCGTCTGTGCCCGGAAGAGCGCGTTCTGGAAATGGGGACGGGAAGCGGGGTGATCGCCCTGCTCCTGGCCAATCGCTGGGCAGGCGTTCACATAACGGGCCTTGATGTGCAAACGGGCATGGTGGAGATGGCAAGAAAAAGCGTAATGATCAACGGCCTTGAGGAACGGATTGAGATACGGGAAGGCGATGTGCGGGATATAAAGAACCTTTTTCCTGACTCCTGCTGCGATGCCGTGGTTGCGAACCCCCCCTATCGGAGGAAGGAATCGGGCCGGTTGAATCCCCAGCGGGAAAAAGCCCTGGCCAGGCATGAGATCATGGGCACTGCCGGCGATTTCTTGCGCGCTGCCGCCCATGTCCTCAAGCCGGCCGGCCGGGTCTTCTTCATCTATCCGGCTACCAGGCTGGGGGAACTTCTGTGCGGCCTGCGGGAGTTCCGACTGGAGCCCAAGCGCCTGCGGATGGTACATTCCCATGCGGCCGGGGTGGGGAAATTTGCCCTCCTGGAAGGACTCAAGGAAGGAGGGGAGGAACTACACGTGCTGCCTCCCCTCTTTATCTATGAGGCAACGGGTGGCTATACGGAAGAAATGGGTGGTATTTTCAGGGAGCTTTCTTCTGACGGCCACGGCGCAGGGTGATTTCTTTGGTCATCACCCTCTTGATGATGGCTTTCAATTCCTCATCCGCCAGGGAGGCCAGACAGGTTTCGATCATCTTCTTGTCTCTCTCCCTGAGGTATTCCGTAGCCGGGGGCGCGGCTCTGGTATTTTCTTCCTTTCCGGCCGGCGCCGGTACTTGACCGATGGAGAACCGGATGCCCTTCAGGTCGGTGCCGCCCATTATGCCGTTGACCTTCCCGGTAATTTCCTCCTTGAGGAAATGGAGTTGCTGCATCCATACGGAGTTGGAGACCTTGACGAAGAGGGTCCCCCTCCTTAGACCCTCAGGTCGCGATTGGGCGGCGATCTGCGGGCCGACGGCTTTTTCCCAGACTTCCACGAGACGGCGATCCTCCGGCCGGAAAGGGACGGCCATTTTCTTGAGTGCCCGGGAAATTATCCCGTCGATTCGCTGTAATTTGGTGGTTTTTCGACGCATGCTTGTTTTTCTCACAGTTTGGGCATGTGGTCAAGAGTCGAGAATTGGTGGCAGGTTATGATAAAAAAAGGCAAAGAAATACCCATTGTTTCTATAGTGGCGAAGTCCGGAACGGGAAAGACCACTTTGATCGAAAAACTCATCCCGGCACTGATCAAGCGCGGTTACCGGGTGGGAACCATCAAACACCATGGCCATGGCTTCGAGATCGATCATGAAGGCAAGGATAGCTGGCGGCATAAGCAGGCGGGGGCGCAGGTGACGGTTTTGGCTTCCTCGCACCGGGTGGCGGTGGTGGAAGAGGTGGAAAAAGATCATGCCATCGAGGAACTGCGGGATATATATATTCGCGGGGTGGATATCGTGCTCACGGAGGGTTTCAAAAAGAATCGCCTGCCGAAAATAGAAGTCTTTCGCGCTGATCTGGAAGCCGATATCATTTCCCGCGGCGATGAAACCCTTGTCGCCGTGGTAGGGGATAAGGCTCAGGATATAAATGTTCCTTGGTTCAGCAGCCTGGATATCGACGGCGTTGTTGATTTGATTGAAAGCCGCTTCTTGACGGGAAAATAGTTGATTTGTGCGATAGGCGGGATATCGGCAGAGTTTCCTTTGGGGGGCCTTTGAAAAGCCGGTTTACCGCTCTTCGAGGGCCTGCAACTCGATATCGGCCTGGCGAAGCCGTTCGGCAATGGCGGAGGCCAGACGGGCGAAGACCTGGACGCCGATGGCCGGTTTGGCCCGGGAAAGTTCATTGAACCGGGAGCGGGAAAGGATATAGAGATCGGTAGGGCCCTTGGCCTCCACGTCCGCCGAGCGGGCCTGGCGGTCCAGGAAGGACAGCTCGCCGAAGAAGTCCCCCCGGCCGATGGTGGCGAGGTGATGCCGTTTTCCGCCCTCCAGGGGCAGCAGGATGCGAACGCTTCCCCGGCGGATCAGGAACATCTCGTCCCCTTGATACCCCCGGGAGAAAATCTTCTCGTCATGGGCGAGTGACAGTTCAGCCAGGCAGGCGGCCAGCTCACGGATGGTCTCTGCGTCGAATTCACGGAACAGGTGGAAATCTTTCACTTCCAGCAGCCGTTCCTCACTCTTTTTTGGCCTGCCCGCCTTTTCCAGGATGCGTTCTTCCATCCACTCCAGGGCACCGTCCAGGGTCTCCGAGACCATGACACCGCCTCCCCCGCGGACAACGCCCAGCTCGACCAGATAGTGCTCAAAGTCGCGCTGTTCGAGAAGTCCGGAAGGCATGCCGCTGAAGAGCAGTTGGCCGCCGCGTTCCGCCAGCTGGGCATGCATCTGCTCGAAGAGATGTGCCGCCGTGTAGTCCATCGAGTGAACGCGGCGCATGTCGAGGAGAATAAACCGCTTGGTCCGCAAGTCGGGTTCCAGTTGCGAATAGAGCTGGTCAGTGGTGCCGAAAAAAAGATTGCCCTGCAATTCGCAGAAGACACCCTGGTTGCCCTCACGGCTCAGGATTTCTCGTTCCGTGGTCAGGCGGCGCGTTTTGGAAGACATTTGATTCAGATAGAGCTTCCGGCGGACTACGGAGCCATGGATCTGGTCCCGGATAAAAAGGAGAATGGCCAGCGCCACTCCCACGCCCGATGCCGCGATCAGGTCGATAGTCAACGCCACCAGGACGACGGTGGCGATAACGGCGAAATCCTGCCGTCCTGCCGGATATTGCAACATGTGGAATATACGCAGGTCGAACATGCGCCAGGCGATGACGATGAGGATGCCGGCCAGGGCGCCAATGGGGACCCAGGCAATCAGACCGCCGAGAAAGACCATGGCCAGAATGACAAAACCCCCTTCAATGATGCCGGAACGGGAGGTCCGGCCGCCGCTCGTTACATTGACCAGGGTGGGTCCCATGGTGCCCGCGCCCGGCATGCCGCCCACGGCGAAAGAGGCGAGGTTGCCGATCCCCTGCCCCACGAGTTCCCGATCCGATTTGTGCCGGCTGCGGGTCAGGGCGTCAAGGCCGACACATGTCTTCAGGGTATCGATGGAAAGGAGCACCGAAAGGGTGAGGGCGGGGACCACAATGAGCCGCAGGGAGGCCACGTTGACGGAGAGCAGGGAGGATGCCCGGCCGGCCAGGGCGTCGAAAAAGGGACCGGGGGCCCTGATGGGGCCGATGATGAGGGGGTTGTCCTGGAGAGTCAGAAGTTCCGGCATCAAAAAGGCCAGCGCGAAATAGGCGGTGATTCCTCCGAAAAGGCCGATAATGGCAGCGGGCGCCTTTTTGGTGATGCGGGGCGCCATCCCCGTGAGGACTATTGTGACCATCCCCACTGCTAAACCTTGCCATTTCCAGTGCCCCGGCGAACTCAAACCCTGGATCAGGGAAAGGCCTTTCGGCCAGCCGAACAGTTTCGGCAGCTGGCTCAGGGCGATCAGCAACCCCACTCCCGTGAGATAGCCGCTGACGACAGGGTAGGGGATGAACTTGATCAGCCGCCCCCCGCCGATCAAACCATACAATACCTGCAATCCCGCTGCAAAGAAGGCGGTCAGCGCCAGCAAAGGCAGAATATCTGCGGGAGTGAGCGGCGCCCCGGGCCTGTTACTCATAAGGTCCAGAATCATCGACGAGAGGACGGCGGCCGCCGGTGCGCAGGGGGCGGAAATCAATCCGGCTGTGCGGCCGATGAAGGGAGTGACAAGACCAAGGGCGGCGGCGCCTGCAATTCCGGCCATGGCCCCCGCACTTGCATATTCCGGCCCCAGCGCCGTATAGGTCAGCACTCCGAAGGCGATGGATGAAGGGAGGGCCACCAGCATGGCGGCCAGTCCTCCCCACAGATCACCTGCCCCTACTGCCCTCTTCTGTCCGGGCTGCGCTGACTGACTATCCATCGCCGGTCTCCCCGCGCCATGAATAAAACGGCTTTTGATGGTGCTTTACCCGATCTCCCAGACAGTGGCAGTAGGCGAGTCTTTCAGGATAACATTCTTGGCAGCCAGGGCCTTTCTTATCTCGTCGGCTTTTCCCCAGTCCTTGGCGAAACGGGCGGCATTTCTTTCGCCGATCAGGCGCTCAATTTCCTCGACGTCGAGCCCCCGCTTGCGTACTTCCCGTGTCTTATCCTGAAAGAAATAGCTCTCCGCATCTTCACTGAAGAATCCCAACACGCCACCCACTTCCCGGAAAAACCGCTCAGCTTCCTGAAGAACGAACGAGGCTTCGGGCGCCGCCAGTGACGCCTTGTCCCCGGCGTAGGCATTCATGATTCTGGTCATCTCAAAGAGGCAACCCACGGCGCGGGCCGTGTTGAAATCGTCATCCATGGCGGCCGTGAACTTTTCCTGCTGGGCTTTAACCTTGACCATGGTATCGCGATGTTTTCCTGTTGTTTCCGGCGGTCGGGAATCGGCCGTCTGGCCTGCCGCCAGGATGTCCTGAATCATTTTCCGGACGGCATAAAGTCGATTCATGCCCTGCCGGGCCTCGGCAAGGGAGGTATCGGTATAATCAACGGGGCTGCGATAGTGGCTTTGCAGCATAAAAAGTCTCAACACCTCGGGATGATAGGCACCGAGCATCTCCCGGATGGTAAAAAAGTTTCCCAGGGACTTGGACATCTTCTCACTGTCAATACGGACGAAACCATTATGGAGCCAATAGTTGGCCAGCTCTTTGCCTGTCGCCCCTTCCGATTGAGCGATTTCGTTTTCGTGGTGCGGGAAAATCAGGTCCTCGCCGCCGCCGTGGATATCGAAGGTGTCACCAAGAAGGCGCTGGCTCATGACGGAGCATTCTAGGTGCCAGCCCGGCCTGCCCTTGCCCCAGGGACTTTCCCACCACGGCTCCCCTTCCTTGCTGGCCTTCCAGAGGGCAAAATCCAGAGGATTAATCTTCTTTTCGTTAACATCCACCCGCGCGCCCGCCAGCATGTCTTCCAGGCTCCGGCCGGAAAGCTTTCCGTAATTTCTGAATTTTTCTACGGCGAAGTAGACGTCGCCCCCCATAACATACGCCAGGTCATTGGCGATCAGTTGATTGATCAGTGTTATCATTCCGGGGATATGTTCCGTCGCTCGCGGGGTAAAGTCCGGCCTGACCACGCCGAGGGCATCCATGTCTTTGTCATGCTCGCCGATGTAACGCTCGGCAATGGTGAAGATATCCGTGCCCTCGGCCTTCGCCTTATCAATGATCTTGTCATCCACATCGGTGAAATTCTTGACATAGGTGACCTGGTGGCCGCTATAGCGCAAGTACCGGGTAATAACATCGAAGACCAGGGCCGAACGGGCGTGTCCTATATGGCAGAGGTCATAGGCGGTTATTCCGCAGACGTAAAGGCTTACCTTGCCCGCGATAATAGGGGTAAAGTTCTCTTTGCGTCTGGTGATGGTGTTATATAATTTAATAGTCATGCAGAAGGACCTCCTGTAAAATCAGCACTCAGTCCGTCATGGGAAAAGCGGCATCATGTTCAAGCCGGTTTCCTCGGCAAAGCCGCAGAGCAGGTTCATGTTCTGGATGGCTTGGCCGGCGGCACCTTTGACGAGATTGTCGATGGCCGAAACGATGACTATCCTTTTGGTGCGGTCGTCGACGACCAGTCCCAGGTGGCAGGAATTGGTGCCCCTTACGGCGGAGATATTGGGCAGCACGCCTTCCTCGTAGATGGTAATAAATATTTCCCGGTCGTAAAAATCGCTGTAGATTCGAAGCAGTTCTACGGTGGAGGTATCTTTTGTCAAACCCGCATAGATTGTGCTCAGGATGCCACGGCTCACCGGCAGCAGGTGCGGGGTAAAGGAAATAGTGACCTCCTCGCCGGCCAGCAGGGAAAGTTCCTGCTCCATTTCCGGGGTGTGCCGGTGGCGTCCCACATTATAGGCCTTGAACCCTTCCATCACCTCGCAGAAAAGTGTGCCCGTCTGTGGCTCCCGCCCAGCCCCGCTTACTCCCGACTTGGAGTCAATAATGATGGACCGGTGATCAATCAGACGGTTCTTGAGCAGGGGGGCCAGGCCCAGGATGGCGCTGGTGGGATAACAGCCCGGATTGGCAACAAAATTACTGGTCGCAATTGCCCCGCGGTACAACTCGGGGATACCGTAGACGGCTTCTTTCAGTATTTCGGGGGCACTGTGCTTCCCGTACCATTTTTCATAGGTCTTAATATCCCGGAGGCGGAAATCCGCACTGAGATCGATTATCTTTTTACCGGCGCCGAGGAAAAGGGGGGCCGCCTGCATGGAGACGCTATGGGGGAGGGCCAGAAAGACGATGTCGCAGAGCCCGGCCATCTGTCCCGGTTCATAGTCGGCAAAAGTGAGGTCCGTCAATCCCTGAAAACCCGGAAAAACGCGGGTCAGGGGTAAGCCTTTGTTTTGCCGCGAGGTAATGGCTGCGATCTCCACCTGAGGATGCCTGATGAGCAACCGCAGCAATTCCTGCCCCGTATATCCGCTTGCTCCGTAAATGCCGACCTTTATCATTATCCGATCTCCGCCGTCCGATTCCGGGTCATCAGAGCCCTTCCCCAAACCCGATAAACGGGATAAGTCCCGCCAAGCGGGATAAGTGCGTTAACGAAATCGTTTACTGAACGTAAACAATTTCTAACTTACTAACCCCGATAAACGGGATAAGTAAGTTCACGAATTTACTTTCTTTAAGGAAGCAAATTCTAACTTTCTAAAAAGAAAAGGAGGCCAAAGGCCTCCTTTTCCCGGATTTTATCTCTTGGAAAACTGGAAGCGCTTCCTGGCTCCCGGCTGCCCGTATTTTTTTCTTTCCTTGATGCGCGGGTCGCGGGTCAAAAACCCTTCCTTCTTGAGGATCGGCCGGGGTTCGGCGTTAAATT
>Ga0082335_1007696_pt1 | contig 12786 bp, 9 predicted proteins | sample Subgrocontami58m_FD_72375 | JGI IMG/M metagenome (GOLD analysis project Ga0082335, IMG submission 72375) | Subsurface groundwater microbial communities from S. Glens Falls, New York, USA - GMW37 contaminated, 5.8 m (SPADES assembly) (version 2) ...
ACCCGCCGTGTGGATCGCCTGGTCCCCGCCGAGGACGCCCATGAGCGCGTGCATCGCCACGCGCACGATGTTGTTGAGCGGCTGCTGGCTCACGAGGGTCGAGCCGCAGGACCCGCTGAAGGTCCGGAACAGGTAGCTGCGCGGATCCTTGGCGCCGAAGCGGTCCTTCATGATCCGGGAGAACAGGCGCCGGGCTGCGCGGTACTTCGCCACTTCCTCGAACAGGTCCCGGAAGCATCCCAGGCTGTAGGACAGGCGCGGAGCGAATTCGTCCACGGCGAGGCCGCGTTCCTGGGCTTTCTCGATGTAGGCGATGGCGTCGGCCAGCGTGAAGGCCAGCTCCTGCACCGCGTCGGCCCCGGCTTCGCGGATGTGATAGCCGGCGATGTTCATCGTGTTCCAGCGCGGCACGTTGCGCAGGCAGTACTCCACGATGTCCAGCGTCAGCTTGATACTCGGCCCGGGCGGGAAGATATAGGTCCCGCGGGCGATGAACTCCTTCAGGATGTCGTTCTGCGTGGTCCCCATCAGCTTCGACTGCGCCACGCCCTGCTTTTCCCCCACGGCGATGTACATCGCGAGCAGGATCGGCGCGGTGGCGTTGATGGTCATCGACGTGGACACGCGGTCCAGCGGAATGCCTCCGAAGATCGTCTCCATGTCGGCGAGAGAATCCACCGCGACACCGACCCGCCCGACCGAGCCCTCGGAGAGCGGATCGTCGGAGTCCAGCCCCAGTTGCGTGGGCAGGTCGAACGCCATCGAGAGGCCCGTCGAGCCGCGCTCGAGCAGGTAGCGAAAGCGCTGGTTCGTTTCTTCCGCGGCACCGAATCCCGCGTACTGGCGCATGGTCCAGAGCTGGCCGCGGTACATCGAAGGGTAGACGCCGCGGGTGTAGGGGTACTCGCCCGGGAACCCGATCTCCTGCTGATAGTCGATCCCGGCGAGATCGAGCGGCGTATAGAGCGCCTTGACCGGGATGCCGCTGTCGGTGGTGAAAGCCGGCATTCGCTCGGCCGAACGCTCGAGCGTCTTCTTCAGCGTCGTTTCCTGCCAGCGCTTCAGGTCGGATTTCAGGTCGGTCATGGCGGCGCCTACAGGGGAATGTTCGAATGCTTGCGCCACACGCGTTCCGCCGGGCGCTTGCCTTCGAGCATGCGCAGCGCCGAGATGATCCTCGCGCGCGTGTCCCTGGGGTGGATGACGGCGTCGACAACCAGCAGCGAGGCCGAATGGTAGGGCGTGAGATAGAGCTTGCGGTACTCCTCGACCTTCTCCTGAAGGGCCGCCTCCGGATTCTCGGCGCTTGCCAGTTCCCGCCGGCACAGGATCTTCACCGCGGGCTCGGCGCGCACCATCTGCATTTCCGCCGATGGCCAGGCGAACACCTGGTCGAAGCCGATCTCGTGCACGCCCATGGCCGGGATCACCCCGCCGTACATCTTGCGCAGGATGCAGGAGATCTTCGGGACGGTCGCCTCGGTCCAGGCGTGCAGCATCTTGGCGCCGTGGCGGATGAGCCCGCGATGCTCCTGGTCCGTGCCTGGCAGGAACCCGGGCGAATCCACCAGGGTGACGATGGGGATGTTGAAGACGTCGCAGGTCCGCACGAAACGCGCTGCCTTGTCCGATGCGTCCATGTCCATGTACCCGTCCCCGACGCCGGGGTTGTTCGCGACGATTCCCGCCACCTGGTCGCCGAGCCGCGCAAATCCGACCACCATGTTCGGCGCGAAGCCTTCCTGTATCTCGAAGAACTCGCCGCCGTCGGCGATCTTCAGGATGACCTTCCTCATGTCGTAGTTGCGCTCCGGCTCGATGGGGACGAGATCCAGCAGTTCAGGAACCTCCCGGTCGATCGGATCGCCCGAATGCCGGCGCGCCGGCGCTTCGAGGTTGTGCTGCGGGAGATACGCGAGAAGCCGCCTGATCCGGTCCAGGCAATCGGCGTCGTTCTCGGCAGTGACGTGCGTGACGCCCGACAGCGTCCGGTGCACTTCGGCCCCGCCGAGGGCCTCCAGGCTCACCTTCTCGCCCAGGACCTCCTCGACCTGAACCGGTCCGGTGACGAACAACTGCGAGGTCCCCTTCACCTGAACGACGAAGTCTGCGAGCGCGGCCGAATACGCCGCGCCTCCCGCGCAGGTGCCCATGATCGCAACGATCTGGGGAACGATTCCCGAGTTGAGCGCGATCTCGGAGAACATCCCGGTCATCCCGTAGACGTTGTCCATGCCCTCCTGGATGCGCGCGCCGCCGGAATCGTGCAGCCCGATCACCGGGACCCTGTGCTCCCGCGCGCGCCTCAACACGGTGTGGATCTTCGTCCCGTGCACCCTTCCCGTGGAGCCGCCGAGGACCGTGGCGTCCTCCGAGTAGACGTAGACCTTGCGGCCTGCGACCGTGCCGTAGCCCGTGACGACCCCGTCGCCCGGAAATTTCTTCTCGTCCATGCCGAAATCGCGGCACTGGTGCTCGGCGAGCATGTTCAACTCGACGAAGCTGCCGCGATCCAGGAGTGCATCGATGCGCTCGCGTGCGGTCAGTCTTCCCGCCGCGCGCAGGCTGGCCAGGCGCTCCTCGCCCCCGCCCGTGCGGGCCTGCGCTTCCTTGCCCGCCAGCCTGTCCAGCTCGTCTTTCCAGTTCGTCGCCACTCTGCTCGCCTCGACGGGTTTGCACGCGCGCCGCGATCCACCCGGACCGCTTTGCATATTTCGCATTATACGAGATTTTGCAATCTTCGCAGAATGAACGATAATAGGCAAGTGGCTGTACGCAAGTGGCCGCGGGCGGACGAATGACAATCAGTCGCATTGCCTCCCGGGCAGGGCCGGGAAACGAGGGAAAGAGATGGGTTCGAGCCTGGCGCGCATGCTGAACGTGGTCGACATGTTCTCGGAGGACGCGCCCGTATGGACCGTCGACGAGATCGCCGTGAAGCTCGGCTACACGCGGGCCACGGCCTACCGCTACGTGGGCGAACTGTGCGACGCGGGGCTGCTTACGCGCGTGGCCCAGGGCGCCTACGCGCTCGGACCACGGATCCTGGAGCTGGACCTGCAGATCAGGCGCAGCGACCCCCTGCTGAGGGCGGCCGAGAACGCGATGCAGGGCCTGCTCCGTCCCAATCGGGGCCAGGTCGTCCTGCTCTGCAGCCTGTTCCGGGACAAGGTGCTCTGCACCCACCAGGCGGGCCACGACAAGGAGCTGGCGCTGTCCTACACCCGGGGACGTCCCATGCCGCTTTTTCGCGGCGCGACATCCAAGGTGATACTCGCCTTCCTGCCGGAGCGCCGTCTGACGCGGCTGTTCCTGGAGAACCAGCAGGAGATACGCAAGGCGGGGCTCGGCCGGTCCCGGGACGAGTTCCTTGCAAACTTGAAGGTCATCCGGCGCCAGGGCTGCGCGATCACCGAGGCGGAAGTGGATCCGGGCGTCGTCGGGATCGGCGTGCCGATCTTCGGCGGAGAGCGCACCGTCATCGGCAGCCTTTCGATCGTGTTCCCCGCGAAGCGCTATCCCCGGACGCAAATCGATCAGGTCGTCTCGGCGCTCAAGCAAGCCGCCGAGACCGTCCACGTCGAGCTCGCGCGCCTGGCGCGCACGCACCCTGGCGGCGGGATACCGGTCGGCCGCAGGTCACGGCAGACTGCCCGCCCAAGGCTACACCACCCACTTTCGCGCACAAATCCATGACATCGAAACTGGTCTCACGCCGCGATCTCGAATTCGTCCTCTACGAGCTCCTGCGGGTCGGCGAGCTGACGCAACGACCCCGCTTCGCCGATCACACGCGGGAGACTTTCGACGCGGCACTGGACCTCGCCGACAGGATTGCCGAGGAACGCTTCGCAACCCACAACAAGAAGGCCGATCAGAACGAGCCTTCCTTCGACGGACAGCGCGTCCACATCATCCCCGAGGTGAAGGAGGCGCTCGATGCCTTCTCGGCCTCGGGCCTCATGGCGGCGACGCACGACTATGCGCTGGGCGGGATGCAGCTTCCGTATGTCGTCGCGCAGGCCTGCTTCGCCCACTTCAACGCCGCGAACGTCTCGACCGCCGCGTATCCGTTCCTCACCACCGCGAATGCCAACCTGATCGAGGCGTGCGCGAACGACACGCAGAAGGCGGCGTACCTGCCGCACCTGCTCTCGGGCCGGTTCTTCGGAACGATGTGCCTTTCCGAGCCCCAGGCCGGATCGTCGCTGTCGGACGTCAAGACCCGCGCCGAACCGCAACCCGACGGCAGCTACAGGCTGTTCGGCAGCAAGATGTGGATCTCGGGAGGAGAACACGAACTCTCCGAGAACATCGTGCACCTCGTGCTGGCGAAGATTCCCGGGTCGCCGGCGGGCGTGAAAGGGATCTCCCTGTTCATCGCGCCGAAACGGCTCGTCGAACCGGACGGCTCGCTCGGGGCGCGCAACGACATCGCGCTCGCCGGCCTCAATCACAAGATGGGATACCACGGCACGGTCAACACGGTGCTCAACTTCGGCGAGAACGGCGGCGCGGCCGCGTGGCTGGTCGGCGAGCCGAACCAGGGCCTCGCCCACATGTTCCACATGATGAACGAGGCGCGCATCGGCGTCGGCCTGGGCGCGGTCATGCTCGGCTATGCGGGATACCTCCATGCGCTGGACTACGCGCGCACGCGGCTGCAGGGGCGCTCTGCCGCCGCCAAGGACCCGGCGCAGCCGCAGGTGCCCATCGTCGGGCACGCCGACGTGCGGCGGATGCTGCTCGCGCAGAAGGCCTATGTCGAAGGCGCGCTCCCGCTCTCGCTGTACTGCGCGCGCCTGGTGGACGAGCAGAAGACCGCGGAGGATGCGCAGGTGCGCCGCGAAGCCGGCTTGCTGCTCGACATCCTGACCCCGATCGCCAAGTCCTGGCCGGCGCAATGGTGCCTCGAGGCGAACAACCTCGCGATCCAGGTCCACGGCGGCTACGGCTACACGCGCGAGTACAACGTCGAGCAGTTCTACCGCGACAACCGCCTCAACCCGATCCACGAGGGCACCCACGGCATACAGGCGCTCGACCTTCTCGGCCGCAAAGCCGTGATGCGTGACGGGGCCGCGTTGAAGCTGCTCGCCCGAGAAATGCTCGCCACCGCGGGCGACGCACGCGGTTCGGGCGACCCCGACTTGCGGACATGGGGCGATGCGCTCGCGAAGGCGGTCGCCGACCTGGAGGCGACCACCCGCGCGCTCTTCGCCGCGGGCGACATGGACCGGACGCTTGCGAATGCCTCGGTCTACCTCGAGATGTTCGGCCACGGCGTCATCGCCTGGATGTGGCTCAGGCAGGCCCTGGTCGCGCACGCGGGACTCGCACGCGCGGGCGAACGGGACGCCGCCTTCTATCGCGGAAAGCTCCAGGCCTGCCGGTATTTCTTCCGCTGGGAACTGCCGAAGACGCAGCCGCAGCACGAACTCCTGCGAAATCTCGATGTCACTTGCCTGGAGATGCGCAACGAATGGTTTTGATCCGTGAACGATTCCGCCAGGTCCCGGCTTCAAAGCGCGACGCGACGCCGATTCGCAGGCCTGCTGGCTGCCGGCTGCGCAGGAGTCTTCCTGGGTGTCGCCTGGGCGGCGCCGCCCAGGTTCGAGCTGCCGATCCGCTGCGAGCTCGGCCGCGACTGCTTCATCCAGAACTATTTCGACCACGATTCCGGCCCGCACTGGCGCGACTACGCCTGCGGGCCGCTCAGCTACGATAACCATCACGGCACCGACTTCAGGCTCCTCGATCTGCGTCAGATGAACGCGGGCGTGCCCGTGGTGGCCGGGGCCGACGGCACGGTCGTGCGCACCCGGGACGGCGAACCCGATGTCTCCGTGGCGAAGCGCGGCCGCGCCGCGCTTCAAGGGCGAGATGCCGGGAACGGCGTGCTGATCGATCACGGCGACGGATGGGAAAGCCAGTACAACCACATGCGGCGCGGCAGCGTGCGCGTGAAGCCTGGCGACCGTGTGCGCGCCGGAGCGCTGTTGGGCCTGGTCGGCTTGTCGGGCAAGACGGAATTTCCCCACGTCGATTTCGAGGTCCGCAAGGACGGCAAGCCGATCGACCCGTTTTCTCCCAATTCGGAGAGCCCCTGCGGCGCGCCCGAGTCGACGATCTGGTCAGCCGACGTCCTGCCCGCGCTGCGCTACCGGCCGACGGGTCTGCTCATCGCGGGCTTCTCGACCTCGCCACCGACGCGGGACGAGGCGGAAGCGGGGAATTATTCCAGTGCGGATCTGCGCCCGGACAGCAACGCGGTCATCTTCTGGGCGGAAGCATTCGGCCTGCGCGCCGGCGACAGGCAAGTGCTCGAGCTGCGCGGCCCCGCCGGGGAGGTCCTGGTACGCAATGAAAGCCTTGTCGAATCCAACAAGGCGGTTTGGTTCTCGTTCGCCGGCAAACGGCGCACGCAGGCGCGCTGGCCGCCGGGAGTCTATCGCGCGCGGTATACGATCATGCGTGCAGGCGAGTTCGTGGTCGATGCATCGAGGGACGCCGTGGTTCCGTGACGTCGCGGCGATTGCTGTCGCCGCGCCTCCGGCGATACAAAACCTTTCAGTCGGTTACCTGTCCGAAATGCCGACGTTACAACCCGCACCTAAGCTGGCTGCGTGTTTGGTATCCCCGAAAATCTCTTCTGAACCAGGAACGCATCCATGGACAATTCTTCACGCAATTCCCCGCTGCCGATCCCCGGTATTCGCATAAATGAAACCAGGCGCCTCGTCACCGTCACGCTGCTCTCGGGGGCACTGCTCCTCGGCACGACGCTCGGAGCGGTTGCACAGCAAGCCTCCCCGGCCAGCCCGCAAGGCGACCAGCGCGCCATCGCCGGCAGGGACACGCAGGCGAGGCACCCGGATTGGAGGCTGAAGCGCACGCTGTCGAGAATCAACGCGAGCGAGGCGCAGCAGAAGAAGATTCTCGACATCATGGGACAGGCGCGAAACGATCTCGGCGCGCTGCGCGAGAAGCGCTTTGCCGCGCGCAAGGCGATCGTCGATCTGCTTACCAAGCCGACGATCGATCGCGCCGCGATCGAAGCGCAGCGCACCGAGCAGATGCGGCTGGCCGATGCCGGTTCAACGGTCCTGACGAAAGCTCTGACCGATTCCGCCGAAGTTCTGACCCCGGAGCAGCGCGTCGCCTTCGCCCAGCGCATGCAGCAGTTCCGCCACCGCAATGAGCACCACGGGCATCACGGCCGGGGGCGCGGATGACGAGGCAGCCCTAGCGGTTTCTCCCCTGCCCTTCTCTCCCCGAGGGCATTGAACGCCGCGGCTTCGGCCGCGGTGGGCCCCGGCGATCGGCGTTGCGCGCGTCCTCATCGCGGAAGAAGTTGCGCGCGACGCCGATCGCATTCACCCCGGCAGGGACGCCGCAATACGCGGCCGCATGGAGTATGGCCTCCGCGATCTCCGTCCGCGACAGGCCGTTTGTCACCGCAGTGCGTAGGTTCACGGCCAGCTCGTGCGGCCGGTTCAGCGCCATGAGGATGCCGATGTTCATGAAACTCCGCGTGCGCCGGTCGATGCCTTTTCGCGTCCAGATCCTGCCCCAGACCCATTCGGTGAGCAGTTCCCGCACCGGCATGAGCGCAGGATCGAGGTCCGCGTCGGCTCCCTTCGTATACTCGCCGCCGGTCAGCTCGCGGCGCAGCTTCACCGCGCGCGCATAGATCCGCGGGTCAACTCCGGATTTCCTTCCTGCCCTGGGTTTCATCGCGACGGCTCCTTTGCCCGGTATGATTATGTGGTTTCAGCCTAACATGGGCCCGGATAGGATCCAACGGCGCGTGCCGCACATCACGTTCGGCGGTTGCGATCGGGACTGCGACGTGGTATTCAAAGAAGCGGCAGGATCGCATCCAGGGATTCGGCAACAGGGAAACGAGACAATGAGCGACGGCAGATTGGATATCGACGCGGCAAGGCGACTGGTCGAGGACATCTCGAAAAATCTCGCCACGCTGCCCAAGGACAGCGCCAAGCACGTGGAGCTGCGCGCGGAAGTGGAGGAGCTGAAGGCCATGCTGGGCGAGGCCGATGCCCATCCGCCCGTCATAGAGGACAAGATGCGCTCGGTTCACTCCTTGTTCGGACGTGCGACCTCGGAGCTTCAGGCCGACGGAATACGGGCGGGCATCTTCCTGCGCGAGATCGGCCGCATGCTCGGGCTGGATTGAGCAGCCGACTTCGCACGCGCGCCGAAGTGGCGGCCGGAGAGTGGTGGGGCGTGTAGGGGTCGAACCTACGACCTACGGATTAAGAGTCCGCTGCTCTACCAACTGAGCTAACGCCCCGCTTTCGGGAGTACCTGTACTGCCGGACGGGAGTCGCAAGACCAACTCACCATCCAGAACGGTCGGGTGTACCCACTCGACCGTTCTGTTCCTGGCGTCCCCACGGGGATTCGAACCCCGGTTACCGCCGTGAAAGGGCGATGTCCTAGGCCTCTAGACGATAGGGACTGTTCAAATTGGCGGCTGGTGGAGGTAAGCGGGATCGAACCGCTGACCTCTTGCATGCCATGCAAGCGCTCTCCCAGCTGAGCTATACCCCCACAACCGAGCGCGCAATTATAGCCGCGGGGTCTCCCCTTGTAAAGCCAAGCACGACGGAAATCACCGCTTGTTTCAGCAACTTGGATAGTTATTCCGGACCTGCGCTAGGCCAGATGCCGCTTCATCCGCGCGATGACGCGCTCCCTGCCCGCGAGCGCAAGAACGTGAGCGAGCGACGGCGTCTGAGTGACGCCGAAAACGATCACCCGCACCGGCACGGCGAGCTTCGGCATTTTCAGTCCGCGCGCCTTGACGACCACTCGCACCTCCGCGTCGATCGCCTCGCTCGACCAGTCTCCCAGCCCCCCCAACCGCATGGCGAGCTCGGCCAGCGCGGGCCTCACTTCCGCGGTGACATGCTCGTTCAGCAACTGCGCGGACGGTTCTCTCTGGATGTAGAAGATCATCGCCTCGTCGGCCAGATCGGCTAGCGTCTGGGCGCGCTCCTTGAGCAGCGCGACCACGCGCTCCAGCGGCGGTCCCCCGGCGAGCCGCCCGCCCTCGCGCTCGATGTGCGGCACAACCGCATGCGCGAGCCGCCCGTCGTCGGCGGACTTGATGTACTGCTGGTTGAGCCAGCGCAGTTTCTCGGGATTGAACTGCGCGGGCGAACGGCTGATGCGCTCGAGGTCGAACCAGTCGATGAACTGCTGCGTCGAGAAGATCTCCGCGTCCCCGTGCGACCAGCCCAGCCGCGCGAGGTAATTCAGCATGGCCTCCGGCAGGTAGCCGTCCTCGGCGTACTGCATCACGCTCACCGCGCCGTGGCGCTTGGACAGGCGCTCCCCGTCCGCACCCAGGATCATCGGCGCGTGCGCGAACTTCGGCACCTGCGCGCCGAGCGCCTGGAAAATGTTCACCTGGCGCGGCGTGTTGTTGACGTGGTCGTCGCCGCGGATGACGTGGCTGATGTTCATGTCCAGGTCGTCCACAACGACGCCGAAGTTGTACGTGGGCACGCCGTCCGCGCGCAGGATCACGAGGTCGTCCAGCTCGGCATTGGCTACCGTGACCGGCCCTTTCACGAGATCGACGAACGTCACCCTGCCTTCCAGGGGGTTCCTGAAGCGCACGATGGGCTTCGTCCCTGCAGGCGGAGTGAGGCCCAGCGACTTCGCGTTCTCCGGCCGCCAGCGGCCGTCGTAGCGCGGCTTCTCGCCGCGCGAGCGCTGCGCCTCGCGCATCGCCTCCAGCTCCTCCTTCGAGCAATAGCAGTGATATGCCTTGCCCTCGCGCAGGAGCTGTTCCGCGACCTCGCGGTAGCGGTCGAGCCGGTGCATCTGGTGAAACGGCCCTTCGTCCCAGGCGAGGCCGAGCCAGGTCATTCCGTCCAGGATGGCCTTCACCGATGCTTCGGTCGAGCGCTCGAGGTCGGTGTCCTCGATGCGCAGGACGAATTTCCCTCCGTGCCTTCGGGCATACGCCCACGAGAACAGCGCCGTGCGGGCGCCGCCGATGTGAAGATAGCCGGTCGGGCTGGGAGCGAAGCGGGTACGGATCATTTTCTGGCAACCTTGGAGAAGCGCGAATTCTACGCGATTGCCTCGATCGGGTCGCTCCACCTGAGTCCAAGCGCGTCGGCGACTTCGCGGTTGGTGATCCGCCCGCGGCAGATGTTCAATCCGTTGCGCAGGTGCGGATCAAGCTGGAGGGCGGCCTTCCAGCCGTGGTCCGCGAGCGCGATCACGAACGGCAGCGTTGCGCTGTTGAGCGCGTAGGTGGACGTGCGCGGCACCGCCCCCGGCATGTTGGCGACGCAATAGTGCACGATTCCGTCGACGACGAAGACCGGATCGGTGTGCGTCGTCGGGCGCGAAGTCTCGAAGCACCCGCCCTGATCGATCGAAACGTCCACCAGCACCGCGCCGGCCCGCATGGTGGCAAGCATTTCGCGGCTGACGAGCTTGGGCGCGAGTGCGCCGGGGACGAGCGCCGCGCCGATCACCGCATCCGCGTCTCGAACGACCTCCTCCACGGCGGCGCGCGAGGACAGCAGCGTCCGCACGCGCGAGCCGTGCCGCGATTCGAGCTGACTGAGTTGATCGACCGTGCGGTTGAGCACCGTTACCTGCGCACCCATGCCGACGGCGACGAGCGCCGCGTTCGAACCGACCATTCCCGCGCCGAGAATCACGACGCTCGCGGGCGCAACGCCCGATACCCCGGACATCAGCACGCCCCGGCCGCCCTGCGGCTTCTGCAGGAACCACGCGGCGACCTGCACCGACATTCGCCCCGCGACTTCGGACATCGGTGCGAGCAGCGGCAGCCCGCCTCGTTCCGAGGTCACGGTCTCATACGCGATGGCGATGGCGCCGCTTGCCACCAGCTCGCTCGCCTGCGCGGGGTCCGGCGCGAGATGTAGATAGGTGAACAGCACCTGCCCCGGCCGAAGCTTGCGCCGCTCGACCGACTGCGGCTCCTTCACCTTCACGATGAGCTCCGCCTGCGCGAATACCTCGTCGGCGGTATCCACCACCGCGGCGCCCGCCGCGCGGTATTCCTCGTCCGCCGCGCCGATTCCCGCGCCGGCGTCCCGCTCGACAAGCACGGAATGCCCTCGTGCGGCCAGTTCGCGCACCGACTGCGGCGTCAGTCCCACGCGGTACTCGTGGTTCCTGATCTCCTTGGGTACGCCTATCCGCACCGCATTCTCCATCGTCTCGGCTCGAATCGAACCTACCCCTAGTCGTCTCACGCGTCAATTCCACGGCCGGGCGCGCGAGGGCATAGAATGCAGCCGGCCATGAACAAGATCGATGCCGAAGGCCTCTCGCGAGGCCTGACCAACTACGGCGATCCCGCCTTTTCGCTCTACCTGCGCCGTTCCTTCGCGCTGTCGACCGGGGTGTCGGGCGAACTCCTGGCCAGACCCGTCGTCGGCATCGCCACCTCCCCGTCCGGCTTCAACAACTGTCATCGCCATTTTCCGGAACTGCTCGATGCCGTGAAGCGCGGCGTGCTCACGGCGGGCGGGCTTCCGCTCGAATTTCCGACCATCTCGCTCGGCGAAGTCTTCCTCAACCCGACCAGCCTGATGTACCGCAACCTGATGTCGATGGACGTGGAGGAGATGATCCGCGCCCAGCCGATGGACGCGGTGGTGCTCATGGGCGGATGCGACAAGACCGTCCCGGCGCAGCTGATGGGCGCGGCTTCCGCGGGGGTGCCCGCGATCCAGCTCGTCGGTGGACCCATGATGGTCGGCCGCCATCGCGGCGAGAGGCTCGGTGCCTGCACCGACTGCCGGCGCTTCTGGGCGCAGTACCGGGCAGGCAAGCTGGGAACAGGGGAGATCGAAGCAATCGAGGCGAAGCTCGCGACCACCGCCGGGACCTGTGCGGTGATGGGCACCGCGAGCACCATGGCCTGCCTCGCCGAGGCGCTGGGCATGTCCTTGCCCGGCACTGCAGCGATTCCGGCCGTGCACGCGGACCGGCTGCGTGCAGCCGAGGCGACCGGGCGAGCGGCCGTGCAGCTCATCCGCAGCCGGCTCACGCCCGGGCAAGTGATGACGGCAGCGGCGATCGAGAACGCGCTGCGTGTGCTGCTGGCGATCGGCGGCTCGACCAACGCGATCATCCACCTCACCGCCATCGCCGGGCGACTCGGCATCGACGTGCCGCTCGCCCGGCTGAATGAACTGTCCGAGGCCACGCCGGTCCTGGTCGACCTGAAACCCACCGGCGAGCACTATATGGAGGACTTCTTCGCCGCGGGCGGCATGTCCGCCGTGTTGCGCGAACTGAAGCCCATGCTCGACCTCGGCTGCATCGCGGTCACCGGGGAATCGCTCGGTGCCCGGATCGAGGCCGAGTGGAATCTCTACGTCGATCGCTCGGTGATCCGGACTGCCGCCGAACCGGTGGAACCGGTCGGCGGGCTGGTCGCGCTGTTCGGCTCGCTCGCACCGCGCGGGGCCATCCTCAAGCGCTCTGCCGCCAACAAGTCGCTATTCGAATCGCAGGGCCGCGCAGTCGTGTTCGAATCCCTGCAGGACCTCGCCGAGCGGATCGATCGCGAAGACCTGGACGTCACGCCGGACGACTTCCTCGTGTTGAAGAACGCCGGACCGATGAGCGGCACCGGCATGCCGGAAGCGGGCTACCTGCCGATCCCAGGGAAGCTCGCCCGTGCCGGCGTCAAGGACATGGTCCGGATCTCGGACGCGCGCATGAGCGGCACGGCATTCGGCACGGTCGTGCTGC
>Ga0082335_1007697_pt1 | contig 12780 bp, 12 predicted proteins | sample Subgrocontami58m_FD_72375 | JGI IMG/M metagenome (GOLD analysis project Ga0082335, IMG submission 72375) | Subsurface groundwater microbial communities from S. Glens Falls, New York, USA - GMW37 contaminated, 5.8 m (SPADES assembly) (version 2) ...
CTTCCTGCTGGACCTCGGGGACAACACCCCGCTGTTCCCCAAGAAGCTGCTGCGGCTGTCGCACGCGTTCGTGTCGCACGCGCACATGGATCATTTCATCGGCTTCGATCGCCTCGTGCGCATCTGCCTCGGACGCCAGACGGGCGTGCACCTGTTCGGCCCGCGCGGGTTCATCGCCCAGGTCGAGCACAAGCTCGCGGCCTATACGTGGAACCTCGTGCAGAGCTACGAGACCGACTTCGCCCTGACGGTGACTGAAATCGCCGGCGACGTGACCTCCGGCGAGACGCCGGCGCGCAATACCCGGTTCCGTTCCAGGCGCAGGTTCGAACGCGAGGATCTTCCGGATTCGACCGTCGCCGGGGGCGTGCTGCTCGAGGAAGAGGGCTTCCGCGTGCGCACGGCGCTGTTCGACCATCGGACGCCCTGCCTGGGGTTCGCGATCGAGGAGAAGGTGCACGTCAACGTGCTGAAGAACCGGTTGCTCGAAATGGGCCTGCAGACCGGGCCCTGGCTGAAGGACATGAAGCGCGCCGTGCTCGCGGGCCGGCCCGACGAGGAACGCGTGCGCGCCTGGTGGAAGGATTTCGGCGTGGTCCACGAACGCGAGGTCCCGCTCGGCGAGCTCAAGGCCCGCGCACTCGATCTGGTTCCCGGGCAGAAGATCTGCTACGTCACCGATGTCGCGTTTCACGACGACAACGTTCACCGGATCGTCGAGCTCGCGCGCGGGGCGGACCTGCTTTTCATCGAAGCGGTGTTCCTGGACGCGGAATCCGGGCACGCGAGGGACAAGCAGCACCTGACGGCGCGCCAGGCCGGCACGATCGCCCGTGCCGCGGGCGCGCGCAACCTCGTCCCTTTCCACTTCTCGCCGCGCTACATGGGCCGCGAAGCGGAAGTTCTGTCCGAACTGCAGGCCGCATTCGGCGGCGGTGCTCACCTCGCCTCCACGAACGGGTAGCGTGACCTCAGCTCACGCGTGACCAGGCCGACACCGCATTCCTCGCCCAGCGTTTCCGCGACGACGAGGTAGTCCGGGTCGTCGAAGTCGGTGCTCAGCGCCTTTCCCTGCCCCGCCGCGATTGCGAACAGGTGATCGGCGACCTCGCGCTCGATCGCCTGGCTGGGAACCTTTCCCTCGAGTCCGCGGCGTTCCAGACGCACATGGAACGAGCCGGATGCCATGCGGTCGACGAACGGCGCGGCCGCCTGCTTGAACTGTTCGGCGAGCGTCTCGGGCGTAAAGGCGAAGACGGTGTCAACGGGAATGACGCGCGCGAGGCGCGCGGCCCAGCGCTTTCCCGATTCCACGGCGCGCCGCAGCGCTTCGAGCAAAGCGCCGGCGTCCTCGACCCGCCCGATGCACACGCCATGGAACCGGGTCGGACGAAAGCTGCCGAACTGCGCCAGTGCACCCAGGAGCTGGTGCTCGTGCCCGGTTCCCGGGCGTACCGTGACGATGACGTTCCATTCCATGGCGGTTCGGCTGGTTCGGCCGGAATTGCTCGCACGATCACGCTGGGTTCACTATGCCCAGAATCTGCCACTGCGCGATGGGACGTTTGATCGAAATCAAGGTTGCAGCGCTGCGGCCGGGTATCGTGAAATTACGAATGGCGGGAACCATTCGAAAGCTCCCGTCGGCGGGTGCGATTCCAGCCATTCCGGATCAAGGCGGAATCCATGCAAATCCCACTCCAGATCACCCTGCGCGAGATGGCGCATTCCGATGCGCTCGAGGCGAAGATTCGCGAGAGAGCGGAAAAGCTCGAGGAATTCCACCCCCGCATCGTGAGCTGCCGCGTCACGGTGGAAGAGTTGCGCAAGCACCATCAGCAGGGCCGTCACTTCCAGGTGAAGGTCGACGTGCACGTTCCGGGCAGGGAGGTCGTCGCCAATCTCGCCCATCACGAGGACGTGTACGTGGCGCTGCGCGACGCCTTCGACGCCGCCAAGCGCCAGCTCGAGGAGGTCGTCCGGCAAAAGCGCGGCGACGTCAAGGTCCACGAGGTCCCGCAGCACGGCACGGTGGCGCGGCTGCTGCCGGAGGAAGGCTACGGCTTCATCGCGACCGCGGACGGGCGCGAGCTGTACTTCAGCCGCGAAAACGTGGCGCACCCGACGTTCGACGATCTCGCCGTGGGCACGGAGGTCCAGTTTCTCGAGGAGATCGCCGAGGAAGGTCCGCAAGCCAAGCGGGTCAGCGTAGGGAAGCACCACACCGTATCGTGATGCGCGACGTCGCGCGTAACAGCAATGAAAGGTCGATCATGAAAGCAGGACGCGGAGGTTTCCGGATGCTGCAGCGTGAGCAGCTGTTCCAGGAGCTGGTTCACGACAGCTACAAGTCGCAGCGCAAGCTGCCCGAGCCCACACGCTGTCCCGAATGCGGCGCCGTGTACCAGAACGGCCGCTGGATCTGGGGAACGGCACCCGCGGGCGCCCACGAGGAGAAATGCCCGGCGTGCCACCGCATCCACGACAAGTTCCCCTCGGGCTTCGTGACGCTGAAGGGCGATTTCTTTCGTGAGCATCGCGACCAGATCCTTCAATTGGTGAAAAACCACGAGGCGAAGGAGAAGGCCGAGCATCCGCTGGAGCGGATCATGAAGATAGAGGACACCGAGGAGGGGGTGCTGGTCACGACCACCGACACCCACCTCGCGCGCGATATCGCCGAAGCGCTCTATCACGCCCACAAGGGCGAACTGGAATTTCACTACAACAAGGAAGACAACCTGCTGCGGGCGAACTGGAGCCGCTGAGCGGCGCCGCGCCATCGCCCGAGCCGACGCGTAGACAGTCCAATCTGCAAGGAGAAACACCATGACGACAGAAACCAAACAGCAAGTACCCGTGACGACCAAGGGCAAGGAAATCCAGAAGGCGACGCCCGTGCGCGCGGTCACGCCCTTCGATGAAATGGACCGCATGTTCGATCGCTTTATGGGCGGCAACTGGATGCGTCCGTTCGCGTGGGACCGGCCGTTCTTCAAGGGATTGATGGAGCCGCTGGAGTGGAACCTCCCGCGCATGGACGTGATCGACCGCGACGCTGACATCCTGGTGCGCGCGGAAGTGCCCGGCGTGGACAAGAAGGACCTCGAAGTGACGCTCGCGGACAACATGCTCACCGTCAAGGGATCGGTCAAGCGCGAGGAGAAGGAGGAAAAGGCCGATTACTATCGCTGCGAAACCTCGCAAGGGGCGTTCCTGCGTACGGTCGCGATTCCCGGTCAGATCGACGCCACCAAGGTGGCGGCTTCGCTGAAGGACGGCGTGCTCGAGATCACCCTGCCCAAGGTGGAGGGATCCAAGCGGCGCAGCATCAAGGTCGAGTAGTTCCGGCAGGCTCTTCCCCTCCTGCCAGGGAGGGGTGCCTCGCGCAAGCGAGGCGGGGTGGTTCCGGCGCCAAACCACACCACCCCGGCGCTGCGCGCCACCCCTCCTCATGAGAGGAGGGGAACTCATGGGAGCGCGAAATGGCGGCAAAGGAGATTCTGTTTCAGGACGCTGCGCGCGCCAAGGTTTTGGCGGGCGTCAACGTGATCGCGAACGCCGTCAAGGTCACGCTGGGGCCGAAGGGGCGCAACGTCATCCTGGAGCGCGCCTACGGGCCGCCGATCGTCGCCAATTCCGGCGTGGTCGTGGCAAAGGAGATCGAGCTCGAGGACAAGTTCGAGAACGTGGGCGCGCAGCTGGTGAGGGAAGTGGCGAGCAAGACCTCCGACGTCGCCGGCGACGGCACCACCACCGCCACGGTGCTCGCCCAGGCGATCGTCCAGGAAGGCATGAAGTACGTCGCGGCCGGCATGAATCCCATGGACCTGAAGCGCGGCATCGACAAGGCGGTGGAGGCCATCGTTGCCGAACTGAAACGGCTCTCGCGCCCCTGTACGACCCGCAACGAAATCGCCCAGGTGGGTGCGATCTCCTCGAGCGGCGACGCAGCGGTCGGCGAAATCATCGCCCAGGCCATGGACAAGGTCGGAAAAGAGGGCGTCATCACCGTCGAGGATGGCAAGGGGCTGCAGAACGAAGTGGATCTCGTCGAAGGCATGCAGTTCGACCACGGCTATCTCTCGCCCTACTTCATCACCGACGCCGAGAAGCAGAGCGCGGTGCTCGAGGATCCCTATGTGCTCCTCACGGAGAAGAAGATCTCCGCGATCCACGATCTGCTGCCCGTGCTGGAGCAGGTGGCGAAGGCAGGCAAGCCGTTGCTGGTCATCGCGGAGGACGTCGACGGCGAGGCGCTCGCCACCTTGGTCGTGAACAACCTTCGGGGCGCGCTCAAGAGCTGCGCGGTCAAGGCGCCCGGGTTCGGCGACCGCCGCAAGGCGATGCTCGAGGACATCGCGATCGTCACCGGCGGCACGGTGATCGCCGAGGAGGTCGGACTGACGCTCGAGAAGGTCACGCTGGCGAACCTCGGGCGAGCGACGCGGATCGAAGCGAACAAGGAAGACACGACCATCGTCGGGGGTGGCGGCGACGCGCACAAGATCCAGAACCGCGTCAAACAGCTTCGCACGCAGATCGCCGAAGCCTCCAGCGACTACGACCGCGAGAAGCTCCAGGAGCGCGTGGCCAAGCTCGCGGGCGGCGTGGCGGTCATCAAGGTGGGCGCGGCCACCGAAACCGCGATGAAGGAAAAGAAGAGCCGCATCGACGATGCCGTTCACGCGACCCGCGCAGCGGTCGAGGAAGGCATCCTTCCCGGGGGCGGCGTGGCGCTGCTTCGGGCGCGCTCTGCGATCCAGGCGCTCAAGGGCGAGAACCGGGACCAGGACGCCGGCATCCGGATCGTGCTTCGCGCGATGGAAGAGCCGATTCGCCAGATCGTCGCCAACGCCGGGGAGGAACCCTCGGTGGTGCTCCAGAAAGTGTCCGAAGGCACGGGGCCGTTCGGCTACAACGTCGCGAGCGGCGAATACGGGGACCTTATGGCGATGGGGATCGTCGATCCGACCAAGGTCACGCGCTCTGCGCTGCAGAACGCCGCTTCGATCGCCGCCCTCATCCTCACCACCGATGCGATGATCGCGGATATTCCCCGCCAGGAGCCGGCGATGCCTCCGGAAGCGGGCGGCATGGGTTACTGATCCCGCCGCGACCGCGGCCATGCGCACGGCTCGGCTGAACGCGGCCCCTCCCGGCAATTTCCCCGCAACGGCGCATGGCATTGCTCGAGATCAGGCAGCTGGTGTTCCGGGTGGATGGAACGACGATCCTCGACGGCGTGGACCTGGCCATCGGCGGCAGCGAGATCCACGCTTTGCTGGGCGCGAATGGCGCCGGCAAGTCGACGCTCGCGCGGATCGTCATGGGCTGCTCGGGCTATGCGCCGACCTCGGGTGCGGTCCGGTTCCTCGATCGTGACATCGGCGCGCTCGCCATGCACGAGCGCGCCCGGCTTGGCGTTACGATGGCCTGGCAGGAGCCGGCGCGCATCGAGGGGCTTCCGGTGCGCGACTACCTCGCGCTGCGTCCGGCGGGAATCGAAGCGGCGGACTGCCTGCGCGCGGTCGGGCTAGATCCCGCCGTCTACCTCGAGCGCGCGCTCGACAAGACGCTGTCCGGAGGAGAGCGCAAGCGCGTCGAGCTTGCCTCCATCCTCGCGATGAAACCGCGGCTCGCCATCCTGGACGAACCCGCGGCGGGAATCGATCTGCCGTCCATCGAGGAGATCGAGGAGGTCATCCTGGGCTTCAGGCGCGCCGGCGGGTCGGTGCTGCTGATCAGCCACGTCGAACCGGTGGCGCGCATGGCCGATCGCGCCTCCTTTCTCCGCGGCGGCCGCATCGCGTTCAGCGGCGACCCCGCCGAGGCGGCCGAGCGCTACAAGTCGGCGCGCGCGAATCCCGCGCTCGAGGCGCGCAAGGCATGAACGCGCTCGACGGCATGCTCGAATCGCTCTCGGCGGTCCATGTCGATGCGGCGGCGCTTGCGGACCCGCGCACGAGCCATGTCGTCGTCGACGGCCACTGCGTCGTCAGCCGCCGGGCGGTGCCCGGGGTCGAGGTGCGCGTCGACGAGTCGGCCGATGGCGTTACGCTGGAGCTCGTCGTCGCGGAGGACGCGCGGATCGAGAATCCGATCCACACCTGCATCGGGTTCCTCGGGCCGCGCGGCGCGCAGCGCATCGCCGTTCGGCTGCGCCTTGGGCCGCGCGCTTCGGCCACGATGCTCGCCCACTGCCTGTTTCCGAATGCGGTCTTCGGCAGTCACGACATGGACGCGAGCGTGGAGCTCGGCGCGGGAGCCGCATTGCGCTACCGCGAAGGACACTATCACGGGCTCGCGGGCGGCATGACGGTGCGGCCGCGAATTGCCGTGCGCGTCGGTCCCGGTGCGCGCTATTTTTCGGATTTCCTGCTGACCGAAGGCCGCGTCGGCAGGCTCGAGATCGGGCAGCGTGTCGAGGTTGCCGACGACGGGGTCGCGGAGGTCATCGCCCGGGTATTCGGGCGGGGAGACGACGACATCCGGGTGCGCGACGAGCTCGTGCTCGCGGGCAAGGCCTCGCGCGGTCTGATCAAGACCCGCATCGCGCTCGAGGAGGATGCCCGCGCCGAGGTGATCGGCGTGACCCGCGGCCAGGCCGAAGGCGCGCGCGGGCACATGGACTGCATGGAGCTTGTGCGCGATCGCGCGGTCGCCCGCGCCGAGCCGATCGTCGAAGTCTCACATCCGCTCGCGAAGGTGACGCACGAGGCCGCCGTGGGGACGGTCGACCAGGCCCAGCTCGAAACGCTGATGGCCCACGGTCTTTCGCCCGAGGAGGCGATCGACGTGATCGTGACCGGCATCCTGCGCTAGCTAGGAGCCGCGTCCCTTCTTCTGCAGCCGGCGCAGCGCTTCGTACAGGCCGCGCTCTTCGGCGCCGAGCTGCTCGGGCACCTGGACGATGATGCGCACGTACAGGTCGCCGCGCCGTGCTGCGCCGAACTCGGGCAGCCCCTTGCCCCGCAGGCGCAGCACCGCGCCGGGCTGCGTTCCTGCGGGCACGCTGACCTTGGCCGATTTCTCCAGCGTCGGAACGGTGAGCGTCGCGCCGAGCGCGGCATCGGCGACCTGGATGAGTTCCTCGCGCCACAGGTCGGCGCCCGATCGGGCGAAGCGCGGATCGGGGGCGCTTCGCACGACGACGAACAGGTCCCCGGGAGGACCGTTCTTGTCGGGACTCGGCATGCCTCGCGCAGGGATGCGCAGCGCCATGCCTTCCTCGACGCCGACGGGAATGACGACGGTGAGCGTCTCCTCGCGCTCGACCTCGCCGGTGCCCCTGCATTGCGGGCAGTATTCGTCGATGATGCTCCCGCGCCCGCGGCACGCGGGACAGGCCGTCACCTGCTGGATCACGACCGAGCCCTTGTCCTCGCGCCGGCTGCGCGTCTGTCGCCCGGTGCCGCCGCAGGCCGTGCAGCTGCGCGGCTGGGTGCCGGGCTTGGCGCCGCTGCCCTTGCAGGCCGTGCAGGCCTGCAGCCGCGCGACGCGCACCCGCTCCTCGCCGCCGCGCGCAACGCGCTCGAGCGGCACCACCACCTCGACCTCGAGGTTGGACCCGCGGGCCGGGCCCCTGCGCCGCCGGCCGAAGAAGCCGTCGAACAGGCCGCCGCCGAAATCGTAGTTCAGGCCGCCGAAGAGGTCGCCGAAATCGATGCCGCCGAACAGGTCCTCGGGCGAGAATCCGGCCACTCCCGCGAAGCCTCTGCTGTCGTAGTCCTTGCGCTTCTTCGGGTCGGAGAGCACCGCATAGGCCTCGGCGATCTCCTTGAAGCGATCCTCGGCGCCGGCTTCCTTGTTCCGGTCGGGGTGATACTTGAGCGCGAGACTGCGGAAGGCATCCTTGATCGCCTTCTCGTCGGCGTCTCGAGAAATGCCGAGCACTTCGTAGTAATCGCGCCGCGCGGTCGCCACTTAGGGTGCTACTTGGTCTCTTGGTACTCGGCGTCGACAACCCGTCCGCGCGGGCCCGACCCGCTGGGTCGCCCTTCGCCGGAAGGGGTGCCGGGGGCGGGCGTCTCGGCGTAGATTCCGGCCCCGGGCGTTTGCGCATAGATCACCGCGCCGGCTTCCTTCATCAGCTTCTGCAGCGCCTCGGAGCGTTCGGTGGCGAGCTTCGCATCGCGCTGGGCGAGCGCGCCGCGCGCTTCGCGCAGCGCCGCCTCGATGCGCCCCTTGAGCTCAGCAGTGATCTTGTCGGAGAAGTCCGCGAGCATCCTCTCGGCCTGATAGCAGGCGGATTCCGCCGCGTTGAGCTTTTCGGCCTGCTCGCGGCGCTGCTTGTCTTCCTCCGCGTAGCGCTCGGCGTCCTTGATCATGCGCTGCTTCTCCGCCTCCGCAAGCCGGGTCGAGCCGCTGATGCGGATGGACTGGGACTTGCCGGTCGCGGTGTCCCTCGCGGTGACGTTCAGTATGCCGTTGGCGTCGATGTCGAAGCTGACCTCGATTTTCGGCATGCCGCGCGGCGCGGGCGCCAGGCCGTCCAGGTTGAATTCGCCCAGGCTCGTGTTGTCGTGCGCCATGGGCCGCTCGCCCTGAAACACGTGCACCGTGACGCTGGTCTGCATGTCCGCCGCAGTCGTGAAGATCTCCGATTTCTTCACCGGCACCGGCGTATTGCGCGTGATCAGCGCGGTGGCGATGCCGCCGAGGGTCTCGACGCCCAGCGTGAGAGGCGTCACGTCGACCAGCACGATGTCGCCGACTTCGCCCGAAAGGACGCCCGCCTGGATCGCCGCGCCGCTCGCGACGCATTCCATGGGATCGACGCCCATCTCGGCCTTGCGCCCGAAAATCTCCTCGAAGAACGCGCGCACCGCGGGCATTCGGGTCGGTCCGCCGACGAAGATGATGCGATCGATCTCGCGCGGGGACTTGCCCGCATCGCGCAGCGCCTGCTCGACGGGCGCGCGGCAGCGCTCGATGACCGGGCGCACGATGCGCTCGAGCTCGGCGCGCGTGAGATCGAGCTCCAGATGAACGGGCTCGCCTGCGGAGGCGGCGACGTAGGGCAGGCTGATATGCGTCGTCGTCGTGTTGGTCAGGTCGATCTTGGCCACTTCGGCGGCCTCCAGCAGCCGCGCCGACGCCTTGGGGTCGTGGCGCAGATCGAGTCCGCTCCTGGCGTGGAATCGCTCGACCAGATGCTCGAAGAGGCGCTGATTCATGTCGGTGCCGCCGAGCTGGGTGTCACCGCTGGTGGCCTTGACCTCGAAGACACCCTTGCCGAATTCCATGATCGTGACGTCCAGCGTCCCGCCGCCCAGGTCGATCACCGCGATGCGCAGCTCCTCGGCGTGGCGGTCCAGGCCGTACGCGAGCGCGGCCGCGGTCGGTTCGTTGACGAGCCGTGCGGCCTCGAGCCCGGCGATGCGGCACGCGTCCTTGGTGGCGCTTCGCTGGTTGTCGTCGAAGTACGCCGGGACGGTCACGACCGCCTGCTTGACCGGCTCGCCGAGAAAGGCTTCCGCATCGCGCTTGATCTTCTGCAGCAGGAACGCGGAGAGCTGCTCCGGCGAATAGTCGCGGTCGCGCAGCCGGATGGTGGTGCGGCGGCCCATCTGGCGCTTGAACGCGGTCGCCGTTCCCTCGGGATTCGCGCTCGCCTGGCGCCGCGCGGGTTCGCCGACCAGCGTCTGGCCGTCGGCGGTCAGCGCGACATAACTTGGAAAGGCCTTGCCGCCCAGGCTGATTCCCTCGGCGCTCGGTATGATCACAGGCCTGCCGCCGCGGAGCACCGCAGCGGCGGAATTGGAAGTTCCAAGATCGATGCCGATGATCGCCATACTGCCTCCCAGCGCGGTTCCGGAAGTATTGGAACGAATCTCCGATCTAAGCTACACCCCCGCCCGAGGGGGCCTTTGACGGCGATCAATGGCGCTTGCGCCAGGTCAAAGCGGCATGGTGCTTCGGCCCACAGAATGAGTTGAAACGATCAGACCCCTTCAGCATGGAGGAAACACCATGGCATTCACCCCGACACAGCTCGCAAGACTCGATGCCGAGCTTACGAGCCGGTACGAAGCGCTGCTCGAAGAGGTCCGCGACCAGCTGGAGGCGACCGAGAATCAGCAGTACGTCGAGCTGATCGGCCGTGCGCCCGCCGATGCGGGCGACCAATCGGTCGGCGACATGCTGGCCGACCTCAACCTCGGGATGATCGACAGGGACATCCAGGAGATCCGCGACATCGAGGCGGCCAGGGTACGCAGGAAGGACGGCGGCTTCGGCACCTGCATCGATTGCCGGGCCGAGATCGACTTCGAGCGCCTGCTCGCGTATCCGACCGCGAAGCGGTGCCTCGCGTGCCAGCAGCAGCACGAAAAGACCTACGCGCACGCCGGCACGCCCAAGCTCTGACACCGCTTCGAATCGGCTAGAATCTCGCTGCGCCCTCGCTCTGGATGACGATCGTTTGGGGTCGACCCCGTTCGTCGGGGGGCGAATTCTAGTATGCTTCGCGAAAGACCCCGACAAGCCGGAATTATCCAAGAGGGGGAGAGCAGATGGATCTCGAAGCCGTCGAGAAGGTCTACCGGCGCTACGCGCCGGCCTATGACTTCTATTTCGGCGCGGTGCTGCAGCCGGGACGGCGTGCCGTAGTCGAGCGAATGCGATGCCGTCCGGGGGAGCGGATCCTCGAAGTCGGGGTGGGCACCGGACTGTCGCTGCCGCTGTATCCGCGCAGCGTTCGCGTGACGGGCATCGATGTATCGCAGCCCATGCTCGCGCGCGCGCAGGCGCTGAAGCAGCGCCGCCAGCTCGATCACGTGGAATTGCACTGCATGGACGCCGAGCACATGGCGTTCGAGGACGACAGCTTCGACAAGGTCGTGGCGATGTACGTCGTGTCGGTGGCGCCGAACCCGGAACGCCTGCTCGACGAAATGCGCCGTGTCTGCAGGCACGACGGCGATCTTTACATCGTCAATCACTTCCGGCACGCGAATCCCGTTGTGGGCGCGCTCGAGCGAATGGTCGCGCCGTTCTCCTCGCTCATGGGATTCCATCCGGACTTCTCGATGGAGGATTTCGTCGGGCGGACCGGCCTCGAGGTGGCCGAGCGTGCGTCCGTCAACCTGTTCGGATACTGGACGCTGCTGCGCTCGCGCAACCGCAAGCAACGCCAGGCCGCGCAGGAGATCCACGCGGCGTCGCGACGCGCCTAGGGAGCGGCCGCCGCCGGAGGTGCGGGGTCGACGGCGAACAGGTTGGGGTGTGCGCGGCCGATGCCCGCCACGAGCCAGCGCACCTGCGGCGAGCCCGGGACTATGACGCGGAAGAAATTGCGAATCGGCTCGCCCGTCGACGGATCGGTGAGAGGCTGGTCCTGCCGGTAGAAGTGCGTGTCGCCGTGCACGAACAGCACCGGCTTGCCGAAGCGAAGCGCCGCCTGGCGCAACGCTTCGCGGAATTCCGCAAAGCCGTCGGGCACGCCCGGCGGACGCCGGAATCTGCCCTCGAAATCGGGGTCGGCCTGCGCGAGTATCACGGCGCCCGAGAGACCGCGCCGCTCGGCGAGGGTGATGCTTTCGTCGAGCCACGCCCGAACCGCGCGCATGCGGCGTCGATGCTCTTCGTCCATCTGCGGGGTCCGGCCGAGGTTGTTGTTGCTTCCCTGCACGTTCAATCCGACGAACACGACGCCGGCCGCGATCCAGCGCACGTGCTCGCGGTATTCCCGAAAGCGCGGATCCGAGGACTGCCGCTCCAGCCGCATCGTGCGCCCGCCGAGGCTCTCATCGTCCGCGTGGAACAATTGCCGGAGCTTTTCCAGGCGCTCCAGCGGGTCGAACCCGCCGCGATGGCAGTCGACCCATTCGTTGTCGCCGGGGATCAATACGAACGGATGGCGGATGCGCTGGAATTGCGCCTTCCTCGCCTCGAACCACTCGTCGGTGCAGGGGCCCCGGCCCCCGGTGATGTCGCCCACGTGCACGACAAAGGCGAGGTCCCGACCGTTCATCTGGTCGATGAGCTCATCCAGTGCGCGCACCTGGGCAGAGTTGTAGGGCACATCGCCCAAGAGCGCGAATTTCAGGTCGTGCTCGCCGGGATCGGGCAGCGGCCCGGCGCAGCCGGCCAGCAGGGCGGCGAGGATCAACAAGCGTTTCATAGGCGAAGCGTATTGGCTGACATGTCATTCCGAGGGCGAAGCCCGAGGAATCTGCTTTTCAGGCGCTGCAACAGCAGATCCTTCGCTTCGCTCAGGATGACCTGTCACATGCATTTCAGCTTGTACAGGAGTTCCAGCGCGTCGCGCGGGGAGAGGTCGTCCGGGTTGACGGCGGCGAGCGCGTCGCGCAGCGCGTCGGCCGGCGGCTCGGGCTCGAGTTCGGCGCGTCCGGCGGAGAACAGATCGGGCTGGCCGCCGCGCGAAAGGCTCGCGTCCTCGAGGAGCTGCAGGTAGCGCCGCGCGTTGCGGATGACCGGCTTGGGCACGCCGGCCAGCGCGGCGACCTGCAGGCCGTAGCTCTGCGAGGCGGGCCCCGCCTCGACGCTGTGCAGGAACACGATGCTGTCCTTGTGCTCGACCGCATCGAGGTGGACGTTCGCCGCCTCGCGGTACTCGAGCGCGAGCCGCGTCAGCTCGAAGTAGTGCGTCGCGAACAGCGTCAGCGCGCGGTTGCGCTCGAGCAGGTGGCGCACGATCGCCCAGGCGAGCGCGAGGCCGTCGAAGGTCGAGGTGCCGCGCCCGACCTCGTCCATGAGCACGAGGCTCTGCGGCGTGGCGTTGTGCAGGATGTTCGCGCTCTCGGTCATCTCGAC
>Ga0082335_1007699_pt1 | contig 12779 bp, 9 predicted proteins | sample Subgrocontami58m_FD_72375 | JGI IMG/M metagenome (GOLD analysis project Ga0082335, IMG submission 72375) | Subsurface groundwater microbial communities from S. Glens Falls, New York, USA - GMW37 contaminated, 5.8 m (SPADES assembly) (version 2) ...
TCCAGCTTCCAACTGGTCTTGCCTCTGACGAAGTTCCTGGATTCTCGGCGCAAGGTCCTTCATAGACAGTTGCTCAGTCTCCAGGGCATCGTAGAGCTTGCTTAGTCGCCGCCGAAGATCCCCAATCTCCTTCTCCACCGTCTCAAGCGTCTCCCTCCATCTGCTGCGGAACCGTCCATCTCCTCGGCCATAAGAGACACCAACTGCCGCAGGTGACTTCCCGTCAGCACATCGTCCCTGAGCGTCTGCAAGACGGCTTGTTCCAAATACTTCTTAGGGAGATAAGGCGTTGGGCGTATTCCCTCAGGGCCTTGAGTTGGGCGGTAATGGACGGGTCCACGTCCTGGCGGTCGCTGGACACCCTGGATACAAGCGATTTTCATGGGTTCCTCCTCAGCACGTGGCACCGCGCCTGACCGCTGCAAACTCTTCCCCTACCCTTATGGCCTCTCCGGGCCAAAGGGGCCGCCGACCTCCTTCAGATCGTGCTCCAGATCCCCCAGGTCGTACTGAGCCGGAATCTTGTGCTGCCGGGTGTAGTCCAACATCTCCCAAAGGGATACCCCCGCCTCGTGCGCTGCGCGGGCCATGGTCATCTTCCCTTCCCCATACTGACGCCCGTAGTATTCCAGCTTCCACTCTTGCATGGCGCGAGCCAAGTGCTTGCGCACTGTGGTTGACCTATCGCTTTGCTCCACTTTCTCTATGAGCTCCAGGTCTCGCAGCAGCTCCGTTGGAAGTCGCGCTCCCACCATCTGTTCCTTTTTCGTGTTCACGCTACTCATCTCCTTATCCGGCGGGCCCTCTCCAGCGCTTCGGTGAAGACTTCGGGAGCGATCCACAGGACTTTTGCCAGGTCTCCCAGGACGCCTTCCACCTCCCCATTGGAAAGCCGCCCCTTCCCATACGCTTCCAACATCACGCCCACTGTACCCAGGTAGTGTACGCCAAGCGCCCCAGCAACTACCCGGCCCTCCTTGTCATCCAGGACAAGGCGCAGCCCTCTCGTGCGAGCCATGGCGAGCAACTCGGCTTCACCGCGGTCAAGGCGTCCATGGACAACGAGTCCCTCGGCCAGTCTTTGCTCTCCTCCGGTCAACTGCACTCGCTGCATCCATCCCTCTTCCACTGCCCGTTGAATGAAGATGACCTCAAGGGCGCCCTTCGCCAGCCCCTGGTGGACGACTCGGCCGTACACCGCCGGAGCAACGCCCCCCCCATATCCGTGCTTCACTGGGGCCAGCCTATCAAGCTTGGCGAGCACGATGAGCGGTGTGGCATCGGCTACGATCACAGGAGGCGCCCCCTCCGAAGGTTCCAAGCAACTGTACGTAGGTTAGCATTTGTAGCTAGTGTTTGCGACACATGGCAAAGCGTAGTACACGGAGTTCGGCGAAGGTCAGTCAGGACCCTTGCCTTGTACCGCGCACCCTCCTCCAATCGCAAGGCGTGTTGCGCCTGCAACTCCCCTGGGGCGCTGGGCGGTGCTATGGTGGGCTGGAGGGGAAGACCCCCTGCTGGCCCCGTACCCCCAGCGGTGAGCGTTGAGCGCTCGGGGAATCTGAGCGCTGGACGTATCCTCAAGCTGGAGGCTCCAGCGCTGGGGCTAGCTGAGCGCTGAGCGCTGGGCAGGGGCAAGAACAAAAGTGAAGCATGGGTGCATGATGACCGATCACGTATGCGAAGACTGCGGAGAGGAGTTCAAGAGCGTCCAGGGTCTGTCGTGGCGCCGCCAACTCACGGGCCACGGCAAGGAGAAGGCTGCCTTAGACCGCGCCGATCCCCGCAAGCCCATGCCGGCTTCGCGGCCCTTACCTGTGGACGCCATCGTGGAGCGCATGTCGCTGCCGGAGATGCCGGACTCGGCTAATGGTTACAGGGAAGCCTGGGTGGACGGTTTTAACCAGGGCATGAAGTTCGGCATGTACACCTCGGTGGCCGGAGTACGACTGGCCCAGGAGATGCGGGCTGCCGAGGGCAAGGCAGCGGATGGCGCGGTCCAGAGCCTGCTCTCCCAGGTCATGCCCTACCTGGAGGGGCGGTTTGAGCGGATAGAGGGTTCCATGAAACACACCGAACCCAACCCCTTCCAGGGCATGATGGCCCGCACCCTGGAGACCCTCATGGGCAAGACACTGAGTTCAATGGGACGGGGAGGGCAGGCACAGGGGTCACCCAGCGGTTCAGCCCCGGAATTGCCCGGCGTCACGTGGCATAGGGTCCCCAATCGGCTCAAGCAGCAACGAGAGCCGGAATCAGAGCAAAAACAGGAGGTGCAAGGATGACCTCTTCCCGAGGAACAATGGGGTAAACAGTTCGCCGCTTGAACGATAGCCTTCCAGCGGCAGTTGACTGTCAGCGCCGAATTCGCCCTTCATTCCTCCGTCCACGGTTGTTAGGGTGTTTTCAAACCGCCGATGGTATCTACCTGTCTGACGGGAACCGTGCTCTTACGCCGATGCGTTAGCCTGACAGCTTGAAACGATACCCTTTTACGCGGACGCGTGGGTGGCGTTTACTGCCAAAGCCTGCACTCCATCAATCTCAGATACCGGCATCAAGAGGGTTATGGGGCTTCCTACAATACCGGCCTGTGCAGCGGTAATTGCTGCGTGGGTGCGGCTGCGTGCTCCCAGCTTGCTGATAATGTTTTGGACGTGTTTCTTGGTCGTATCCAAACTAATGGAGAGACTCCCGGCAATTGCTTTGTTCGTTTCTCCGTTTCCCATGAGCCTGAGCACGTCCACTTCCCTGGGGGTGAGGTGAGCGGCCTCTGCCGTGCGCTCTGCAAGCGTCTTCCGTCCGTTTTGAATCAGGGCGTCCACAGCCTTTCGCAGCAATTCCGTCTTCATCTGCGTCCCGCCATCCATCACGTTATGGACGCTTCGCAGCAGCGTCGCCGGCGTCATGTCTTTGAGAAAGATGTACCCCCCAGCTCCCGCGTGAATGGCGTCAATGACATTGGAATCGTTTTCAAACTCCGTCAGCACCAGGACGGCGACCGTCGGGAATGCTTCCTTGATCAGCCTTATCGCCTGCACGCCATCCAGGTGGTTGTTCCGTGTTTCGGTCAACACCACGTGTATGGGCTGGTGCTGGGCAAACTCCCGCCTCATTTGCAGAAGAGCTTCATGTCCATCCTCGTAATGCCCCACCACGCAAACGTTCTCACCTTTAGTCAAAATCGCCCGCAAGCCCTCCTGGACAACCGGATTGAAGCCGATCAGAACAGTCCTATGGGTTACCTGATCTGTTGGATGCTCCTTCATATGGCAACCTCCCAGCACTATTGGGTGACTCTCTACCCCCCTTAGGCACTATCTTATCCCCCCAACTTTAGTCATGCAAGTGGGTATTTACGTACTCGGAAATGATGGGCCAACGGGCACTATCAGTCTACCCTACAACCCTCTTGAGCGGCTTCTGGGGGTCTGGTGGCGGTGCTAGGCTGTATTACGGGGCAGTCCGACCATCCATCAAACAATTGGTGGAGTTGTTTACTTAACCGCGATTCTGTTCTGGGGTATCTACGTTGGAGTTGATCAAATGGGCAAAACCGACCGGCTTCACTGGGTCACAAGCGACACCTGACACCTGTTAGGAGTGTGGCCTGATTCGGGGGCACGTGACCTGAGGAATTTCAGTTTGACTCAGTAGCCCGCCACTGCACGCGCCGTGTGGGGGGTACACATCTTGGACCAATAGAGGAGGGTTCTCAATGAAAAGGAATACCATGCGCTGGATCTCTCTGTCGCTTATCTTGATAGTAGCTATTGCACTTATAGCGGCCTGTACCAAACCCACGCCAACACCGACGCCTCGTCCTACGGCGACGGCAACGCAGGCCGTCTCTACGCCAACACCGACGCCTCGTCCTACGGCGACGGCAACGCGGGTTCCTACCACACCAATCCCGGACACCACTCCACCTACCGTGAGCTCCACGCTCAATGCCAGTGGCGCCACAGGCGTGGCCGTCAACTCCAAATTCGCCCCAACCTTCAGCGAGGCGATGGACCCCTTGACCATTAACTCTGGCACCTTCACGGTGACAGGGCCTGGCGGGACCATCGTGGCGGGCGCCATCGTTACGACCGGTGTAACAGCGGTGTTTGCGCCGGCAAGCAACCTCGCACCCTACACCACCTATACCGCCACGATAACCACCGGGGCCAAGAACCTGGCGGGCAGGGCTCTGGCAGCCAATTATGTGTGGAGTTGGACCACCGGTGCGGACCCGGACACCACTGCACCAACCGTGAGTTCCACGCTCAATGCCAGCGGCGCTACAGGCGTGGCCGTCAACTCCAAATTCGCTCCAACCTTCAGCGAGGCGATGGACCCCTTGACCATTAACTCTGACACCTTCACGGTGACAGGGCCTGGCGGGACCATCGTGGCGGGCGCCATCGTTACGACCGGTGTAACAGCGGTGTTTACACCGTCAAGCAATCTCGCACCCAACACCACCTATACCGCCACGATCACCACGGGGGTCAAGGACCTGGCGGGCAACGCACTGGCAGCCAACTTCGTCTGGAGCTTCACCACCGGTGCGGACCCGGACACCACTGCACCAACCGTGAGTTCCACGCTCAATGCCAGCGGCGCTACAGGCGTGGCCGTCAACTCCAAATTCGCCCCAACCTTCAGCGAGGCGATGGACCCCTTGACCATTAACTCCGACACCTTCACGGTGACAGGGCCTGGCGGAGTCGCCGTAGCAGGCGCCATCGTTACGACCGGTGTAACAGCGGTGTTTACGCCGGCAAGCAACCTCGCACCCAACACCGTTTATACCGCCACGATCACCACCGAGGTCAAGGACCTGGCGGGCAACGCCCTGGCAGCCAACTATGTGTGGAGCTTCACCACAGGCGCGGCCCCGGATACCACTGCACCTATGGTCAGCTCCACGCTCAATGCCAGCGGCGCCACAGGCGTGGCCGTCAACTCCAAATTCGCCCCAACCTTCAGCGAGGCGATGGACCCCTTGACCATTAACTCTGGCACCTTCACGGTGACAGGGCCTGGCGGAGTCGCCGTAGCAGGCGCCATCGTTACCACTGGGGTAACAGCGGTGTTTACGCCGGCAAGCAACCTCGCGCCCAACACCTCCTATACCGCCACGATAACCACCGGGGCCAAGGACCTGTCGGGCAACGCCCTGGCAGCTAACTTCGTCTGGAGTTTCACCACAGGCGCGGCCCCGGATACCACTGCACCTATGGTCAGCTCCACGCCCAATGCCAGCGGCGACACAGGCGTGGCCGTCAACTCCAAGTTCGCCCCAACCTTCAGCGAGGCGATGGACCCCTTGACCATTAACTCTGACACCTTCACGGTGACAGGGCCTGGCGGAGTCGCCGTAGTGGGCGCCATCGTTACCACTGGGGTAACAGCAGTGTTTACCCCGGCGACCAATCTGGCACCCAATACGACATATACGGCAACGATAACCACCGGGGCCAAGGACCTGGCAGGCAGAGCACTAGCGGCTAACTTCGTCTGGAGTTGGACTACGGGTGCTTCCTCGGACACTACTGCACCTATGGTGAGCTCCTTCATAGGCTACGTCAGCAAAGTCGCAGTAGTCTTCAGTGAGGCGATGGACCCCTTGACCATCAACACACTCACCTTCACGGTGGCAGGACCTGATGGAATCGCCGTAGCAGGCACCATCGTTACGACCGGCGTGACGGCGGTGTTTACGCCGGCAAGCAATCTCGCACCTGGCACTAACTTCAACGCCACGATAACCACCGGAGCCAAGGACCTGGCGGGCAACGCCCTGGCAAGCCCATATCAATCTACTATCTACGTAGGTGGTGGAGAGAGCGCGGCCCCGGATACCACGCCGCCCACGGTGAGCTCTACGGTCCCGGCCAATGCAGCCACGGGCGTCGTGCTCAACGCTGCGGCCAGCGCCGTGTTCAGCGAGAACATGGACCCCCTGACCATCAATACCGTCACCTTTACCCTGAAGCAGGGGGCTACCTCCGTGTCCGGCGCGGTGACCTACTCCGGCGTGACGGCGGTCTTTACCCCGTCCGCAGCCCTTGCAGCCAGCACCCTCTATACGGCCACGGTCACCACCGGGGCCAAGGACCTGGCGGGCAACGCCCTGGCAGCTAACTTCGTCTGGAGCTTCACCACCGGCGCGGCCCCGGATACCACGCCGCCCACGGTGAGCTCTACGGTCCCGGCCAATGCAGCCACGGGCGTCGTGCTCAACGCTGCGGCCAGCGCCGTGTTCAGCGAGAACATGGACCCCCTGACCATCAATACCGTCACCTTTACCCTGAAGCAGGGGGCTACGGCGGTTGCAGGCGCGGTGACCTACTCCGGCGTGACGGCGGTCTTTACCCCGTCTGCAGCCCTCGCAGCCAGCACCCTCTATACGGCCACGGTCACCACCGGGGCTAAGGACCTGGCGGGCAATGCCCTGGCAGCCAACTTCGTCTGGACGTTCACCACAGGCGCGGCCCCGGATACCACGCCGCCCACGGTGAGCTCTACGGTCCCGGTAAGTGCAGCGACTGGTGTTGCGACCAGTACGACTGTCAGCGCTGTGTTCAGTGAGGGCATGGACCCCCTGACCATCAATACCGTCGCCTTTACCCTGAAGCAGGGGGCTACCTCTGTGTCCGGCGCGGTGACCTACTCCGGCGTGACGGCGGTCTTTACCCCGTCAGTCGCCCTCGCAACCGGCACTACCTATACGGCCACGGTCACCACCCTGGCCAAGGACCTGGCGGGCAACGCCCTGGCAGCCAACAAAGTATGGAGCTTCACCACAACTACGGCAGGGCCACCGCCCGTGCTGCTTGGATTGGCCGGCAATTTCGTGATTCTTACCAAGGCAGGAATCACCAATGTTCCCACGTCGGCTATTACCGGAGACATTGGAACGAGTCCAATCACCGGTGCATCCATTGCAGGGTTGGGTTGTGCAGAAGTGACTGGGAACATATACACGGTAGACGCCGCTGGTCCTGCGTGCAGGATAACTGACGCCACTACACTGACCACGGCCATAAGCAACATGGAAACCGCCTACACCGACGCCGCCGGACGACCAACATCTGGGGCTGCTTTCCTTAACGTGGATGCAGGAACCATTACAGTTGGGAGGGTCTTCACTCCTGGCGTCTACACATGGGGCTCCAATGTCAACATCCCGACCGGCGGCATCACCCTATCGGGCGGCGAATTTGATACCTGGATCTTCCAGGTATCGGGTGAACTCGTCGTCAACAGCGGCGCGATTGTCACTCTGACGGGCGGCGCACAGGCCAAGAACATCGTCTGGGTGGTAGCCGGCCAAACGACGCTCAACTCAACCGCTGACTTCAAGGGAATCATACTGGACCAAGTGGCGATTGTGATGAAAGCGGGCGCGAAACTGGTCGGCAGGGCGCTGGCGCAGACTGAGGTTACCCTTATTCAAAACGTCGTTACAAAGCCCAGCTAACCAATGCTATTGCGGGAGAGCCGGAGGATATCCGGCTCTCCCAAAGGGCATCCGCGCTTACTACCACACCAAGTCGCCCACGCAGCATGGCCGGCAGCGCCAAGGCTCCCAATGTCTTCGGTCAGGCCAGCGTCTGAGCTACTCTTCATGCCACCTCGATCTTCAATGGAACCATCCTGGCCGCACTAACAACCACGGTGAATACCAGCTTGGTAAGGCCAGTGCGGATGGCTCCGTTACGATAAACGCTAGCACCGTTACGGTTCCTGTCTAGTAGGCCAAACGTCCTCAGTCAACCGCTGTGAGACGGTAGTGAGACGTTAGCAACGCGCCTTGCGGGCGCGGGGCAGGAAAGCAAAAAGGGGGTCCTGCGGACTACTTTTCAATGAAACCAATCAAAAACCAAGGAGGGTGTCGTGAACAAGAACCAGGTCAAAGGGAAGGCAAAAGAGGGCAAAGCAAAGGAAACGATGGGTCTTGTTAGGGATGATAACGCGGACGAGGCGAAAGGGAAACTTGAGCAGTTCGCCGGCACTGTGCAGAAGACGTTCGATAATGCCGAAGAGAAGCTCAATGACGCCCAAAAAGCCTGGAAAGAAGGAGGTAAGAAGACTATGGGGACGTGGCTGTGGCTCATTGCCATCGTCTTGGTTGTCCTTTGGGCGCTGGGTGCGTTTGTGATGGACCTTGGTGGGCAGGTCCATCTCCTGCTTGTTGTCGCGCTGGCCCTGGTCATCGTCAATCTCATCCGCGAACGGAGGTAACTCCAGTGAGCTGACCATTGGTGGGCCAGGGAACCAGGCCATTAATGTAATGGCAATGGCGGGAATGATTGCCTTGTTGCTGAAGGGGGAACGGACGCCATAGACGGCGAAAACGAAACAGATGTCTGCGCCATAAACCAAATGTCCTCAGCAGAACGCTGTGAGACGGCGGCAAGACACGAGAAGTACGCCTTGTGGCAAAAGACTAAGGGAAACGAAAAAGGGAATACTACAGGCTACTTTTCAATGAAACTAATCAAGAATCAAGGAGGGTGTCGTGAACAAGAACCAGATTACGGGGAAGGCGAAAGAGGTCAAGGGCAAGGTAAAGGAAACCATGGGCCGTATTAAGGGCGATAACGCCGACAAGGCAAAAGGGAAGCTAGAGCAGATCGCCGGCACAGTGCAGAAGACGTTCGGTAATGCCGAAGAGAAGCTCACTGACGCCAAAAAGAATCTGGAAAGAAAGAGGGAGGCAAGAAGAACATGAGCACGTTGCTGTGGTTAATCACCATCGTCTTGGTTGTCCTGTGGGCGCTGGGCGTGTTTGTGGTGGACGTTGGTGGGCTGGTCAATTTGTTGCTTGTCATAGCGTTGGTCTTGGTCATCGTCAATCTCATCCGTATGATGGGTGGTCGCCGCGGGAAAAGCTAGCCGGGCCAACTGGTGCACGCGCGTAATTCCCCCTTGTCGGGAGCGCGCCTCGCGGGTCGAACGTGGATGGCTCCGTGACGAAAGACGCTAGCACTATCATTCTGCCTGCCCCGCAGGACAGGCAGTTGCTCTTGGGAGATGGATACCTCAGTGAACGGGTACGCCAAAGCAACGTGTTCCGGGCGTCGGTCTCCTGAAGCGATCTAAAAAGTCCAACAAAACCCAACAAGGAGGACAGTAAGGTGAAAAGTCTATCAGGTTCTCAGAATTCCCAAGGAGTTTCTGGCGGGACGGCTGCCCGCATCGGCAAGGCGCTTGTCGTACTGGGTGTGGCACTTCTATTAGTAGCAGGGCTTGCTGGGTGTACTTCGGCTTCGAAGGACAGCACTGAGGCGTTGAAAACAGAAAACGCCGCGCTCAAGGCGAGGATTCCGACCCTTGACTACAAATCCTACCAGAGCAACGAGTTGGGGATGTCGCTCTCCTATCCGGCCACCTGGGTTCGGCAGGATACACAACAGATCGTCCCCTTCTTTTTGTCCCCGCAGGGCACTGTCAATGTGGGAGTCACGAGGGAGATCCTGCCGCAAGCCATGACCTCGGACGCTTATTTTGATGCTTTGAACCAGCGACTCCAGGGGCAGGGTTACATCCTGAGCAGTATGAAGGAGACGCAGGTAGGAAGCACCAGTGGACTCCAGGCGGTGTATCTGAACAAAGGGCTCACTCAGGTGTTCGTTGTCGTGGCGAAAGGCCAGACCGCCTGGTCGCTCATAGAAACTGCGAAGGCGGATGAATTCATAGACTGGGCGCACACCTTCAACGAGATAGCGCACAGTTTCAAAGTGCAATGATAGAGACCCGCTAGGGGTCTTGCACCAAAACTCTAGGAAAGCACAGCCCCGACCTATCGGGACTGTCGGGGTTTGGGATAGCTCCATAGATAGGAATACCTCTGGAGCAGGATGGGAAGTAGGACAATATGGCCAAGCAATCGGGACGGAATAAGTGGACAGTGCCAGTGGTTCTGGCTGTATGCGTAGTGTTGCTTCTCTTGCTTCTCAGAGCCTGCACAGAAGGCGCTGGTCCTACGGGTGCAAAGCTAGACACCACACCGCCCACGGTGATTTCCACACTCATTGCTGTTGGTGCCACAGGTGTGGCCGTCAATACCAAAGTTGCCCCAATCTTCAGTGAGGCAATGGACACCTCAACCATCACCCCAGCGAACTTTACGGTGAAGGGACCTGGCGGAAGTTCTGTTGTGGGCACTATCGTTTATGACGGTGTATCTGCGGTCTTCACACCTGCAACCAACCTTGCGGGCAACACCACCTATACGGCAACGGTCACCACCGGGGCCAAGGACATGGCGGGCAATGCGTTGGCAAGTCCTTATGTCTGGAGCTGGACAACGGGCGCAGAGCCAGACGCCGTTGAACCTGCGGTGAATTCCATCATAGCCGTCTACACCAAAGACTACCACACCACAATTCTCGCGACCTTCAGTGAGGCGGTGGATCCCACAACTATCACCTCTGCCACCTTTGCGCTGACAGGGCTTGACGGAACTCCCGTAGCAGGCACTATCGTCTATGACGGTGTATCTGCGGTGTTTACATCTGCAACCACTCTCGCACCTAACAGCACCTATATTGCCACGGTAACCACCGGGACCGAGGACTTGGCAGGCAATGCGCTCGCAAGTCCTTATGTCTTGAGCTGGACAACAGACAGTACTGGAGCAACCGGCGCTATTGCTGCAACTGGCCCTACAGGCGCTACTGGTTCCGCCGGCGCTACGGGCACCACGGGTAGTACTGGAGCAACCGGGGCCGTTGGCGCTATAGGGAGCACCGGGGCCACGGGTGCAATTGGCGTTACAGGTGCTACTGGGATCACGGGTGCTCTTGGGGCAACAGGAGCAGAAGGACCCAGAGGAGCTACGGGCGCTACTGGGACGACCGGCACCACTGGCACAACGGGTAGTGCGGGCGCAACCGGGGCCGTCGGCGCTGCGGGATCTGAGGGAGTTACCGGCGCACAAGGCGAAATGGGATCAACGGGCGACCCAGGCCCTACGGGTATTCAAGGTTCCACTGGCGCTACGGGCACGACAGGAGCCATCGGCGTCACCGGCGCTGCCGGAGCCATCGGCGCTGCGGGTGCTGTCGGGGCCACGGGTGCGACCGGCGCGATAGGGGCAACAGGAGCTGCCGGGACCACGGGAGCTACGGGGCTAGCCGGTACCACTGGCGCAACGGGTGCTCTTGGGGCAACCGGAGCCGGAGGACCCATCGGCGCTACAGGCGCTACGGGAACGACAGGCACCACCGGCACGACGGGTAGTGCGGGAGCAACCGGGGCCGTTGGCGCTACGGGAACGACGGGAGCCATCGGCGTCACCGGCGCTGCCGGGGCTATCGGCGCTGCGGGTGCAGTCGGGGCCACGGGCGCGACCGGCGCGATAGGGGCCACCGGGCTAGCCGGTACCACGGGCGCTACGGGTGCTCTTGGGGCAACCGGAGCCGGAGGCCCCATCGGCGCAACCGGCGCTACGGGCACCACTGGCACGACGGGTAGCGCGGGAGCAACCGGGGCCGTTGGCGCTACGGGCACGACGGGGGCCATCGGCGTCACCGGCGCTGCCGGAGCTATCGGCGCTGCGGGCGCTGTCGGGGCAACGGGCGCGACCGGCGCGATTGGGGCTACGGGTGCAGTTGGGACCACGGGCGCTACGGGTGCTCTTGGGGCAACCGGAGCAGGAGGACCCATCGGCGCAACCGGCGCCACGGGGACCACTGGCACGACGGGTAGCGCGGGAGCAACCGGGGCCGTTGGCGCTACGGGCACGACGGGGGCCATCGGCGTCACCGGCGCTGCCGGAGCTATCGGTGCTGCGGGCGCAGTCGGGGCCACGGGCGCGACCGGCGCGATTGGGGCCACCGGGCTAGCCGGTACCACGGGCGCTACGGGTGCTCTTGGGGCAACCGGAGCCGGAGGCCCCATCGGCGCAACGGGAGCCACGGGAACGACAGGCACGACGGGTAGCGCGGGAGCAACCGGGGCCGTTGGCGCTACAGGAACAACTGGAGCCATCGGCGTCACCGGCGCTGCCGGAGCTATCGGTGCTGCGGGCGCTGTCGGCGCGACGGGTGCGACCGGCGCGATTGGGGCCACGGGTGCAGTTGGGACCACGGGCGCAACCGGTGCTCTTGGGGCAACCGGAGCAGGAGGCCCCATTGGCGCTACAGGCGCTACGGGAACGACAGGCACGACGGGTAGCGCGGGAGCAACCGGGGCCGTTGGCGCTACGGGCACGACGGGGGCCATCGGCGTCACCGGCGCTGCCGGAGCTATCGGCGCTGCGGGTGCTGTCGGGGCAACGGGCGCGACCGGCGCGATTGGGGCAACAGGAGCTGCCGGGACCACGGGGGCCACGGGGCTAGCCGGTACCACGGGCGCAACGGGTGCTCTTGGGGCAACCGGAGCAGGAGGACCCATCGGCGCAACCGGCGCTACGGGCACGACAGGGACGACGGGTAGTGCGGGAGCAACCGGGGCCGTTGGCGCTACGGGCACGACGGGGGCCATCGGCGTCACCGGCGCTGCCGGAGCTATCGGTGCTGCGGGCGCAGTCGGGGCCACGGGCGCGACCGGCGCGATAGGGGCTACGGGGCTAGCCGGTACCACGGGGGCTACGGGTGCTCTTGGGGCAACCGGAGCAGGAGGACCCATCGGCGCAACCGGCGCCACGGGCACCACTGGCACGACGGGTAGCGCGGGAGCAACCGGGGCCGTTGGCGCTACAGGAACAACTGGAGCCATCGGCGTCACCGGCGCTGCCGGAGCTATCGGTGCTGCGGGCGCTGTCGGCGCGACGGGTG
>Ga0082335_1007705_pt1 | contig 12772 bp, 14 predicted proteins | sample Subgrocontami58m_FD_72375 | JGI IMG/M metagenome (GOLD analysis project Ga0082335, IMG submission 72375) | Subsurface groundwater microbial communities from S. Glens Falls, New York, USA - GMW37 contaminated, 5.8 m (SPADES assembly) (version 2) ...
GTCTGGCCGCGCCATCTCCTCGACGCGGCGAGCCGTGTCGTCGAAGCTGCCGTCATCCACCACGAGCAACTCGGCACTGAAGGGGCGCGAGTGAAGGTAGGTCGCGATCTGCTCCAGGGTGCCCTCGATGCGGCTCGCTTCGTTGTAGGCGGGCACGATGATCGAGAGGAAGGGCGGTGAATCCTTACCCGACAAGCAGGCTCTCCAGGTAGGCGAGGTCGACGCGCCGCGAGGCTTGGACGGCGGTACGGCGGCGGAGCATGGCCGGCAGTCCCAGCAGCCCGGCGCACTGGCCGCGCAGCCACGCTCTGGCCGCCCGCTCCCGGCAATGAACCAGGGAGCGCAGGCTGTAGCCGATCTGGGCGAGGAGGATGCGAGCCCAGTGGCGGCGCAGAAGGGGCCCCGGCACGTCCTTGGCCAGCAGGAAGAGGAAGTTGCGGCCGCAGTAGAAGCTGGCCAGCGGGCCGCCCCCCGTGGCGCTGAGACGGTGATAGACGACGGCTTCGGGAACGTAGACGCAGCGGTAGCCAGCCAGTTGCGCCCGCCAGTTCAGGTCCACATCCTCGCAATAGGCGACGAAGGCCTCGTCCAGGAGGCCAATGGCATCCAACATGGACCGCCGGTAGGCCGCGGCGCCCCCGCAGGCGCCGAAAACCAGCTCGCGACGATCGAACTGGCCCCGGTCCGGCTGCCACACGCCCCGATTGCAGGGCACGCCGTCCCGCCCGTAGCCGTCGCCGGCGGAGTGCAGGACGTCCCGCCGGTCGAACAGGAGGAGCTTGCTGGCGGCCATGCCGGCCTCGGGACAGGCCGCCAGACCGGCGAGCAGGGCCTCCAGCCAGCCGGGCGCGGCCTCGGTGTCGTTGTTGAGCAGGACCACGAGATCGCTCGTGGAGCGCCGGATTCCCTCGTTGACTGCCCCGGCGAAATAGCGGTTCTCCGTCAGGGGGATCACCTGGACCTCGGGGTAGTTCCGCGCCATCAGGTCCCGGCTGCCGTCCGAGGAGGCGTTGTCCACGACGAGCGTCGCCGTGGCGCGCAGGGTCTGCCCGCGCAGGGCGTCCAGGCAGGCAGGTAGCAGGTGGGCGCCGTTCCAGTTGGGGATGATGACGCAGGTCGTGGGGCCTGGTGGCACGCTCACGGTGGCCGGCCGATGCTCAGGAATGCAGCCAGCGCCTCTCGCCAGGGCCGCAGGGAGATGCCCAGGCTGGCGGCGTTCCGGTTGTCCAGGGCGGTGCGGAGGGGGGGACGGGAGGCGCGCTGGAAGTCGGCCGCCGGGATGGGCTTCAGCGGGTAGGCGGGGAAGCCGGCCAGGTCCAGCACCGCGCGGGCGTAGTCATAGCGGGAGCAGCTCCCTTGATTGGTCAGATGGTAGATGCCCGGCCGGTCGACCGCCAGGAGGCGGACAATGGCCGCCGCCAGATCGGGCGTGTAGGTGGGGGTGGCGATCTCATCGGCCACCATGGACAGCTCGGGCCGGCTATGGCTCAGCTCCAGCACCTTGGCCGGGAAGTTGCGGCCGCCAGGTCCGTAGACCCAGGAGGTGCGGACAATGAAGGCGCGCCGCACCAGCTCCCTGGTGGCCCGCTCGCCCGCCAGCTTGGAGGCGCCGTAGGCGTTGACAGGCCCGGGGATGCTGTCTTCCCGGTACGGCTCCTTCTGGATTCCGTCGAACACCTCGTTCGTGCTGATGTACATCATGCGGGCGTCCGCTCGCCGGCAGGCGAGGGCTACGGCTCGGGTTCCCATGACGTTGGCCTGAAAGGCGCGCTGGGGATCGCGCGCGCAGCCGTCGACATCGGTCCAAGCGGCCGTGTGCACGACGCAGGCTGGTTGAAGAGCCGCCAGTCGCTCCTCGGCATCCGGCCAGGTGATGTCCAGGGCACGATGGTCCAGGGCCACGACCTGGTGGGAACACCGAAGCTCTTCGACGAGGGCCTGGCCGAGCTGCCCGCCCGCCCCCGTCACCACCACCAGCATCTAAACGGTGGGGGATGGGCTCGTGTCGACGAGGGGCGCTGGGCTTGGGGCCCGCTCCAGGGGCGCGGGCTCGGGTTCCCTTTGGGGGCCGGGGGCGTAGACCAGGGCTACGGCCGCGCCGGCCCAGATGAGGAACAGACCCGCCACCGTGGCCGCACCGAAGAGCTGCGTCGGCGGCAACAGGAGCTCCGGCACCAGGGCAAAGACCCGCACCAGGATGGGGTCCCGGCTGGATCCGGCCAGAGTCAGGCTGCCGACGGCGGCGCTCACCAGCGCCAGCGTGACCGGGAGGGCGGTGCCGGTCACCGCCACGCCCGGCGCGACGAAACGCCCGGCACCGCGGCAGAAGAGCCACAGCAGCACGAGCGGGATGAGACTGACCATGGCCAGGACCATGGTCACGTCGCGCAGCCGCTCGTGAGTCGTCTGACGGAAGAAGCCCAGGATCTCTGCCAGCACTCCCTCGGGCTCTCCCCCCTTCTGACCTCGGCCAGCCACACCGTTCAGCCCGGTACCTGTGTACAGGTCGCCGGCCATGCGGCGCACCAGGACGCGCCGGGCGTGTTCGGGGGCCATGGTGCTGAGATCGATCCCCACCAGGGTGGTGCGCACCAGTTGGTGGGGCAGCTCCGCTTCGGCCGGTGCCGCGCTCGCCGCCTGGGCCAGCTCCGTCCGATAGGTCAGGAGCACCTTCTCGACCTCGCCCACCTCGTCGACCAGGGCCGCAAGCACAGGCACCGCCGTCGAGGGCGCCGTGACGAGAGCCAGGCTGCCGGCGGCGAGGGTGGCCAGCAGGCAGGCGGCCAGCAGCAGGCCGCTGGCCCACTTGGCTTCAGCGAACCAGGCAGGCCGATCGAGATTGTGCAGCCAGTCGTCCATCTACTGTCGAGGCAAAGCGCTAAGGGGGGGCCGGGGACGTGTGTTCCCTGGAGAGGTGACGCCGAAACTGTAACATCTGGCCTCGCTGCGGGCAAGGCGCGAGGCTGCCCCGCCCCGACGGCGTAGAATGGCAGTGGTGCGATGAAGAGCGACACTCCGCCCCAGGTCATGCGCTTCTGGCAGGGGCTGATGCGGACCCGGTCCGGCGAAGAGCGGCTCGAGATGGCTTCCTCCATGTACGCGTCGGCGCGCCAGTTGGTGCTGGCTTCCCTGCGTAACCAGAATCCTGAGGCTACCGAAGACGAACTCCGGAAGGGTCTGTTTCTGCGTCTCTACGGCCACGAATTCAGCGAGCGCCAGCGAGAGCGCATTCTGGCCTACCTGAGTCGGTCCGATTGAACACAAGGAGGAGAGAAAAGGTGCCCGTTCGCTACGAGGAGAAAGGCCGGGTGGTGGTGATCACCCTGGATCGTCAGGAGGCGATGAACGCCATCAACCCGGAGATGGCCCAGGACCTTGCCGAGGCCCTGGAGCTGTTCGACGCCGACGAGGAGCGTTGGGTGGGCATCATCACCGGCGCCGGCGACAAGTCCTTCTGTGCCGGCGCCGACCTGGTGGGCGAGGGCCCGGGGTATGGCCAGCGGGGCCGCTCGGCCTTCGCGGCGGTGCATGCTGTCGCCAAGCCCATCATCGCGGCCGTCAACGGCTACTGCATGGGGGGCGGCCTGGCCATGGCCGTCGGCTGCGACGTGCGCATCGCCTCGGACACCGCCACCTTCTCGCCCGCGGGCACCCGGCGCGGCGTACTGCCCGGCGGCGGCCAAACGAGCCTGCTGCCGCTGGTGGTGGGCATGGGGCGGGCCCTGGAGCTGCTCATGTGGGGCGACCGGATCGATGCCCAGGAGGCCTGGCGCATCGGCCTGGTGAACCGCGTCGCGCCCCTGGCGGACCTCATGCCCCAGGCCGTCGCCTGGGCCGAGGCCCTCTGCGAGCGGGCGCCCCTGGCGGTGCGCGGGGTCAAGAAGTCCGTGCGGGGCTCCATGGGCAAGGACCTGGATGCGGCCATGGAGCAGGAGGCCGCCCTGAGCTACGCCACCCGCCAGAGCGAGGACTTCCAGGAGGGCCGCCGCGCCTTCGCCGAGAAGCGCACGCCGAATTTTCAGGCGCGGTAGATACCAGGGAGGAGAGTGGCCAGTGCCCATCCACTACGAGGAGCGGGGCCGGATGGTGGTGATCACCATTGATCGCCAGGAGGCGATGAACGCCATGAACCGCGAGCAGCACCAGGCCCTGGTGGAGGCGCTGGAGCGGTTCGACCGCGACGACGAGCGCTGGGTAGGCGTTCTCACCGGGGCCGGTCAGAAGGCCTTCTGTGCGGGGGCGGACCTCGTGGGCGGGACGCCGAGCCTGGGCCCCGGGGGCCCTCTCGGGTTTGACGCCCTGCACGCCGTCGCCAAGCCCATCATCGCCGCGGTGAACGGCTACTGCATGGGCGGCGGCCTGGCCATGGCCCTGGCCTGCGACGTGCGCATCGCCTCCGAGAACGCCACCTTCTCGCCCGCTGGCACCCGGCGCGGCACGTTGCCGGGCGGTGGGCAGACCTTCCTTTTGCCCCTCGTCGTGGGTATGGGCCGGGCCGTCGAGCTGCTCATGTGGGCCGAACGGATCGACGCCCAGGAGGCCTGGCGCATCGGGCTGGTGAACCGGGTCGTGCCCCTGCCCGAGCTGATTCCCCAGGCCATCGCCTGGGCCGAGTCCCTCTGCGAGCGGGCGCCCCTGGCCGTGCGCGGGGTCAAGAAGTCGGTGCGCGGCGCCCTGGGCAAGGACCTAGAGGCGGCCATGGAGCAGGAGGCCACCCTCAGCTACGCCACCCGCCAGAGCGAGGACTTCCAGGAGGGCCGCCGCGCCTTCGCCGAGAAACGCACGCCCCAGTTCGGAGCGCGGTAGCCCCACTCCCCTGCCCCTGGCCGGGGCTCACCACCAAGGCACGAAGGCACCAAGGGTTTGGGGGTGTTTGTGGGCGGCGCCCGCCGAATCCGTGGATAATTTGCCCTCCAGGTGCTTGACAAGCGGCGCCGGCCCCTGCTAGCCTTTAGGCGAACAATATCGCCTAAAGTGTGATGGAATGGTAGTTGCGACCGCGGACCTGTGTATCGAGGGCCTCCACGTCAGCGTGGAGGGCAAGGAGATCGTGCGGGGGGTGGACCTGACCCTCCGCAGGGGTGAGGTGCATGCCCTGATGGGCCCCAACGGGTCAGGCAAGAGCACCCTGGCCAATGCGCTCATGGGCCATCCGCGCTACCAGGTGACCGCCGGCCGGCTGATGCTCAACGGGGAAGACCTGTTACAGCTTCCCGCCAACGAGCGGGCCCGGCGGGGCCTTTTTCTGGCCTTCCAGTATCCCCAGGAGATCCCCGGCGTTCGGGTCGGGAGCTTTCTGCGCACGGCGGTCAACGCCGGCCGCGAGAAGCCCCTCTCGGCCACCGAGTTCCACCGGCTGCTGCTACAGAAGATGAAGATGCTGGAGATGGATACGAGCTTCGCCATGCGCTACCTGAACGATGGCTTCTCCGGCGGTGAGAAGAAGCGCAACGAGATCCTGCAGATGGCCATCCTCCAGCCGGGGTTCGCCATCCTGGACGAGACCGACTCGGGCCTCGACGTCGATGCCCTGCGCATCGTCGCGGGCGGCGTTAACAAGCTCGTGGGTCCGGACCTGGCCGTGTTGGTCATCACCCACTACACGCGCATCCTCAACTACATCCAGCCCGACTACGTTCACGTGCTGCTGGCGGGGCGCATCGTGCGCTCGGGTGGCCGGGAGCTGGCCAACGAGCTGGAGAAGCAGGGCTACGACTGGATCATCAAGGAGGCCCAGGAAGCGGGTCTCGTGGCACAGAGCTAGGAAGGAAGTACCGTGGCAAAGACGCTAACGGTCGAGCAGCTCAGCAAGGAGTACAAGTGGGGTTTCTCCGATAGCGAGGCACCCCAGTTCAAGTCGGAGAAGGGGCTCTCGGCCCGCGTGGTCGAACAGATCTCGGAGCTGAAGGACGAGCCCCAGTGGATGCGCGACTTCCGCCTCCGGTCGCTGGCCATGTACCGGAAGAAGCCCCTGCCGACCTGGGGCGCCGATCTGGCCCAGATCGACTTCGAGGACATCTTCTACTACATCCGGCCCACCGACAAGACGGAACAGAGCTGGGACGACGTCCCTGCGTACATCAAGAACACCTTCGACAAGCTGGGCATCCCCGAGGCCGAGAAGAAGCGGCTGATCGCCGGCGTGGGGGCTCAGTACGACTCCGAGGTGGTCTACCACAACCTGCGCGAGGACCTGGAGAAGAAGGGCGTCATCTTCGTCGACACGGATACGGCGCTACGGGAACACCCGGACCTGTTGCGCCAGTACTTCGGCACGGTGATCCCCCCGGCCGACAACAAGCTGGCGGCGCTGAACAGCGCCGTCTGGAGCGGCGGCAGCTTCATCTACGTGCCGCCGGGCGTCTCGGTGGACATCCCGCTTCAGGCCTACTTCCGCATCAACGCTCAGAATGCCGGCCAGTTCGAGCGCACCCTGATCATCGTCGACGAGGGGGCCTTTGTGCACTACGTCGAGGGCTGCACGGCGCCCACCTACGCCACCGACTCGCTCCACAGCGCGGTGGTCGAGATCATCGTCAAGAAGGGCGGCCGCTGCCGCTACACGACCATTCAGAACTGGTCCTACAACGTCTACAACCTGGTGACCAAGCGAGCCGTCGTCTATGGTGACGCCATCATGGAGTGGGTGGACTGCAATCTGGGCAGCAAGATCACCATGAAATACCCCAGCATCTACCTGATGGAGCCGGGAGCCAAGGGTGAGGTGCTCTCGCTGGCCTTCGCCGGCCGCGGTCAGCACCAGGACGCCGGCGGCAAGATCATCCACGCCGCGCCGCGGACCTCCTCGACCATCACCTCCAAGTCCATCAGCAAGGACGGGGGACGCACCACCTACCGCGGGTTGATCAAGGTCTACCCGGGCTGCGAGGGGGTGCGGTCCAACGTGCGCTGCGATGCCCTGCTGCTGGACGAGGAGTCCCGGTCGGACACCTATCCGACCATGGAGATCGAGGAGGACCAGGTAACCATCGGCCACGAGGCCACGGTGAGCAAGATCGGCGAGGAGCAGCTCTTCTACCTGATGAGCCGGGGCCTCAGCGAAAACGAGGCCACGGCCATGATCGTCTACGGCTTCATCGAGCCCATCGTGAAGGAGCTGCCCATGGAGTACGCCGTGGAGATGAACCGCCTGATCCAGATGTCCATGGAAGGGGCGGTGGGGTAGATGGAGGGCTGGGAAGGCTGGCACCCCCGCGTGAAGGCGGGGGCATGGGGAGTGCCCGATGCCCCAACCGTCAGGTTGGGGTCTGGTGGCCATGCTAACGACATCGCATAGCTCCCTCCTCCATCAGGCCGGCTTCGGCCCCGCCGCGGTCGAGGCGCTCTCCGCGCGCCAGGGGGAGCCCGCGTGGCTGCGTGAGCGGCGGCGCGAGGCCTGGGCCCTCTACGAACAGACGCCCATGCCCAGCCGCACCGACGAGAGCTGGCGCCGCACCGACCTGAGCCTGCTGCGGCTGGATCGGTTGCATCCCTTCGCCGCCGGGCCGGGCCGGGCTGGCTCGGTGGAGGAGCTGCCGGCGGCGGTTCAACAGGCACTGCCGCCCCTGTCTGCGGTGGGTGGTCTGGCCGTGCAGTGCCACTCGGAGGGAGTCTTCTCCGCCCTGAGCGCCGAGGCCGAGGCGGCCGGCGTGCGTTTTGGCAGCCTGGATGAGGCCGTGGCCCGCTGGCCGGAGCTGGTGGAGCCCCACCTGCTGCAGATCGCCGGTCCAGGGAGAGGCAAGTTCGCCGCCCTGCACGGGGCACTCTGGAGCGGCGGCGTCTTCCTCTACGTGCCGCCCGAGGTCCACGTCGCCTTGCCCTTTCACAGCGTCTGCTGGTCCGACGCCGATGCCCTGGGCCTCTTCCCCCATACCCTCATCGTCTGCGACCGGCTGAGCTCCGTGACCTTTCTAGATGAGTATCTCTCCGCCGCCCCGGAGCAATCGTTGGTTTCCGGAGCCGTGGAGGCGCACGTCGCGGAAGGCGCGCAACTGAACTACGTTCAGCTCCAGGGCTGGGCGGGCAGCGCCTACAACCTCTCGTGCCAGGTCGCCCGCGTGGAACGCGATGGCGTCTTCAACGGCGTCGGGGTCTTTCTCGGTGGCCGGCTGAGCCGCAACGAGATCGAAGTCGAGCTGCGTGGCACTGGGGCCACCTCCCGGCTCCAGTCGGTGGTCTTCGGCGATGGCCATCAGCACTTCGACCAGCAGACCCTGCAGGACCACGTCGGCCGCAACACCGCCAGCGACCTGCTGATGAAGGCCGCGCTCAAGGACGAGAGCCGGTCTGTGTTCATGGGCCTGATCCGCATCCTGGGCGAGGCCCGGGGCTCCAACGCCTTCCAGACGGCGCGCACCCTGCTGCTGAGTGCGAAGGCCAAGGCCGATGCCATCCCCAGCCTGGAGATCCTGGCCAACGACGTGAAGTGCAAGCACGCCGCCGCGGTCGGCCAGGTCGACGAGAGCCAGCTCTTCTACCTGATGAGCCGGGGCCTCACGCGGGAGCAGGCCCAGCGCATGATCGTGCTCGGCTTCTTCGAGCCGGTCATCGCGGGCGTGCCCCTGGAGTCGGTGCGCGAGCGGCTTTGGGCGCGGATCGAGGCCAAGCTCGACGGCCCTCACCCTGACCCTCTCCCACGCGGGGGAGAGGGGATTGGGACCCGCACATGAGCAAGGAGTCTATAGGGGCGGGCCTCTGCGGCCGCTCGGCGCGCGGCGGGGTTGGGTCTATTCCCTCTCCCCTTGTGGGAGAGGGCTAGGGTGAGGGCGTAGGGATGTCCGAGTATGTCAAGGTGGCCTCGGTCAGCGACGTACCCCTCGGCCAGGCGCGGGTCGTCCAGGTGGGCGAGACCCGCGTTGCCCTGTGCCATGTCGATGGGGCGTTCTATGCCATCGACGACGTCTGCACCCACGATGGGGGGGACCTGGGCGACGGAGAGCTGGATGGGGACCAGATCGAGTGTCCCCGCCACGGGGCGCGCTTCGACGTGCGCACGGGGAAGGCGACCGCGTTCCCTGCCGTCCACCCCGTGGGCACCTGGCCCGTGAGGGTCGAGGGCAACGACGTGCTGGTCGAGAAGAAGGAGTAAGGGCGGTGCGTGATCAGAGCCGCGACCGTGAGGGAGCGGACCGGGCAGGGAGATCTGTCGTACCCCCGCCTGAAGGCGGGGGCATGAGCCGGCCTGATGCCCCAACCTTCAGGTTGGGGTCGGCAGCGGGGAGGGGCGAAGCTCTGTCGTACCCCTGCCTGAAGGCGGGGGCATGAGCCGGCCTGATGCCCCAACCTTCAGGTTGGGGTCGGCAGCGGGGAGGGGCGAAGCTCTGTCGTACCCCCGCCTGAAGGCGGGGGCATGAGCCGGCCTGATGCCCCAACCTTCAGGTTGGGGTCGGCAGCGGCCCGAGGCGAAGCTTCGCCCAGAGACGGCCAAGCGATGATGTTCGACGCGCAGGCCATTCGCCGGGACTTCCCCATCCTGTCTCGCACCATGCGGGGCAAGCCCCTGGTCTACCTGGACAACGCGGCCACCTCTCAGAAGCCCCAGGCTGTGCTGGATGCCCTTATCGACTACTACACCACCTACAACGCCAACATCCACCGGGGCATCTACGAGCTTGCCGAGCGGGCCACCGACGCCTACGAGGCGGCGCGCGACAATGTGCGGCGCTTCATCGGCGCTCGCCACAGCCACGAGCTGATCTTCGTCCGCAACACCACCGAGGCCATCAACCTCGTGGCCCACGCCTGGGGCCGCACCCACGTCAAGGCCGGCGACGAGATCCTCCTGACCCATATGGAGCACCACAGCAACCTGGTGCCGTGGCAGATGCTGGCCCAGGCGGTCGGCGCCCGGGTGCGCTACATCCCCCTCCGGGCGGACGGTACACTGGAGCTGGAGGCCCTTGACGGGCTGCTCTCCGAGCGGACCCGGCTGGTGGCCCTCACCCAGATGTCCAACGTGCTGGGGACCATCAACCCTGTGGCCGAGATCGCCCGCCGGGCCCACCGCGCCGGCGCGCTGATCCTCGTGGACGGGGCTCAGAGTGTGCCCCACCTGCCCGTGGACGTGCAGGAGCTGGACTGCGATTTCCTGGCCTTCTCGGGCCACAAGATGCTGGGCCCCACCGGGATCGGCGCCCTCTACGCTCGATCGGCGGTCCTCGAGGGGATGGAGCCCTTCCTGGGCGGCGGCGAGATGATCCGCAAGGTCACCTGGGAAGGGGCCACCTGGAACGATCTGCCGTGGAAGTACGAGGCCGGGACGCCCAACATCGCCGACGGCATCGCCTTCGGGGCGGCCATCGACTACCTCGCCGAACTGGGCATGGCGAACGTCCGCTGCCACGAGCGCGAGATCACGTCCTACGCTTTGCGGGCCCTGGCCGCCGTGGAGGATCTCACGATCTATGGCCCGCCCGACGCGGATGTGCGCGGTGGTGTGATCTCCTTCAATCTGAGGGCCATTCACGCCCACGACGTGGGTCAGGTGCTCGACAGCCATGGGGTGGCGATTCGCGTCGGCCATCATTGCGCCCAGCCCCTCATGCGGGAGCTCGGCGTGCCTGCCACGGCCCGGGCCAGCTTCTACGTGTACAATACCTCCGACGAGGTCGATACCCTCATCGAGGGGCTCCGTGCCACCCAACGACTATTCAGCCCAGTTCCAGCAGCTCGACGAGCTGTATAGAGAGGTCATCCTCGACCACTACTCGAGGCCGCGTAACCGGCGGCGAATCGAGTCCCCCGACGCCGAGGCCGAAGGGTACAACCCCCTCTGCGGCGACGACGTCACGGTGCAGTTACGGCTGAAGGACGGGACTATCAGCGAGGCGGCCTTCGAGGGCCAGGGCTGCTCCATCAGCCAGGCCAGCGCCTCCATCCTGACCGAGCAGGTGCAGGGGCTCTCGCCGGCCGAGGCTCAGGCCCTGGCCGAGGACTTCCGGCGCCTGATGCAGGACGGCGCCGAGGTGGACCGGGACCTGGGCGACCTGGAGGCCCTGACCGGCGTGCAGAAGTTCCCTGTGCGGGTCAAGTGTGCCACGTTGGCCTGGAACGCCCTGCTGGAAGCGCTCAAGCAGCGCAACGCCTAGGGCTAGCGAGCGAAGCACCGCTTTGTGGTCGGCTGCGTCGCGATACAGCCGGCCCAAGGACGGATTCTTCGCTGCGGCTCAGAATGACAGAAGGGCACGTTTGCGTTTTTTCAACACCACTGCTAACACACTGGTCCGTCTGTCATTCTGAGCGCACTCTTGTCATTCTGAGCACAGCGAAGAATCCGTCTTGACGACGCCTTGACGTGACCGAGCCCAGCCGAAGGGAAAAGGATGCTTCGCCGCGCTCAGCAGAAGGCACTGCTAATCATCGTCGGGGTCCCGTCCCCTGGCTTGGCGGGCCGATGGGCTCGAACCGGCGGGACTACGAGGGTGAAGCCGGTCACTCACCTCGGCGCGTAGCTCGGCGGCCGTGTAGTCGCGGGGATCGAAGGTCGCGATGACCTTCCCTCCCGCCAGCAGATTCACGTAGTACTTCTCGTCGAGGACGAGCCTGATGCCCGCCTGGACGTCCTCCGGCGGCAGCATGCCGAACAGCTCCATCACGAGCATGTTGATTTCCGAGCATCGGGCGCATATTCTAGGCGCCGGACAGAGCGCCATCTGCCGGTCGATAAGGGAGCCTGTGACATGTCGGAGCAGCTAGTGGTCACCTCTGCCGGTCCAGGCGACCCAGAGGACGCGTCGGACCGGCTCGCCAGAATGGAGGCCGCCTTGCGTCTCGTCGTGGACCACATCCATACCACGAGCAGAGCCGCAGAACTCATCCAGGCCGAACAGACGCGCACGGTTCTGACGGCCATGTCCCTGGGCATTTCGGCGACGTCGATCCTGGCGTTGCTGAGCCTGAGTGCCGTTTTCCCGGATCGGTCTACGGGCCTCCTCGGCTTGACCCAGGCGATGTCGCTCATCTTCCTGGGTTCGGCCCTCGACCTGTCGGCCGGCGGTTTTCTTCGCAAGGCAGTCACTCGCGCGTTACAGACTCAGGACGGGTCGGATGTAACGCTCCAGGGAGGACCCTGGTATCAGGTCCTGCGGCGTAGCTTCTGGGGGCCGGTACGACGTTCATCTTCGGATCTCTTCTACTTCTGGCTGACGCGCTCAGGCGCCGTGGTCGTCTATGTCATCGGGCTGGTGTACACGCTGACGGCCGTGTTCTTCGTCTACCGCCCCTCGCCGTAGCCCTCGCCGGCGAGGTAGTCCGAGGGGTCGAGGTGCCGGCCCTGGCGGCGCAGCTCGAAATGGAGGTGCGGGCCCGTCGAGAACCCCGTGCTGCCGACCCAGCCAATGGGCTGGCCCTGGCCGATCGGCTCGCCCGGCTTGACGAGGAACCCTCCCAGGTGGGCATAGGTGCTCGTCACCGCGCTGCCGTGGTCCAGCACGAGAAACCACCCGAGGCCCCATGCCCGCTTCTGGGCCTCGGTCACCACTCCGGGCGCCACCGCTAGAACGCCGGTGCCGAAGGGCGCGGCGATATCGAGGCCCGGATGGGCCGGGCTGAACGCCGTTGAAATCGTCCCCAAGGTTGGCCACGGCCAGGCTGGGCCGGCCGTGCCCTCCGTGATCGGCACGAGAAGCGTTTCTCTCTCGGCCGTGTGCGCTTGGCCGTCCGCGTCCCCGAGTTGAGAGAGGGGTGCCGGCTGCGGCCCGCTGAGCTCGGCCCGGGGGTCTGCGGCCGTCTCCTGGCGGGAGCTACCCCGCCCCCCCCTGCCCAGATCCGCCGA
>Ga0082335_1007708_pt1 | contig 12768 bp, 11 predicted proteins | sample Subgrocontami58m_FD_72375 | JGI IMG/M metagenome (GOLD analysis project Ga0082335, IMG submission 72375) | Subsurface groundwater microbial communities from S. Glens Falls, New York, USA - GMW37 contaminated, 5.8 m (SPADES assembly) (version 2) ...
TACTGTGCGAGGAGGCTGGATATGGGAAAATTAGGTATTGTTGGCGGAAGCGGATTATATAATATAGAGGGATTGGAAAAGGTTAAAGAAGTTTCGCTTAAAACCCCTTTTGGTAAACCGTCGGATAATTTTATTGTCGGTAAGCTGCAAGGTAAGGATGTGGTTTTTCTGCCGCGCCATGGCAGGGGGCATCGCATATTGCCGAGTGAAATTAATTATCGGGCAAACATTTATGGCATGAAGAAGTTGAATGTGAATAGGATAATTTCGGTGACTGCCTGCGGAAGCCTTAAGGAAGAGATGAAGCCTATGGATTTTGTAGTTGCCGACCAATTTGTCGATCGCACAAATCACGCCCGCAACATGACCTTTTTTGGCAACGGGGTAGTCGCGCATATTGTTTTTGCCCATCCGGTTTGCGACGACTTAAGCCGCTGCGTTTATGACGCCGGCAAAAGCCTTAAATTAAATATACATCCAAAGGGTACTTACCTGAATATGGAAGGCCCGGCTTTTTCTACTTTAGCGGAATCCAAGCTTTATCGCAGCTGGGGCATGGATATTATAGGTATGACTAATATGCCGGAGGCAAAACTCGCCCGTGAAGCAGAAATTTGCTATTCGACACTGGCCGCAGTTACGGATTATGATTGTTGGCATCCTTCGCATGCTTCAGTAACAGTGGAAATGGTAATTAATAATTTAATGAACAATATCGGTAACGCCAAGAAAATTTTACTGGAAGTAGTAAAGAATTTACCGCAAGAAAGAACTTGTTCTTGTAAGGGGGCGTTGGCAAATGCTATTATGACGGATAAAAAACTTATCCCGGCAAAAGCCAAAAAGGACCTGGATATTATTATAGGGAAATATGTCGGATAATAAAGATTATAAAAATACTTTAAACCTGCCAAAAACTGATTTTCCCATGAAAGCAGACTTGCCCAAGCGCGAGCCTGAATTTTTAAAGAAGTGGGAAGAGGTGGATATTTATGGGCTTATCCGCGTTAAAAACAAAGGAAAGCCTAAGTATGTTTTGCATGACGGGCCTCCTTATGCCAACGGCGATATCCATACTGGCCATGCTTTGAACAAAACCCTTAAAGATATTGTAGTCAAGTATAAGACTATGCAAGGGCATGATTCTCCATACGTCCCTGGATGGGATTGCCATGGGCTTCCCATTGAACACCAGCTTTTTAAAGAATTAAAAATAACCAAGTATCAGATTGCGCAGGTTGATTTTCGCAAAAAAGCCCATGAATACGCGATGAAGTACGTCCATAACCAGCGCGAACAATTTAAGCGCCTGGGGGTGTTCGCGGATTGGGCTAATCCGTATCTTACGTTAAGCCACGACTATGAAGAGGCGATAGTTTCTTCTTTTAGCAATTTATTTAAAAAGGGCTATATCAAGCGCGGGTTAAAGCCGGTTAACTGGTGTTTTAAGTGCGAGACAGCGCTTGCCGAAGCAGAAGTCGAATATGAAAATCATACTTCTCCCTCGGTGTTCGTTAAATTTAAGCTTGAAAATAACAAAGATTTTCTGGATGATTCATTTTTGCTGATTTGGACAACTACTCCTTGGACTTTAATTGCCAATGTTGCGGTTGCGGTACATCCTGATTTTGACTATTCTTATGTTAAAACTCTCAAAGGTAACCTAATTATCGCCAGCGTTTTGTTGGAAAAAGTCTTGTCTGCGGCTGGTATCGAAAAATATGAATTAATTCGGTCTGTGTCCGGTAAAAAACTCGAGGGTTTAATTTACGGCCATCCTTTTGGGTTTCGTCAAGGCAAAGTTGTTTTGGCGTCTTATGTCTCCAGTGAAGATGGGAGCGGCCTGGTGCATATCGCTCCTGGCCACGGTGCAGAAGATTATCAGGTAGGTTTAAAATATGGTTTGGAAATAGTTATGCCCGTAGACCCGCGCGGCAAATTCGATTCATCAGCCGGTGAATTTAGCGGATTGAATGTTTATGATGCTAATAAAAATATTATAGAAAAATTGCAGAGTATAGGCGCTTTACTTTTTGCCGCGAATATAACGCATTCTTATCCTCATTGTTGGCGTTGTAAGAAACCGATAATCTTCAGGGCGACCAAGCAGTGGTTTTTGATGATTGACCACAATGATTTAAGAAATAAGGTCCTTGAAGAAATAAAAACTAATGTTAATTGGATACCTTCAGCCGGCCGCGAGCGTATCGCAGCCATGGTAGGCTTACGCCCGGATTGGTGTTTATCTCGTCAGAGGTATTGGGGCGTGCCTGTGCCGGCATTGGTATGTTTAGAATGCGGCGAAGAGTTTTTTAATGCCGAGGCAATAGATCGTTTCGCGCATTTTGTAAATAATGAAGGTTCCGATAGTTGGTTTGTCAGGGATATCAAAGATTTTATCCCCGAGGGATTGATTTGCCCGGTTTGTAATAAAGGAAAAACATTTTCGAAAGGTGCTGATATTCTTGATGTTTGGTTTGATTCCGGGGTAAGCCATCAGGCAGTATTAAATAAGCGCCCTGAATTAGGAGGCTCGCCTTGTGCTTTGTACTTAGAAGGTTCTGATCAACATAGGGGATGGTTTCAGTCATCTATCATTCCTTCGGTGGCTATTAGCGGCAAGGCCCCATTTGCCAATGTCCTGACGCATGGGTTTGTGGTGGACGGTGACGGCAGGAAGATGTCTAAGTCACAGGGCAATGTTGTTTCTCCTCATGATATAATTAAGGATTACGGCGCGGATATCTTAAGGATGTGGGTGGCTTCAAGTGATTATAATGAAGATATCCGGATTTCTAAAGAAATAATGACCCGGCTTTCCGAAGCATACCGTAAAATCAGGAATACTGCCAGGTTTATTTTAAGCAATTTGTATGATTTTAGCCCGGATAAAGATTCAATAAAATATGAAGACCTTAAGGAATTGGATAAATGGATTTTGTTCACGTTAGATCAGAATGTATTAGCTCCGGTGGAGGGGGCGTACGAGAATTTTGAATTTCATAAAGCCTATAAGAAAATTTACGATTTTTGTAATGAAAGCCTGTCTATGTATTATTTGGACATGGTAAAGGGAAGACTTTATACGTCTAAATCAAATTCTATTGAAAGAAGGGCCTCACAAACAGTTTTATATCAAGTTCTTGATGCCTTAGTGCGTGTAATGGCTCCTATTCTTCCTTTTACCGCGGAAGAAATTTGGCAGAGCATGCCTAAACGAGATAGCGAAGTTTTAAGTGTGCATCTTTTAGATTGGCCTATGGCTAAGCCGGATTCCTGGAAAGATAAAGCAGGGGGCTATCTCGGCATTTCTTTGCATGTTATTAATTTAATACCTTATGTAGCAAAAGCATTGGAAGAAAAGCGTTGTGCAGGTTTAATCGGCAGTTCTTTTGACGCAAAAATAAAACTATTGACAAATTCGCCAGAACGTTATACTCTCTTGGTGAGCTTAAAAGAAGACCTTTGCGAAATTTTCAAGGTTTCGTATGTTGAGGTAGCAAAGGATAGTAGTTATTCCGATATAGCCGTCGAGGTTTCCAAGGCAGATGGAGTTAAATGCGAACGTTGTTGGAATTATTCCCTTACGGTCGGAGTTGATAAAGAACATAGTTTGCTCTGTAATAAGTGCCTGACAGCTATAGGAGGAAAGTAAAAGTGAAAAAGAAGATATCAAAAAAACCAGTTAAGAAATCCGTGAAAAAATCAGTAAAAAAATCTCCTAAGAAATTATTAAGAAAACCTGCTAAGAAAGCGGTTAAGAAAATAGCCAAGAAAGCCGCGGCTAAGCCGCAAGTAAAAGCGGTCAAAAAATATAACAAGAAAGACATTGTTGAATTCAGGAAGATCATCGATAAATTAAGAATGCAGGTCAGCGAAGATATATCCCGCCTTTCCGAAGATACGCTAAAAAAATCGCAGAAAGATGCTTCAGGCGACATCTCAGGTTATACATTCCATATGGCAGACGTAGCTACTGATACCTATGACAGAGAATTTTCTTTAGGGTTAGTTTCAAACGAGAGGCAGTTATTCTATGAGTTAGATGATGCGCTTAAAAGAATGCAAGAAGGGATCTTTGGTGTCTGCGAGGATTGCTCGGGGCTTATAACCAAAATCCGCCTCAAGGCAGTTCCTTACGCGCGCCTTTGCCTTAAATGCCAGGAAAAAAGGGAAGTCAAATAAGCTTAATACTTTTTATTTTCTCTTTAGACCGCCTTGCGAAATTCCTTGTCGTAAAATACCTTTCCGTATCCGACTCTATACCGGTAATTAACGGCGTATTCCATGTAACTCTTGTCTATAACCGCGGCGCAGCCTTCGGTATGCTCAAGAACCAAGTCCCGCTTTTTATATTTGTTTCTTTGGCGGCTATAGTTCTCATTTTTATTAATTTAAAAAAAGATAATTCTCTCCTAAGCCGCATTTCCTTAAGCCTTATACTCGCCGGCGCCTTGGGTAACCTTGTCGATCGCATCTTCCTGGGGCATGTGGTTGATTTCCTTGATTTTCGTATTTGGCCGGTTTTCAATATTGCGGATAGCGCGATTACTATCGGGGCCATCCTGTTGGGTTATACGATATTAAAAAAACCTGTTTCAGTAAAAACTAAAAAATAAACCGTGAATGAATATAATTTAAAAATCATACCGGAACTTTCCGGTAAAAGGCTGGATTTGGCCCTGAGTGAATTTGTTAGCCAGCAAGGGGTTTCCCGCACATCCGTGCAAAAGGCGATTTTAAGCGGAAAGGTGCTGGTTAACGGCAAAAAAATAGATAAGCCTAACTATAAGGTAAAAATAGGCGAAGATGTACTGATGACTATTGTAGATAAGAAACCAAATCTTATTGAAGGCGAAGATATTCCTTTAAAAGTAGTATTTGAGGACAGTGATTTGGCGGTTATAGATAAGCAAGTCGGTTTGGTTGTTCATCCTGCCCCGGGAAATTATAAGCATACGTTAGTCAATGCGCTTTTGCATAGGTTTGGCGCGCTTTCCGATATAAATCCTCTTCGCCCGGGGATTGTTCATCGTTTAGATAAAGATACTTCCGGAATTCTGGTGATTGCGAAAAATAATGTTGCGCATTTGAATCTGGCTAAACAGTTTGCCGAGCATAGCATTAAGAGGCGTTATGTAGCTTTGGTAAACGGGAGGATGGATTTCGATGAAAATATTATTGAGGTGCCTATCGGCAGGCACCCGCAAAAAAGAGAAAGTATGGCCGTAGGTTTTGGTAAAAAGACAAGATACGCTAAGACGCATTATCGTACTTTAAAACGCACTCCTGTATTTAGCCTGGTTGAGTTAGAGCCTTTTACCGGGCGCACACATCAGCTTAGGGTTCATTTGGCATTTATCGGCCATCCGATCCTGGGAGATGTAAAATATGGCCAAGGTAACTCTTTTAGCCGCTTAGCGTTACATGCCAAATATATAGGATTTATTCATCCCAGCACCGGCAAATTTATAGAGTTTTTCTCTCCCACCCCTCAAGAATTCACTGATTTTATCAATAAGTAATAGTTTAATTTTATGGTTTTGCTTTCGCGCACTGGATTTTTTCGCCGTGCACTACGGTTTACGTCTCACTCCCGGAGCGACTTACGTTTTTAAGATATCCTGCGTTCGCCGTAAAACCTTGTGCACTTTTGCCGAAAAAATCCTAATGTGCGCTCCAGCATAAACCATAAAATATATTACGTATTGGCGGTAGGCAAGTTTGGTTTCGTAAAAACTCGCCTAGCGCTACCTTGTAACCAAAATAAGTCTTGATTTTTGGTCAGTGTTTGTTATAGTAAAACTCATAGAGGGGTCATCGTATTTTCATATGGAGGAGGGAGTTATGAATAAAACCAAGTTGGTGATCATCGGGTTATTAGGAATATCGCTGGTTACTTTGGCTGGCGGGTATTATTTACTTTCACAGGAAAAGACAAAATCTCTCACTTTACAGTCCGAAATAGATTCTTTAAAAGAACAGCAGGAAATATATAAAAAGAAGCTTGATGAGTCCAAAAAATTGACCGTTTCTTTGGAAACTAAGCTTCAGGAAGCCAAGTCCCAGGTAGATAAATTAAGTATGGACCTGGCTCAGGAAAAGGCGAATAAACAGGAAGTTCAGTCGCAATTAGAATACGTTAGCTCTGACCTTGAAAAACAAAAGGGTTTACGTTCGGATTTAGAGAAAAAACTTTCGAAAACTCAGGCTGATGCAAAGTCTTTGGAAGAGAAGCTAAAAGAATTAGATACTAAAAAGAAAGAGCTTGAAACCAAGATCCAGGATTTGGAATCTCAGGCCAAGAAAGTGGAATTAGGGACAATCGTAGTCGCGCCTGAACAGTCGGCAAAGAGCCAGGTTAAAGAGCCGTCTGTTAAACCGAAAGAAGTTAAGAAGGAAGCCAAGAAAGAAGTTAAGAAGGAAACAAAGGCGGCTGAGCCGGTAAAGACCATAGCTTCTTTGGAAGGCAAAGTTTCCGTCGTAAATGCTGATTATAATTTTACGGTCATAAATATCGGTGCTAAGGACGGCGTTAATCTTGACGACATGTTCGCCGTTTACAGCAATAATAAATATATAGGCGATATAAAAGTAATAAAAGTGCATGATGCCATGTCGGCGGCAGATTTCTTATCGGCAGATTTAAAAGATAAGATTGCCGAAGGCGATAAGGTTGTGCGTAAGAATAAATGATGGATTTTGTTATTTCCCGGGCAAAGTCTTTGCGCGGCGAGGTTTCTTTGCCGGGAGATAAGTCTATTGCCCACCGCAGTATAATCTTAAGTTCGCTTTCCCGAGGTTTAACCCGCATAGAAAATTTTCCTTTTAATGAAGATTCTATAGCTACCATCGATGTTTTTAATAATTTAGGCATTACGATAAATTGTAAACGCGATGAAAATAAGGTAGCTGTATTAGGATGCGGGCTCAATGGTTTAAGCAAGCCGGCCTCCTCGATTCTTATCAAAGAATCAGGAACTACTTTTCGTTTGATGCTTGGAGTTTTAGCGGGCCAAGATTTTTGTTCTAAGCTTATTGCCGGGCCGGCTCTTTCTAAAAGGCCGATGTTAAGGGTAACCGGTCCGTTACGTAAAATGGGGGCGCAAATAAAAGCGCGAAAATCCAAGCGTGAAGAATTCCCCCCGATAACCGTAAAAGGCGCAAAGCTTAAGGGGATAAAATATAAAATTCCGGTTGCTTCAGCTCAGGTAAAATCAGCCATATTGCTGGCGGCATTATATGCCGATGGTACTACTGAAATTGATGAAAAAATCAAGACCAGGGACCATACGGAAAGGATGCTTAAGCTGTTCGGGGCGGGTATAGAGGTAAAAGGTAATAAAATAATTCTTAAAGGTTCGCGGGATTTAATTTCCCCCGGATGGATTAATGTCCCCGGGGATATATCTTCTGCTGCTTTTTTTATGGTTTTAGGTTCAATTGCCCCTTGCGCGCATCTGTTGCTGCGCAGAGTGAGCCTTAATCCTTCCAGAATAGGGATACTCCGTGTTTTAAAAAGGATGGGAGCAAATATTAAAGTTATCGGCATAAGCCAGGAAAGCTTCGAGCCGGTAGGAGATATATTGGTAAAAAGCAGTTTGTTAAAAGCCACAGTCATAAAGAAGAATGAAATTCCTTCTTTGATTGATGAACTGCCTATACTTATGGTAGCTGCTGCTTGCGCCAAAGGCACAAGCGTATTTCATGGGGCAGGGGAGTTACGGGTTAAAGAAACTGATCGTATTAAGTCTATGCGTGAGAATTTGTCAAAAATGGGCGTTAAAATAAGCGTTTCATCTTCAAATAGCATAAAGATTAAAGGCATAAAAGAACTTGCGGGTGCCAAGGTTAAGAGTTTCGGCGATCATCGCACGGCTATGAGTATGATCGTAGCTGGTTTATGCGCAAAAGGGAAAACAGAAATAGATGATGTGGGTTGCATCGCAAAATCCTTCCCCGAATTTATTAAAATATTAGATACTTTGACATAGAAGTTGTTATTGAGGGACGCCCGAACCTATTGGATGGTTCGGCGTACTGCCCTACTGCAGTAAGTTTTTATTTGACACGAGGTTGAAACTCTGTTAAAATTCTTTAATTAGCCTAGTTTGTTCCATAAAGGCGTTTGAGGAGACTAAAAATGGCAAAAATTACGGATTTATTCAAGAAATTCTATAATTATATATTAGATTTATTTTCTAATGATATCGGGATTGACTTAGGGACCGCTACAACCTTGGTTTATGTCAAAGGTGAAGGCATTGTGCTTTGCGAGCCTTCGGAGGTTGCGGTAAAGCGCGGCACTTCGCAGGTACTTGCAGTAGGCGACGAAGCAAAGCGTATGCTTAGCTGTACTCCCGGCAATATTGTGACTATCCGCCCTATGCGTGATGGTGTTATTACGGATTTTGAGGTAACCGAGGCCATGTTAAGGTGTTTTATAAGCCGAGTCCGCAGAAAGAGATTTCAGATAAGGCCGCGGATTGTTATAGCGATACCTTCGGGGATTACCGAGGTAGAGCGCAGGGCCGTACGTGAGTCTGCGGAGCGGGCAGGCGCAAGAGACGTTATTTTGATTGAAGAACCTGTTGCTGCTGCAATCGGCGTGGGATTACCTATACAGGAACCAGTCGGCAACATGATAATAGATGTTGGCGGCGGGACTACCGAAATAGCTGTTATTTCATTAAAAGGTATTGTTTTTTCTAAATCTATCCGCATCGGCGGCGATGAAATGGATGAAGCGATTATTGAGTATCTGAAGAAAACATATAACTTGATGATCGGCGAGCGTACCGCGGAAAATATAAAAATAAAAATAGGTTCGGCTTATCCGCTTGAAGAAGAATTGAGCATGGAGGTTAAAGGTAGAGATCTGGTTTCCGGTTTGCCTAAAACCGTAAGTATAACTTCCGAAGAAGTCCGGGAAGCTCTCCAGGATCCGCTCAGGTCCATAGTTGAGATTGCCAAGATATCTTTAGAGAGGACTCCTCCGGAATTAGCAGGTGATTTGATTGAACACGGGATTGTTATGGCCGGCGGCGGTGCTTTGCTTAAAGGCATAGATAAATTAATTTCCGAAGAGACGGGTTTGCCGGTGCATATTGCAGAGAACCCGACTGTCGCGGTTGTCACCGGGACAGGTAAGTATTTAGAATTAAAGAACCTCAAGGATGTAGCAACTCCGATAAAATCCGAGCTTCATTCCTAGATCCATTATAAAATGTGTTTAAATATAGCAGGAAGAATTTAACCAACCTTACGGTATCTGTTTTACTCCTTCTCGCAATTTCTTTTTTAATCCCTTTTTTTAGAAAAAGTACGCTTGATACGCTAAGGGCGCCCCTTGTTATTTTTACCTACATAAGGCAAGAGCTGGGCGGTTTGATTTTTTATCATCGGAATATGTCGGAAAACCGCAGGCTTAAGGATGAGGTGGATTTGTTAAGGCGTAAGGTTATGGATATAGGCGAATTATCCGCGGAAAACCTGCGTTTTAAAAAACTATTATCTTTTAAGCAGGATACTTCATATAAAGTTATCGCAGCAAGAGTTATCGGCCGCGACCCTTCAAACTGGGCATCTGTTTTAATTATCGATAAAGGCAGGCAAAATGGCATAAAAAAAGGTTTTGTCAGTATTACGTTTTTAGGTTTAGTCGGCCGGGTCGCCGAAGCGGGTGAGAAAACTAGTAAAATAATACTTATCAATGACCCTAATTTGAGCATATCTGCTTTGGTGCAGCGCAGCCGTCAGGAAGGCCTGGTTATGGGGTCTCTAGGCGGTAACTTGGTAATGAAATATCTTCCCAAAGATTCCGATATACAAGTTTCCGACACAGTTATTACCTCCGGTTTTACGGGAAATTATCCTAAAGGTTTAATCATAGGCAAGGTTGTCGAGGTCGGGGTAGAGTTTTCCTGGCTGACCCGCTATGCGCTGATAAAACCGGCGGTAAATCTTGCTAACCTGGAAGAAGTCCTGGTAATTATCCCGTGAGAAATTATCCATTCTTTATTTTGGCTATTGCCCTTTGTTTGGCCCATCCTGTATTCTCGCAAACATTTCAGATGTTTTGGGTTAAGCCTGACCTGATAATCTTATCCGTAGTTATCGCATCGATATATTTAGATTTTGGTTGGGCCATTTTTATTTCGATTTTTGCGGGGATAACCAAGGATATTTTGGGTTTAAATTATTTCGGTATGAATATTTTAATTTTGCCCTTTTATTGTTATGCGATAAGGGAGATCTCGCGTAAAATATCTTTGGATAATGATTTTATTAATATGGGGATATTGGGGGTTGTGATCATCGTTAATTCTTTATTATTGCGTTTATTTTTTATAGTGAATAACGTCAGCATTGAGCTGGGTATTTTCTTGCGGACTTTTGTGTTTGAATTCTTGTTTACGGTCCTTTCTTTTTTTCTTATTTTGCAAATTACGAATTATTTAAACAGTAGTTTACACCGACGCATCCGATAGCTTCGGGCGCCAATAAAAATACAGTAATTGAATATGCGCATAAAAATTATTGCTTGGATATCTGCATTCTTATTTCTCCTTTTATTTATCGGAGTATTAAACCTATCTTTCATTCAAGGGCATAAATATCAGGAATTGAGCGATAAGAATTGTATCCGCCTGCTTCCGCAGGAAGGAAGCCGGGGCAGGATATTAGACCGCAATAATAATATTATTGTTGATAATTCTCTATCATATGATGTTATGGTGCTGCCTCAGGAAAATAAAGAGCAGCTTAAAAAGACTTTGCTTAGTTTGTCTGATATGTTGGGCGTAAACCTGGATAAACTGCAAAAGAAATTTAAATCCGGATCTGTTTCGGTAAGTATGCCGGTAGAAGTGGCTAAGAATATAGATATAAAAAAGGCTTTTGTCCTGGAGGAATCAAAAATGGACTTGCCGGGTTTAATTGTGCAGCCGCATCCTTTAAGGCATTATCCTCATAATAGGCTGGCTTCCCATGTTTTAGGTTATTTAAACGAAATCGACCGTTGGCGCCTGACTAAACTTGTGGATTACGGATATAAAACCAAGGATATTGTAGGTTTTGGCGGTATTGAAGAGCAATTTGATTATTATCTTCGCCAGGAAGACGGAGGGTTGTCGGTGGAGGTCGATCATAAAGGCAGGTTCAGGCGGATAGTCGGTTTTAAGGCGCCCCAAAGCGGCAAGGATATTCAGTTAACATTGGATTGCAAATTGCAAAAGATAGTTGAGGATGCCATTGAAGACAGAAAGGGAAGTGTAGTTATTCTTGACCCTTCTAACGGAGAAATTGTTGCCATGGCCAGCAATCCGGATTTTAGCCCCACGGTGTTTGTTAAAAGGTCTTCTTCTATCATACGTAATCTTTTTAGGGATTCAGACGGTCCGCTTTTTAACCGTGCGATAAGCGGAGGTTACCCGGCGGGTTCAATTTTTAAAATGATAGTCGCCACCGCAGCTTTAGAAAATAATAAGATTAAAAAACATACTAGTTTTTCCTGCGAAGGGGTATTTAATTTAGGCCAGCAGGATTTTGCCTGTTGGGATACACATGGGCTCCAGGATTTAATTGCGGCAATCACGCATTCCTGCAACGTTTTCTTTTATCGCACCGGACTTTTGGTGGGCCCGGAGCTGATTCATGAATACGCGTTGAAATTCGGGCTAGCAAAACAAACCGGCGTAGAGTTGCCGTATGAGACCGCCGGATTTATTCCGGATCCGCTATGGAAGAAGATATCCCGGCTGAAAAACTGGTTTAACGGAGATACGGTAAATCTTTCTATCGGCCAGGGCGATGTATTGGTTTCACCTTTACAGGCAGCGCGCATGATTGCGGTATTCGCCAATAAAGGGAGTTTGGTTTATCCGCATATAATAAAGAGTATCGATGGCAAAGATGTATCTGCCGATTATCGCCGGTTAACCAGCCTTTCTTTAAAACCTGCTACTATGGATTATATACGGGAAGGCTTACGGCAAGTTGTGGTTGACCCTGCCGGTACGGCTAATGTGTTGGCGGAATTGCCGGTTTCTGTCGCAGGGAAAACCGGGACTGCTCAAGTTTCTCGAGGACAACCTCATGCCTGGTTTGTGGGATTTTTTCCTTTTAACGAAGCGAAATTTGCTATTTGTGTATTTTTGGAAAACGGCGGGGCAGGCCATGGTTCAGCTAGCCTGGCCGCAAAAATAATCGATGTTATGATAAAAGAGGATTTGCTTTGAAAGGCATAACGCTTAAAATAATTTTAATTGCCCTGGTTATTTCTATTATCGGGATATGCGCGATTTATAGCAATACATACCAAAAAGAAGGCAAGCTTTGGCAGACAATTTATCAAAGACAGATTTTCTGGGTTGTCGTCGGGGTTTGTTTCTTTTTTATCATGTACAATGTTAGCTACCGCCGATTGTGGGACTTAACTTATTTTCTTTACGGATTGGCCGTATTTTTATTATTCCTGGTCGCAGTTTTAGGGCATGTTTCTCTGGGGGCGCAGCGTTGGCTAAGATTTGCCTGGTTTAATTTTCAGCCTTCCGAGTTGGCAAAGCTCGCTACTATAGTATTATTGGCGAAATATTTTAGCGCAAAATCAGTGGATGATGTATCGGTGCGTACCGGAAAATTCGGGCTTTTCCGCGCTTTAATAATTCCGTTTTTATTGATAGGAATTCCCATAGGTTTGATTATAGAGCAGCCTGATTTGGGCAGCGGCATCATAGTATTCTTGATTTTCTTTGTTATGCTTTATTT
>Ga0082335_1007711_pt1 | contig 12766 bp, 12 predicted proteins | sample Subgrocontami58m_FD_72375 | JGI IMG/M metagenome (GOLD analysis project Ga0082335, IMG submission 72375) | Subsurface groundwater microbial communities from S. Glens Falls, New York, USA - GMW37 contaminated, 5.8 m (SPADES assembly) (version 2) ...
AAAATATGCCAGGCAAAGGCATCAGTTTGGAAAAGCAATATCCAGTTTTCAGGGTATTCAATGGATGCTGGCAGATATGGCAACTCAGGTAGAAGCATCACGCGGCTTAGTTTATGCTACTGCTAGAATGGTTGACGCCGGGATTAAAGATGTCGCCAGAGAATCAGCCATGGCAAAAATGTTCGCGTCTGATGTAGCAATGAAGGTGACTGTGGATGCGCTGCAGATATTCGGTGGATATGGTTATATGAAAGATTATCCGATTGAAAAATATGTGCGCGATGCCAAAATCACGCAGATTTATGAAGGGACAAATCAGATCCAGAGGAATATTATCGGGTTGGACTTGATTAAGAGCATGGCTAAATAGTATGAATATAATCGTTTGTATAAAACAGGTTCCGGAAACAACCGAAGTAAGGATTAACCCTGAAACCAATACTTTGATCCGTGAAGGGGTGAAATCCATTATCAATCCTTTTGATATGTATGCTATTGAAGAGGCAGTGCGGTTAAAAGAAAAGTTTACCGGTAAGATTACGGTAATTACTATGGGCCCTCCTCAAGCGGAAAGTGCATTAAGAGAAGCTATCTCGATGGGTGCGGATGAGGGTATTTTAGTTTGCGATCGGGCTTTTGCCGGAAGCGACACCTGGGCAACCAGTTATACTTTGGCAGGAGCAATAAAGAAGATCGGTGCTTTTGATATAATTATCTGTGGTAAACAAGCATCAGACGGCGATACTGCGCAGGTAGGCCCCGGAATATCCACTCATTTGGATATTCCTCAGGTAACTTACGTCAAGAAAATAGAAGAAGTAAAAGATAAAGTAATGTGTGTTGAGCGTATGTTGGAAGAAGGTTATGAGATTATTGAAACACCGATTCCGGTTTTACTCACCGTGGTCAAGGAAATAAATGAACCCAGGCTTCCTTCTTTAAAAGGGATGATGAGGGCAAAATCCGCCAAGATTATTACTTATACTCAAAAGGATCTGAATTTGGATCCGCAGCAAATAGGCTTATGCGGTTCGCCGACTCAGGTGGTTAAGATTTTTACTCCGCCTCATAGAACCGGCGGTCAGATGTTAAAAGGTGAGGTTTCGGAAATAGTAGATCAATTAGTCGGGCTTTTGAAAGACGAGGTGCACTAGTATGGCGATACAGGTTTTAGTTGATAAGTGTACGGGTTGTACTTTATGCCTAAAGGTATGCCCTTTTGACGCCATACGTATTATGGATAAGAAAGCAGTGATTGATGAGAATAAATGCACTCTTTGCAGTGCTTGTGTTGATGCTTGTAAATTTAAAGCATTGGTATTAGAGAAAAAACAGACGGTTTGCGTTGTCCCGGACCTTAAAAATTATAAGGGTATCTGGGTTTTTATTGAACAGAAAAACGGAAAAATTCAGAGCGTGTCTTATGAATTATTGGGCAAAGCCCATGAGTTGGCCAAGAAACTTCACTGTGAAGTAAGCGGTATTTTGATCGGGAACAATTTAGATGATCAGCTCGATGAGTTGATCTGGCATGGCGCGGATAATATTTATTTAGTCCAAGCGCCTGAACTGGCGAATTTTCAGGATGACCCTTATACGAATATTTTAGTTAAATTGATCCAAAAGCATAAGCCGGAAATTATTCTTTGCGGAGCAACTGCTATTGGCCGTTCCTTAATTTCTAGGGTTGCCATAAATATAAAGGCCGGCCTTACCGCGGATTGTACGGCTTTAGATATCGATACGGAAAAGAAGATACTTCTTCAGACCCGCCCGGCATTTGGCGGCAACATTATGGCAACGATCATTTCTCCGAATTACCGTCCGCAAATGGCGACCGTCAGGCATAAAGTTATGCAGCCAATGGCGCCGGATAAGAACCGTAAAGGAAAAATTATAAAGGAAAGCTTTGATTTATCTACGTATGTTTCGCGCACTAAGCTTCTTGATATAGTCGAAGAAATCGAGTCTTTGGTGAATATTGCCGAAGCCGATATTATTGTTTCCGGAGGGCGCGGTATGGGCAGCCCGGAGAATTTTAAATTGCTGGAAGAATTAGCCCATGTTTTGGGAGCTGCCGTAGGTTCATCACGCGCGGCAGTTGATTCCGGGTGGATGCCTTATTCGCATCAGGTAGGCCAAACCGGGCGTACAGTTGGACCGAAAATTTATATTGCCTGCGGTATATCCGGCCAAATCCAGCATTTAGTCGGCATGCAGTCTTCCAAAATAATCGTCGCAATTAACAAAGATCCTGACGCGCCTATATTTAAAGTAGCTACCTATGGCATTGTCGGCGATATATTTCAAGTAGTTCCTGCCTTGACCAAGAAGTTTAAAGAAATTCTCCATAAATAGAACTAGAACGTTTGATTTAGTCTCAAAATGTGCCCCTCAAGGGGCACATTTGTTTTGAGGTTCTTTTTAAACCTGAAAACGCTTTCAAATAAGCTTTATTCTGCCTTGAAAATACCTTGATTATAGGTTAAAGTTTAGGTATGCAAGCAGACTATTTTAAAGAAAAAAGATCACACCCCAGGTTTGCGGTTAATATCCCTTTGAATTATATTGATTTTGAAATCCACAAGGCTCATCCGACTAAGACTTGTGATATTAGCGTAGACGGGATCTGTCTTTTTACGGATAAGCCTTTACCGAATGGTTCTGAGCTGGATATAGATATCGAAATGCTGGATAACGGCGAACATATCCAGGCCAGAGGCCATTGTATGTGGTCAAAAATGATTGAGGCCGGCCGCTATCGTATCGGGGTGTTTCTGGAGCAAGCCAGGCTTAAACCCATTCCGTTAGTTTTACGCACCGTTAAAGCTCAACGCAAGTATTGATCCCTTCTGAGCCCTAAGGTTTTCCCTCAAACAAATTCCCTTTACTTGATTTAAAAAAAGTTGTATGATTATATTTATGCTACCGAGCTTATTCCTTATAGGCTTTTTTTTACTTCGTTTTATTTCTGTAACCCGCTATCCTTTAATAACTTGTATTAATAATTTCTTTAAAATATGACCCATTCAGATCTCCAACTGATGATGGTTTTATTTTTTCATTCGGTGGCTTTTTTTATTCTCGGGTCATTGCTTTTATTACTGCCTAAGCGTAACCCTTTATTTTCTAAATGTGTTGGTTGCGATGATTGTTTTATTTATTTTAGTTTATTCGCATACGGCAGAGCCGCGAATAATTTTATTGATTTATTGATCCATACAAAAGATATATGGGGTTTCGCTGCTTTGAATATCATAAGCAATGCGTTGCTGCCGGTTTCTTTTATTTTCTTGTTTATTTTTGCTACCAGGATTCTTTACCCCGAATTTATACGGGTAAGATTTTTTAAGCATCTTTGGGTATTTCTTTTGCTGGCCTGGTCGGTTATCGTGTTTTCAAGCCATAATATATTGCTTGGACATGTATTTGTCAGGCATGTTATTGTTTTTCCGGGCGCGCTATTGCTCGCCCTCGGGATGTATTTAAGATACCGTAAGATCCCGACTGATAATCTTTCCGCCGGTTTTAAATTTAATTTCCTGTTATTTACCGTTTCAATTATAATTTATGGTTTTCTTGCCGGGCTGATCACTCCTAAGGTGGATTCTATTTTCTCACCGGTGTTTGACTACAATAATTTCTGGGTTATTTTTAAATTTCCGGTTCAGTTTTTCCGCATGATCTGTATTTTGCTTATTGCCATAAGTTTTGTTTTTTTATCCAGTCAGTCGATCCCTAAAGTAAAAGATGAGCTTAAATATTTTAAAGGAGGGGTACGCCGTAAAGTCATCCTGTATATGTCTGCGACTTTAGGGATTATGGTGCTTGTCGGGATAAGCTTAGGCTATTTATTCGGTTCACAGATAGTGTATAAAAACATAGTCGAAGACCGTAAATTGTTATTGGCAAGGATAGTCAGCAATGTCAACTCTGTCATAAACCATAAAACCAATATGGTGGGTTTTTTCGCGCAGAGCGTTATTGATAAGCATATTTTACAGGAAATTAATAAGCGGTATCAAGGCATGTCCGGTAACGCCGTTTCAGTTTATATGGCTGAAATGAACGGGAAATGGCTTGAGGGAAAATTAGACAGTGAGTTGGTGTTTGGGTACTTTTATAATGATTGTTCCAAGCAACTTATGCGTTCGGTTTTTTTGGACCATGATATTGCCGGTTTGCTTTTGACGGATAAAATGGGAGCTGTGGCTTGCGCTACATATAAAAGCCGTGATTTTTATTTAGCAGATACGCTATGGTGGAAAAAAGCTTCGGAGCTAAAAGGCGGCGGGGTTTTTATTGAGAGCCCGTTATTCGAGAGTGCAGTAGGAAAGTTTGTTTTTCCTTTTGCTTGTCCGGTCCGCGGACAGGATGGAGAATTCCTTGGTGTTTGCAGGATTTTCATAGATGTAACAAGCATGTTGTATGGGTTGGCTGATTTTTCTTTCGGTAAGACCGGACATGCCTCAATAATTGAAAATAACGGTCATTTTATCTATCATTACGGAGTGTGCCCTCTGATTCCTTCGGGGTATAAGTTCCGCGATTTAATAAACGGCAGAGTTGTTGAAGATACGTTTTTAAAGTATCCTTATGATGTGCATCGTAAGCAGGATGTTCTGTATTTATTCGCCCCTACGGTTAACCCTCATCTTATCGGTAATGGTATGGAGTGGTTTGTTTTCTTAGAGCAGGATAAAACAGAGTTATTATCGCCTTTAAACAGGCTCTTTATGTATCTTATGCTGTTATTTATGTTTTTGATTGCCATAGTCATGCCGCTTGCTTTTATTTTTGCCAAGTCTTTGTCTGACCCTATTGAAAAACTCTGCCGTAAGGCTAATGATGCCGGCGAAGGTAATTATGATGCTGAGATATTGATTAATAGCCGGGATGAGATCGAAGAATTGTCGCATGCTTTCTCGGATATGTTGCGTAAAATCAAGAAAGAGCACTCCGGGTTGGTAGCTGAGAAAGCTTATTCGGATATTTCGCGCAATAATCTTCTTTCGGCAAACCGGGCAATGATCAGCATAATGGAGGATCTCCAGCAGTCACAGGAAGATTTAAAGCTCGCCAATATGCGCCTTAAAGAACTGGACAGGTTAAAGTCTGATTTTGTCTCAGTTGTTTCTCATGAATTGCGCAGCCCGCTTGCCATGGTGCGGGAATCGATTGCGCAAGTTACCGAGGGGATACACGGTGAAGTCAGCGATAAACAAAGGCGCTTTTTGTTTATGGCGGTGAATAACATCGACCGCTTAGCCAGGATAATCAGCGATCTTCTGGATATATCCCGCATTGAGTCCGGGAAGATAAATCTGCATAAAGATTTCTATGATTTGGTGGATCTGATGGAGAATTCTTTGGCTTTGTTCGATTCTAGGATTAAAGGAAAGAATTTGGAAATTATCCGCGAATATACCGCGAACAGCGAAAGAGTGGCGTATGTGGACCGGGACAGGATCATCCAGGTTTTTAATAACTTGATCGAAAACGCGGTGAAATTTACCGAAAGAGGGCATATTAAGGTTTGGGTCCATTGCACGAATAATATCGTTGAATGCGCGGTGGTAGATACCGGCACAGGTATTGCTGAGGATAATATCTCGAAATTGTTCAATAAATTTGAGCAGTTCTCGCGCGCTCCCGGCACAGGCCCTAAAGGCACGGGCCTTGGGTTGTCAATTGTAAAAGGTATAATCGAGCTTCATGGGGGAAGTGTTTGGGCAGAAAGTAAATTAGGCGAGGGGAGCGCGTTTGGCTTTCGTATCCCTATTCATAAGCCTTCAGATTTTGCTCGCGAATGTTTAACATTAAGAATCGATGAGGCATTCAGAGGGCAAAAGCCGCTTTCAATAATAGTTTTCTCAATTAAAAACATGCCAGAACTCTCGCAGAGGATTACCGAAGGTTTCGCTAAATCTTTAAGCCATATGGCAGGAAATATTTTAAGAAACAGCGTCCAATATGCTTCTGATATTTGTGCTAAAAATGACCATGGGTTTTTGGTTTTTTTACCGGGCTTAAGCAAGAGAGAGGTTCTGTCGGTTGCTTCTAAATCCAAATATGTCCTTGAGGATTATTTTAAAATAGAGCTAAAAGACTTTAAGGTGGATATTGATTTCGAAATAATTAGTTTTCCCGATGACGGTAGCACTGAAGAGGAAATAAGGAATAAAATATTATAATATTTTTTGTTTAGCAGCCTAATATTAAGGAGGAAGGCAATGGCGGATAAAAAAAGAGTTTTGATAATTGATGATGAGCTAGAGTTTTTGGAGCTTATGCGCATTAGGATTTCAAGCTGGGGATATGAAGTGGCGGATGCTTCAAACGGCGCAGAAGGTATTGATATTCTTTGCTCTCAAAAGATCGATATAGTGGTCCTGGATTATATTATGCCGGATATGGACGGCATATCGGTTTTAAGGGAGATCCGTAACGTAAACGCGAAAGTCCCGGTAGTAATGTTTACCGGATACCCGGATATCCGCACCCAAAAAGAAGCTGAGAAATTGGGAGTAAGCGTTTTTGTGCCTAAGCTTTCCGATTATCAGGATGTGCAGAATACTCTTAAATCAGCATTAAATATAATTCAGAATAACCTTAATAAGGAAAGCAAAGATAAATAATGTATAAGTTTTTATTTTGTTTCCCGATCATAATTGTTTTGTGTGGGTATATTCTTTGGCTTTTTATTAAGCATAGTAAGGATCGCCGTAAGATCGCGGAAGCGATCAGAGAGTGGGAGATGACTTTTGACGCCATCGAGGACGGAATATCAATACATAGTATAAACTTTGTTATTGTTGAGGCTAATGTTGCTTTATGCAAACTGCTGGGTAAGACCAAGGAAGAGCTGATAGGAAAAAAATGCCATGAAGTATTTCATCATCGGTGTTCGCATATTAGTAGCTGTCCTTTAGATAAGGCTAAGAATAGCCGCGGGGATGAATCGCTTGAAATATATGAGCCGGTTATTGACCGATGGGTTACGATTTCAGTATATCCTGTGTGCGATAGAGAAGGCAAATTTACCAGGGCAATACATGTTATGCGCGATATTTCTGAGCGTAAACGCCTGGAACAGATGCGCGATGAATTTGTCAGTACGGTTTCGCATGAATTAAGGACCCCTTTATCGATAGTGCGCGAAGGCGTTTCTCAGGTTTCGGATAGACTGCATGGGGAAATAAATCCGAAGCAAGAGCATCTTTTGTCGATTTCTTTAAGCAACATTGACCGGATAAATCGCATCGTTGCAGAGCTTTTAGATTTGTCACGGCTTGAAGCCGGGAAGTTGGTATTGAAGAAAGAATCGATAGATTTGGTTAAGTTGGCTAGGGAAGTTGTTTTAAGCTTTAGGCTGCTTGCTGAGGCTAAGAAAATTGAATTACGCCAGCATTTTCCTGAGGGCACATTGGAAGGTTATCTGGATAAAGATAAAATAACCCAGGTTTTTGCTAATCTAATTGGTAACGCTATTAAATTCACAGAAAAGGGGTTTGTTGAGGTTATTGTTAGGGATAAGAATGATTATATAGAATGTGTTGTATCTGATTCCGGGATAGGCATACCTGAAGAGGGGATCCCTGAGCTTTTCAGTAAATTCCGGCAAATAAGCCGGCAGTCTGCTCCAGGGGAAAAAGGCATAGGATTAGGTTTGGTTATCACAAAAAGCATCGTTGAATTGCATTTGGGTAAGATCTGGGTTGAGAGCAAATTGGGAGAGGGAACAAAGGTAATTTTTACTTTGCCTAAAGGGTCGGTAATATATAATATATAAAAACGTGAGGTGATCAAGTGGCGGATAAAAAAAGGTTATTATTAGTCGAAGATGAAGTAGATATGCAGGAGATGGTGCGCATGCGCCTTGAGGCTTCCGGTTATGAAGTTCTGGTTGCTTCTGACGGCCAGGAAGCGCTTGATAAAGCACATCAGGAAAAACCGGATTTGATTATTTTAGATATTATGCTTCCTAAAATGGACGGCTATAAAGTATGTGGGCTTCTTAAAGCCGATGCCAGGTATAATAAAATACCAATCATTATGTTTAGCGCCCGGGCACAGGACCAGGATAAAGTTACGGCCCAGGAAGTAGGCGCTAATGATTATATATGCAAGCCTTTTAATCCTAAAGAGCTCTTAGAGAAAATAAGCAATCTTTTGCAGAACCGATAATGAAAAAAGAAAGAAAATCTTTAGTTGAAAGTCTGATTGAAGAGGGCATTATTACTTTCGAACAGCTTAAAGAAGTCGAGGAAGAAGAAAGGCGCTCAGGGCTTAATTTGCGTAAAGCCTTGGTTAAAATGGGATTGGTCAGCGAAGATGATCTGGTTGCTTTCCTAAGTAATAAATTGGGGATTACTCAAATAGTCCTGGAAAGCTACATCATTGATCCCAAAATAATTGATTTAGTTCCGGAAGGGTTAGCCAGGAAATACGAGCTTATCCCGGTATTGAAAATAGGGAATCGCCTAAGTTGCGCAATGGTTGATCCCTGGAATGTTTTTGCGCTGGACGAGCTGAGGGCTAAAACGGGTTTGATTATCGAGCCAATGGTTGCAACACAGACCGAAATAAAGAGAGCAATTGACGAGTATTATACTGCCAAGGGTACGATTGAGGAAGTTATACTGGCTATTGATAAAGAAAAAGTCAGTGTTAAAGACGCGGATGTCAAGGGTTTGGAGGCAGTCGTTGAAGAGCCGGCAGTAATAAGGTTGGTAAATTTAGTTATTTCACGCGCATTGGCAGAAGGTTCAAGCGATATACATATTGAGCCGGAAAAAGAAACCTTAAATATAAGGTTTAGAGTTGATGGATTGTTGCATCAGGTTTTTTCTCCTCCTAAGCATTTGCAGTCGGCAATAATTTCCCGGATTAAGATTATGTCTGGGCTTGATATTGCTGAAAGAAGAGTGCCTCAGGATGGAAGGTTTAATATAAAATTGGAATCAAGAGAAGTGGATGTGCGTGTTTCCTGCGTTCCTTCGATATACGGAGAAAGCCTGGCCTTGCGTTTGCTTGATGTCTCCGGGAATGTTTTAACGCTTGAACAGCTGGGTTTTTCTAGGGATGTAATGCAGGATTATTTAAAGTTAATTTCTCATCCCTATGGCATGATTTTGGTTACCGGGCCTACCGGAAGCGGAAAGACAAGCACGCTATATGCGTCATTAAGTAAAATCAATAGTGTGGATAAAAATATCATTACTATTGAAGATCCGGTTGAATATCATTTGCCGGGGGTCAGGCAGATCCAGGTTAATGCGAAAGTTGATTTGACCTTTGCTAATGGCTTAAGAGCAATCTTGCGCCAGGACCCTAATGTAATCATGGTCGGTGAAATACGCGATGCCCAGGCAGCAGAAATTGCCGTGCAGGCAGCATTGACCGGGCATATGGTATTTTCTACTTTACATACTAATGATGCGCCAAGCGCTATTGTACGCTTGGCGGACATGAAAATAGAGCCGTTTTTGATTTCTTCATCACTTATTGGGGTTTTAGCTCAAAGGCTGGTGCGTAAGATTTGTAAAGAATGCAAGGAAGACTATGCGCCTGATGAAGAGATGCTAAAAGAGTTAGGTTTAGGTGATAAGGCTAAAGGCGTAAAATTCTATCGAGGTAAGGGTTGCCCAAAATGTTTAAATACCGGTTATAAAGGAAGGCTTGCTCTATTTGAGTTGATGGTTTTGAACGAAAATTTACGCCGGATGATTGTTAACCGTATGTCGGCTTCCGAAATACGAAAAGAAGCATATAATTTCGGTATGGTGGGGATAAAAGAAGACGGCGTAGAAAAAGCAAAGTCAGGGTTTACTACTTTAGACGAGATCTTAAGGATTACACAGGAAGAATAATGACGGTATATAATTATAAAGCCAGGGATTCTAAAGGTAGTGCGGTTAAAGGGGCGATGGAAGCTCCAAGTGTGGATGAGCTTTCTTTGAAACTGCATAAGATGGGGTATATGCCCGTGCAGATCAAAGCAGTCAATAAATTTCCGGATCTCGAATTTTCTTTTATTCCCAATAGAATAAGCACAGAAGATAAAATTATGTTTTATTTACAGCTTTCAAATTTAATAAATTCCGGGATCTCGATAATGTCTGCGTTAAATATTCTGTCTAAACAAATTGAAAACCGAAGGCTGCGGTCAGCTATTCTATCTGTTGCGCGCTCAATAGAGTCGGGGGAAAGTTTTTCCGCGGCTTTGTCTGGCCACCCTCGGATATTTTCGCGTTTGATGATAAGCATGGCCCGGGCAGGAGAGGCAAGCGGTAAATTAGGTGCAATTCTTGCACGTTTTGCGGAATATACCGAGAAACAGGCAGAGCTTAGCCAAAAGATCAAAGGGGCATTATTCTATCCGGCATTGCTTTTGTGCGCAGGAGTCGCAGTAATTATGTTGATTGTTACTTTTCTTATCCCGCAATTTACCCAGATTTTCCTGAAGGCAGGCATAAAACTTCCGCTTGCGACACTGATACTTTATAATTTCGGCATGTTTATTAAAAATTATTGGTTGTCCGTAATTTTTATATTGGTTTTTATTTATTTTGTCGTAAAATATTCTATTGATACAGCCGTCGGAGCCTTGGCGTGGGATACGCTTAAATTAAAGTTACCCGTGGTGGGAGTTTTATATTTAAGGGCTTTGGTAGTAAGGTTTGCCCGTACGTTTTCAACGCTTGCTGCAAGCGGGGTGCCTATCTTGGAGTCGCTGAATATTTTGCGCGATGTTATCGGGAATAAAAGAATGGCCCAAGTCATTGATAACGCGCGTTTTTCAGTCGAAAGAGGGGAAAGGATTTCTGATTCTTTTCGCCTTGCTTCAGATTTCCCAGGTGATGCCGTGCATATGATTGCGGTGGGTGAGGAGACCGGCGATATAGACGGCATGCTTAAGAAAATCGCCGATATTTATGAAATGTATTTAGGCTATTCCATTAAGAAGCTTACGGTCATAATTGAACCGTTATTCTTGGTTATAATGGGCGGAATGGTTGGTTTGATTATGCTTTCGATGTTACTGCCGATTTTTGATATGATAAAGATTTTACGCCACTAAAAATTAACCCGGAGGTTATAAGTGAAGAAAGCTTTTACCGTTATTGAACTTTTGATAGTAATTGCGGTTATCTCGATTTTAGTAAGTATTATTTTACCGCGTTTTAAAGGTATGCAGGATGAAGGTAATATCGCCAAAGCTAAGGGCGAACTACGTACTTTGCAAACAGCAGTTGAAAGTTATTATATTCATAATAGCCGGGTTTATCCTGCTGCGCTTACGGATTTAACCACGGCAACTCCTGCTATTATCGGGACTACTGTTCCCGACGACCCTTTTGCTGCCGCCAGCACGTCGTATGTTTATACCCGCGGCGGGACAAGCAACCATTACTACATTATTTATTCTATCGGTCCTGGCGGTAACGGGAGCGCAGCAATTTCTCTGACCAATACGGTAACCGAGACCAATGGTTCAAGCTGTATTTATGTCTCCAATATGAGCCAGGATGCCCAGCCTTAATAAAAAAAGTTTTACTATTTTAGAAGTACTTTTGGCCATCATATTAATTTCTGTTGGCTTTGCGGTTTTGCTGCATTCTATCAGCATAGGCTTATTTGCCGGTGGAGAAAATGAAAGCGAACTGGTGGCGATAAAACTTGTCCAGGACAAAATCGAAGAACTACGTAATAAAAGTTACGCAAATATAGCAAATGAGGCAAAAGCTGCGGTGAGCGGATTTTCCGGTTACGAGCGTGAAGTTGTTGTAACTACCCCCCAAACCGATTTAAAACAAATAAACATTAATGTTTATTGGCTTTCCAAGTCTTCGGAGTTAAATACCGGTATCGCTACTTATGTTTCGAATATATAAAATCAAAGGTAATATTCGGCGAAGTTTTACGCTTATCGAGTTGATAATCGTCTGTATTTTAGTTTCTATTTTATTGGGGGCGATTTGGTTTATTTATTTTGCCGGGTTTAAAAGTTTTGATAGTCAAATGAGCCGCAGTAATATTAAGGGTGAGGCTGGAAGATTACTGGAAAATATCGGCAGTGAATTGCGCCGGGCAGTGTCGATAAATACTGCTCAGGCAGCGGATCTTTCTTTTAGCCTCGATACGGATGGTGATGGTTTGAATGAAACTATGCAATATAGCTGGTCCGGTGCAAGCGGCGAACCGTTGAATCAGACATGGTCTTCTTTGGTAACGCCGGCAATAAGCTCGATAAATTCTTTGTCGTTTTCTTATTATGACACAAATAATAATTTACTTACGTTTCCGGTAACTGCTTCACAGGTAATTCTGGTGGCTGTAGATTTTACGGCTTTAAACGGCGATGAAACATTCCGTTTGACCGGTAAATTCAGGATAAGGAATCTTTAGTATGTTCCAAAACCGCGGTTTTATTTTACTTTTAGTTTTTATTTTTATGGTTATTTTGACTGCGTTAGTGGGAGCGTTTCTTTTTATCACAACTTATGAATCCCGGGACTTAGGAGTGCAGGTCGAAGATGTTAAGCTGCTTAATTTAGCCGAGGCAGGGGTGCAGAAAGCTTTGCGCGTTATCCGGGATGATGTTTTATCTACGACGCAAACCGGGACAGCTGATTTAAGAGGGGCGGATACCACGGGCTCGGTGAGTATCGATAATGTAGAAAACCTTAGATATATTGACAATTTATTGTCGTTAATAAATAATAATAACGATATTGCTCAGGTTAGTGTTTTTGATTCAAAT
>Ga0082335_1007712_pt1 | contig 12766 bp, 10 predicted proteins | sample Subgrocontami58m_FD_72375 | JGI IMG/M metagenome (GOLD analysis project Ga0082335, IMG submission 72375) | Subsurface groundwater microbial communities from S. Glens Falls, New York, USA - GMW37 contaminated, 5.8 m (SPADES assembly) (version 2) ...
AAAGCGGCAAAAACTTGTTTCCGAAGCTAATGCGCTGGCTTCTCAGTTTCAGGACCTTTCGGATAATATGCAGACTAAACTGGGCAAGTTGACTCAGGGGGTGGCGACTGACTCTACCGCCGGGGCGGAGGTTGGTGGTATGGACGTCTTAAATAAAAATGCGTTCCAGGCGAAGGCCAGTGAGTTCCAGTCCAGGTATGCCAGCGCTATAGACGATATGCTTTCTCTTGCCAATGACCCAGACTATGCAAAAGCCGAAGAAAAACGCCAGAAAATGGTCTCCGAAGCAAGTATGCTTGCCACCAAGTTTCAAGAACTGGCAAATAGCTTACAGAACAAACTTGATAAAAATGCTGTGGATAAAAACACAGCTCCTGCTGAGACATTACCTGTTGCCGGGTTTGATATATTAAGTAAAAATTCCTTTCAAGATAAGGCCGGTGAGTTCCAGTCCAGGTACACCGGTATTGTGGATGATATGCTTTCCTTTGCCAACGAGCCTGACTATTCAAAAGCCGAAGAAAAACGAAGACAACTTATCTCCGAGGCTAATTTACTGGCCGATAAGTTTCAGGACCTGGCCACCAAACTTCAAGGTAATCTAAACACCCTGACTAATGAAGCCAATAATCTGTCTACTAAATAAAGGACCTGCGTAATCACTCAAACTGAATAAGTGGAATATTATCCTGTTTCTGCAAAAGCAGGGGCGTAAAGTACGCCCCTGCTTTTTTTATAGCAACATCAACATCCAAATGGTCCGCCGGTGTATATCATTTGATTACCACCAAAATCGAGCCCTTGACAGTCATCAAAACTCTCTTTATAATAATAGTAGTAATAAACACTACTACTAATCAGAGATAAAGAAATGACAATTGATATTATCGGACATCTAACACAACTGGGATTTACGGACTATGAAGCCCGTGCTTATACCACGCTCGTCAGACGGAACCCTCTTACCGGCTACGAACTGGCGAAGGTTTCCGGCGTTCCCAGACCTAATATTTATGCGGTAATTGAACGCTTGCAACAGAAAGGCGCAGTTCTGGCTATTGGCATAAACGGGGGGATGAAATATGCACCGGTGCCGCCGGAGGAATTACTGGGTAAACTCACCAGGTCTTTTCTAACTCATATCAAAGAGGCATCCGGTTCTTTAACCCGACTCCAAAATACGGCGCAGGTTGATTATATATGGCATATAACGGGATATGAAAACCTTATAGAAAAAGCCACAACTATGATTGAAGGCACTAAAAACCGGATTCTCCTGGGGATGGGACCTCCGGAAGCACAACTTCTGTCTCCCGGTTTACAGAAACTAATAGCTCGTGGTATTGAGCCGATTATACTCTGCTTCCAGGACGACCCTGAAACGGTGTGCGAAGGGCCGGGTAAGGTTTTTAAATTACCCCTGAACCTTGAAAGTGAACCACATTGGTTTATCCTGGTATCCGATGACCTGGAGTTGCTGGCAGCAGAAATCCCTTCTGATACAGAACCTCATGTGGTGTGGACAAAACAAACGCTATTTATTGACCTGGCTACCTGGTACCTACGCTATAGCATAGCAATGGCCGAAATCGTACGAAGTCTTGGTCCGCGGCTTCGGGAGTTCCTCGATGAACAGGCGCTATCCGCCGTAGATAGTGTTAACCTGGCTGCTATGAACAGTATGAAATGGCTAAAGGGGTTATTACAAGACATGGACGCGAAGGTTGGTATATCTAAATAAAATTTCAAATTTGTTGATTAATGGTTCAAACAGGTCTTACCTTAGAAACCAGAAAAAAGTAAAAAATAAAACAAAATCACAAGGAGGCTACAATGGATAACAAGAATTTCAAGATACCAGTTTTTCTGTCAGTATTTGTTGCACTGGTGATGGTTTTGGGAGCCTGTGCGCCAGCGCTTACTCCCGGAACTGCACCACGGGAAATACAATTCGGGCCGGCAATAAGCGATGAAGCCCCGGTTCTGACCCCTGAGGTAGGGATTAGTGAAGAATCGGCAGCGATTTCCGAAGCAGTAACCCTGGAAGATTTCCTGGGCAGGGTGGATAGTATCGTAATACCCAATACTGATGACGAGTTCTTCGGGCTTGCCGCCCCAGTGGAAGGACAGCTTGAGGAGCATATGTTCACCGAGTTCCCCAGCCCAATAATTGTAAGTCTGGATGACGAGATCCTGGGTCTGGCTGCCCCGGTGGAAGCGCAAATAGAAGAGCACATGGTAACCGGGTTCACAACCGGAACGGTAAGCCTGGAAGATGAGTTCTTAGCTGCTTACGGGCTAGCTACTGTTGAGGAGTTAATAGTGGACAGCGTTGAACTCGAGGTTGCCCCTGTTGATGGTTTACTTGAGGATAGTGCAACGTTTGATGCCAACATTCTGGAGGATGAATTTGGACAATATTTTGGACCGGAATTTGCTCCAGTGGAAGGTGTGACTGAGGATATAATAGTGACTGAGGTTACGATTCTCGATGAGCAGTTGGATTCATACGTTATAGATGAATTTGCTCCTATCGAAGAGTTGCTAACACCATCTATCGATGAAGGTGTGATGTCGCTGGATGCTTCTGATGACACCATGATGGATGCTTATAACTATTGACAGTACGGTGATACAGTCAACAAAGTGCCGTCCCGATTCAATCGGGGCGGCACTTTGTTTATATCCGCTATTTCGGGGAGAATTCCCCACCTTGCCAATGGAGATGTTCGTTTTCCCTACTTCGCCAGCAAGGACGTAAGCTGTGTTATATCCTGGAGTTGCTCCAGCTCCCATACAGTGTTAATTATCTTCACTATCCGCTGTCTGGGTAAAATCCCGGATACATTCTGGCAGAATTTGTCCTCTAATACTTCATCGCTTACATGAGCAATCTCCGGTGTAGCCGCGCCCCGGGTAAAGTCTGTCTCCTTGCTGAAGGTCTGACCATGCGAGCGCACCTCTACACGGGCCATCTGGGCAGCAGGGTTTGCCAGGGCAGCGGCGCCAAATCCGGGATGGGTAGAGTAGCTCACCCGGTCCATCAATTGTTGAACATCAGGGCTGTGACGGGTAGCCGGGTCCTGCCACTCTATGCCCCGGCTCAGGCCCGAGGCCCCTACTGCTATGACATAAGGGACGCTGAACTGGGCCTGCACCTCGTTATCTATATTACGGTTCTGCCACAGCGGCATCTCAGCATGAGGGTCGAGCCAGACCTGTATTTTCTCGATGTCCTTAGCCTCCAGGCGTTTTTCCTCCAAAATATCGGTCAGGCAGTCCAGGGAAGCCTGTATGATGCCGCAGCAGGGGTAGAGCTTGTAGCGGGTATTAAGGAGATGCCAATCCCGGCCCAGGTTATGTACTACCCTCTCAGGGCGCCATGTCTCCGAGCCGGCAAATCGCCAGTAGCTGTGTTCACCGTCAAGTACAGTAACATCTCCGCTGTAACCCATCTCTGCCAGGAGGGCAGCGGTAAGCCCGGTCTGGGCTATCCATCCTCCCGAGGCGAATTTGGTCAGTGCCTCGGTCCCCGAGTGGTGCCACTGTGAGCTGGCTTGCATGGGTGAGTTATACCCGGCTATACCGAAGGCATAGGCCATTCGATTACTATCCAGCCCCAGCATTATCCCGGCGGCGGCAGCGCTGCCGAAAACATTAGCGCTATATCCGTAAACCGGGAGCCATTCCATTTTGCCCCGGTCCGGCCCCTCGCCGATTATCTTCCTCGGACTGGACATACCGGCGCCCACCCGGCAGGATACCTCATGGCCCAGCACTGCGGCCAGGATAAACTGCTGCCCGGAGCTTTTATTACATTCCCCCAGGGCCAGCGCCGATGGAAGGACAAACGGGGTAACGTGGATAAGGGGACGGAGAATGGCATCGAAGTCCAGGGCGTTTATCAATTCGCCATTGGCGAAGACAGCCTGGGCGCAGGAAACCTTACCGCGAGAGCCTATTATGGAGGCTTCAGGCGGGCCTCCCAGACGCCGGGCCAGTTTGACGGACAGGCTCCCCTTGTCCACCGCCATACCGGCCAGGGCGCAGCCCAGGGAGTCTAGGATTACCCGTTTAGCCTCGTGGATGACAGATTGAGGAATATCACCGTACCCGGTATGGGAAGCAAAATCGGCAAGCTGTTGGGTGAGGCTCTGCATGGTCACACCTCCGGAAGTTTTGACATATTATAAACCCGCTGAGGCGAGAGGTAAAGTTTCCGGAATTCCCTCAACAAAAACCCTGTTTAGCGGCTTACGAGTGCCATGGAGTTCACAGGTTTCAACATGGTGGTGGAGTATACTATATTCCCGCCCGTATCGCTGGTCACCGATGTGCCTGTTAAGTGGTCCTGGCTGACATAGCGGAGGTCCGTCCCCTTCCTCATGAACACCAGCCTGTCTCCGATGTAATAGTAGGTGGTGATTACTGCTGCGGTCAATCCGTTCAAAGCTTACAAGAGGACATTTTCCGATAACTCTACTAGGAGTGATTTGATGGGCCTTCCTTCTTATCAGGAGATGGTTCATCTGGTAAAAGGTAATCAATTATCCGGCTTAGCCCTCGTCTAACTGATCTAATATGGAAGCTGATATGTTCCAGTTCAGTCTCTGTCTCGCCAAGAGCATCCGCCATCCCTTTTTTGTCGTTGATATCTACGGTCAAGAAACGATCTACAAATTCCTTGTACTTCTCGACTGCAAAATATACGTCAGCCAAATCTACTCCGACAGAAGCCGGATACCGCTGCATTCCCAAACGTGCAATCTTCTCACGTATATCTTTAGCTAGTTTAACATTACTTGTAACACGTTCGTTCATGATTCGTTCCCGCTACACCCACCTTACAAACTATAAAAAAACTTTAGAATGATCATGATTCTTTTTTCTCTTTGTATTTTTCCTCGTAAGTTTTATCTTCAAATACATTGTTATCAATTATCTGATAAATAAGTTCCGCACCGCCTAATACGTCCTCTGTTCCAAGGAAACGTGATACCTCCATGTGACCATCTTCAAATACGTCGACCTCAGTACGCTCGCCCAGGAACCTAACTGTAACCGTGACAGCGTCATCTCGGACACGGGAAAGCGTATAACTATATTTTGCGTCATCTAAGCGTCGTAGTAAATCAAATAAGGAATGGTTCATATATTCACCCTTGTTCATCTCTCGTTTCAGTTTATTTTAGCGTGTTGGGAGGTTAAAACGAAGCGAACCCAGCATTAATTCATCCTACATAAACTACAAAACTTCATTATTGTGTTTAATGGCCTCATTAGATTCACTACTCCGCGAGTGACGGGTGTGACCGATTAACTTGGCTGCTGCCAGAACCTATAGGAGCAGACAACAAGAAGTTAGGTCAACCCGAAGGGGGCTCCGGTATCTAAATGTCCCATAGAAAACGGAAGTCGTAGGTAAATGAGGTGAAAACTCCTCCATTAAACAAACCAGCCATGAAGATTGCAACCGTATAATATCGAGGAATAAAAGGGGCACGCCAATTGGCGTGCCCTTTTTTGTTATTCCCTAAAAGTAATGGTTTCTGGCTGATCCGTCATATTGACCGGAGCGCATACAACAGTTCTTGAAACCGGAGACCCGAGTTGCATGGGCATAAATCATTTCGTCCCAGCTTCTCAATAAGTTCTTTTCCTCCGTGGACTACACGGTTCCCCCGTTTTACATGTGATTCTGAAGGGAATCCCTTTCGACGTTTGCGGGTTACCTCAAAACTGCTCCAGTTCGTCGAAATCTGTTATCCGTGCCATAAAGCACCTCCTTCTAATTGACCGTAACACTAATCATGATAGCATACGTCTGGCGAATTTGAAACCTTGGAAATGCACGTAGTTCGCAATTTGCCACACAACTTTACAACATGTCGATTAAGAGGTGGACCTAGCCAAAATGGAAGGCGTCAGTAGTCTCCAGATAGACCAGGTTGTGGATAAGCTGCTGGGGCTGGAAGTGAAATAGGGAATTTTGATAAATATGAAAACATTAGATTCCATTTATACCTCCGTAGGGGCGAGCTCCAAACCTCATTATGCTATACTAAAAACGTCCAATCCACACTATATTTAAGGCTGCCTTTCAGGGGGTAAATATGTATTTTGAGAAACAAGCCACCTTATGGGAAAGTTCTGACATTGAGAAATTGGCTGGGACCGAGGAAGGAGTATATTTAGAGTTTAAAAAGCCTTCAGAATTTGTCCCAAATGGCACTTTTTCTCGAGAGATGATCGCCAAAGAATTGACAGAAACTGTTTCTGCATTTCTTAATTCTGATGGGGGCGTCATACTTTTTGGCGTTCAAACCGATAGAAATAAGACAGACAAGAAAATCGAACTCCTGAAACCATTTAAAGCTTGGTCTTCCGATAATACATTGGAGCATCTGGGTATTTCGTATACTGTATCTCAGATTCGAGACCTCATATACGGTAATATTGTGCCTAAACCTACAGGAATAGACGTAAAGTCTATAAGTGTTCCCACTGCCAATGCTGTGACCACTATATTCATTATTACCGTAGAGAGAAGCGCCTTGGGCGCCCATCAGTCTGCCAAAACAATGCGCTACTATCGCCGTACAGGCGAAGGTGACGTGCCGATGTTGGACTTTGAGATTCGCGATGTAAACAGCCGGCGGGCCGGGCCGCTACTTTACTTAGCTTGTAAAGTATCCGACACAGCGGGTATTCCGTTTGAAGAGGAATGGAAGAAATCTGTTGTGGATATGGAAAGAGATAGCAGAGGGCAGAATATCTACAGAGTTAACTTTGTTGTTGCTGCTTCAAATTTTGGACGGGGAACTGCCAGTATTGCAAGATTCGATATTGGCCTGCCTACTCCATGGCAAGTTGAGAATTACTCTCCGGACGGCACGAATGTTGGTGCTTATTGGGTACCCAAAAGCGGATTACAGTATTCGGTGGGCAACCGTATTATAGTATTTTGGACACCCGGTAAGTGTCCCGATATACCATTGCCATACAGAGGCAAGAAAATATCCGAACAGATGGTAGCATGGCAACAGGTAATCTATTCTGTGGCCGACCCACCGGCACATCCCATCTGGCCAAACTCCGGCCGTAGGGTAATCGGAGTCTTAAGGTTGCAGCGTCAGAATAATGGCAACGTTACGCCCTTCTTGTGGTTGCCATGGAGGGCTTTTGCTGGTGACATGCCGGAAACAAGAGGTGCTGTTCTCCTGTTGGAACGGGCCGATAAACTATACGTATTCAATTATGAAATGGACGATGTTTCTTGGTGGCACCATGCAGAAGATGAGGGGAAGTTTGAGGCGCTTAAACAAAAATTCGGAGTCAAGTAAATTATCACCCCTTGTTCCAGCCATTACAACGTTTGAATCACCGCCGTGAATTTTCGGACATCTTTGTGCCGCTAATGTGATAACAGGGCATGACATACGCTTCACTGCCACTACTGGTAAACATTTTATCCCAATAAGTGTTGCACCTCTCGGAGTCCATATGAGCGGAGCATCATCGGATCGGCCCCTTCCCGGCAGTGAAGGTGGGAATCTTGTAGAGACACGGCATATCGAAGACCCTCGGTTTATCGGGGCCGTGTCTCTAGTTTAGTCCCTTCCCGTGTCGGGAAGGGATTTAGGGTTAGGTCAGAGCGGTTGGGGTAAGCTCTCGCCTCTCGCCTCTCACTTCCCATATCTCACGTCTCACCTGGGTTAGGTTCGTCCCCGCTTATCGTGATTTGTCCGTATGGGTACTATTCGGTGGCGGATTCAGACATTGCCCGTATCTGTACTCACCATCGCTTTTCATTTAAACGGTCTGCTTTCAAATCCACATTGTGCCAGTTTCTAATTGTTAAAACAGAACACATATACTATTATTATACTAGTGGTGGGGCGTGTGTTGTCTATTTATGATAGGAGATATTATGTATCGGGGCACGCTTTCTAAACAAGCTAAACTGGATAATTATAACGATTTTGTATCTGACAAAAATTATTTTTATAATTCAATCAAAGACAACCTCTTTAACTGCTATGAAAACCGGACCTCCGAAAAAATCAATCAAACAAACTGTTTTAAATTTAGGCAAACGCTGGAAAGGGGTGTAGTCTCCGTCTCCGTCTTTCCCCTCATTGACATCTCTATGCCTCCAGTGTTATATTTCCGCCGTAAGGAATTTCGCAAAGTTCCTCCGCTGGTTCTCCGTAATAAACATAGGCTCCGCCTCGGTAAACTGAAATCATATCAGGAGGTTATAACCAATGGCTGAAGTATCGACGGGGACCAAAATCGTACCTAATGCCTGTCAGCTATGTATCGCCTGCTGCGGCATCAACCTTCACGTAACGGACGGCAAGATTACCAAAGTGGAAGGGATGAAAGACCATCCCATGAGCCGCGGCCGGCTGTGTCCCAAGGGTAGCGCCATCCTGGACTGGGTGTATAGCCCCGACCGGATTCAATACCCTATGAAACGGAAGGGCAATGATTGGCAGCGCATCACCTGGGACGAAGCCCTGGATACCATAGCTACAAAGCTCCAGGGTATAAAGCAAGCCTATGGACCTAAATCGGTGGCTGTTTGTCTGGGGATGGTCTTTCTCACTCAGGCCAGGGCCAATATCGAGCTGATACGCCGGTTTACCGATGTCTATGGCACCCCCAATGTCTTCTCCGTTGATAGCATGTGTTTCCGCCTGCGTTTACTATCCTATATCTTGACTCTGGGGCGCTGGGCAGTCGCCGACCTGCCGAACTCCAAATGCGTTATCCTGTGGGGCCACAACCCCGATGCCTCCAGCCCTCCCCGCGCCTGGTGGATGATCCCCGAAGCCCTTAAAAACGGGGCCAGGATAATAGTCATCGATCCCCGGCAAATACCTTTTTCCAAAAAGGCCGAAATCCAGGCCCGTCCCCGCCCCGGCAGCGATACGGCCCTCGCTCTGGGTCTGATGAACGTCATAATCTCTGAGAACCTCTATGATAAAGATTTCGTTAAAAATTGGACTGTCGGCTTTGACGAGCTGACCAAAGTGGTGAAAGATTATCCCCCTGAGAAGGTGGAGAAGATAACCTGGGTTCCTGCCAAGACCATTGTGGACATGGCCCGGCTTTTTGCCACTACCAAACCGGCATGCATTATCCAGGGTTGGAACACCCTGGACCAGAAGAGCTCCGGCGTCAACAATGCCCGCGCCATTGCCATTCTTCACGCCATAACCGGTAATTTCGATGTGGCTGGAGGCCTGATTACCCCCCCGCCTTTCCACCTCCGCCCTATACGCCTGCTGGACAAGACTGAGGGTATGCCGCTGGGGATTGACCGCTTCCCGCTGCATTATTCCGTCCTGGGCCGTCTTTTCGGCGAGGGGCAGGGGATGGTTCTACCGGATGTCATGCTGAAATCAGAGCCTTATCCTATAAAGGCCATGATTGTGGCCGGCTCCAATCTCATCATGTCCTGGCCGAACGCCCAGAAGATGGAAAAGGCTCTCAAGAAGCTGGACTTCCTGGTGGTCATGGACCAGTTCATGGGCGAGACGACCAAGCTGGCAGACATCGTCTTGCCCGCCGCTACGTTCGTGGAGAGGACGGAGCCGAACGATATATTTGTATCCATGGGCATCCCCTGGGTGCAGTTGCGCCAGAAGGCAGTCCAGGTGGGCGAAGCCTGGCCCGATATAAAGTTTTGGCTGGAGCTGGCCAAACGCATGGGCTACGAGGAATTCTTTCCCTGGAAGGATGAAGTCCAGGCTTATGATAACCTGATGGAATCGGCTGGAATCTCGGTGAAGAACCTTAAAGACAATCCGACAGGGATGTTCTATGGCACAATCGGACATCATAATTACGAGGCTCACGGGGTGAGGACGCCTTCGGGCAAGGTGGAAATCTATTCAGAGACACTAGCCAAGATGGGACAGGACCCCATACCTGTGCACCGGGAGCCGACAGAAAGCCCCATAAGCACGCCGGAGCTGGCGGTTAAATTCCCGCTCATACTGACAACCGGTGCAAGGGTGGTTGAATACACCCATTCCCAGTTGAGGAATATACCCCGCCTGCGCCGCTTGCGCCCGGAGCCGGAGGCGGAGTTACATCCGGACACGGCCAGTAAATATGGCATCAGCGATAAAGACAGGATGGTGGTCGAAAGCCCGAGGGGAAGCATTGAGCTTAAAGCAAAGGTTACGGAGGACATTATCCCGGGGATAGTCAGCATTGCCCATGGCTGGCATGAGGCTAATGCCAATATCCTGACCGATGAGACACCTTCGGACCCTGTCGGCGGTAATCCTTCGCTGAAGGCGCTGTTGTGCCGGATAAAGAAGGCGTGAGATAATAGCAGTTTTTCCCTTAGATGGTCATTAACAAAACAAGTTTACATTCCTGTCATTCTGGAGGTAGTCAGCCGAAGACGGACGACCGAAGAATCTCAGGGAGGGGTGTGACTTTAAGTTTAACTACCACCCTACCCTGAGATCCTTCGCTACGCTCCAGGATGACAGCTAAACTGAATCCATAACTTGTAAAGATAATAAATCAATGACCATATAAGGGGGGATTAATTTTTACCTCCCCTTGAAAACAGGCTCTCTTTTCTCTGCAAATGCACGGATCCCTTCTTTGTTGTCATCGGAACCGAGGCAGATGCTGATACAGGCGGACTCCATGGCCAGGGCCGTTTCCAGGTTCATTTCCAGCCCTTTATACACCAGGAGTTTGGATAGGCTCTGAGCAATGGGAGGGCCCTCGGCCAGTCTTATTGCCAGGCCCATGGTATGTTTCTCCAGGGCATCCGCTGGCACCAGCTTATTCAGGATGCCTATTCTGTACGCCTCTTCAGCTTCGCAAAAATCGCCGGTAAATATGTACTCCAGGGATCTTCCCGGGCCTATAGCCCGTGTAAGTAGCCAGGTAGTTCCATTATCAGGGTTAACCCCTCTCCTGGTATAGCCCACCATAAATCTTGAGTTGGGGCAACCTATTCTTACATCACAGACCAGCGCGTAATCAAAACCCAGGCCAACGGCGACCCCGTTAACCATAGCAATCGTCGGTTTCTCCAGCCGGTGCAACGCCAGGATACCGGCCCTGGTGGTGCCAAAAAGATGTCCCTGTTTCCTGGCTTCTAACGTTGGCCCCTGGTCTTCGGCTGTTTCCGGAGTGAATTTGCCATCTCTGATGTCGGAAAACCTGAAGTCGGCTCCGGAGCAAAAGCCGCGACCGGCGCCGGATAACACCACTACCCGGACTTCATTGTCCCTGGCTACGTCCTCAACAGCCGCCAGCAGTTCAATCGTCATCTGGTGGTTGACAGCATTCATTTTCTCGGGACGGTTAAAAGTGATAACGGCAACATTTTTCTGTTTTTTAAAGGTAATTGTTTTGTAATCCATGATGATTTCCTTCCTTTCAGTGAGTTTGCAAGTTCACACTCCCAATCAGAAAGTTGACCCTTTCCCGGTAAGACAGAACGGTCATTTCTGGAGGGCTGCCTGATGCCCCGCATTATACCACATGTCAAACAGGTAAACACGGCATCATTAATCCTCCGTCAGGCCGATTTACCGGTTGAAAAAAAAGCCACTATATTACAGAATCTTTCCGGGCCTTAAGTCAGCTATGACTTCACGGTAGTTACTTGTGCTATAATGGCAGTTAACCAGTGGTCATCTACTCGTTAATAGACCGCTTCTTCCAAAACTCTATACATGGGTGGAATGCATTAGGAACAGGGGATTCCTGTTAACATGAATGGCCGCAAACATTTAAAGATAGGTAGAGATCAATTTGCCTCGGGGGTGAGCGATGGAAATTGTAGTTAAAGCCTATGCATTGCTTAAGGAACGCATCGGCCAGGGCGAGTTAGCTCTGAATATAGAAAACGGAACAACTTTACGTAAATTGATAGCTATGTTGGGTGAGAGGTGCGGCCCTGATATCGAGAAAATGCTTCTCACTTCAACCGGTGATATTGACCCCGATGTCCTTGTATCCCATAATGGTAAGCGTATAACCAATGTCGATGCTTCACTGAGTGACGGCGACCTGGTACTATTCCTATCCCCTATACCAGGCGGATGACAGCCCGGGCCTGTCGGCCTCGTGATTGAAAAACTTAAGGAGGTAAACCTTGGCAGTTCGCAGATTACTCGTACCAAAAGAGGTGTTTTATGGATGGGGAGCGGTGGATGCTTTACGAAACTGGCCCGGTAAAAGGGCTTTGCTGGTTACGGATAAAATTATGGTAGCCCAGGGACACGCTGAGAAGGTCGTAAAAGTACTTCGAGAGACCGGGTATGAAGCACAGGTCTTCGATGGCGTGGAACCGGAGCCATCACGGGAAACAATCACCAAGGGAGCTAAACAAGCGCTGGACTTTAAACCTGATACTATCATAGGCCTGGGTGGTGGATCAGGTATGGACGCCGGCAAGCTGATATGGCTTTTCTATGAACACCCCCAATTGATGGAGCTTGAATGGCCTCAACTGCGGCAGGAAGCTATGAGAGTCAAGCTGCACCAGAAGGCCCGCTATGCCGCAATACCTACCACCAGCGGCACCGGTTCGGAGTGTACTCCAGTTGCTGTGTTTACTCACCACCAGGCTAACCCTCCCGTGAAGGTTATTATCCTTAACCTGGGGATGTTTCCTGACATGGCCATTAGCGACGCCCAGTTCCCGGCTACCATGCCGCCGTCGGTAACCGCCGATACGGGCTTCGACGCCCTTGTCCACGCCCTGGAGTGCTACATC
>Ga0082335_1007714_pt1 | contig 12763 bp, 14 predicted proteins | sample Subgrocontami58m_FD_72375 | JGI IMG/M metagenome (GOLD analysis project Ga0082335, IMG submission 72375) | Subsurface groundwater microbial communities from S. Glens Falls, New York, USA - GMW37 contaminated, 5.8 m (SPADES assembly) (version 2) ...
TGAGCGAGCCCACGCCCGCAGCCACGCGGGACAGGTGCCTGACGGTGTCCTCGTCCTCGTAGGAGTAGATGTAGCGCGCAAACTCCGCAGCGGGCAGCCGGTGGTAGTCGGCCAAGTACTGCACAAGCGTCTGCGAGGCATCCCTGGCCCCTTCGGCCATGGCATAGACCTCGGTGCGGTTGCAGGTGGAGAGGATGGCGCCCGCGGGGACGTAACGGCCCAGGAACGCCAGGGCGTCGCTGAGACTTTCCCCGGGGACGGCGAGTCGCTCCCGGACGTCCACCGGAGCGCTCTTGTGGTTGATCCCGACAACGGCCAGCTTCACAGCATATCTCCAGTCGGGCCAGGCCGCGCGGAGGCCGCCATGCGGCTCCGCCCGCCTTCCCGAAGCAGGTTCTGCAACAGGTGGTCTCTGGCCTCATCCAGCCTGTCCTGGCGCACAAGCTCCAGGAGGCTGTCGTTGAGGCATTCCTGCCATCGCTCCGGCGACGCCCGTCTGCCCTGCGCGCGGAGCGCCTTGCGCGCGTCGGCCACCACGCGGGCAAGACCGGCGTACTCCGGTCCCAGGACGCCTTCCAGCTTGCGACGTATGTGGCGGGCCAGCGCCGGGCCGACGCCGCCTGTAGATACGGCCACCGTAATCTCGCCGCGGCGCACGATGGACGGTGCGATGAATGAGCACAGGGGAGAGACGTCCACGACGTTGACGAAGATGCCGCGCTCCTCCGCCTCCTGCCGGACGGCCTTGTTGACCCCGGTGTCGTCCGTGGCGGCGATCGCCAGCCACGCGCCAGCGAGGTCGCCTGGCTGGTAGGCGCGGCGCCGGAACTCCAGTGTATTGTCATCGGCCAGGCGCTGGAGCACGGGCGTCACGTCAGGGCTGACGAGCGTCACGCCCGCGCCGCAGTCCAGCAGGGTGAGCACCTTGCGCTCCGCGACGTCGCCGCCGCCGATGACGACGCACCGGCGGCCCTGCAGGTCCAAGAAGACGGGATAGTAGCTTGACATGGATGGCCCGCAGTCTCTCCCGCTCTAAGCGAAGTACTTGACGCGAGTCTTCTTCCACTCGCGCACGCTGAACAGCATGGCGTAGTCCGTGACGCCGGTCTTCTGGCTGATCTGCCGCGCAATCTCCTCGCAGCGTTGCCGCGTGACGGCGTGAATCATGGTGAAGTGCGAGTACGGCCAGTCGGGATAGACGGGGCGCTGGTAGCAATGGCTGACCTGCGGGAAGGCGGCCATCTGCTGACCGATTTCCTGGCCCTTCTCCTGCGGCACGCGCCAGACCACCATGACGTTGGCCTTGAATCCCGCGCGCCTGTGGTGCAGCACCGCGCTGAAGCGGCGCATCAGCTTCCGGTCAATAAGCTCTTGCGCCTTCGCCAAGAGCTGCGCCTCGGTGACACCCAGGCGCTCGGCCATGCCCTTGAACGGGCGGTGCTCCATGGGGAGGTCGTTCTGCAGCTCGCGTATGCACGCGATGTCGAAGTCGGTCAGGGGCAGGGGCGTCTGCCAGCCCTCGACGGCGCTGGGGCTGTAGTTGAACGCGGAGGTCTCCTCCGCCATCATGTCGAAGTTGACGCCCACCTTGAAGAAATGGATGGTGGGCAGCATGCGATAGGCCTCGGCGTGTGCCTTGCGGGCCAGCTCTTCCACCGTCTCGTCGAGGGTCTCAGCGGGCGGCACGGCCAGGGTGAACCAGAGGTTGTACTCGTGCGTCCGCTCGTAGTTGTGGCTGACGCCCGGGTGCTCGTTGATGATGCGGGCGCCCTCGGGCAGCCGCTCCGGGCTGAAGCGCATGGCCACCAGGGAGCTTTTGTAGCCCAGGCGCCGGGTATCGAAGATGGCGCTCATCTGCCGGAGGACGTGCTTGCCGCGCAGCTCCGTGAGGCGCCTGAGCACCTCGTCTTCGGATGCGCCCACGCTCTCGGCGACCGCCGCGTACGGGGTTTCTACCAGAGGAATGGCCGTCTGGACAACGTTCAGTATCTTCCGGTCAAGCAGGTCCAGCTCTGCTGCTGTATCCGTTGTCACGAATGCACCTCGTCCCGCTGATGTTACTGTTGGGCGGCCTGTTGCGAAGGACGCGGGGCTCTTTCATAGGCTTCCGCCACGGCGAGGAGCACGATGTCGGCCAGGCCGTAAACATCGCGCCATGCCTCCCCCACCTCGTCCGGCGTGTGGTGGTTGCCCGCGGCCTGCAGTGTGGCGTCGGTCAGAGAGCGGCGGAAGAAGAGGAAGGACTCCACGACCTCCTTGAGCGAGAGGCCGCGCCGCGCCAGCTCCGTTCCATACTCCTGCCCGATGAACCGGGCCTCCTCCTGCAGCTGCGGGCGCCGCTTCTTCTGCGCCATGTAGGCGGTCGTGATGCCCAGCAGTTGCCGTCCGAGCAGGCGCATCCGCAGACGTCCCTCCTCGTCGAAGGCGCCGTGCCAGCGGTCCTGCTCCTGCCGCAGCCGCCGGTGGAGCCGCCGGAGCGCCATGTCCTCCCCGTCCGGCCCGCCGACGACCGCGCGGGATGCCGACGTCCTTTCCACCATGCTGGTCACGTCGTCGCGGGAAAAGCGCCGGTGTCCACCCACCGTGCGGAAGACGCGGACGCGCCCGGCGTCAGCCCAGTGACGCAGAGTGGCGGGGTTGACGTTCAGGATGTGGCAGGCCTGGCTCAAGGTGAGCCAGCGGCTTTCCGTGGCGGGGGTCTGTTTTTCCAGCATGAAATCTGCAAAAATCTGCTAAATACTTGCAAGGCGTTCCGCCGACATATGTAGAATAGCACGTGACTCTGTGACCGTCAACACAATGTGGTGTGGCGGGTGTAGCGTGGCGCCGTATTGCCGCGGGCTGGGGGCCGTGATAGAGTGAACGTGTTATGTGGGCTGGCATGTTCAACCTGGAGGAGGACAAGCGGCGGCTTGTCCAGAGCCTGCGTCGCGAGATCAGCGACGAGCGGGTGCTCCGTGCGATGGAGCGCGTGCCTCGCGAGATGTTCGTTCCCGCGCTCAGCAGACACCTGGCCTACGAGGACATTCCCCTGCCCATCGGCGAGGGGCAGACCATCTCGCAGCCGCTCATCGTTGCGCTGATGACGCAGGCTCTCATGCTGAAGGGGCCGGAGCGCGTGCTGGAGATTGGCACGGGCAGCGGCTATCAGACCGCCGTGCTGGCCGAGCTTGCCCGGGAGGTCGTGTCCGTAGAGCGGTACGCCTCGCTGGCGAACGAGGCACGCAGGCGGCTGGGGCAGTGCAGCTACACCAACGTGCAGGTGCTTCAGGCGCTCGCCGACAGGCTGGGCTGGCCCGAGGGCGCCCCCTACGACGCCATCCTCGTGACGGCGGGCGCTCCCCACATTCCGCTGGACCTGCTGCGCCAGTTAGGCGCGGGCGGGCGGCTGGTCATCCCCGTCGGCTCGCGCTACGAGCAGACGCTCACGCGCGTGATCAAGAGCGACCACGGCCTGACCGTCAACAATCTGGGCGGGTGCCGCTTCGTGCCGCTGGTGGGGCCGGGCGCGTGGCCGGAGCACCACTACGAGGGCGAAGAGGCGTAGCGGGCGTCCCCTGTGTCCTGCCTCCGTAGCCCCTGAACACTTTGCGCTGCGCTGCTCGGAGCTGCGCGCTTGTCTGCGGCAGATACCTCACCCTCCGGCCCCTCCCTCTCCTGCAGGAGAGGGAGGGTGAAACGTGTGGGAGGGCACCTCCCACACCTTCCGGCGGGGCTTCGCCCCCTGCACTCCGGACTCATGCCACGCTTTGTATTAGGGCGCGACTGCCCGCGCCTCGTCGCGGAGCCGGTCAATCAGGCGTGACGCCTCGGACTTGGACAGCTCCTCCGGCGGCTTGCCGAACAACGCCTTGCTGCGCTCCCTAACCTGGCCTTCGCCCAAGTTTAGCGTTGTCCGCGCGATGGTGTAGATGGCCTTGACCTGCGCCGCCGTCGCGGGAGGCTCCGCCTTCGGAGCGGGTCGCTCTACGGGCCGTGCGACGGGCGCGTCCACGACGCTTCCGCCGGACTCGAACTCCTCGCAGAACTGGGTCCCGTACCCGAGCGCGGCCAGGGCGCGGCCCAGCGCCTTCGTCTCCGCCTTCTCCACGTAGTCGCCGAAGTCCTCTTCCTTCTCCATGCCCCAGCCGGTGGCCTCGCCGCCGCCCGGGATGGCGACGCGCGCCTTGAACAGGGCCATGTTCCCCTCCTGGCGGGCCAGCTCGGTCTGCACGATGGCCTCCGGGTGCTCGGTGCGGAGCCACAGGAGACGCCACTTCACCTCCAGGTAGTCGCGCCCGTTCAGGTGGGTCAGATGCCTGCTGGGGTCGAACGGTCGGTCGGCCATCGCACACTCCTCCTCGTCTTGAAAGTAGGACATATGTTCCAACTCTCGCCTATTATAGCACGGGCGCGGAACAACAGCCATCGTTTCTTTACGCCCTCCATACCCTTTGTTATACTGAGCGTTGCACTTGGCCCCACAAACACTCGGCGCAGGCGTGCATATGGACTATGAAGTCGTCATCGGTCTGGAAGTCCACGCCCAGCTCCTGACCCGGAGCAAGATGTTCTGCGGCTGCAGCGCCGCCTACCAGACCGCGCTGCCGAACAGCCATGTCTGCCCCGTCTGCCTGGCGTTGCCCGGGGTCCTGCCGGTGGCCAACCGCCAGGCCGTCGAGTACACCATCATGACGGGCCTCGCCCTCAACTGCACCATCAGCGAGGTCAGCAAGTTCGACAGGAAGAACTATCCCTACCCCGACCTGATGAAGGGCTATCAGATATCCCAGTACGACATGCCCCTCTGCAAGAGCGGCCACCTGGAGGTGGACGTGGACGGGGCGCACAAGCGGGTGCGTATCAACCGAGTGCACCTGGAGGAGGATACCGCCAAGCTGTTCCACCGCGTTGGCGACGACGGCGTGCGCTGCAGCCTGGTGGACGTCAATCGCTCCGGCGTGCCGCTCATGGAGATCGTCAGCGAGCCGGACATGCGCTCGGCGGAAGAGGCCCGGCAGTACCTCATGAAGCTGCGCAACATCCTCCAGAACCTGGGCGTGTCCACGGGCAACATGGAGGAGGGGAGCTTCCGCTGCGACGCCAACGTCAGCATCCGGCCCGTGGGCGAGCAGAAGCTGGGATCCAAGGTGGAAGTCAAGAACATGAACAGCTTCCGCGCCGTGTACCGGGCGCTGCAGTTCGAGGCGGAGCGCCAGCGGAAGGCACTGGAGTCGGGGGCGCGGATCGTGCAGGAGACGCGCGGGTGGGTGGAGGAGCGCGGCGTGACGGTCTCCCAGCGCTCCAAGGAACAGGCCCACGACTATCGCTACTTCCCCGAGCCGGACCTCACGCCCATGGCGGTGAGCCGGGAGTGGGTGGACGGCGTCCGCGCGAAGCTGCCGGAGCTGCCGGACGCTCGCCGCGACCGCTTCGTGGCCGAGTACGGCCTGCCTGTCTATGACGCGACTCAGCTCTCCGGCGACAAGAGCATGGCGGGCTATTTCGAGGCGGCGGTGGCCGAGTGGTCGAAGCTGCGCGGGAAGGCGTCGGCGGATGCGCGCGTGACGTTCGCCAAACCCATTGCCAACTGGATGCTGGGCGAGTTCACTCGTCTGCTGAACGCCGCCGATGTGGAGGTGGGGCAGGCCAGGCTGACGCCGTCGCTACTTGTGGAGCTTGTGGACCTGGTGGACAAGGGGACCGTCAACCAGACCGCGGCCAAGACCATTCTGGAGGAGGCCTTCCAGACCGGCAAGAGCCCGTCCGCTCTAGTCAGGGAGAAGGGTCTGACTCAGATTGGGGACACGAACGAGCTTGCCTCCATCTGCGTGCAGGTAATCGCGGCCAGTCCCCAGGCCGTCGCGGACTACGCGGCGGGCAAGGAGCAGGCGCTGAAGTTCCTTGTGGGACAGATGATGAAGGCGACCAAGGGCCGGGCGAACCCGACCGTGGCCGCCGCCCTTCTGAAAGAGAAGCTGGATGCCAGAAAGGCGTAGGGCGCAAACGGCGCCGCGCGCACGGCCCCAGGCGACGTCGTCCGCGGACCTGTTCATCGCTTGATGAAACTCGTCAAACTGCTCTACCCGGGCCTGCGCATCAAGCGCTACCTGGCGCTTGGCGCGCTCGGTATGCTCGCCCTGGGCGCGGGGCTGGCGTACCTGCTGCTCTACATCTACGCCCTTGGCGGGAGCGTGCCCCACGTGCTTCCCAACCGCGTCATGGAGGTCGCCCTTTTCTTTGTTGTGGGTGTGGCCCTAGTGGCGGTCGGCCTGTGGGGGCTTATCCGGGCGCTTACGCCGCTGTGGAACCCCTCCGTTCGCGGCGGGAACTTCGCCGACATTATCCTGCAGCACCAGCACCGGGGAAGCGGCCCCAGGATTGTGGCCATTGGAGGCGGGACGGGACTGTCCACGCTGCTCCGCGGCCTCAAGGAGCACAGCTCCAACATCACCGCCGTGGTGACCGTGGCGGACGATGGTGGCAGTTCCGGGCGCCTGCGCCGGGACATGGGCGTCCTCCCGCCTGGCGACTTCCGCAACTGCCTGGTCGCGCTCGCGGACGCGGAGCCGCTGGTCACCAAGCTGTTCCAGTACCGGTTCAACAAAGGCTCCGGCCTGGACGGGCACAGCTTCGGCAACCTGTTCATCGTCGCCATGTCCGACGTCACCGGCAGTTTCGAGGAGGCCATCTACGAGTCCAGCCGCGTCCTCGCCATACGGGGCCGCGTCCTGCCCTCTACTCTCGCCAATGTCACCCTGTCCGCCCAGATGGAGAGCGGCTCATTGGTCCGTGGCGAGTCCAGCATCACTGGCTCCCGCCAGCGCGTGCGCCGCGTGTTCATCGAACCCGCCAGGGCGGAGGCCTACCCGGAGGCGGTGCGAGCGATTGAAGAGGCGCAGATGATCATCATCGGCCCCGGCAGCCTGTACACCAGCATCCTGCCGAACCTGCTGGTCGAAGGCATACGTCAGGCGGTGGCGGACTCCCCCGCGCCAAAGGTGTACGTCTGCAACGTCTCCACGCAGCCCGGCGAGACCGACGGGTTCAGCGTGGCCGACCACGTGGATGCCCTGCGGCTCCACCGGGCCAACCTCTTTGATACGCTTGTCGTGAACTCCAATGTGGCCGAGCTTCCGGCTGAGTGGGGGAACAAGCCCCTGTACCCGCCGTCCGGCCCCCTTGACGGCTTCCGTGTCATCACGGCGGATGTGGTGAACCCCGAGTATCGCCTGCGACACGATCCCAAGAAGCTGGCGGTCGTGCTGATGAACCTGTACAATATGCAGAAGGGAAAAAATCGGGCGGCCCGGCGTTTCATGACGAAGCCGACTGCGGCCGCGGGAGCTTAGACAGAATGAAACCGTACCTGAGCGTTGCGGAGATTCTTATCTCCGTCATCCTGATCATGGTGCTTGTCTTTCAGTTGAAGGGGAGCGGCGCGGGGTTTATCAGCGGCGCCGTCTCTCCGTTCCAGACACGCCGGGGTCTGGAGAAGACGCTCTTTCAGATTACGATCGTCATTGCTATCCTGTTCATCGCTATCTCCGCTCTGAGCGTTCGCCTGTCCAGCCTCTAGGTAGCGCGGCCCGTCCCGGACCGCCACACGTTGCCGCGTGAGGGTACGGTGCGCGCCATCACCCTCCTGACCGACTTCGGCACACGTGACGCTTACGTGGGGGCCATGAAGGGCGCCATCCTTAGCGTCAACCCCGCAGCGTCCATCGTGGACATCTGCCATGACGTGCCTCCCCAGGACATCATGGCGGGCGCATTCCTGCTCGGCAGCGCCTGCGAGTCCTTCCCCCAGGGGACCGTCCACGCAGCGGTCGTTGACCCCGGCGTGGGCACCCGGCGACGAATCGTTCTGCTGGTCACGCCCTCGGCGTTCTTCCTGGCGCCGGACAATGGGCTGCTCACCTTCGTCGTCGGCGACGCGCGGGGCCGCTTGGTGCGGAGCCGTGCCGATTTTGGCGCGACCCGCCGCGTTGCGGTCCCCCGCGGCTGCACGGCCTACGCCGTGACCGAGCCGCGCTACTGGCGCCGCCCCGTCAGCATGACGTTCCACGGGAGGGACATTGTCGCTCCCGTGGCGGCCCACCTCTCGCGGGGGACGCCGCCGGACACCTTCGGCGGGCGCGTCGCCACGCTGGCCTGCCTGTCGCTGCCTCTACTGGACAGGACTCCCGATGGCGCCGTTCGCGGATGCATCCTGCACATTGACCGCTTTGGCGACCTCGTGACCGACCTCCGGCCGTCGGACATGCCGGGCGGACGGATTGTGGTGGACGTGGCGGGACGGCACATTCGAGGCGCTATGCGGACATATGGACAGGCAAAAGGTCTGATGACGGTGGTGGGTAGCGCGGGCTATCTGGAAATCGCGCTCAGGGACGGCGATGCCGCGCGGGCGCTCGGTGTGCGGCGCGGTGATTCCGTCACCGTGCGGCGGGCGTAAGACGGGGCATCCTCGGCCGTGGCGCGAAGCGAGCTGAAGATGCGCCTGTTCGGTCGGAGACGCCCATGAAGCGCTCTCCATGGGCGTCGGCCCTGCCGGGGCAGGTCAAACGGGTGCCTTGCCAGGCGTGGGCTAGACGCGGACGCGCGCGGAGCGGGCAGGCGCCTCAGGCCCAATGGGTGTTACCACGACCCGGTCGTTGGCCTCCGTCTCTTCAGACGCCCGGTCGTTTGCGCTCATGGAGCGGAAGCGCGACCGGCCCGACATCTTCTCGCGAATGGCCGCTGTCAGCAGCAACGCCATGCCCGCTATCACCATCGGGAAGACCACCTTGATGATCGTGGGGACCGTGGCGTTGTTGAAGAAATCGGCCAGCGTGTAATAGATGGAATAGACCACGAGCACTGAGATTCCCACGGTTGACAGCACGACCCCGATGAACTTCATGAGCTGCCCTCCTTTTTGGCGCCTTTTCCGCGCCTTGGACTGAGCCAAAAGGAAAAGGCGTCCGCGGGCCGGTCCCACCGTGCCCGACGCTTTCCCACTTGCGGGCTATTATGCCGTTTCCAAACCGTTTTGGCAAGTGGGTTTTAGACCAATTTTTAAGGAAGTTGCTTGGACAGAAGGCCGTGTACGTATTGGAGTCAGCGCGCTCCGTCGAGACGGCGGCGCGTGAACAGGAGGCAGGCGGGGGCTATGCGCCGGCTCTACGTCCGCGGCGATTCGATGGGAAGGTCGTCCCGGTTGCCCCACTCCTGCCAGGAGCCGTCATACATGCGGACGTGGGGATAGCCCAGCAGCTTGAGCGTGAAGAAAGCGTGCGCCGCACGCACACCGGCCTGTCAGTACGTGACGATCTTCTTATCCGGCGTGACGCCGTGCTCCTGCAGCATGCGTCGTATCTCCGCGGCGGGCTTCATGGTGGGTACCCTGGTGTCCCTGAGGGTGGTGAGCCACTCCAAATGCGTCGCGCTCGGTATGCGCCCGCCGTGGAGCGCGCGGACGGTGCTCCCGTCCCACTCACCGTCGCTGCGCACGTCCCAGATGAGCGAGCCCTGCTTGTCGATGGCGTCCGCGACGGCGCGCGCGTCGGCGAAGATGCTCGCGTCGCGCCGGGGCGTGAAGGTGGCGCGGGTGACCTGCGGAGTGTCCAGCGAAATGGGCCGCCCTTCGGCCATCCACTTCTGCCAGCCGCCGTTAAGCACTTTGGCGCGTGTATGGCCGTAGTAAGTCAGCGTCCACCATACGCGCACGCCGTGCCGCATGAGGCCCTCGCCGTCGTACAAGATGACGAGTGTGTCCTTCCCGACGCCGGCCCGCGCCATCATCTCCGCGAACTGCTTCGGGGTCGCCACGTGCCAGGGGTTGCCCGGGTCCTTGGTGCTTTCCCACGGGACGTTGACGGCGCCGGGGATATGGGCGCGCTGGTAGGCCGCGGAAGGCTCGGCGTCAATGATGCGGACGTGAGGGTCTTGCGCGTGCGCAGCGAGCCAGTTGGTCTCCACGATAAGTTCGGGGTGGGCGTACCCGTAACTTGACATATTGCTCACTTTCGACGTGACCTGACAGGGTGCAACGTGGCGTCCATTATACGGCACGGCGGCCCTTACGGGCCGTATAATATGGGCGTATGACGCACAGGACAAGCGCCCGCTCTCCCATGCCGGACGAAGGGCTGCCGGAGGCGATACCGCCGATGCTGGCGGTGCCCGTCGCGGAGCCGTTCGATTCCCCTGACCATATCTTCGAGCCCGCGTGGGACGGCGTGCGCGCGCTGGCGTTCATCGAGGGCGGCAGGCTCCGCCTTCAGGCCCGCAATCTGGACATGCTGCTGGGCCAGTGCCCTGAGATGGAGGCGCTCCCCGGACTCGTGAGCGGCGACGGCGTGGTGCTGGACGGCGAGATTGTGACGCTGGACGCCGCGGGCAGGCCCAGCCTGTCGCGACTTCACGACCGCCTCCGCCGTCAGTCGCGCGAGGGTCCGGAGCGCGCGGCCCGGCGCATTCCCGCCACCTACATGGCGTTCGATATCCTGTACTGGGCGCACAGGCCGCTCCTCTCGGAGCCGCTGATGCGCCGCAGGGACGTGCTGCAGCAGGTCGCGCGGACGGAGGGGCCGCTGCGCGTGGCGGAGTTCGTCGAGTCCGCGGGCGTCAGCTTCTTCCAGGTGGTGGAGCAGCTTGGGCTGGAGGGGATGGTCGCCAAGCACAGGGACGGCATCTACCTGCCGGGCAGGCGCAGCCCGTACTGGCTGAGAGTCAGGGTCGCCCGGAGCGGGCTATTCGTCATCGGCGTGTACACGTTCGGCGGAGGGAACCGCCGCCAGCCGTTCCTGTCGCTGCTGCTGGGCCAGTACGACGGCGACCGGCTGGTGTACGCGGGCAGCGTCAGCGGCGGCTTCCCGGACGCGGCCCGCAAGGAGACGTATGAGAGGCTTGTGCCTCTGCACGCGGATGTTTGTCCCTTCGCCAGCCCGCCCGTCTCGATTCACCAGTTCATCTACTGGTGCACGCCGGAGCTGGTCTGCCAGGTCAAGTACGGCGAGATGGCCCCGGACAAGCGCGTGCGCTTTCCGCTGTTCGTGGCGCTGCGTCCGGACATCGCCCCGCGCGACTGCGCGCCGGAAGACGCGACGTCGCCTCCGCTGGAGGGGTGACCCATCCCCCTTGTCCCCCTTCCCGCCGGGAAGGGGGAGAAAAGAAGCGGAATTGCGGGAGGACACCTCCCGCGCCCTCCGGCAGAGGGGCGCCGCCCCTCTGCACACCCCGCGGGGCCGCCTTGCGGCCCCGCACCATGTCTCGCCCCCGTTATCCATTTGAGGATGTCCAGAGGGAGCCTCCTCTGGCAGGGGTACGGGGATGAGGTATCTGTCATAAGCAGGGTGTGACTCCGAGCATCAAGGCACGGAATGTTCAAACTGTATGTATAACGAAGCAGGGTCTTAGAGCCCGCCTATCTCCTCCAGAATGGCCGCGTCCTTTGGCATCCCCTTCCACACCTTGCGCACGACGCCCGCGTGGTCAATGAGCACCACAGTCCGCTCGATGCTCCTGCCGTTCTCCTTGAGGCATCCGTAGTCGCGCGCGACGGAGCGGTCCGCGTCCACCAGCAGCGGGAAGGGCAGACCCAGCTTCTGAGTGAACTTTTCGTGGGAGGCTGGACTGCCGGGGTTCACGCCGAAGATGGCCGTGCCCGCGGCGTCGAACGTGGCCTTGTCGTCCCGCAAGGCCGCGAGTTGGCGGGCTCAGCCTGGCGTGCTGTCGGCGGGGTAGAAGACGAGCAGGACGTTCTGCCTGCCGTGAAAGTCGCTGAGGCGCACCGTGCCGCCCGTGGCCGGGAGGTCGAACGCGGGCGCTGTCGAGCCTGCTGCAAGTGTCATAGCTGTTCCTCCGTGTGTTCCTGGGGTCGAGACTATTATAGCGTCGTAACTCCGCCGGACGTGGGCTTTCGCCTTGCCGCTCCGTCAGCCTTCACCTATAATTCAGGGGCTACAGTACGAATTTCGAGATGGCGCGCGTCTGTGTCCACGTCCGCGCCAAGGAGGCCCCCGTGCTCAAGTCCCATGCCTGCGGTGAGCTGCGGAGCAGCCACATAGGCCAGCGGGTCACGCTGGCGGGGTGGGTCCACCGCCGCCGCGACCACGGCGGTCTTGTTTTCATTGACATCCGCGACAGGAGCGGCGTCGCCCAGGTCGTCTTCAACCCGGCCACGTCGCAGGACGCGCACAAGGTCGCCGACCAGTTCCGCAACGAGTGGTGCGTCCTCGTCGAAGGGGAGATCGCGCGCAGGCCCGCGGGCACCGAGAACAAGCACCTGCCCACGGGCGAGATCGAGGTCATCGCGCGGCGTGCAGAGACGCTGAACCCGTCCAAGGTCCCGCCCTTCTACATCAACGAGGAGCAGGAGACCGACGAGTTCCTGCGCCTCAAGTACCGCTACCTGGACATCCGCCGCCCGGCCATGCGCGACAACCTCGTCCTGCGCCATCGCATCGTCAAGCACATGCGGGACTATCTGGACGCCAGGGACTTCGTGGAGGTGGAGACGCCCATCCTGACCAAGAGCACGCCGGAGGGCGCGCGCGACTACCTGGTGCCCAGCCGGGTGCAGGCGGGCAAGTTCTACGCCCTGCCGCAGTCGCCGCAGCAGATGAAGCAGCTCCTGATGGTGGCGGGCATGGAGCGCTACTTCCAGATAGCGCGGTGCTTCCGCGACGAGGACCTGCGCGCCGACAGGCAGCCGGAGTTCACGCAGGTGGACATCGAGATGAGCTTCGTGGAGACGGAGGACATCCTGCGTCTCATGGAGGGCATGTACACGTCGCTG
>Ga0082335_1007716_pt1 | contig 12761 bp, 13 predicted proteins | sample Subgrocontami58m_FD_72375 | JGI IMG/M metagenome (GOLD analysis project Ga0082335, IMG submission 72375) | Subsurface groundwater microbial communities from S. Glens Falls, New York, USA - GMW37 contaminated, 5.8 m (SPADES assembly) (version 2) ...
TCAAACAGGAGTTCGAGAACTGTTCCGAATAGCCCATAATAGAAAAATATGATGGTGATTCAGGCGAGACTGCCAATAATAACAATAAAAACTGATGTGCCGCCTAATCGAAGCACAACTGGCCGACACGTTCATCGATGTCACAATTTTGTTACTTTTTAAATATGCTCTTTATGACTTTTTAACAACGGAAGAACTACGATAGACTTAATTGTTGGTTGAGTAATGCCCGGATTAAACGAAATTAATTACGTTTCGGTGAGGAGGTTTTAGTGAAAAAGTCTTTTGCCGCCTGTATACCAGTTGTCCTGGCTTTAGTGCTGGTCTTAGCTGGTTGCGTTTCAACCGGTCCCGGATCCAGCCCGCCTGCAGCACCGATAGGAGACACAACCGGTCTTTCCGCACAATCCGCATCGATTGCCGGTCTTGAATCCACTCTCGAATACATTTACGCCCAAACCAACCCGTCGGTAGTGAATATCGAGGTAGAGACAGCCGCAGGCGGAGCTTTAGGATCAGGCTTTATCTGGGACACGAACGGCCACATCGTAACGAATAATCACGTGATCGCAGACGCCACCAATATTTCCATCACCTTTGCTGACGGAACAATTATTCCCGGAAGATTGCTGGGAATTGATCCCGACAGCGACCTGGCCGTCGTCAAGGTAGATAACGTCTCCTCCGTCGAACTGAAACCAGTTACTATGGCCGATTCGACTCAGCTTAAAGTCGGCCAATTAGCCATAGCTATCGGAAATCCTTTCGGTCTTCAAGGAACGCTGACAGTAGGGTTCGTCAGCGCATTAGGGCGGCTCGTACCCGTCGATGAAAACGCGGTCGGCCCGACTTATAACATTCCCGATATAATACAGACCGACGCCTCACTCAATCCCGGCAACTCCGGCGGCGTCCTGCTGGACAGTCAAGGCAAGGTTATCGGGGTTACTCAATCCATGTCGTCAACATCAGGCTCATCTGCCGGAGTCGGTTTTGCTATCCCGGCTGCCATCGTGAATCAGGTAGTTCCCGCTTTGATAAAAACCGGGCATTACGACCATCCTTATCTTGGCCTGGTCGTCTTTTCTCTCGTTCCTGACGTTGCCAGAGCGATGAATTTGACAGCTAACCAGCGGGGTGCCCTCGTCGAGGGCGTAACGGCTGGAGGTCCGGCGGATAAAGCCGGCCTTAAAGCCAGTCAACAAAATGCTACTATTAACGGCCAGGATTTCCAGATCGGCGGCGACATCATTATTGCTTTCAACACCCAGGCAGTGAGAAGTTCCGACGACCTGATCACCTACCTGGGACGTATGGAGGCCGGTCAAACCGCAACTCTTACGGTATTGCGCAACGGCAGCCAGGTACAAATTACCGTGGTAATCGGCGTCAGACCGGGTGCATAAATCTTAGAGTTTTTAGAGGGAGCACTCTTAACAAATTGCGAATGATATTGTTGAGTGCTCCCCTTGTTGACGCTTCGCTACGGAAAGAAACGATAAAATATTCGTTTGCTCGCAAGCTTGTCGTAGGATATAATTTCCCAAACGGCTTTTTCTAGCAGGTAGCTTCGTGCTTTATAAAATTGGCGAGTTTATCGTTGCTTTTTGGTTTTTCCTTTTTACCCGGCGTATTATTATCGGAAAGGAACATGTTCCTGCTCAAGGACCCTTACTGGTGGTCGCCAATCACCTTAACAACGCCGATCCGCCGTTAATCGGTATTTCGCTCGGCAGAAAAGCCCGCTTCATGGCGAAGGAAGAATTATTCGGTAATCTCCTGGCACGGTTTGTTCTTCTTTCGGTTGGTGCCTTTCCGGTAAACCGGCGACGCCCGGGCAAAAACAGCCTGCAAGAAGCTGAGCAGGCGTTGGCCCAGGGATTCCCGCTGGTTATGTTTCCGGAATCTACCCGCAGTACTTCGGCTAAAATGCGTACCGGATTGCCGGGTGCAGCCATGGTAGCGGCAAAAAGTGGCGTGTCGATACTACCGATCGGAATCACCGGAACAGAAAAGATCAATGGGGCTTGGTGGTGGCTGACTCGCCCTATTATTCGAGTAAACATCGGCGTGCCTTTTATCCTGCCCTCAAAAAGCGACAAGCTGACCAAGGACGACCTTACCAATTACACTGGAATGATCATGCATAATATCGCTTTACTTCTTCCAATCGAATATCGTGGAGAATACGCTTAGCGGGTTTTGAAATGACACTAATTGTAGAAACGACTTCCAAAATCGGGTTCTGTTTCGGCGTTAAGCGCTGCATCGACATCCTGGAAAAAGCCGCACAGCATTACGGCAGCATAGAGTCGCTCGGGGCACCCGTACATAATCAACAGGTTCTTACCAAGCTTGCCAGTCAGGGAATACGCATCGCCGCCTCGATTGACGAAATCCGGGGAAGCGTTGCCGCCATAAGCGCCCACGGCGTAGGCCCGCTGGTAGAAGCGGAGCTTTCCTCGCGTTTTAGCGAAGTTTTGAATACTACCTGCCCTTTCGTTCATCGCACCCAGATAGCGGCTAAGCGTTTAGCGAAAGGGGGACTTTACGTCATTGTGTACGGCGAAGCCAACCATCCGGAAGTCAAAGGAATTCTTGGCTGGGCCGACGGCAACGGAGTCGCTACATTAGAGCACGATTATGCCGCGAAACACAGCTTACCTCGCCGTCTCGGCATCTTATCGCAAACGACCTCGATTCAAACGCATTTCGCTGATTTCGCGAAAAAAGTAGTCGAATCGGCACTGGTTAAAGATGGGGAAATCCGCATTACCGATACAATATGCCATGACATGCGCGAAAGGCAACAGTCGTCCCTAGACCTGGCACACAGGGTAGAAATAATGCTGGTGAACGGCAGCCGGACCAGCGCCAATTCCAAGCACCTTGCCGAACTATGCGAAACGGTCACGGAAACCCATCTGATAGAAAATGCCGGCGATGTACAACCGGACTGGTTCAAGAACCGGCGTCACGTCGGCTTGACCAGCGGTGCATCGACTCCGGACGAGACGATTGATCTGGTTCTTGCCAGATTAAAAAGTTTGGATTAAACGCGCTAAATAGCAAAGGATGCTATTTCGGTCTTATCAACAATATCGGTAAACCCGATTCTTTGACGATATGTTCGGCTACGCTGCCAAGCAAAACGTTCCGAAAACCGGTGTGCCCATGAGTGACCAATGCGATCAAATCGGAGCCGTTTTCTCCGGCATAATTTATTATGCTCGGCCCGGGTAAGCCAACCAGCGTTTGACTGTCAACATTGATTCCTTGCTGCTGCAGGCCTTGTGCGGTTTTTTTCAAATATTCATCGGCAAGGTCGTATTCTTTCCTGAGATGCTCCGGCATCGCCGCAGTATGCAGAGGCACTGAGGGAAACCCCGGCACGCCAAGAGTAACGTTACCCGGCAGATTTACAACACGCACCAGAACGACCTGGCTTCCCATCGCCGCTGCCTGCTCTTTGACCACCGGAAGGATTCGTTCGGCAATTTTGGAACCATCCAGGCACACCATTATTTTCTTAAACATGGTAACTCCTTACTTCGTAAGTATACACTCATTTACATTTTAAAAAAATTGTATCATTAGATAAAGGGGTATTTAAAAAGGGAGGCTGAAATATGGATGCTATTTCATTAGACGAATTAAAAACTCTGCTCGATGTCAACAGTATCAAGCGCGACGCTGTTTCTATATTCATGCCGACGTTTAAAACCGGAGCTGAAACAAAACAAAATCCTCATGTCCTGGAAAGGCTGCTGGCTGAATCCGAGTCCCAATTACTTTCAACCTCTTTTACGCGTGCGGCCGATGCGCACAATTATCTGTCTCCTGTCAAGCAGTTGTTAAACGACAAAACCGCCTGGCAGCATCCTGGAAACGGCCTGGCGATTTTCCTGCATCAGGATTACTTTCGATACTATTCTCTGCCGTTGGGTTTTAAAGAGTCCGTTTCGGTCAATTACCGCTTTTCCATTCGTCCCCTGATCCCATTGTTCAATGCCGAAGGCCGGTTTTACGTCCTGGCGCTCAGCCAAAACGCAGTCAGGCTGATTCAGTGCACGCATGACGGTACCAAACAGATCAAACTTGCCAGTATCGTACCTGGCAGTCTGGCGGAAGCACAATCGCCCCATAAAAGCGAAAGAAACTTGCAATTTCATAGTGGGGCTCCCGGCAAAGGAAAGGAATCAGTAATTTATCACGGACAAGGACCGGAGAAACTGGAGGAAAATAATATCGTTTTTTATTTCCAGCAAATAGACAAAGGTCTGACGCAAAAGGTGTTCCGGGAGGAATCCGCTCCACTCGTTATCGCCGGAGTCGAATATCTTTATCCCATATATAAAAAGGTAAACACTTACAAGCACCTTTACCAGGAAGGAATTGCCGGTAATCCTGAAAAACTTAGCAATGAAGTCCTGCAAGAACGTGCTTTTGCGCTTCTCCGGCCGCACTTCGACAAGAACGAAACAAATGCGATACGGGAATACCGTGAGCTGCAAGGTACCGGTCATACGACAAATGATATCGCGGTTATTGCGACTAGCTCATACTCCGGACAAATAGAGAGGCTGATAATTGCCTCCGATGCACGAGCCTGGGGATCGTTCGATGAGAAAGCGAGTACTGTCACCCGGCACGACAAACCGCAACCCTGCGATCAGGACTTGATCGATTTTGCCGCGGCTAATACTCTTTTCCACCGGGGAACAGTATTCGTAGTAAGTCCGGATCAAATGCCTGACGGTTCGGCTGTTGGCGCTGTCTTGCGCCACGAAATGCATCTTCCCAAAGTAGGTCATCCGGGAGCTGCTTGAAGCTATAACCGGTGATTTACCGCCTGTTATCAGGCGTTAGCACCTTATCTGAGTTAAGTACGGCTATTTCTTCTTGGCGACGATTGCTTTCTTTACCGGCTTTGCTATCGGTTTATCAGCATACAATTCAGGGTGGTGCCGTCGGCAAGTCTGACACATGCTGTTACCCTCCTTTGACTACCCAGCTATTCGTAATGTAATATGTCTAGTACTTTTAATCTACCAGATTGGTGCTGTACCCGCAATTTAAAAGTAAATACTGTCACTGTTTTCAGCGTTTTGTTCCAGGGGGGATTGTCGTGGAATATTTCTTGAATGAACAGCAAAAGACGATGAGGAATTTGGTCCATCGGATCGCGGAAGAACGCATTCTTCCGGTACGGGCTGAACTCGATGAGAAGGAAGAATTTCCCCGGGCATTGATCAACGACCTGGCCGCCAGCGATCTGTTCCGCATTTTTGTTCCTGAAGAATACGACGGCATGGGCGGAGGCTGTTTCGACCTTTGCCTGGTGGTGGAAGAATTGAGCCGGGTATGCAGCGGAGTGGCCGTAAGCTTCGCCGCTTCCGGTCTCGGCAGCTTCGCCATACGCCAGTTTGGGAGCGAAGAACAAAAAAGAAAATACCTTCCCGATGTGGCCGCCGGTAATAAATTAACGGCTTTTGCTCTAACCGAAGCTACCGCCGGCAGCGATGCCGCGGCTCTTAAAGCTACGGCCGACAAGGTTTCGGGCGGATACGTTTTGAATGGTACTAAACAATTTATCACCAATGCCCGCGAAGCTGATATATATACCGTCATCGCCCTTACCAATAAGACGAAAGGCTCGCGTGGGGCTAGCTCGTTCATCGTCGAAAAAAATACGCCGGGATTCTCGTTCGGAAAAAAAGAACATAAAATGGGAATCCGTGCTTCAGTTACCGGCGAGTTGATCTTTCAGAACTGTTTCGTCCCCGAGTCGAATTTAATCGGGAAAGAAGGCATGGGTTTTATCCAGGTTTTACGTACTCTCGATTGGTCTCGTCCCGGAATCGGTGCTCAAGCCGTGGGCGTCGCGCAGGGAGCGCTCGAAGCCTCGGTTGAATACGCCAAGCAGCGAGTCCAGTTCGACCATCCTATCATCGCTCTCCCCGTTGTCCAGAATAAACTTGCCGATATGGCTATTAAAGTTGAAGCGGCAAGAGCCCTGGTATACGCCGCGGCCCGTACCGTTGACAGCGGGGCAAAGCAGATTTCAGAAGAATCGTCTATGGCGAAGGTGTTTGCTTCAGATGTTGCCATGGAGGTAACTACTAATGCCGTCCAGATCTTCGGCGGCGCGGGTTATATGCGCGATTATCCTGTGGAAAAGATGATGCGCGATGCCAAGGTCACGCAGATATATGAGGGAGCTAACGATACCCTGCGTAGCAATATCGCCGGCGAAGTCAGAAAACGCGGCGGCAAGCGCAACTAGCCATCCATTAACATCGGAATATTGATGAATATCGTCGTTTGTCTCAAACAAGTTCCTGCCACTACAGAAGTAAAGATAGACCCTCAAACAAACACTCTTATTCGAGAGGGCATCAAGAACGTAGTCAATCCGTACGACACCTATGCTCTGGAAGAAGCAATACGCCTTAAAGAACGCTTTGGCGGAATAGTGACCGTCATCAGCATGGGCCCGCCCCAGGCGGAACAAATGCTGCGTGAGGCTATCGCCAGCGGCGCCGATCAGGCTTATTTGCTGAGCGATAGAGCTTTTGCCGGAGCCGATACGCTCGCCACGTCGTATACCCTTTCCCTCGCTATTACCCGAAAAATAAACGAGTGCGACCTTGTAGTTTGCGGCCGTCAAAGCGTCGACGGCGATACCGGCCAGGTCAGCCCGCAATTGGCACAGACATTGGCTTATTCTTTCGTGTCATACGTCGATAATATCGAAGACATCTCGGAAGGGAAGATTCGTGTCCGTCGCATGATCGAAGAAGGGCACGAAATAATAGAAGCGTTCTTACCTGCAGTAATTAGCGTGGTAAAAGGCATTAACGTACCACGGCTTCCTTCGCTGCGCGGCATTATGCGTGCCAAAAACGCCGCAATTCCGGTCTTGAACGCACAAAGTTTGGATGCCGACCCGCAAATGATAGGACTGAATGGCTCGGCGACAAAGGTCGTACGCATATTTTCTCCGGAAAGAGTTTGCCGCGGCGAAAAGCTCCCGGGAGATGCGGAAGCCCAGGTCGACTGTCTAATAACCAAACTTCGGGAATCCGGCATAATTTAGGAGCGATTTGTCGAGTGGTCGTACCAACACCTCAGGTGACTGATAAATACCGTGGAGTCTGGGTTTTTGCCGAGCAGCGCGACGGCAAAATAAAGGCGAGCGCATATGAACTGCTGGGGAAAGGCCGCGAAATTGCGAACGCTTTGAAGACGGAATTATGCGCCGTTTGCTTCGGTTACAACGTAACGAACAAAAATAGCCTCGTTGCTGCCGGTGCCGATAAGGTGTATGTCATCGACGACTCGGCTTTAAAGGACAACAACGAGGACATATATACTGCCGAGCTGGTACAGCTTGTTCGTCAATATAAACCGGAAATAGTCCTGTCAGGAGCCACGGCACTCGGACGCTCGTTTATCCCAAGGGTTGCATCTGCTCTTAAGACCGGATTAAGCGCCGATGGTACCGGCCTTGATGTCGATCCGGAAAAAGGATGGCTTCTTCAGACCAAACCTGCTTTTGGCGGCAATATAATGGCAGTCATCATTTGCCCGGAACGACGCCCGCAAATGGCCACCGTCCGTCCTCGCGTTTTCAAAGCCAGGCCTTTCGATAAAACACGCCAGGGGACAGTTATCAAGGTAGATTTCAACAAGGAATCCGTCACTTCAAAGACCCGGCTGCTTAGTTTTCTTGACGACATCACGGATAAAGTAAAGATCGAAGATGCCGATATTATCGTGGCGGGAGGCAGGGGATTGGGCAAAGCCGACAACTTCCGGATGATCGAAGAACTGGCTAAAGTTATGGGAGCGGCTGTCGGCGCTACCCGCCCCCCAGTTGACGAGGGCTGGACGACGTACGCTCACCAAATAGGACAAACCGGCAAAACCGTATCGCCAAAACTTTATATCGCCTGCGGAATTTCAGGAGCTGTCCAGCATACCGCGGGCATAACAACTTCTGATGTCATAGTCGCCATCAATAACGACCCCGAGGCTCCCATCTTTGAAGTGGCAACCTACGGCATCGTCGGCGACCTTTTCAAGGTGGTTCCGCTATTGATCAGGAAGGTTCAATCTCCCTGAAATGCCGGTTTAGAAAAGCCCGTTTCTTTTCAAGCTGAACGGTTTGTCTTCACCGATAATTATGTGGTCGAGCACATCTATTCCCACCATCTCGCCCACCTCAACTAATCTCTTTGTCAACTTTATGTCATCTTCGGAAGGATCGGTAATCCCCGAAGGATGGTTGTGGACAAATATCACTGAAGCTGCACTTTCAGTAATGGCTACCTTAAATACTTCTCGTGGATGCACTACGCTGGAATCGAGGCTGCCTTTAGATATCTCCTTGGTCTTAATCAACTTGCCTCTGGTATTCAATAAAAGCGCCCAAAAATGCTCTATTGTTCTATCTTTGAGGCGGCTTTTCACCACGTTTGCCACATCTTCCGGATTATTGACCGCCTCGCCATATCCAACCGCTTTTTTTGCTTTTTTTCGTATCCCCAACTGAAATGCCGCTTTTATCTGGCACGCCTTTGCGATGCCAATTCCTTTCACCTGCATTAGTTGTTCCACGGATGCTTCCGACATTTTGTTCAAACTTTTAAAGTGGCTCATCAGTCTTTGTGCAGTAACCATTACCGATTCCCCGGCAATTCCCCTACCCAGCAGTATAGCTAACAACTCAGGCACCGCAAGGTCGTCGGCACCATATTTCACCAACCGTTCCCGCGGCCGTTCCGCAGGCGGAAGATCATGGATAGTAAACGATCTCTTTACCGAGAACCTTTTACGTATCACTGTTTTATCCCTCTTCCTTCCCGACTTGGCTTCTCAGATAGGCTGTAATAAACCCATCCAATTCACCGTCGAGTACAGATTCAGTATCGCCTGTTTGATAATCGGTGCGGTGATCTTTTACCATTTTATAAGGATGTAGCACGTAACTGCGAATCTGATTACCCCAACCCGCTTCTATACGCTTCCCTTTTAGCTTCGCTTGTTCTTCAGCGACCCTCGCCATTTCCTTATCCAAGAGCCGCGATTGCAGTATTTTCATCGCATATTCTTTATTCTGCAATTGGGAGCGTTCGGTCTGACAGGTGACCACAATTCCGCTTGGCAAATGGGTGATTCTTACCGCGGTGCTCGTCTTCTGGACATTTTGCCCGCCGGCCCCGCTGGAACGATAAACATCTATATTTAATTCTTCCGGTTTGATAGTAACATCAACGTTCGGCTCGGCTTCCGGCATAACCTCGACCAGAACGAAGGATGTATGCCGGGCATGATCGGAATCAAATGGAGACAATCGCACTAACCGGTGCACGCCGTGTTCGGATTTAAGATAACCGAACGCATATTCGCCATCGACTTCGACGGTAACGCTCTTAATCCCGGCCTCTTCGCCGGGTGTACTATCGAGAATCTCGGCTTTATAGCCGCGCCTTTCCGCCCACCGTAGGTACATTCTAAGCAGCATCTCGGCCCAATCCTGGGACTCGGTACCGCCGGCACCGGCGTGTATCGATAGAATGGCATTCCTAGAATCGTATTCGCCGCTGAAAGCTGCTTCCAACTCCATTTTATCGAGACGTTCGGTCAGGGAGGTTATTTTAGCCCCAACTTCACCAAGAAGTGATGGTTCTTCCTCCGCCATTTCTAGGTAGCCGGCGGTTTCGCCGCTTTCTTTCTCCAGCCCGCGCCATTTTTCTACCGATTTTTTCAATTCCGCCAACTTACGCATCGAGCTTTGTGCGCGGACAGAATCGGACCAGAAATCAGGCTGAGCAGACCGCCTTTCTAATTCAACGATTTCTTTTTCGCGATCCGCGATGTCAAAGACGCACCAGAATGGAAGAAATACGCGACTGCAAGTCTTGTACCTGTCCCTTTCGCTCTGAAACCATAAAACCTCCCCTTTCCCTATATCATCGATGCACCCGCAGGTGCATTTTCTATTTAGCTGCCGGCGGAGATATGTGCCAATCGCAGCGGCTCGGGTATGCGATATCCCCGGCAGCATTTCAGTACCATATCGATTGAACCGGACAATTCAATCTTATGCCCTATGGACACGTATACCGGGTTTGTATCCCGGCGCGTCCGCACTGCGGCGCCAATTAATTCTCTTTTATCGATAATTCCCGAGTGACTGCCCGGTTTTATTCCCGGCTCTTCGTATTTTCCCAAAAGCAGGGATTTGGCGCATCCAATAGTCGGCATATCCAACAGCAATCCGATGTGGCAGGCAAAACCGAATCGCCTGGGGTGAGCGAGCCCCTGCCCATCGATCAGAAAAACGTCGGGCACAATGTTGAGGCTATTGCAAACGGCAGCGCTCAAAGGCGCTTCACGAAAAGAAAGCAGCCCCGGTACATAAGGAAAATTTATCTCTCCTTCAATTGTTTTAGTCTCAACCGTTTCAAGTTCCGGGAAACTCATAACTACAACCGCCGCTCGAGCTGTTTTCGCGGCTCTTTTTGCCGAAATATCCACGCCGGCAACAAACCGCGGGCTAATCAAATCACCCTTTTTAACGACCCGGGTTGCCAGCCTTAGCTGAATTTCAACAGCCTCGGGAACGCTTAACGCACAGCGATGCAAATTCCCGACTTTCACATCCCGATTATATTGTTTCCTGCTCCCGATGACAACAATACGTGAATTACGCCTGCATACTCTTGCAAAATGCAAATAAATGGTGTATATTAGACTACAATTAGTTCTGATTTAGGTTATCACAGTTGCAACCAACTAGATGCTTTCAAGCATTGGATGACCAAATCCAACTAAAATTTTAATTAGGAGGCCATCCAGTGAGCTTTCAGGAAAAATCACTCCAGTGTGCCGATTGCGGAATTACTTTCCCCTTCACGGTAGAGGAACAGGAGCTCTTCGCCTCGCGAGGTTATACCAACGAGCCGAAGCGCTGCCCATCTTGCCGGCAGGCCCGAAAATCACAGCGCGTCGGTGGTGAATCAGGTTACGGCTCCGGTGCTCGGCGCCAGATGTATCCTGCAGTTTGTGCGACGTGTGGGAAAGAGACTGAAGTCCCGTTCCAGCCCCGCGGCGATCGCCCGGTTTATTGCAGCGATTGCTACCGCAAGACCAAAGCTTAATAGTTACGGTTGAAAAAACGAGAAGGGCACCCCGATGCATCGGGGTGCCCTTCTTTTTTGTCTTTAATTTTCAGGATTTCAGATCTTTCGTTTCCAGACCGTTTGCCCGGCCGCGTCTTCGAAAACAACTCCTAATTCCTTTAGCCTTCCGCGTATCTCGTCGGCCATTTGAAATTGCTTCTGTTCTCGCAGCACATTTCTTATCCGCAAGAGTTTCTCAATATTATGTTGAGCGTCGGCTTCGAATGCGTCTCCGTCCTTACTGATACCCGCCAGCGTTAACACCGTCTCTAACTTTGCCTGCCGTATTTTATTCGAAATTTCTTCCAACAACTCCAGGAAAGGTTCAGGTTCAAACCCCGGTTTTGCCGCTTCCTTCAGAGTAAGTCCCAAAACCTCAGCCATCGATAAAAATGCTTTTCTGGCATCCTCGATCAATTGTCCGGCGTCCCTCGCCCGGTTGATATCCCTCGCCATATCGAAAAGGACGGCAATTGCCTGGGCAGTACCGAAATCATCGTCCATAACTTCAGCGAACCGCTGCCGGTACGGCGCGACGTCGATCCGCCCGGTATCTTCCCACGCGGCGTTGTCTTTCAGTTCCATCACCTGGCGCAGTCTTCCTGCTCCCCTTTCCGCGGCTTCGAGAGCCTCGGAAGAATAGGTCAAAGGGCTTCGGTAATATGACCCGAGAACGAAAATACGGATAGCATCAGAACTGTATTTGCTCAACGCTTCTTTAATAGTAACCAGATTACCGAGCGATTTGCTCATCTTTTCTTCACCGAGACGAAGCAAGCCGTTGTGCATCCAGTATTTTACAAATGGTTTCTGACATGTAAAGCTCTCCGACTGCACCAGCTCATTTTCGTGATGCGGGAATATAAGGTCCTGCCCGCCGCCGTGAATATCTATTTTTTCGCCCAGGTACTTGACCGACATGGCGGAGCATTCGATATGCCAACCCGGCCGCCCCGGCCCCCACGGACTGGGCCATGAAGGCTCGCCGGGCTTCGACGCCTTCCATAGCACAAAATCCATCGGGTGTTCCTTTTCTTCACCCGGCTCGACGCGAATGCCGGCTTCCATGGAGTCAAGCGTGCGGTGGGACAACTTCCCGTAATCGGACACGCTTCGGACACGGAAGTAAACGCTGCCCTTAGCAGGGTACGCAATACCCTTCTCCACCAGCGATGTAACAATCTCGAGCATCTTTGGTATTTCCTGTGTAGCTCGCGGGTAAACATCGGCCGGCAGGATATTTAACGCCGTCATATCGTCGAAAAAGCCCTGGATATACTTCCCGGAAAGCTCGTTTACCGAAACACCGAGACGGTTGGCGCGGTCGATGATCTTGTCGTCAATATCGGTGAGGTTCTGCACGTACTTGACTTCGTAACCGCAGAATTTCAGGTACCGCCGGATCACATCAAAGTATATGTAGCTCATGGCGTGCCCCAAGTGCGAATCGCTATACGGAGTCACGCCGCATACATACATCAATACGTCGCGGCTTTTGCCGCCGCTTAAGGGAACAAATTCCTCTTTTTGGCCGGTTAAAGTATTAAATACTTTCACAGTTTTCGCCTTTCG
>Ga0082335_1007719_pt1 | contig 12757 bp, 12 predicted proteins | sample Subgrocontami58m_FD_72375 | JGI IMG/M metagenome (GOLD analysis project Ga0082335, IMG submission 72375) | Subsurface groundwater microbial communities from S. Glens Falls, New York, USA - GMW37 contaminated, 5.8 m (SPADES assembly) (version 2) ...
TGTCTGCGGGCCATTGTAACGCCACGCGCGCCGTGATCAGGGCGCCACCGAGAGTTCGATAACGGCAACGGGGGTTGCCAAATTTGATCGAAAATCCCGAGTCCGACAGGCTGCTAGAGCGTGATCACGGCGCGCGGATCGAAACAGCGTGTGGATCATACGATAAGGCAAGATGCCAGAGGGCAAAATGCCAGAGGGCAAAATGCCAAAGGGGCGACATGCTAGAGCGGCCTGCCGTTTCCAGGCATGGTGAAACCGCTCCGGCCGGCACGACATCCCAGTCGTTTGCAGGGGCACAACAATCAACAGGGTCGCGAGGCGGCCGGAGGGCGCGTGATGAAAGTCGGTATGTTCGTCAGCCTGGAATGCGAAGGCACCCAGGACACGATGGCGCATTTCAACGATTTGAAGGACCAGGTCCGGACCGCGCGGGATGCCGGGTTTGCCTCGCTATGGCTGCCGCAGCATTTCATCGTCGGGCCTTCGATGCGCCAGTTCGCGGCGTCTCCGATGCTGGGCTACCTCGCCAGCCTGGCAGAGGGCATGACCCTGGGCACCGCCGTCCTGCTCCTGCCCATGCTGAACCCCGTGCTGCTGGCCGAGGAAGCGGCCACCATCGACCACATGACCGACGGGAGGTTCGTGCTGGGGGTCGGTCTGGGCTATCGCGACAGCGAATTCAACGCGATGGGGGTGGAGCGCCGGTCCCGGGTGCCTCGGTTCAAGGAATATGTGGAGGCGATGCGTCGCCTGTGGGCAGGCGATCATGTCACCTATCACGGTAAATACGTCCATCTGGACGATGTCAGCCTGAGCATGCGGCCGCGCAATCCCAACGGTATCCCGCTCTGGGTTGGCGGCACGGTGGAAGACGCGGTGAAACGCGCCGCCGAGATCGGCGACTCCTGGCAGGGTGCCGGGGCGATGTCGATGGAGGAGATGAAGCGCTGGTGGAACGTGTTCCATCAGGCTCGCGTCGATCTGGGCAAGCCGCTGGACTATGCGCGCCAGGTGTCCCGCGAATGTTTCTGCGGCCCGTCGATGAACGCAGCGATCGAGATGGCGAAAGGGCCGCTCTCCGCCAAATACACCCGTTATGCCGGGCATGGATTTGGCGGCTTCGACGGGGCGGACGGCGACGCTGCGTTCCGCCAATTCGCGCATGACCGCTTCGTGATTGGTGATGAGGTCTATGTGCGCGACCAGTTGCAGCGTTACCGCGACGAACTGGGGGCCACGGAATTTCGCTTCCGCCTGGGCTGGGCCGGATTGCCGCAGGAGGAAATCCTGGCCGGCATCCAGCGCCTCGGTCGCGTGGCGGAACAGTTGTAGCGGCCGCTGGTAGCCCGGGCGATCGCGCTTGGCGGCGGGCGGTGCCGAACCTCGCCAGCGTCAAGCAGATGGCCAGAGACGGGTGGCTTGGCTGAGACGGCTCCCGGCCGTAATGAAAACCGCTGCCCCAGCCCCCTCGCTGCCACGGGACGGGCCTTCAGGAGCCAATATCACCAGACGAAATCAAATCGATTGTTGATGCGGGAGGCGACTCCTGTCAGGCGCCAGGCACGACATTCATCCCCCCAGGAACCGCTTCGCCGCTTCGCCCAGGACCTGAATTCCAAGTGCGAGGTCCGCGTCCTTGGTATCCTCCGCCCAATGGTGACTGATGCCGCCGATCGACGGCACGAACAGCATCGCGGCTGGCATCACGCGCGCGATGTTCTGGGCGTCGTGGCCGGCACCGGATGGCATTCTCTGCCACGCGCCAGGCGCCAGATGCTCCGCCGCCTCGGATAACGCCTGCATCATCGCTGGGTCGCACAACGCAGGTATCGCCTTCGACATCGCTTCCAGAGTGACGGTGCACCGCTCCCTCCGGTTAGCCTCCTGGACCAGGGCACGCAGCGCCGCTTCCATGCGTTCAAGGGTTGCAACCGATACGTCACGGAATTGGAACAGCACGGTCGCGGTTCCCGGAATGATGCTGGGTGCACCGGGATCGAGCGTGATGCGGCCGGTGGTCCAGGTGCTACGATCACCACAGACCCTCGGGAATTCAGCGTCGATGGCGGCGAGCAACCGCACCGCCGTCAGACCCGCGTCCTTGCGTTCCGCCATCGTCGTGCCACCGGCATGGTCCTGCTGGCCGCGTACGATCAGACGCCACTGCCAGATGGCAACGATCCCGGTAACGACGCCGATGCGAAGTCCGGCTTGCTCCAGTTGGGTGCCTTGCTCGATGTGCATTTCCAGGAAGCCCTTATGCCGACCCGGATCAAGACGCATGCGGGCCTTGCCCTCCAGCCCCGCGGTGCGCAGCGCATCGCGCAACGGTGTGCCATCGGTCCGGTTGCGGCTGCGGTCGATCTCGTCCTCCGACAACTCGCCGACAATCGAGCGGCTACCGAGGAACCCGCCATCGAAATGGCCTTCCTCGTCAGCGAAGGCACACACATCGACGGCCAAGCCGGCACGGGCCAGCGCCACTCCGGCAACGACGCCGAGCGCCCCATCGAGCCAACCCGCTTCGTTCTGGGTTTCGATGTGGCTGCCAACCAGCAAATGTGGTCCTGGGCCGGTATGGCGACCATAGACATTGCCGATCCCGTCGATCGAGGCGTCCAGGCCACACGCCGACAATCGCTCGATCAGCCAGCGCCGGGATTCCATATCCTGGGGCGAATAGGTGGGGCGGTGCACTCCGGTCCGAAAGGCGCCGATCTGGCGCAACTCATGCAAGTCGCGCAGGAAGGCGTTCGTGTCGATGGGTGTCATGGCTGATGTCCAGACGTTAGCTGCCGCGATAGGTCGTATAGGTCCAGGGAGAAACCAGAAGCGGCACATGGCAGTGCGCCTCAGGCTCCGCGACTGAAAACCGTACGGGGATCATATCCAGGAAAGGCGGATCGGCCATGCCATACCCCGACGTGGCAAAATAGGCACCGACATGGAACCGTAATTCATAGATCCCGATCCGCAATGGATGCCCGCCGATCAGCCGTCCAGGTCCGACCATCCCGCCGCTTCGGTCCTATGCCTGGTTCAGGGTGAACGCAATATCTTGAGCCCCCGACCATAACACCAGCTTCCCCAGCGCCGGCAGATCGTCCAATCCTCCCGTGATCGTAAGGAAATGGTTGCCGGCCAGAACACCCACCTTGCTGGCGAACTGGCAGGCACCGTAGGGAAAGAGGATTTCCGTCTCACTGATCCCGCCTGGATGCAACAGGATCTGTCCGGGTGCTGGGTAGCTGGTGGGGTTCTCATAGCCAAGGCCGACATCCAGGTCGCCGAGGGGGATCCAGCAGGCCTCACCGCTCCATCGGGCATGGATGATACGCTCTCGATACGGCATCATGGCGCGGAAACGGGCGGTGGTCTTTGGGGCGGCCGCTGTTTCGAACCGAGCGGAGAAGGTGAAGGGACCGGCCTGGATCAGGATATCGCTCATGGCTCGGTTCCCCTCAAACGTGGCAGGCGTTGGTATCGAAGCCGAATAACAGGCGGCCGTTGGGCCGGATCAGGTCAGGCGGAACGCGGGTCAGGAAATGACCGGGTTCCCCATTCGAACCAGCAGCGCATTATCATGCTTCGTCGCCACCTGTTAACGCAACAACCATAGCAGGCGCGAATTGCCGGCCTTCCCCGCGAATATCGGATGATCTACCCGATATCGCGGCACAGCTCGGCTGAACTTTCCGGTGCTGTCGAACAGCGGGTCGCGCCAGGTTCCATAAGTGTCCGTCCGGAAACATAGTGCACCTTTTCAGAGGGATACCGTGGCCGTCTGGTGCGTTGCGGCCCCTCATCGATGGCCCCGCATCGCTTTCGGGGCCGCGCCTGCCAGCCGCCTCACGGTATCCCCCTGAACAGGCACACTATGTTCCCGTACGGACATTAAGATCGGCGGACCGAGCGAGCGGTTTTTTCGGAGTCCGTGGAAGGATGGATAGACCGGGCGGCCGTCAACAGCGAAGGCCGCCCGCAAACTGTCGCTAAATCGCCCCGAAGTTGATCAGGTTCCGCACCGGCGCCCCGGACTTCAACTGCGCGAACCCTTCATTGATCTCGTCCAGCTTGATATGGCCAGAGATCAGATGATCCAGCTTCAGCCGCCCCTGCTTCCACAGTTCGAGCAACCGAGGCATATCGACCCGGAAACGATTCCCACCCATCGACGTGCCTTGAATCTTCCGATCGCGCAGGAAGTCCGCGCCATGCAGCTCAATCTTCGTGCCGAACGGAATCATCCCGATAATCGTTGCCACTCCGCCCGGGCACAGCATCTGAAAACATTGTTCGGCCGTAGCCTTCATGCCGATCGCCTCGAAGGAATACGGCACGCCCCGGCCTTCCGTCATGTCCTTCACGGCGGCAACGACATCAATGTTCGATGCGTTGATGGTATCCGTGGCGCCCATCTCGCGGGCTTTTTCCAGCTTGCCGGCGTTGGTATCGATGGCAATGATCTTCGACGCGCCGGCCAGGGCCGCGCCGTTGACCGCCGACAGCCCGATGCCGCCGCAGCCGACCACGGCGACGGTCGATCCGGGCTCCACCTTGGCCGCATTGAATACCGCCCCGACACCTGTCATGACGCCGCAACCGACAAGCGCGGCGCGGTCCAGCGGGATGTCCTTACTGATCTTCACGATCGCGTGCTCATGCACCAGGACCTGTTCGGCAAAGACCGACAGATTGGCGAACTGGTGCAGCACCTGGCCCTTCCAGGTCATGCGGCGGGCGGCCCCGGGCGGCAACTTCACCTCGGTGTTCTCGCACAGATTGGTGTGGCCGGTGGTGCATTGCGCGCATTCGCCGCAGAACACCGACAGGCAGGTGATGACGTGGTCGCCGGGCTTCACATAGGTGACGTCCTCACCCACCGCCTCGACGATCCCGGCTCCCTCATGGCCGAGCACGGCGGGGGCGGGGTGGGTGTAGTAGCCGTCGATGAAATGGAGGTCGGAGTGGCACAGGCCGGCAAAGGCCGTGCGCAGCAGCACTTCGCGCCGCTTGGGCTTTTCGATCTGCACGTCCTCGATGGTCAGAGGCTGGTGGGCGGCGTGGAAGACAGCGGCTCGCATGGTTGTTTCCTCCGGTCGAACGGCCAGAGTCTAGAGCATGATCGGGCGGAGCGGAACCGTATCAGGTCGAGAATCAGGCTCTCAGACCGAGAGCGTTCCATGCTGGCGGCGGGGTGAAGGCACGCCGGCCGCCGTGTAAAGCGGATAGAAGCCTCAGGCGGCTTCGAGCATCCCAACCCGGGCGATGGCGGCACGGAGTTCGTCACCTTCCAGGATCACGTCGCGGCCCTGGGTGATCCGGTCGACTTTCCACGATCCACATCTCTCGGCGCTTGCCGCGTCGGCGAGCGCGGTGGGCACGTCGGGCTCCATCAACAGACCTTCGGAGCCATCGGCCATGGTGCGGTGGATCAGGTAGTAGATCGGTGCGAAGCAGGCCATGTGTGTCCCTCGGAATCCGAATCGACGACGTCTCGCGACGGCGCCGCCCTTCTCGTGACACCGTATTGCAACATTTCGCCGTTTCGCGCGAGTCGGGCAAGCCCTCTCGTGTTGATTTTTCACAAATGTGATCCGCCTGCGGTGAGTTTCTGCCGGCCAGGTTACGTTTTACGGATCGGGCCGTGCCCGGTTCGTCGGGCTCGGGCTTCAACCGACCAACCCCGCAAGCATGTGCTCTCCGTATTTGGTTTGCCGGATCAACGTGTTGTGCCGCCGGAGATGGCCGGCTCAGGCCCGACTGCGATGGTAAGGAGGCATACCGCGAGGTTCAGCGTATCGAGTTCCCCGGGTAAAGCCGCGCCCGAGACAGGTCCACAACACAGGTCGACCCGACGCTCGGCATCCAGGCATCGGCGGGCAGCAGCGCTTCCAGGATCGTCTCATTCACGCTGACCCGAACCCGGTGCAACGGCCCGCTGACATGGATGCTGGTGACGCGGGCGGCGCCGGGGCCGGGACGCAGGGCGATCTCGTGCGGGCGGATCAGCGCCACGGCGGGGCCAGTAGGGAGGGAAGTCGCGATCGGAGCGGCGCCGAACCGGTCCAGATCGGCCCGTCCGTCCCGCACCGGGCAATCCAGGCGGACCGCCTCGCCCAGGAACCCATGCACGAAGGCGTTGATCGGTTCGGCATAGAGGCGTTCGGGCGTGTCCACCTGCTCGATCCGGCCGGCGCGCATCACGGCGACGCGGTCGGCCATTTCCAGCGCCTCGGACTGGTCGTGGGTGACGAAGATGCTGGTCCAGCCCATGCGGTCATGCAGGTCGCGCAGCCAGATACGCAGGTTCTTGCGGACCCGGGCGTCCAGCGCGCCGAACGGCTCGTCCAGCAGCAGCAGCAGCGGGTCGATGGCCAGGGCGCGCGCCAGGGCCACGCGCTGACGCTGGCCGCCGGAGATCTGGTCGGGGTAGCGCCCGCCCAACTCCCCGATGCCCATGAGGTCCAGCAGTTCGGCGACCTTGTCCCGGATGGCGGCAGCGGATGGACGGTCACGCCGAGGGCGGATTTCCAGTCCGAACGCCACGTTGCGGGCGACTGTCATGTGGCGGAACAGGGCGTAGTGCTGGAACACCAGGCCGACGCGGCGTTCCCGGGCCGGCACACCCCGCATCGACTGGCCGCCAAACAGGATTTCGCCCGTGTCCACGAACTCCAGGCCGGCAAGCACCCGCAGCAACGTGGTCTTGCCCGAACCGGAGGGGCCGAGCAGGGCGAGGAATTCGCCGTCGGGGACGGAGAGGGAAATGCCGTCGAGGGCGGTCACGCCGCCAAAGGATCGGTGCAGGTCGCGCAATTCCAGGTTCACAGCAGCGACTCGTGATGCAGGTCCATGCGCCACTCCAGGAACAGTTTCACGGCCAGGGTCACCAGGGCCAAAAGGGACAACAACGCGGCGACGGTGAAGGCGCCAACCCATTCGTAGTCGTTGAACAGCGCTTCGACATATAGTGGCATCGTCAGGGTCTGGCCGCGCACATGACCGGACACGACCGCGACGGCCCCGAACTCGCCCATGGCGCGCGCGTTGCAGAGCAGCACGCCATACAGCAAGGCCCAGCGGATATTGGGCAGGGTGACGCGGAAGAAGGTCTGCCACCCGGACGCGCCGAGGGTCAGCGCGGCCTCCTCCTCGGCGGCGCCCTGGTCCTGCATCAGCGGAATCAGGGAGCGGGCGACGAAGGGGAAGGTCACGAAGGTGGTGGCCAGCACCAGGCCGGGTAGCGCGAAGATGATCCGCACCCCATGTGTGTCCAGCCACGGCCCCAGCCAGCCATTGGCGCCGAACAGCAGCACCCAGACCAGGCCGGAAATGACCGGGGAAACCGAGAACGGCAACTCGATCAGGGTCATGAGCAGGGAGCGGCCGGGAAACCGGAAACGCCCGATGCACCAGGCGGCCGCCAGACCGCATAGAGCGTTCACCGGCACGCTGATCGCCGCTACCAGCAGGGTCAGACGGATGGCGGACAATGCGTCCGGTTCGGCCAGCGCCGCCAGCATCGGGTCCAGCCCGCGGGACATTGCCTCGTAGAAGACCACGCAGAGCGGCAGCACGAGGAACACGCCCATCAGTCCCAATGTGGGAAGGATCAGCCACCAGGGACGGTGCGTGGCGTGGTGCGCACGCGATTGCACCACCGAGGCCGGTCGGGCGGTTCTGCCGATCAGCATGCTTGCCTCTTGCACGGCCTGGTCGGGCGAATGACCGCGGGCACTCCCCCCAGGCAGCTGCGGGGATGGGCGGGCGAGGTGACGGGGTGGGGAGCTTGTCCCACACCGGACGATCCATTCGTCGCCCTATGGAGCCCAGGCAGTCGCTCACGCATGGTCTCGCCGTCCGCCGATCCGGCGCTGCATCGCGTTCAGCACCAGAAGCAACGCAAACGCGATCACCAGCATGACCAGGCCCAACGCGGCGGCGCCGGCATAGTCGAACTGCTCCAGCCGGATCACGATCAGCAGCGGGGCGATCTCACTGAGCATCGGCATGTTGCCGGCGATAAAGATCACCGACCCATACTCGCCGACCCCACGGGCGAGCGCGGCCCCAAAGCCGGTCAACAGGGCAGGTCCGAGGGCCGGCAGCACCACCCGGATAAAGGTCTGGAAGCGGGTCGCCCCAAGGGTCGCGGCGGCCTCTTCGGCTTCCGCCGGCAGAGCCAGGATCACCGGCTCCAAAGTGCGCACCACGAACGGCAGGCCGACGAACATCAACGCGACCAGTACGCCGAGCGGGGTGTAGGCGACCTTGATGCCGATCGCGGCGAGGTGCGCGCCGAGCCAGCCTTTCGGCGCGAACAGCGCGGTCAGGGCTATGCCCGCGACAGCCGTGGGCAGGGCCAACGGCATGTCAATGAGCGAGTCCGCAACCGATCGTCCGGGAAATTTGTGGCGCGTCATCACCCAGGCGATCAGCAGTCCCAACGGGACGTTCAGCGCGGCCGCCATGACCGCGGCCCCGAAACTCAGGCGAAGCGACGCCAGCACCCGGGGCTCGGTAATCGACTGCCACACACCCGCGAAGCCGAGTTCCCAGGGCCGCAGGATCAGGGTGATCAGCGGGATCAGCACGATCAGAGACAGCCAAGCCAGGGTAATGCCCAAGGTCAGGCCAAACCCTGGCAGCGGCGAACGGCGCATCGCCGCGATCATTTGCCTGGCGTGAAAATTCGATCGAAAACGCCGCCATCGGCGAAATACTTTGCCTGCGCCTCCGGCCAGCCACCGAAATCGCGGATCGTCGTCATCGCCAGGCTCGGAAACCGTTCCGCATGCATACCCGCCACCACCACGTCGCTCGGCCGGTAGTAGTGTTTTGCCACCACTTCCTGTCCTTCCCTGGAGTAGAGATACTCCAGATAACCCTGTGCCACGGCGCGGGTGCCTTTCTTGTCGACGACACGATCGACCAGCGCGACCGGCGGTTCGGCCAGTATGCTGACAGACGGGTAAACGATCTCATAATCGGTCGCACCGAATTCCTTGCGGACCAGCCAGGCTTCGTTCTCCCAGGCCAGGAGCACGTCACCCAGCCCGCGCTGGGCAAAGCTGGTGGTCGACCCACGCGCGCCGGTATCCAGGACCGGGACCTGGCGGAACAGCGCGCGCACGAACGCCTCGGCCGACGCGTCGGTGCCGTTCGGCTGCCGCAGCGCCCAGCCATAGGCCGCGAGGAAGTTCCAGCGCGCGCCGCCAGACGTCTTCGGATTGGGCGTGATCACCCCGACTCCGGGCTTGAGCAGGTCAGGCCAGTCGCGCACCGCCTTGGGGTTGCCCTTGCGAACCAGAAACACGATCGTACTGGTGTATGGGCACGCATTCCCAGGCAACCGGGTTTCCCAATCCGGGGCGACCAAGCCGCGTTTCGCCAGGGCATCGACATCCGCGGCCAGCGCGAGTGTCACGACATCAGCCTGCAACCCGTCCAGCACCGAACGGGCCTGCGAGCCGGACCCACCATGCGACTGGCTGATGGTGACCCGGTCGCCGGTCTTTGCCTGCCAGGCCGTGGCGAAACTCCGGTTGAACTCCCGGTAAAGCTCCCGGGTTGGATCGTACGAGACATTCAGCAGGGCGATATCGGCGGCCATCGCGGGCGGTCCCACGGTGGCGGCCAGTCCGAGCCCGGTCAAAACGGTCCTACGAGTGGGGAAGCGGTGTCTCACGGCCTGTCTCCCTTCCTGCCGAAACCCTCCCAAGGCTCTCGGGGCGGGTCGCTAAGCGATGTTGGCATCACGGTGCGAGGCATGTCGCCACTCCGTGGTATTCCATCGCCGATGACGACAGAATACCACTAATTCTATATGATTGATAGGATATAATTCGAGGGGACTTATACCAGGTGCCCGAACCCTTGACTCGTCGATAGCTGGCCGAGCGCCTGGTATCTCTTTGATTTCGCGCGCAGCCGCCACACCAACCCTGCGCGCATACCGGTCGATGGTAGGGTCGACCGGTATTACAGCCCCTCGAACAGCAAGGTCGTGATGTAGCGTTCGGCGAAGGACGGGATGATGGCGACGATCCGCTTGCCCGCCATCTCCGGCCGTTTGCCAACCGTCAGCGCTGCATGCAACGCCGCGCCCGAGGAAATGCCCGCTGGAATGCCCTCGGTCTTCGCCAAACGGCGGGAGGCGGCGATGGCATCGGGCGGGGCGACCTGCACGATCTCATCGATTTCCTTGGTGTCGAGAATGGCGGGGATGAAGCCGGCGCCGATGCCCTGGATCGGGTGCGGACCGGGGGCGCCGCCGGACAGCACGGGGCTGAGGGTTGGCTCCACCGCGATCATCTTCAAGCCGGGGCGACGCGGTTTCAGGACCTGGGCCAGTCCGGTCAGGGTGCCACCGGTGCCGACGCCGGAGATCACCGCATCGACCTCACCGGCGGTGTCGTACCAGATTTCCTCGGCCGTGGTCTTGCGGTGGATTTCCGGATTGGCCGGATTTTCGAACTGTCCGGCGATGATGGAGCCAGGGGTTTCGGCATGCAGTTCCTTGGCGCGGGCGATGGCGCCGTTCATGCCTTTCTCACGCGGGGTCAGGTCGATCTCGGCGCCCAGGAAGGCGAGCATCTTGCGCCGCTCGATCGACATCGATTCCGGCATGGTCAGGATCAGCTTGTAGCCGCGCGCGGCGCACATGAAAGCCAGCGCGATTCCGGTGTTGCCTGATGTCGGCTCGATGATCGTGGCGCCGGGTTCCAGTTTGCCCTGCGCTTCCAGGTCCAGGATCATGTTGACGCCGATGCGGTCCTTGACGCTGGCGATCGGGTTGAAGAACTCCAGCTTCAGGCAGATATCGGCGACGACGCCGTCCTCGGCCGCAATGCGCGGAATGCGCACCAGCGGCGTGTTGCCGATGGTTTCGGCGATGCTGTCATAGATGCGCCCGCGCAGCGGACGATCGAATACGAGTGGCTTCAGTTCGGCAGCCATGATGCTTGCTCCTTGCCCCGGATTGTGGAGAGGGTGGTGTCCAGGGGCGCATGAGAGGCAAGAATTTCCCCCGCTGGCAAGTCCAAGGCAACAAAGAGGAAAAATATGTCGCAATCCCATGGATGGGGAGAACACGCCCCTGCCAGGCGCCCCCGGTTCGGGGAAGCGCTGGCGCGCGAGCGGCAAGCCTGTCAGGCTGCCGGCACCCCAGTGTTCCGATCGCGACCGATGCGGCCGGCCCGCCGCGTGAAACGGAACACCTCAGCAGAGATCGCGTGTTCCGGCCGGATGGCATGATCCGCCGGACGCGGACCACGAGCCAGGAGCCCAGCATGTCAGACACGACGCTGTCCCCCGCCTTCCTCCCGATCCATGTGCTGTCGCAACAGATCGCCTCCGGCCGCCTGTCTCCGGTCGATCTGGTGGATGACTGCCTGGGCCGCATCCAGGCCCTTGAACCCGCCTTGCACGCGTTCGTCTCGGTCGATGCCGACAATGCGCGCCTGGCGGCGGAGGCGGCGGACAAATCCATCCGCTCCGGCCATCGGATCGGGCCCCTGCACGGCATCCCAATCGGCGTGAAGGACCTGGTGGAGATCGAGGGGCAGGTTGCCATGGGCGGGTCGGCGGCGTGGCGCGGGCGGGTTGCGCCGCATACCGCGACCCTGGTCCACAAGCTGCGAGCCGCCGGCATGATCGTGATCGGCAAGACCCATACGGTGGAGTTCGCCTATGGCGGCTGGGGCACCAACCAGCACCTGGGTACGCCTCGGAACCCATGGGATGCGGCGACGCACCGCACGCCCGGTGGGTCCAGCAGCGGGTCCGGCGTGGCGGTCGCCGCGCGGATGGTGCCCTGCGCGGTGGGGACCGATACGGGCGGCTCGGTGCGGATCCCGGCGGCCTGGAACGGGATCACCGGCCTGAAGGCCACAATCGGACGTATCAGCACCCATGGCATCCTGCCGCTCAGTCCGACCCTGGACACGCCGGGACCGATCACGCGCTCGGTCGAGGATGCGGCGATGCTGCTGGAGGCCTGGCAGGGCGAAGATCCGCTCGATCCGTTGACGCGGGGGCGGCGCCCGTCGGAGCCGATGGCCACCTTGCGCCGCGGCGTGAAGGGCTTGCGGCTGGCCCGGTTGCCGGCGGCGGAGCGGTCCGGCGTGGATGCGGAGGTGCTGGCGGCGTTCGACCGCTCGGTCGACCGTCTGGCCGATCTGGGGGCGGAGATTGTCGATCTGGCGCTGCCGTTGCGGTTTGGGGAACTGGGCACGGCAAGTGGGCGGATCATGTCGGCCGAGGCCTATGCCGCGCTGGCCAGTCTGGTGGACGACAATGCGCAGTTGATCGATGAGGCGGTTCGTCCGCGCGTCCGCGCCGGGGCAGCGGTTTCGTCACGCGACTACCTGACCGCGTTGGCGGAACGGGAGGCGCTGAAGCGGCGTTTCGCCGCCACGACCGCCGAGGTTGATGCAATTCTGACACCGACGGCGATGACACCCGCCATTCCGGTGGCCTCCGTGGACCAGAACACGACCCCAGCCGTGTTCACCCGCTGGATCAACTTCCTGGACCTGTGCGCGCTGGCGGTGCCGAACGGGTTCTCCGCCGGTGGATTGCCGATTTCGCTGCAGATTATCTGCCGTGGGTATGATGAGGCGATGGCGCTGCGGATTGGCTGGGCTTACCAGACGGCGACGGACTGGCAGGATCGCGTGCCGGGGATGGTTTGAAGGGCGGGGCTTCCGCCCCGAACGCCGACCAGGGCTCTGCCCTGGACCCGCCAAAGGCG
>Ga0082335_1007720_pt1 | contig 12757 bp, 10 predicted proteins | sample Subgrocontami58m_FD_72375 | JGI IMG/M metagenome (GOLD analysis project Ga0082335, IMG submission 72375) | Subsurface groundwater microbial communities from S. Glens Falls, New York, USA - GMW37 contaminated, 5.8 m (SPADES assembly) (version 2) ...
GCTCAACGCGATGATCCGCTGGGTCGAGGAAGGCCAGCCGCCCGAGCGGCTCGACGGCGAGCTGCGCGATCAGGGTGGGAAACTCCTGCGCACACGGCCGTTTTTTCCGTATCCGGACATTTCGGTCTACCAAGGCTCGGGCCGCACCGACGACGCGGCGAATTTCGAGCGACGCCAACCGGCGCGATAAACCTGGAGCCGGGCCGCCCCCGGCCCGATGGCTTGCTGTTCGATGTGCAACGCGGCGACGGGTCGACGTAGCGCGGGCAACCTGCCCGCGCTGCCACGCGGCCGGCTGCGCTGAGCACGGGCAGGTTGCCCGTGCCACGCGGCACCGCTCACTCGACCGCGACCGATCTCAACTTCGCCGCCAACGCGGCGGGAACCTCGATCGCCGTACCGTGCCGCATCCGCTGTTTCGTCCCTTCGTCGGGAAACGCCATCCGGGCGGTGACATCTTCCCACGTGCGCAGATCACGCGAACGCAGAGCGCCGTAATGCCGTTCGCGGTACGCGTCGAAATACACGATGTAGTCGTCGCCGATCTTGAGGGCGGTCGGTCCCTCCGCCCACCGGCCGCCGGGCGAGAAGGGCGGCTGCGGGCGCTCGAACGGCCCCTCGTAGTTCGCGGCCTTGACCAGTTGCAGGTACTTGTGGGCCGGCTCCTCCGTCTCGTCCTTGATAATCAGATACAGCTGATTGCCCGCCCGGAGGAAGGTCGCGTCGATCACGCTGAACCCCGGATCGTAGAAGAGCCGCGTGGGCGTGAAGGCGACGAAGTCGCCGGTCGTCGTGCAGTACATCCGGTGATTGCGGTCCCGGGCCGGATCCTGGGCCGCCGGCGGAAACCGGCCGGGAATCGTCGAGGCCCAGAAGATCAGGAAGTGCCGGCGCTGGTCATCCCAAACGATCTCCGGCGCCCACGTGTTGCGGACGGTGGGCTCGTGCGCCATGACCGGAATCGAGCGCTGCGCGGTCCAGCGCACGAAGTCCCGGGTGGACGCGTAGCCGATGTCGTTCTCGTTCCAGCCCGCGGTCCACACCATGTGATAGGTGCCGTCGGGCCCGCGCGCGACGCACGGATCGCGCATCAGTTTGGAAATTCCGACCGTCGGCCGGAGCAGCGTCCGGCCCTGGTTCACCTTGTCCCAGCGATAACCGTCCGCGCTCACCGCCAGGTGGAGGCCGTCCTGCCCGTTGTCCGTGAAGTAGGTGAACAAATATTCCGCGCGGACGGATGAGCCCAGGATCAAACAGACGAGCAGGAAAATGGGCCGGATACGCATGGCCGGTTGATGTAGGCGCAGGCTGCCGCTGAGGCAACTCGCCGCTCGGCGCCGCCGGGCCCGGTCGTCATTCGGGCGACGGCGCTGGTGGCGCGGGCAACCTGCCCGCGCTTCGCGCCGTTTTTCGGAGACCACGGGCAGGTTGCCCGTGCGACGGAGCGCCGCACGGCCTCCGGGCCCGTGGGATCCGAGGAGGACCACTCGAGCTACCCTTCCGGCAAATCCTTGCCCTTGGTTTCGGGCAGGAAGACGAGCACGACGAGCCCGAGGAGGAAGAGGCACCCGAGCACCGAGATGGCCTGCGAGAGCGGGAGCTTTTCCTTCATCCAGGCCGAACCCCAGATCAGGACGGGCGCGGCCAGGATCCGGCCAGTGTTGAAACAGAAGCCGGCGCCGGTCGCGCGCAGGTGCGTGGGAAACAGCTCGGGGAAGTACACGGCGTAGCCGGAATGAATGCCCTGGGCGAAAAAGCCGAACAACGGCACGAGGCAGAGGAACAGCGCATAGCTGCCGACGTATTGGGGAATCCAACACACCGCCAGCGTCAGCACGAAGCCGCCAACGTGCATAATGGCAAACGTGCGCCGGCGGCCCAGCCACACGCTCATCGGTCCCATCATGAGCTGGCCGATGAAGCCGCCCGTCGTCTGGATGAACCCGAACGCGATTTTCGACCGGGTCGCCACCTCCGCGGCCGGTGCGCCGAGCTTGCGCAGGAGTTCCTCCGCCAGGTTCTGTCCCGCCACGGCGACGCCCCAGAAGGTCGCGAGCCCCACCATCGCGAGCAGCGCGCCGCCGAGGGCGCGACCGCGCCAGCGGGCGTCACCCAGCAGTTCGCGAAAGCTGCCCATCCGGCCGGCCTTGGATAGCTTGGCCTCCTTCCACGAATCGGGTTCCTGGATACTCACCCGGACCCACAGCACCAGGAGCGCCGGCACGACGCCGACCAGATAAGCCCAGCGCCAGTGCGTGCCCACGATCAAGCCCGCCGCCGCCGCCAGCCAGATGCCCATCACGCTGGCCGCATGAAAAATCCCGCCCGCCCGTTCGCGGGCATGCCTCGGAAAAACCTCGGCGACCAGCGCGGCGCCGACGGCCCACTCGCCGCCGACCCCCATCGCCACGAGAAAACGCAGCGCACCCACGTGCCACAGCTCGGTGGCAAACGCCGTGCAGCCGGAGAAAACGCTGTAGCACAGAATGGTCAGCGCCATCACCGGCTTGCGGCCCCATTTGTCCGCGAGCGAACTGAACAGCCAGCCGCCAATCGTGCCGCCGATCAGAAAGATGCCGAGGAACCGCTCGCCCCACGCGCGCGTCGCCGCGGCGACGACGTCCGCCGCGAGTCCCGGCTGCGCCGCCCGCAGCAGGTCCGGCAGCATGTCGCCGCGCGTGATGTTGTAGATCTGCCCCTCGAACGCGTCGAAGATCCAGCCGAGCGACGCCACCACGAGCACGAGCCATTGGTAGCCGGTGACGCCGGAGTACCATTTTTGGGGAGGGGAGGTTTGTTCGGTCATCGTAGATCAGCGGTCGCCGGCCGAACACACCCCGCCCTGGCGGGCACCCCTCTTGATCGAGGGGAGATCAAGAAGGCGGTTCGAAGGTGAAGTCTTGAAAATCCCCTCTAACCAGAGGGGTGATGCGCAGCGCCGGGGTGTGTCGCTACGAGTACGTCTCACGTGCCGCCCGCCGCCCTTCACTTCAGCATCTCCCCGACCGGCAGCGGCCGCTGCTGGCGAATCGATTCCTCGGCGAGCAGGCAGAGGCCGGCGGACCAGAGCCCGTCGCGACCGGTGGCGGCCGGTTCGGCCTGGCCGCGGACCATCTGCACGCAGCGGGCGATCTGCTCGCGCAACTCGAAGACCTCGCCGCTCTGCTTCTCGAAGCTGGCCTCCTCCAGCCGCTCGCCGTTGAAAACCTTCAGGAAGAAAGTCGGCTGCAGCGTGCGATCCTGCGCCCCGCTCCAGCTCGCCCACATCGCGCCCTTGCTGCCGGCGATCTTCACCGTCTGGTGGTGCTCGAACGCGGCCAGCGTCTGCGAGACCACCGCGTACGCGCCGTTCGGATACCGGAACATCGCGCTGAAATTGTCGTACAGTTCCGGCCGCTGCGGGTCGCGCGACTTGCCGTACGCGTACAGCTCGATCGGATCCCCGGCGGATTCGAGATACCAGCGGGCGAGGTCGAAGAAGTGAATCGGCTCCTCCAGCACCCAGCTGCCGACGCGCTTTTGATCGTAGCGCCAGCCGGAGGCCCCGAGCCGGTAGGGTTTGCGCGAGAGCTCCACCAGCACGTAGTGCGGTTCGCCGATCACACCGGCCTGGATCCGGCGCTTGATTTCGCCCCACTGCGGCGAGAGCCGCATCTCGTGGCCCACCGCCAGCCGCCGGCCTTGCTTCCGCGCGAGGTCGACGATGGCGCGGCAGTCCTCGACCTTGATCGCCATCGGCTTCTCCAGCAGCAGATCGACGCCGGCCTTCAACGCGTCGCGCGCAATCTCGAGGTGCGTGTGACTGGGCGTGACCACGTCGACGATGTCCAGCTTCACCTCGGCCAGCATCTTCCGGTGGTCGTCGAAGACCCGCGCCTTCGGGTACGCCTTGGCCGCGGCTTCGCGCGACGCGGCGGAGGGCGCGGTGATGGCGGCGAGTTCCGCCTCCGGATGGCCGGCGATCGACTGCGCGTGAAACTGGCCCCACGCGCCAAAACCAACGAGACCGAAACGAACGGGTGAGTGTGGCATGGAAAATGAGGGCAGGGTGGCAAAGCGAGTGGCGCAATTGTAAGAGCGAGCCAGTAGGTTCGCTCCGCGCGAAAAGCGGAAGAAAATTTTGCGCGACCTCTCGCTGCTGGCTCCACATAAGAATCGCGCCATGAAACGGGTCCTGCTCGTCGTCCTGCTGCTGGCCGCCCAGCTTCGCGCCGCCACCGCCGATCGCCCGCGGCTGCTCGTCCTGACGGACATCGGCGGCGATCCCGATGACCAGCAGGCGATGATCCGGCTGATGCTCTACGCGAACGAATTCCAGATCGAAGGGCTGGTGGCGACCGCCTCCGGCACGCCGGGCGAATTGAAGCAGGCGATCACCCAGCCGCAGCTCATCCGTGAAATCGTCAACGCGTACGGCCAGGTCCGACCCAACCTCCTGAAGCATGCGGAAGGCTGGCCGACGGCGGAGGACCTGCTGAAGCGAATCAAGAGCGGCAACCCGCACCGCGGCCGCGAGTTCATTGGCGCGCCGCACGACACGGAGGGTTCGCGCTGGATCATCCAGCGGATCGACGCGAGCACGCTCGAGCGGCCGCTCGCCATCACGATTTGGGGCGGCCAGACCGATCTCGCGCAGGCGCTCTGGCGCGTGCGGCAGGATCGGGGCGCCGGCGCGCTGATGGGTTTCATGGCGCGTTTCCGCGTCTACGACGTCGCGGACCAGGACAAGATCGCCGACTGGATGCGCCGCGAATTTCCCGGGATGGCCTACATCCTGGCCAACGCCCCCGCCGGCCAGGACAAGCGGATGGGCACGTTTCGCGGCATGTACCTCGGCGGCGACCTCGCGCTCACCAGCCGCGACTGGGTCGAAAGAAACATCCTGAGCCAGGGCCCGCTCGGCGCGTTGTACCCCACGAAGACCTGGACCGCGCCGAACCCGCACGGCTGTCTCAAGGAAGGCGATACGCCGTCGTGGTTCTTCTTCCTGCCGCTCGGCGGCAACAACTCGCGCGACCCGTCGCAACCCGGCTGGGGCGGCCAGTACCGCCGTGAACCCGATGGCTGGTACCGGGATCTCCCCCTCAGCAACGGCCACGACCCGCGCGAATCCGTCAGCCGCTGGCGCCCGCAATTCCAGGCCGACTTCGCAAAACGGATGGCCTGGTGCGTGGAGTGACCACCCTATCGCGGCGGGTTCGATCCGCCGCCGCGGAACGGAGCGCGCGATTCGCGTTCGGTCACCTTCAGTTCAAAATCACTCTCCCCAGTCCGGCGAATCTCGATGTGGTAGTACGACGAGAGGTTCAGACTGTCGTCGGCCCCGGCGGCCTCCGGGCTCTTGTTGCCCAACAACTCGAGCACGGTCGCACCGCTGACCACGGCTTCGAGCGTGGACGCCTGCCGCGCGGAAGTCGGGCTGGCGGTCACGGGCTCGTTGACGTGCCCAACGATGCCGTGGACCCGAAAGCGGTTGTCGCCGACCAGCGTGTCACACACGCCATCGACGCTGCCGTACACCTTCGCCGCCGGCGGTGCCAGCGGCGGCGCCACCGGCAGCCGGTTCAGCGCCGTTTTCAGGAGCTCGCGGAACGGATTCGCCGCCGCCAGCCGGACCCGCGCCTGCTTGCGCACAATCGGTTCTGTATCCTCACCCGAAATACGCTGCAGGATCTGGCGGTCGTCAATCCGGGCCACCGCGCGGCAGCGCACCTCGGTCGAGACGGCCGTGCGCGCCACTCGCACGATCTGCGCCTCCGTCGTCAGCCGCGCCAGCGCGTCGACGTTCTCATCGGTTGCGCCCAGGGCGATGCTGGCGAGCCGCTCGGGGTCGGACAACTGCGCCACCGCCGCGAGCCGCACTTCGCGCGCCGGATCGGTCGTCGCCACCTCGGCCAGCGCAGCCTGGTCGGACAATCGCCGTACCGCTTCGAGCCGAACCGCCGGATCGGGGTCCTGCCATTTGGGCGGCCCGAACCAGGGAAGCTTCATGGGCAGAAGGAGGATGGGCGCCGGGCGGGCGCGGGAAAAAGGCGACGGCCTGCAGCGCGCGGCCGAAGCCCGCGCCGCCGCCATGACTCACTCGAAGAACAACGCGCGCGTGGCGAACTGCTCGGGCTTGCTGGACAGCCAGCTGAGGTGCGTCTCCTTCAATTCGGCGACGGGAAACATCTTGCCCTCGAGGTGGGTCGTCCCCGTGCGATCCCGGGACATCAGCCCGACCTGCTGTGCGCCCAGTTCGTTCAGTTTCGCCGACAATGCATCGAGCGAATCGATGTCGACGTAGATATTCTCCGTCGTCCGGCCGCCTTTCTTCTGTTTCTTCGCGTGAGTGAACAAACCGATCCGTGTGGTCATGGGAAGTATTGGGATGATGGTGACAAAAAGCCGTAGAGGGAGCGGTGCCGGGCTGGGCGCAACTGGAAGCTCCACCGAGGATGCGATCAGTTGATCAATTGCGGACGGAAATCCAGCTCGGAAAATCGGGTGCGGACGCAGATCACTGACGACTGACCTCCGATCACAGCCCGATCGCCGAAACAGGCTTAACCTTAATGCCTTTCGGAAATTGAGGCTGCCGGGCGGCGTGTTTTCGCTTTAGGATCGAGTCATGGACCGTTATCATTGGAATGCATCGGCATTCTCGGGAGGAGAAGCGTCGTGCAGCGCTCCAGCGTAAACGACGCGCGAAGTGCCAGCGGCGGCCACGCTGCGGCGACTTCTTTGGGTTCCGCGCCGCCTTCGAGGCCTTGTGGCCGAACCACGCGCCGCCGGCTCTGCCCCGTCGACGCGGGCGGCGGCCGCGGGTGGCACTCAAGCCGCTGGTGACGGCGTTGGTCTTTCACGTCATGCAGCGCAGCGGCACCCTGGCCGAACACTTCACGTTGCTCTTCGACGACAGCCTTTGCGACAGCGCGTGCTCGGACCGGCGTCAGCGGTTGCCCTGGCAGGTATTCGAAGAGGTGATGCACTGGGCGCTGCGGCCACTGGCCCGGCGCCGACGCCAGGGCGACGGCTTCTGGCGGGGCTGGAGGCTGCTGGCACTCGACGGCACACAGTTCAGCCTGTGCAATACTCCGCAAATCCAGGAAGCGGTGACCAAGACCAAGACGCGTCGCGGACGGGCCGCTTTCGGGAAGATCGTGACCGGCGTGCTGCTCGAGCTTGGCTTGCACAATCCACTGGCCGCGGCGATCGGCCGGCAGGGCGAGTCGGAATGGCAACTGGCGGGCCGCCTGTTGGCGCGCCTGCCGGCCCGCGCCTTGTTGCTGGCCGACCGCCTGCATGGCTGCGCGGCGTTTGCGGCTGAGACGCTGGCGGCGTGCACCCGCGTGGGCAGTCACTTTTTGTTTCGCGCGCGCAGCCAGATCAAAGTGCGCACGCTGCGCCGGTTCAAGGACGGCAGCCGGCTCATCGAGGTGCCACTGCGGGAAAAGGGCCAGCCGCGACACATCGCGCGCTGGCTCACCTTGCGCGAGATCCGCGTGCAGGTCGCCCGTCCGGGCCACCGCACGCAAGAGTTGCAGTTGTGGACAAGCTTGGTGGAGCCCGCACAAGCGCCGGCCGGCGAACTCGCGCGGCTCTACGCGCAGCGCTGGGAACACGAGCTGTATTACCGGCAATTGAAACGCCAGCTGCGCAAGAGCGAGCTGCTGCAAAGCCACACCGTCGCCACTGCCGCGCAGGAAATCGCGGCGTTGGTCCTCGCCAGTGCCGTGCTCGCCCGCGAACGTCAGCGCGCCGCCGCGGGGCAAGCGCCGGTGCTGCGGATCAGCTTCATGAAAATCCTCGAGCTGATCCGCCCCCTCTGGCTGGTCTTCGCGCTCGGTCCCGATTTGCTCAGCCGCGACCAAAAACAGCAGTTGACCGAACGCTTCCTGCGGCACGCCCGCCGATTTCTGGTGAAGCCTCGACGCAGCCGATCCTGTCCACGGGCTCTGCGCCAGCCGATCAGCGGCTGGCCACGTTTGCTCAAGAACGAATCGCATGAGGGGCCAATTCATTTCCAGATCGCGTGAGCCATGAATTTCCGAAAGGCATTAGGGTTAGCCCGACTTTTCGAGTCTGCGCCGAATTCGCTTCGGCTCGCTGCGGCAATCGAGTACGCGTCGAACTCGGACCGTGTCGTCTTCAATCTTGTAATAGATCGCGAAAGGGAATCGATGGCTCAAGAGCCGGTAAAATCCCTCAATCTTCCGGTGAACGCCGGCGTGTAAAACGAGCGAATCGATGTCCGCGATCAGGCTATCGAGAAAGTAGTGCCCCACGCCGGGACTCTGTTTCTCGTAAAAGCGGAAGCCGGCCAGCAAATCTCGATCGGCAGATCGCGAGATTTGAATCTTCACCTGGCACGGCGCCGAAGCGACTTCTTCGCCGCTTCCCAGTCGATAAACTCTTCCTTGCCTGCAGCCACTCGCGCTTCGGTTTCACGAAGCTCCTGGAGGTGCCAGGCTGGGGAATCATACTTGGTATCGTCTTTGGTGAGATCAGCCCACAACGCCTCCATCGCGCGCAGCTTCTCGGCTTTCGTCATCGCATGAAGCGGTAGCGTCGTCGGCATGGTTGAAAACTTGGCCGGCCATTCGGGCGGAGCAAGGGCGGACTGGCGAAAACCCACTGGTTGCTCGGATTTACCTTCGCGATCATTCGCGTGGATTCGCGGGCAACTGCCCAATCCTCTCTACGGCACTTCGTACACTTCGACGATCGCGGTGCCACCGGGGGTGCCGGCGACCGGGCCCACTTGCGCCGTATAGTTGCCGGCGGGGAGCGTCATCAGAAGCATCGCATCCTTGCTCGCCGGATCGGTCACGGCAAACGCGCCCACCCGGTTCGCCGTCTGCAATACCGCCGGATCGCCACCCCACGCGGTGTTGGTCGCGATGGTCGCGCCTGTGCTCGTGTTGACCAGCGTCATCGTCGGGGCGGACATGGCGCCAGCGATGTTGAATGGAGCCAGGCCCAACCGCGGGCCGACCGCACGAACAAGCACGGTTTTCCCCGTCGAGCCGCCGATCACGAAACCGACGGTCAGTGTGCCGCCGGCCGGAATCTGTTTCAGCACCGATACGTTGATCAGCCGCGGCGTGTTCGCGCTGAAGGTCGCGTTGGGCGTTGAATCGTAGAGTTCGGCGATGACGCGGCCACTGCCGTTGCCCGCGTCGCGGACCTCGACCGTGTAGTCGCCGGGTGCGAGGCCGGGCCGGAAGATGGCGGAGTCTCGCGACGTGGTGCTGACGAAAGGGAATGCGCCCACCGCGCCAAAGGCCTCGCTGAGCGTGGCGCTGCCACCCCAGCCCGTATTGGTCGCGACGACCACGGCGGGAGTCGGCGTGGTGAAGTTGAGCGTCATCGACGGAGCGGGCAGAAAGTCGCTAATGTTGAACTGGGACAGCGACGGACCGGCCGCGCGCGCGAGCAACGGCTTGGTGGCCGTCGCGTCGCCGCCGCCGAGGACGGTGCCCATGGTCATCGATTCGCCGGCGGCGAGCGGGGTGAGAATGGACAGGTTGATGAGCCGGCCGGGATCGTTGGTGCTGACGACGGTGAGCGCCGTGGCGGTGCTGAACGCGCCGCCGACGCTGTTGGTGGCATTGACGCGATAATTGCCGGGCGCCGCCGGGGCCACGCCGCCGGGGCCGCCCACCACCAGCGTGGCGGTGGTCGCGCCGGGAATATTCGCGCCGTCACGCTGCCATTGATACGCCGTGGCGTTGTTCGCCGCCGCGCCCAGCACGACGGTCGAGCCGGCGGCGACCGTGAGCGGCTGCGTCGAGGGCTGGAGCGTGAACGTCGGCAGGGGAGTCGGCCCGAGCGTGAGCGTGGCGGCAGCGCTCGTGACGATGCCGCCGGCGTTGACGAGCACGGCGGAGTAAGTGCCGGCATCCGCGGCGGTGAGGTTGTTGACGGTCAGGGCAAACCCCGGGCCGCCGAACGTGTATTTGGCGCCATCCGGATTGATCCGCACGCCGTTGAAATACCAGTCGGCGGAGAGATTATTGAACTGGTTGGCCACGCCGCCGACGCTGAACCCGACGCTGAAAGTCGCGCGGCTGCCGACCGGGGCGACCTGATTGGCCGGCTGGCCCGCGATGAGCGGAGCCGGCGGCGGAGTCGTGCCGGGCGCCAGCGCGGCGATGTAGAAATTCAAGACTTTCCCCCACAGCGTGACTACGCCGCCACCGGGGATGGTGGCAGTGTCGAGGGTTGTCGCCGTCTGCCAATCCACCTCGCCTCGGTAAACTCGACCGCTGGTCAGCGTGCGGGCGGGAATCGTGATGGTGTTGATCGGTGTGGCGACCGCGGGAGAACCGAACAGCGCCACCGACGTGACCTGATTGCTAAGGCTGACGTTGTCGAACAAACCCTGGATGTTGGTTTCCATGTGGCCGCCGACGCCGGACGTCGCATAGTTTGTGAACGTGCTCAGGTTGATGGTGACGTTCTGCGTCGGATCCACCACGAGCAGGCCGCCGCTGTTCCAAGTGCCGCCGGTGACGGCCGGGGTTCCGGACGGGTAGCTGTCGGCTGTCAAATTGAACGACAGGCTCGGGATGCCGGCGCCGGTGAGTCGATACGTGCCGTTGGGAAACGCGGCGTCGAGGGCAGCCTTGGTGGCGAAAACTTGCTCGAGCCGGTATGCATTGTCGCCCGAGAAAAATGGCACCGCAATGGTGCTGCCCGCCGGCAGCGTCAGCGTGGTATTGGTCGCTGACTCCACGTTGAACGCGAATGGCGCCCGAGGATCCGCGACGGCGCCGGCACTGGAGGTTTGGGTGAAGACCTGGGCTTTGGAGACGAGATAAAATGCCTGGCCAAGAGCAGCAGGGGCAGCGGCGAGCAGCCCCACCGCGAAAACGGAAAACGAACGATAAAGGTGCGAACGTGATTTCATGGGAAGTAGCCGGGCTTTCTCCAACGCGGAGCAAGGCCAAGGGGAACGCGGCAGGCTGCGCGCGGTTCGTCCGGCGTGGCAATGGGATTAGATCTCGCTCGCGAGCTGCCGAGGCTGGATTGGCATTGCGTAATGGGAACCAGCCGGCTGGCGAACGCGTGGCGTGCGCGAGCGCGCTGACTCACGCGCAGCGAAGCCAGGAGGCGAAACTCCACGCGCTTACGCTCGCGGCCACGGAAACGAGTCTCGCCGTCCCGCCGTCCCTCCCTCTCCCCATCTCTCCGTCTCCGTTTCTCCGCCTCAATCCCCAACCGCAAACTTCAGCGCGTACTGGGCGAGGTTGTAGTCGGCGATGGTCGAAAGGTAATCGCGGCGGGCACGGGCAAGTTCCTCCTCGGCCTGCAAATCCTCCAGCGCGGCGCTCACGCCGGTTTCGCGGCGTTGACGCGAGAGGCGCGCCGTCTGGTCGGAGGCTTCGAGGGTCTTCCGCGCCGCCTCGATTTGCGCCGCGAGCGAACGGAGCCGGGCGTGTTGTTCCACCACCTGGCGGCGGACGACGTCGCGGGCTTTCTCCATTTCCAACTCGACCTGCCGCTCGCGCGAGGCGGCTTCACGTTGACGGTTGCGATCGAAGAGCCCACCCGGACCGACTCGCCAGCTTACGCCGAAACTGTAGTCGGCGCTCATGTCGAAATCGCGCCCGAGCGAAGACGAACCGACACCGCCGCCGAGTCCGCCGACCGCCGCCTGCGCGCCGAGCGTGGGAATCAACGGGCCGCTTGTCGCGGCGCGGCGATTGGTTCGCGCGGCCTCGAGCCGGGCGGCGGCTTCGTCGAGTTCCGGGCGCTTCGCCAGCGCGTGCGAAATGAGTCCGCCGACATCGTCGCCGGCGGTGGTGAGCGTCATCGGCGAAAGATCGGTGTCGACGGGCGCGAGATCCACGCTCGGGTCGAGCCGGAGGAGTTCCGCGAGTCGCGCCGCGGCGACGCGTTGATCGGTGCGCGCGCGGAGCAGCGTGAGCTCGGCGCGTTCGCGCGCGGCGCGGACACGGGCGGCGTCACCCTGGAACGTCAGTCCCGCTTCCGTGGTCGCGGCGATTTGTTCGGCGTGCCGACCGGTGATCTGCGCGGCCTCTTCCGCGGCAATCACGGCGGCGCGGGCGCGGGCGAGATCGAAGTAGCCGATCGCGGCGCGGTACGTCGCGTCGCGCTGCTTGCCGGCGAAGGCGGCCTCGCTCGAACGAACGAGCTGCTTCGCCACGAGATTCTGGTAGTACGTTTCGCCGAGATCGATTTGCGCGTTCACCGCGATGCCGGCGGAGAGCGACTGCTTGTCGGCGTCGAGGATCGGCCCGTTGACGGCCTGGATGTTTTCCTCGTGACGACGCACGACAATCGCTGGCGAGATGAAGGGGAAGAACCGAGCGCGCGCCGAATCGCTGACGGCGCGGGCTTCGGTCACCTTTTCGCGGGCGATGGCGACATCGAGATTGCTGGCCCCGGCGAGCCGGAGAGCGGTGGGGAGGTCGATTGTGCCCGCCTTCGCCAAGGCTTCGGCGGGCAAGCCGGCGGCGGGGTCGGCCGCGAAGGCGAGAGTCAGGGCGAACGTCGGCGCGAGCAGGCGGACGACGGCGGGTATTTTCGATTTTCGATTCTCGATTTTCGATTTCAAGACTTCGGCCTCCGAGCTCTTCGCCTCGACCCGCGTCGCGCCGCGGCACCGGCCAATCGAAAATCGAGAATCGAAAATCCAATATCCAAAATATGCCTTCATGGCGCCTCCACCGCCCGCACGGCCTGGCCGTTCACCAGCGCGACCTTGCCGGGGATAATCACGCGCGCGTTTTCGGGAATGCCATCGAGG
>Ga0082335_1007721_pt1 | contig 12755 bp, 11 predicted proteins | sample Subgrocontami58m_FD_72375 | JGI IMG/M metagenome (GOLD analysis project Ga0082335, IMG submission 72375) | Subsurface groundwater microbial communities from S. Glens Falls, New York, USA - GMW37 contaminated, 5.8 m (SPADES assembly) (version 2) ...
ACAGGCCGGCGTTCTAACCAACTGAACTACGCCCGCAATAGCCCCAAACGGCGCGCGGAGAGATAAAGGAGCCCCTATGGGGTGTCAAGCATACCGCAGGCGCGAAGGCGTGCGTAAGTGCCCGATATTTCAATACTTTCCACGCTACCGCGGACGCTCCGCGAAACGATGGTGGGCGATGACGGTTTCGAACCGCCGACCCTCTCGGTGTAAACGAGATGCTCTACCGCTGAGCTAATCGCCCGACGGCGCACTCCTAGCATGGAGAAGGTAGAGGCTCTAGTTGATCGCGTCCTTGAGGGCCTTGCTCGCCTTGAAGCGTGGCACGTTCGCCGCCGGAATCTTGATCTTCTCACCCGTCTGGGGATTACGCCCCTCGCCTGCCTTGCGCCTGGAAACCTGGAACGTGCCAAATCCGACCAGCAAGACCTTTTCTTTCTTCTTCAAGGACTTGGTGACGACGGTCAAAATGGCATCGACGGCATTTGCCGCGTCCGTCTTCGACAGGTTGGTCGAAGCGGCGACGGCGGCGATCAGATCGTGCTTGTTCACGGGCGAGCCCCTGCATGGTCCGGCAGCCTCAAGTGTAGGGGCGGCCTGAAAACGACGTCAACGACCAATACCATATTTTGTGGGGCGGCCTGTCACAAGGCGCATAAGTTGAGGCCAAACGCAGCGAAGCCCCGGATCGCTCCGGGGCTTCGGATCTCAATTCGCTAGGGCCTTCAGTGCGCCCGGATGGCCTCGGTTCCGTCAGCCGGCTTGGCGGTGACAGCCTCGAGATCGTTCGGCCACTCGATGGCAACCAGCGGCTTGACCAGCGCCTTGGCAAGTACCTCGTCGACGGTTGAAACCGGGACGATTTCCAGCCCCTTTTTCACGTTGTCGGGGATCTCCGGCAGATCGCGCTCGTTCTCCTTGGGAATGAGCACGGTCTTCAAACCGCCGCGCAATGCCGCCAGCAACTTCTCCTTGAGGCCGCCGATCGGCATGACCCGGCCGCGCAGGCTGATCTCGCCGGTCATGGCGACATCCTTGCGCACCGCGACGCCGGTCAACGCCGAGACGATCGAGGTGATCATGCCGACACCCGCCGACGGGCCGTCCTTGGGAGTGGCACCTTCCGGCACGTGCACATGGATGTCGCGCTTTTCGAAGATGTTGTGCTTGATGCCGAAGGTTGCGGCGCGCGAGCGGATGTAGGCGTTGGCGGCCTGCACCGACTCCTGCATGACGTCACCCAGCTTGCCGGTGACGGTCACGCGACCGCGGCCCGGCACCAGCACGGCCTCGATCTGCAGCAATTCGCCGCCGACCTCGGTCCAGGCCAGACCCGTGGTGATACCGACCAGATCCTCCAGCTCGGCCTCGCCATAACGGAAGCGGCGTACGCCAGCGAACTTGTCGAGGTTCTTGCGGCCGATCTTCACCTTGGAAGTCCCCTTCATGAGGATTTCCTTCACTGCCTTGCGGGCCAGGTTGGCGATCTCCCGCTCCAGATTGCGAACGCCGGCCTCGCGCGTGTAGTAGCGCACGAGGTCGCGTACGGCGTCGTCATGGATATCGAGTTCGCCTTCCTTCAGGCCGTTGGCTTCGACCTGCTTGGCGATCAGGTGCTTGCGGGCGATCGCCACCTTTTCATCTTCGGTGTAACCGGCCAGCCGGATGATCTCCATACGGTCCATCAGGGGCTGCGCCATGCGCAGCGAGTTGGCCGTGGTGATGAACATCACGTTCGACAGGTCGTAGTCGACCTCGAGATAGTGGTCGTTGAACGAGCTGTTCTGTTCCGGATCCAGGACCTCGAGCAGCGCCGACGACGGGTCGCCACGGAAATCCGCGCCGAGCTTGTCGATCTCGTCGAGCAGGAAGAGCGGGTTCGACGACTTCGCCTTCTTCATGCTCTGGATGACCTTGCCAGGCAGCGAGCCGATATAGGTTCGCCGATGGCCGCGGATCTCCGCTTCATCCCGCACGCCGCCCAGCGACATGCGCACGAAATTGCGTCCCGTGGCCTTGGCGATCGACTTGCCGAGCGAGGTCTTGCCGACACCCGGAGGGCCGACCAGGCAGAGAATCGGGCCCTTCATCTTGTCGACCCGCTGCTGGACCGCGAGATACTCGAGGATGCGCTCCTTGACCTTCTCGAGGCCGTGATGGTCGGCGTTGAGAATCTCCTCGGCGTACTTCAGGTCCTTGATGATCTTGGTCGGCTTCCGCCACGGAATCGACAGCAGCCAGTCGAGGTAGTTGCGAACCACCGTCGCCTCGGCCGACATCGGGCTCATGGTCCGCAGCTTCTTCAGCTCGGCGTTGGCCTTCTCGCGTGCTTCCTTGGACAGACGTGTCTTGCGGATGCGTTTCTCAAGCTCGGAGACCTCGTCGCGACCGTCCTCGGTCTCGCCAAGCTCCTTCTGGATCGCCTTCATCTGCTCATTGAGATAATATTCGCGCTGCGTCTTCTCCATCTGGCGCTTCACGCGATTGCGGATCTTCTTCTCGACCTGCAGGACGCCGATCTCGCCTTCCATCAGGCCGAGGATGCGCTCAAGCCGCTTGGACACCGAGTCGAGCTCGAGCAACTGCTGCTTCTCGGCGACCTTGAGTGCCAGATGCGCCGAGATCGTGTCGGCAAGCTTGGCCGGCTCCTCGATCTTGTTGATCGAGACGACGACTTCCGGTGGCACCTTCTTGTTCAGCTTCACGTAATTCTCGAACTCCGAGACCACGGTCCGCGCCGCCGCCTGAAGCTCGGCCGATTCGGCGCCCGCCTCTTCCATCTCGACGGCACGCGCTTCGAAGAAATCAACGTGATCGGTATAGCCGGTCACACGCACGCGCCGGCCGCCTTCGACCAGCACCTTGACGGTGTCGTCCGGCAGCTTGAGTAGCTGCAGCACCGTGCCGAGCGTGCCGATGGTGTAGATGTCCTCGGGGCCGGGATCATCCTGGCTGGCGTTCTTCTGGGCGATCAGCAGGATCTGCTTGTCGTCCTTCATCACCTCTTCGAGCGCCTTGACGCTCTTCTCGCGCCCGACGAACAGCGGGACGATCATGCCAGGAAAGACGACAATGTCGCGCAACGGCAGGACCGGGTAGACAGTTCCTTGAATGGGGGCGTTCATGATGCCTCACAACGTACGCTGTTAGAGCCACTCGCCTCTCGGCCGCGATCCCCAAAATGGGCGACCCACGGCACAAAACGACGCGCACTCACCAGCAAAGATTGGCCTGAACAGGGGGTTGTTCAAGCCCCGTCGGGATCGCCGGCGACAGGCATCGCCGACGCAGCAAGACTCAGGCCGGCGCGGCAGCGATGCCCTCTTTGCGCTCACCGTGCACATAGAGCGGTTGTGCCCGCCCTTCGATTACTTCGCGATTGATCACGACTTCCTCGACCCCGTCGAGCGACGGCAGGTCGTACATGGTGTCCAGAAGCACCGTCTCCATGATCGAGCGCAGACCGCGTGCGCCGGTCTTGCGCAGAATGGCCTTCTGCGAAACAGCCCGCAGCGCGTCGTCGGTGAACTTGAGCTTGACGCTCTCCATGTCGAACAGGCGCTGATACTGCTTCAAAAGCGCGTTCTTCGGACGGGTCAGGATTTCAATAAGGGCGGCCTCATCGAGGTCTTCCAAGGTGGCGACGACGGGCAGTCGCCCGACGAACTCGGGGATCAGGCCGTACTTGAGCAGGTCTTCCGGCTCGAGGTCGCGCAGGATCTGGCCCGTGCGGCGATCTTCGGGGCCGCGCACTTCGGCGCCGAAGCCGATCGAGGTGCCCTGGCGCCGCATCGAGATGATCTTCTCGAGGCCGGAGAAGGCACCGCCGCAGATGAACAAGATGTTCGTCGTATCGACCTGCAGGAATTCCTGCTGGGGATGCTTGCGCCCGCCCTGCGGCGGCACGGAGGCCACGGTGCCTTCCATGATCTTCAACAATGCCTGCTGAACACCCTCGCCGGAAACATCCCGAGTGATCGAGGGGTTGTCGGACTTGCGGCTGATCTTGTCGACTTCGTCGATATAAACGATGCCGCGCTGCGCCCGCTCGACATTGTAGTCGGCGGCCTGCAGCAGCTTCAGGATGATGTTCTCGACATCCTCGCCGACATAGCCTGCTTCGGTGAGCGTCGTTGCATCGGCCATGGTGAACGGCACATCGAGCATCCGCGCCAAAGTCTGCGCAAGCAGTGTCTTGCCGCAGCCTGTCGGGCCGATCAACATGATGTTCGACTTGGCGATTTCGACGTCGTTCGCCTTGCCGCCGTGGCTCAGCCGCTTGTAGTGGTTGTGCACCGCAACCGCGAGGATGCGCTTGGCCTGGTCCTGGCCAATGACATAGTCGTCGAGAATCTGGCGGATCTCCTTGGGAGACGGAACGCCGTCCTTGGACTTGACCAAAGTCGTCTTGTTCTCTTCACGGATGATATCCATGCAGAGTTCGACGCACTCGTCGCAGATGAACACCGTCGGCCCGGCGATGAGCTTTCGGACCTCATGCTGGCTCTTGCCGCAGAAGCTGCAATAGAGGGTATTGCGGGAATCGCCCCCGGATTTGGCGGCTGGCATGTCGTTAACGCACCTCCGCTTGGGGGGCCCGCCGACTGCGAGCCCGCACACAAGACTATGTTAAACGCGACCGTAGTACGGCCACAACATCAAAATGTGGTGTGTCGGCGGCCAAAACGGAAACAATTGGTCGCGGCCGGCACCTAGGAGGCGGCCGCCTGGATGGTCGGAGTCGGCCGCTTTTCCAGCACATCGTCGATCAGCCCGAAGGCCTTGGCCTCAGGCGGCGAGAAGAACTTGTCGCGTTCCATGGCCCTTTCGATCTCCTCGATCGTCCGGCCCGTATGGTCGACGTACATCTGGTTCAGGCGCGCACGGGTCGACAGGATCTCCTTGGCATGGATTTCGATATCCGTCGCCTGGCCCTGGGCGCCGCCCGAGGGCTGGTGGATCATGATGCGGGCATTGGGAAGTGAGAAGCGCTTGCCCTTTTGCCCCGCCATCAAAAGGAGCGAGCCGGCCGACGCCGCTTGGCCCATCACCAGGGTTGAGATCTGGGGCCGCACATATTGCATCGTATCGTAGACGGCCAACCCCGAGGTCACCACGCCGCCCGGCGAGTTGATGTAGAAGGAGATGTCCTTCGCAGGATTCTCTGATTCCAGATAGAGAAGCTGGGCGCAGACCAAGCCGGCGACATTGTCCTCGATCGGACCGTTCAGAAAGATGATGCGTTCCTTGAGCAGCCTCGACCAGATGTCGTAGCCGCGCTCACCGCGCGCCGATTGCTCGACGACCATCGGCACGTAGTAGTTATTATAGACTTCCAGCGGATCGCGGTCGCGAATCATCGCGTAGCCCCCTTGGTGACTGTCGTTTTAAAGTGGCAGCGACGGCAACCATCTTCAAGGCCGCCGGCTTCAGATCAATTGGACCCCTAAGAGGCCTCGGACGGCTCCGCCTCGGCCGGCTTTTCTTCTTCTGCCTCGCGGGCTGCCTTGAGCAGTTCCTCAGGGGTAACCGACTTCTCGGAGACTTTGGCCAGTTCGAGGATGAAATCGACCGTCTTCTCTTCGAAGATCGGCGCGCGAAGCTGCTCCTTCAATTCCGCGTTCTTGCCATAGAATTCGAGAACCTGGCGCTCCTGGCCGGGATAACGCATGGCTTCGCGCATTACCGCCTGGTTGAGTTCCTCGGGCGTGACATCGATGCTGTTGGAGCGGCCGACGTCGGCCAGCAACAGACCGAGACGAACGCGGCGCTCGGCGATCTCGCGGTATTCCGTGCGCATCTTCTCTTCGTCGTCTTCGGGCTTCTGACCGTTCTTCTTGGCTTCCTCGATGCGCTGCCAAATCGCGTTGAACTCGCCTTCGACCAGGCCCTCGGGAACCGGGAATTTGTGCAGGTCGGCGAGCTTGTCGAGCAGGTGCCGCTTGATCATCGAACGCGAAATCTGGCTGTAATCCTGGCCGATCCGCTCGGCCACCGCCTTGCGCATCGCCTCGAGATTTTCGAAGTTGTTCTTCTTCGCCAGTTCATCGTCGGCAGGCTTGTCGACGAACTCCTGGATCTCCTTGATCGTGCACTTGAAGATCGCGTCCTTGCCCGCGAGCTCGGGCGCACCGTAGTCGGCCGGGAACGTCACCTTGACGTCCACCGCCTTGCCGACTTCGGCGCCGGTCAGCTGGTCCTCGAAGCCCGGGATGAATGAACCGGAGCCGATTTCAAGCGTGTAGTCGGTGGCGGCACCGCCGGGAAACTCCTTGCCATCGACCGAGCCCACGAAGTCGAGCTTGATCGCGTCGCCCTTCTGCGCCGGGCGCGGCGGGTCGACCGGCTTCTGCTCCCGGTTCGCCTTGGCAATCCGTTCGATCGCGTCGTCCACGTCCTTGTCGGGAACGGTGGCTTTCAACCGTTCGAGCTCGACGCCGGAAAAATCGACCTTGCCGATCTCAGGCAGCACCTCGATCGCGACCTCAAACTCGACGTCCTTGCCTTCCTCAAGTTGCTTGAGATCGACGCGGGGCTGCAGCGCGGGCTTCAATCCACGGTCCTCGATGGCCTTGGCGGTGCTCGAATTCACCGCTGCCTCCAGAGCCTCACCGTAAAGGGCCTGGCCGTACTGCTTTTTCAGCAGGCCGACCGGCACCTTGCCCGGGCGAAACCCCGGCAGTGTGGCCGTCTGGGCGAGTTCCGCCAGGCGCTCATCAACCTTGGACGACAGGTCGCCGGCGGGAACGATGATCTTGAATTGCCGCTTCAGCCCTTCGGCCGAAAGTTCCGTCACTTGCATTTTCTCTCTTCCACTTCCGTCTGGTGCGGGCGGAGGGACTCGAACCCCCACGCCTTGCGGCACGAGAACCTAAATCTCGCGTGTCTACCAATTCCACCACGCCCGCCCGACATATGCTCGCGCCATCGAGGCGTGCCGCGAGGGCGAATCGCGCGCCTCTTAGCCCGCGCCCGGCAAGCGGTCAATTCAGCGGTCTTTTTGTCTACCAAATTCGCCAGTACTCACGGCCGCTAGCGCATCCGGAATTCGGCCAATCAGATCCTCGGCGATCAATCCCGGCCTCTCGAAGCGAAACGCACAGTCGCCATGAAGCCAGGCCGCTGCCGCACCGGCGGCGAGCGGCGACAGGCCCTGTGCGATCAAACCGCCTGCAATACCGGCAAGGACGTCACCCGACCCCGCTGTCGCCAGCGTCGCCGGCGCGTGGACATTGATCACTGCCCGGCCGTCCGGCGAGGCAATGACGGTATCCGGCCCCTTCAGTAGGATGGTCGCCCCGCTCCGTCGGGCGGCACAGCGCGCCCTCTCGACTTTGCCCGGGACAGTCGACAACTCGGGAAAAAGGCGACGAAACTCGCCTTCATGCGGGGTCATCAGGACCGGCCCGCGGATCATTTCGAACAGGCTTGCGGGATTGGCGGCGAAGGCGGTAATCGCATCGGCATCGAGCACCACCGACCTTCCCGTGGCCAGTGCTGCAGCCACCGCGCCTCGGGTTCTCTCGTTGAGGCCGGAGCCTGGACCGACAAGGATTGCGTTCCGCCGTTCGTCGGCCAGCAGACGCGCAAACGCCTCCCCATCCTCAATCTCGGCGATCAGATTGCCCGGCTCGGCCGTCTGGTAGACAGCCATCGCCGCATTTGGAGTCGCGATGGTCACCAGTCCTGCTCCGGCCCGACGTCCCGCCAGGGCTGCAAGCCTCGCCGCACCCGTGGCCAAACCTCCGCCCAGGACCGTCAGGTGCCCACGGGCATATTTGTGTACCCCACGATCGCCGCGCCGAAAATTCTCCTGCCAAAGCCCCGGCGCGTTCAGCCAGAGCTGAGGCGAAATCGTTTGCAGCACGGATGCGTCAATTCCGATGTCGGCCACCCTGAGTATGCCGCAACGTCGAAGTCCTTCGATCGAGTAGTGCCCGGATTTGGCACGGAAGAAAGTGACAGTGCATTCGGCGATTGGCGCACACCCCATGACCTCGCCGCTGTCCCCGTGCAGGCCGCTCGGCACATCGACCGCTATCACATGCAGGCCCTCGACGTTCATGCGGTCGATCAGTTCGCCGGCGATACCGCCGATCGGTCGGCCGAGACCGGCGCCGAACAGCGCATCGACGACCAGCGGATGGCCGTCGAGCAGGTCGAGGCTCGGCACTTCTGCCGGCCCTTTCCAGCTTTGCGCGGCCCAGGCGGCATCGCCGCGGAGGGCGCCGCGGTCACCGAGCAAGGCCACCCGAACCGGCCAGCCGGCGGCATGGAGATGACGCGCGGCCACGAAGCCGTCCCCGCCATTGTTGCCGGGCCCGCATAGCACGAGGACCGGTCGCGGCAGATGACGTTCCAGGACGGCTTCCGCCACCGCCCGGCCGGCGGCCTCCATCAGATCGATCCCGGGGGTGCCACCGGCTATGGCGGCCGCGTCGGCCCTCGCCATCTCCGAGCAATTCAGCAGCACCAGATTGTCGGAAGGCGCCAGATCCCGCGACTGCGCTCTAGTGTCCATGATGCATGAGCGATTGGGGCGGCCGACCGGAATTGAACCGGCGACATCCAGAATCACAATCTGGCGCTCTAACCAACTGAGCTACGGCCGCCATCGTGGATCGCCCCCAACGAAGCGCGCCTTCCTACGCTCCGCCGGCCGGAGCGTCAAGAATCCGCCGGCGTCGGCGGCAGAAGGCGGTCGATCGCCCCGATCCAGACCGCGCAGGCCTCATCGAACGACAGGCCGAAAAAGTCCCGCATGCGCGCCCAGCTTTCGAAGTCGATGATGGCCTCGATCGCCAGAACGACCTGCCGGCGTTCCAGCTCCGGCAATGTCGAGAGTTCTGGCTGGTACATCAGCTCGATCCGTTTGATCGTAGCCGAGCGAACGAAACGTATCCGTGTCTCGATCTCCTCGGAGTCTCCTTTGTTGGCATTGACCGCGCGCCAGAGCGGCAGCCATTCTGTGCAGGTGTGCGCACGTCGTTCAACATGGCCCCTCAGCCGGGTTTGCCGGTCGCCATCGAACCCAGTCACCAGGGACTGGGTGTTGGCCCGGCCGAGCGCGTAGTCTGTCGCGGCGAGCCGCAATGCGTGAAGGTCGGGAAACCGCTCGAAGACCGAACGCACTGAATAGCCTGCCCGTTCGGCCACCTGAGCGGCTGTCGGAACCTGCGGATTTTCCCTAAGCAACGCCAGGTACGCTTCGATGACCAATTGCCTGGTCCGCACACTGCGTAGTCGGCGACCGTCTGGGCGGTCGGATCTATGTGAGGGTGAAGAAGGCAATGTCCATTCAATCCAGGTCGTGCCTGCAACACGGCAGAGGCCCCAAACCCTATCCGCCAGTTCACGCGCTAGGGCGCAATGATAAAGATTACACCGTCCTCGTGCTCATTGCGAATTGCAACGATGTCGATACCTCAGGGTGAGGGAGTCGGCGGAAGAAGCCTGTCGATTGCCTGCACCCACGCTGCAGAGGATTCCTCGAACGAAAGCCCAAAATGCTCACGCATCCTCGCCCAGCTCTCGACATCCACTATGGCCTCGAGCGCAATCAGTGTTTGCCGTCGGGGCACATCCGGGAGTGTCGACAACTCCGGCTCATACATGTGCTCCATAAGAGACAGTACGCGCTCGCGCATCGCGCGGACGCGCGCCTTAAGTTCCGCTGAGCCGTCCTGAAGTGCGATGAGCGCACGCCACAGCGGTAGCCAGTGTTCGGACGCGCGCGCGCGTGTGTTTACGTGGGACCTGATGCGCGCCGCACGATCGCCGCCGCCGTCGCGCGACGCTGCCATCGTCACAACCTGTGTGATCGCATGGTCCGTCGCGGCGACCTGCAAGGCGTGAATATCCGGAAAGCGCTCGAAGATCGAACGCACCGAGTAGCCTGCCCGCTCCGCGACCTTGGCAGCTGTCGGCAATGTCGGCGCCTCCTCTCTCACGAGAGCGAGATAGGCCTCGACGATCAACTGCCTGGTCCGCTCGCTGCGCAAGCGGCGGCCATCCATTCGGGTGCGCCTTGGCGGGGGATCTTTTGGCAAGGCTTCCTCGATCAAGACTGATCCAATGACGCATTCGACAACGTCATGCTCCCGTCGGCGTCGCAGGAAGCAAGCGGTCGATGGCGCGAATCCAGACCGCACAGGCATCCTCGAAAGAAAGACTAAAAAACTCGCGCAGCCGTGCCCAACTTTCCATGTCGGTGAGAGCTTCGAGCACGATCAACAGATGCTTGCGCTCAACGTCTCCGAGCGTCGAAAGTTCGGGGCGATACATGATTTCGAACCGGTCGATTGTTCGCTGTCGAGCGATGCGCAGGCGGAGCTTGAGTTCTTCCGACTCGTCAATCGTGTAGAGGAACACGCGCCATAGTGCGACGCCGCGCTCGCAGGTCCCCGCCCTGGTCTCGACCTGCGACTTGATTCGGGTCTGCCGGTCGCCGTCAACGTGACGAGGCGGTGCCAAGGCGGCCGCGTGCGCCAGTTGATAGTCCACTGCCGCGACGCGCAATGCATTGAGATCGGCAAATCGTTCGAAAATCGAACGAACCGAGTAGCCCGCTCGCTCGGCGATCTGCGCCGCCGTGGGCATGGACGGGCTTTCTCGCAGCAGAGCCAGAAACGCCTCCATGATCAATTGCTTGGTTCGCTCACTGCGCAAATGGCGGCCATCGATGCGGGCGCGTTTGGGAGGTTGTCGAGAAGACAAATCAGCCTCGCTCGATGTCATGCCAATAACCGGGCCGGCGAGAACCGCCGAGCTTCATTCGGTATGCGGCCAATCACTGAATCTACACTCATCATGAGAATAGTATACGCTCCTCGCGACGTGGTTTGCAGGAAAATCGGTGAGGAAGCAGCAAGACGACACCATCTCCCTCACGACCGGAAATGACGCCTCAACCGGTCAATGGCCTTGTCCAAGGTCTCGTCGTGCTTGCAAAAGCAGAAACGGGCAAAATGCCGGGGCGCCTGGACGGGCTCGTCATAGAACGCGCTGACCGGCACCGCCGTCACCCCTGCTTTGACCGTAATATGACGGCAGAAATCGTCGTCCGTCCCATTGAAGCCCAGCGGCCTGAAGTCGGTGGTCACGAAGTAGGTACCGTGCGCCGGCAAGACATTGAAGCCGATATCGGCCAAGGCGACCGCCAAGCGATCGCGCTTGCGCTGCATGTCCCCTGCCAAGGTCGAGTAGTAGTCGTCAGCCAGGCGCAAGCCTGCTGCCGCGCCCCATTGCAGGTTTGGCGGAGTCGTGAAGGTCATGAATTGATGGGTCTTCGCGATCGTCTTCATGAGTTCGAGAGCAGCCGTGATGTACCCTACCTTCCAGCCCGTCAGGCTGAAACTTTTGCCGGCCGAACCGATGCGGACTGTGCGCTCACGCATGCCCGGCAATGTCATGATCGACACGTGCCGTCGGTCGTCGAAGATGATGTGCTCATAGACCTCGTCGCAAACGGCATAGGCATCGTGCTTGAGGCATAGCCCGGCAATGAAATCCAGTTCCTCCCGGTCGAACACTTTCGAGCACGGGTTCATGGGCGTGTTGAATAGGATGAGCTTGGTACGATCGCTGAAGGCCGCCGCCAGTTCGTCCCGGGGCAGCCGCCACGTCGGTGGCTCGAGGCGCACCAGCTTGGGAATGCCGCCGGCCCGGCGCACCATCGGCAGATACGAATCGTAGAGCGGCTCGATCAACACGACCTCGTCGCCCGGTTCGATCAGGCCAAGCAGGCAGTCCCCCAGCGCCTCTGTGGCCCCCGACGTCACCAGCACCTCGGTCTGCCAGTCCACCTCCAATCCCTGGAAGCGCTTGGCATGGTCTGCCACGGCCTGGCGCAACTCCGGGATGCCCATCATCGGCGGGTATTGGTTGTGCCCGTTCATCAGATAGTCGGCCGCAGCGGCCCGAACCTCTTCCGGTCCCTTGTCGTCTGGAAAGCCCTGTCCGAGATTTACCGACTGGTGTTCCCTTGCAAGAGCCGACATGACCTCGAAAACGGTTGTTCCCAAGCCTGACATCAATGAATTGGCGGACTTCATCAGATACCTTGTGATAGATTAATTTCTAGGCGGCTTTTTGACTATTTATTATACAATCAGCTTGTTTCCTGACCAATCAGGCTCGTTTACGCTGTCCTGCTTGTGGTTAAGTATGGCATGAAAAATGCTGAAAAGCGTTCCATACGGGCTGCCCTAACCGGTGGCATCGGCGTTTGTGTGCGGAGTGTCTCAACCAAATGAAGAAGATCGAGGCAATCATCAAGCCCTTCAAGCTCGACGAGGTGAAGGACGCTCTCAATCAGATCGGATTGAAAGGCATCACCGTTCTCGAGGCCAAGGGCTTCGGACGCCAGAAGGGACACACCGAACTCTACCGCGGCGCAGAATACGTCGTCGATTTCCTGCCCAAGGTGAAGATCGAGCTCATCATCGAGGACGAGATGGTCGAAAAGGCCGTCGAGGCCATCCGCAGCTCGGCACATACCGGCCGGATCGGCGACGGCAAGATTTTCGTGTCGAGCATCGACGACGCGATCCGAATTCGTACTGGCGAGCGTGGTGACGCCGCCGTATGAGAGCCAGGCCTTTTGGGGGCTGATGACCTAACCAACAGTAGAGGGACGTACGACAAATGGACGCCAAACAGGTTCTCGCGTTGATCAAGGAAAAGGACGTCAAGTTTGTTGACTTCCGCTTCACCGATCCCCGCGGCAAGTGGCAGCACACGGCCCGCATGGCCTC
>Ga0082335_1007722_pt1 | contig 12754 bp, 9 predicted proteins | sample Subgrocontami58m_FD_72375 | JGI IMG/M metagenome (GOLD analysis project Ga0082335, IMG submission 72375) | Subsurface groundwater microbial communities from S. Glens Falls, New York, USA - GMW37 contaminated, 5.8 m (SPADES assembly) (version 2) ...
CTCTTTCCCCTGGCTCGCCCTCATCCTAGCCTTCCCCCTCCGGGGGGCAGGTACAGCCCTCACGCCACCGTTCGTCCTGAGCTTGTCGAAGGACGCCCTGAGCTATGGGTGTGAAGGGGGCGCAGCCCCCTTCCGGGGGGTTTGTCCCGATCCCTCGGGACCAGCTCCTCTTATTGCTCTCCCCCTCTCCCAGCGGGAGAGGGTTGGGGTGAGGGTTCCCCTCCTTGGGCCTATCCCCCGGGAGGCGGCGACGTTGTAGTAGTCGTGGCGCCCTGTTGACAAGGCGTGCGGCGTGGCGTATATTGACCGCGATATAGAAGGCGGTTCGGGAAAATGTCGAAACTGGATGCCAGAGTCGTTTCTGGTTTCAGGAGTCGCCGAGGCCGCGGGCGCTTGACAGCTATGCTAAGATTGCTAACGGCATGGGGCGAAAGCTGGGAACGCCCGTGCTGCCGCGTGTGCGGGCTGTCAGTCGTAGGCTCTACCAGTAAGGAGGTTTGAATGGCAGAACCCGGTAGGGCTGGCCCTCCCCTCGCGGGGCGGCTGGCGCCGACGGGACTTTCCACGAAGGCTCCGCCGACGGCCACCGTGAGGGCCCTGGTACGGACGGATGCACACACCGGCGTCAACCCTAGGGTATATGTCACGGAAGCTACTGTAGGTAAGGAATCTGAAAGGAGGCCTCATGAAAGGCTTAACCCGTAGTCTGGTGTCCTTGCTGGCCCTGGTGGCCATGCTGGGCGCCATGCTCCCCCTCTCTCTGCGCACGGCGCAGCCGGTCCAGGCCGGCAACCAGACCTTCGCCGGCACCGTGGTGCCGGCCCCGGGTGGCATCGGCGTTGCGACCGCAGGTAACCCTGGGCGCATCGCTACCGCCAACGATGGCACCATCTTCGCCATCGTGGACTTCGCCGACGTAGCAGGCCTAGATGCCGTCGAGCCCGACGGTGTCCTGGACGACCTGGCCTTCTCCACCAACGGTGGGGTGACCTGGACCTTCGTCCCCAGCACCGGCCTTGACGGCGTCGCCGCCGGCATCGATGCCTTGCCCTGGGATGGCGCCGCCGCCACCCAAGTCGCGTTCTCGCCCAACTTCAGCACCGACCGGACCGTGTTCGCGACCTCCGGTACCGGTCTCTTCCGCTCCGTCTCGGGCGGCGTCTCTAGCGCTGCTGCGACAGCCGCCCTGTGGGTGGTCAGCGGCGCCGGCGCGGCCGGCGCGGCGATCACCTCAGTGGCCGTGGCACCGAACTTCAGCACCAACGGCTCGGTGGTCGTTGGCTTCCAAGGTGCTGCTCTTGCCGCCACTGTGCAGACCACCATCTGCACCCCCGCCTGTGCGGCCTGGGTGGCTGTGGTCGGCCCAGCCGCCACGGGCGCGGGCGATGTAACCGACGGGACGCTCGCCGTCTCCTACTCGCCCAACTGGCTCAGCGACGGCGTCATTGTGGCAGTATTTCGGGATGATGACGCTGACGCGATCTGCGTCGCAGGCGCCGACGCCTGCGAGAGCATCAGCACCAATGCAGCGGCCTTCCAGGCTGCTGCTGCGACCAATCCATTCGGCGGACTTGCCGGAGGTGGCGTCGCTGTCCTCACTCCAACTAGCGCCAGGATTGCCTTCCCGACTGGCTTCAACATCACTGGCGCGAACAACTACTTCGTGGCCCTCAGTGGCTCCGCCACCAGCAGCGTCTTCCGCCGCCAAGCTGGTATCTGGGCGGACGCTATCACGGCCTCCGGCGGCGCCGCCACCCCCGCGACTAGCATCGCGGTCAGCGGCCCCTACGCCTCAGCCGTCGTCCTGGCGGGCGTGACCGCCGCAGCCGGCGGCCAAGCCGTGATCACGCGCAGCGGCGACGGCGGCACGACCTGGAATACAGCGGCCATCCACGTCGGTGGCACGGTGGGTGCCGTGAACGTGGCGCTCTCCCCCAACTTCGCCACCGACAACACCGTCTACGCCGCCAGTAACGGCGTCAACGGCGGGTTCTACGCCTCCACCACGGGCGGCGGCTCCACCCTGGGCTGGGCCGCCCGTGCCCTCTACACCGATGCCTACGCCACCATGGGAGGGATCGCGGGCGACCCCGCCGACGCCAACCCCCTGTTCGTGGTCATGAGCGGTGGCGCTGCTGGCTCCGACGCCCTCTTCCGCTCCACCTCCGGCGCCGTGGCCACGGCGACCTGGGCCAAGGTGGCGTACTTCGCGGGCGCAGCCGCTGCCAACAACGTGGTGGCGGTGGCGGTCTCGCGCAACTTCGCCACTGACTCCACCGTGTACACATCCACCGCCACCCAGCTCGCCCGCTCCACCAACCAGGGCGCGAGCTTCACCGCCCTGGGGATCAACGTGATCCCGTCGGGCGCGGTAACGGCGGGCGTGGGCCTGGCGGTGGCCGACGCCAGCACCGTCTACGTGCTGGCGAACAACGGCTCCATCCACAAGACCGTGGACGCGGGCCTCACCTGGACGACCACGGCCGTGACCGGCACCCCAACCTTCACCGACATCGCCCTTTCGCCCAACTACGCCACGGACAGCACGGTGCTGGTGGCGGCGCGGACCTTGGCGGGGGCGGCGCAGGTGTGGCGCTCCGCCGACGCGGGCGCGACCTGGGCCCTGGTCGGGACGCATCCCGACACGGCCACCCTGGCCGGTCGTCACTCCATCGCCTTTGACAGTGGCTACGCAACCAACAACACCATCTACTCCGTGACCGACACGGACGTTTACCGCTGGGTGCAGGGCACCAGCACGGCCTGGCTCCGGCTCAGCGCGGGCGCGAACGTCGCGGGCGGTGCTCCGGCGGTCATTCCGACCGGCGATGCCGACCTAGTCGACCTGGCGGTGTCCAACGGCGTGCTGTATACGCCTCAGAGCACTGCTGCCGCTGGCATCCGGCGCTCCCTGGCCCCTGCGGTGGCCTGGGACGGCGCGACTGCCAACCGGTGGTTTGACCTGGAATGGGCGGGCATGTCGGGCGTGAACGCCTCGCCTGCCGCAGGCACTGGTGTGCTCGACCAGGGCATCCCTGCCGGCACCACGCACGCGGTTAACAGCGTGGGCATGGTGGTGGCGCCGCTCACTGCGACGTCAAACCTGGTCCTGGCGATCAATACAGCTACGGCCCCCGATACCATAAATACCTACACCGACCAGCTGCTGGCGGCGCCGGTTCCCCTGGTGCCGGCCGACGGGGCGCAGGTAGCGGCAGCGCCTACCTTCCAGTGGACTCCCTACGCGACCCTGGGAACGGCGACCTACCGCATACGCGTTAGCACTGACCCGACGTTCCAGAACGTGGTGGTAACAACCTACGTCGCCAACGTGGGCGCGGGGGTCTTTACGGTGGCGGCCCCGGCGATCCCGGCCTTCGCGGCAGGGACCACCTACTACTGGTCGATTCGGGCCTACGACGCGGCGGTCGAGAACGTCCAAAGCCCGTGGTCCGCGACCCGCTCGTACATATCGGGCGCGGGCGTAACAGGCTTGCTGTACCCCATCAGCGGCGTGGGTCAACGCCTGGTGGTGGACAGCCTGACCCCGGGCCTGAGCTGGTCCGCCGTAGCGGCAGCGACCGACTACGAAGTACAGGTCACCACTAACCCGTCAGTAGTGGCCGCGGGCGGCTCCTACGTGACGCCAACCCTGACGCGGCGCGTGGGCTCGGCTACCCCCGCCCTCCAACTGATGGACGGAGACCTCAGCCCTAGCACCGTGTACTACTGGCAGGTGCGCGCCATCTTCGGCGTCGCGACCGGCGCCTACTCGAACCTAGCGTTCGGCGCGGCGACGACCGGCGGGTCTGGCGTCTTCCAGACTCCGGCGGCGGTGGTGGCGAGCGTTGACGTGGCAGCGGCCACGACGAGCATCGCGGGCGCCTACGACATCCTGTGGCGCTTCGACAACGCGACCCAGACCTGGATGAGCTACACGCCGGGCGCTCCGGCCTTCGCCCAGACCCTGGCGGCCATCGTGCCGGCCCAACCGGTGTGGATCTACGCCAACCGGGCGGCGGTCTGGACCCGCGGGAGCGGCTCCGTGACCCTGGTCCTGGGCTGGAACCTGGTAGTGGCTCCGTAAGTAGAGTTTGAGAGGGAGGGGTCCCGACAGGTCGGGACCCCTCCCAAAACAGGCCCTAAAGTCTAAGGAGGTACAAGAATGGGCAAGGCTAAGGTCATCGGCATCCTGCTGATGGTCGCCGCCATGCTGTCCCTGGCGCCGGCGGCGATGGCGCAGCCCAGCGTCGCGGCCTTCTACGGGACCGTGAAAGCGGGCGGCGCCAACGTGAACAACGGGACCATCGTTAGGGTCTACATAGACGGCATCCTCTACGCCAGCACCACCACCACGACCAGCGGCACGGACTCTGTCTATACCGTGAACGTGGTTGGCAGCGATGCGGTAGTGGGGAAGTCTGTGTTCTTCACCATCGGCGGCACCGTGGCAGCCGAGAACGGCACCTACGCTCAGGGCAGGAGCACGGCGGTCAACCTGACCTTCGCCGCCCTGCCCCTGACCGGCGACGCGGACGTCACCGGGCTGTGGGCCGGACTAGCTGCGATGGGCGCTCTGGCGCTGGGCGGCGGGCTGCTGCTCTTGCGGCGGTCCCGGCGTCCGGTCTGAGTCTGGCCTCTTAGGTAAGAGAAAGAGAAGGGCCTGTCCCGAGGGATCGGGGCAGGCCCTTCTTCGTGGCCCCATCCGACTCTTCCCCCTGGAGGAGGGAGGAAGGTGCAGCCTTCACCACACTGCTCGTCCTGCGCCAGGGGGTGAAGGGGGCGCCCCCCCTTCCGGGGGGCCTGTCCCGAGGAATCGGGACCAGGCTCCTCTGTTTATTTAGCTCCCTCTCCCGCCGGAGAGGGGGACCAAGGGGGAGAGGGCCCCGCCCCCCTTAGCGTGGCCCGGCGCTGGTCAGAGTCACCCAGCCGGCGTGATAGCGAAAGCCCAGCCTCAGGTTGAGGGCGATCATGGCGGCGTTGGCGCTATCGTTGCGGGCAATCATGTGTTGGTAGCGGTGGCGCTGGGCGTATTGGACGGTGTGTTGCTTGAGGGCCAGGGCCACGCCCAGGCGCCGGCTCTCGCGCCGCACTCCGGTGAGGTTCACATACAGCGTCTGGGGCTCCCCTTCGGTGCGGCTCGTGGTGCTGAACCCGATGTACTGGGCGCCCCACTGGGCGATGAAGAAGCCGTCGGATAGCGTCTCGGGGTAGTCCAGCCACTGGGCGAAGTCTGCGAAGGCCATGGGCAGCGCCGGGACGGGCCAGGGGACGTCGGCACTGACGGCGCGGGCGAGTTCGTACAGCTTCGCCAGGCAGTGGACGTCCCGCTGGCGCTCCTCGGCGAGGGTGGTGATGATGACGCCCTCGCCGGCTGCTCGCTGGCTGAGGGGCATGAGGGCCGCCGGGTCTGCCTCGGCCACGGAGAGTCGCAGCTCCCAACTGCGTCTGGACTCGGTGAAGCCGCGCTTCTGAAGGAACGCCAGGACCTGCGTCCTATCCTCGCGGACCTCGGTCCACAGGGTGTCTACGTCCAGGGCGCGCAGGTCGTCCAGCAGGCGCTCCAGGAGCAGGCCGCCGACGCCCCGTCGCTGCCACTGGGGATGCACCATGAGGTGGAACCAGTAGCGCTGGGGATGGAAGAGGGCAGGCAGGTGCGAGGCGATGCCGTAGCCGACCACGTGCTGGGTGCGGGCGTCTGCCGCGACGTAGCGGCGGCGGGTGTAGCGGGCCTCATCGAACCGCAGGTCGAGGCGCCGCCACTCCTCGGCCGTCAGACGATGGTCCGGGTAGAGCAGATTGTTCAGCGACGCGACCGCGTCGTAGTCCTGCCCCGTGAAGGGGCGCAGCGTAATAGGCACCTCGTCCCCCGCTTCGACCGTCTCCCTGTGCTTCCCCTCGCCTTCGTAGTAGCCGTAGCGAATTCAGTAGTAGGCTAGCACCTGGTGGAGGCGCGTGGCAAAGGCGGTGCCCTCCAGGAGCGTGGCCAGGGCCAGCACTATCGCCGCCGCCGCCAGGATCCCTCCCACTCCTGCGCGGAGGCCCACGGATAGCAGCCGCCCCTGTCTGGCACGGAGAAAGGCGTAAGCCTGGGCCAGCGTCAGCAGCAAGAGCATCAGGGCCAGGTAGGCCAGCGCGTACTGGCCGAGGGTGAGCTGGCTCCAGCCGCCGCTCACGCGGAGCCCGACGTAGACGATCAGCGCGAGGTGCAAGAAATAGAGGCCCAGGGAAGCCCGCCCCAGGACGCTTAGCGGGTGCAGGAGCAGAGAGGCCTGGCGTAGGCCTCCCCAGCGTAGGAAAATCAGTATAAGAAGCGTGGAGACACCCAGGGCCAGGACGGTGAACTGGACCGTCGGCGGGTAGAAGAGCTCGCTCCAGACGCCTCGTGGGAAGCTGTTGGGTGGCGCCACGGCGTAGGCGACGGCCCCGGCTGCGGTCAGGGCGGCGCCGAGGAGCAAGGGCTCGCCGAAGAAAGCGACCCGCTGACGCTCGCGAAAACTCTGGCCCAAATGCGCCCCCAGCACGGCGAAAGCGAGCCAGGGGAACAAAGGGAACCAGCCATCCACTAGCCAATGCTGGAGGGGCCCCAGTTGGGGCGACGCCGCCAGTGTGAAAACCTGCTGGCCCCAGATGTAAAACTCCAGGGGGAAATCGCTATACCCCAGCAGCCTACGCAGGAGCCATCCCAGGGCGACCAGGGCTGCTACCAGGCCGACGCGTTGCCAGCGGCCCAGCTTCAGGGCCAGGTACGCGAGGGGCATGGAGACCCCGATGAGGTACAGCACCTCCACGCTCATGAAGGGGTAAAGACGCCAGACCACCAGGTCCACGAAGGCGCCTACTGCCAGGACCCAGAGCCCCCGGTTGGCCAGGAAATAGACGAACCCGTGCCGGGGGGCTGTCAGCGCGACCATGAAGCCGCTGAGGGCAACGAAGATGGGCGCCGCCGCCAGGGAGCCCAGCAAGCGCAAGGGGAATGGGGGCAGTCCGTCGAGCAGGACGGCGCTGAGGTTAAGGAGCACCATGGAGGCGATGGCGAAGCCGCGCAAGCTGTCCAGGGCCTTCAGGCGCTCGGTCAGCACCGCGGAAGGGGCGCTGGTACCCATATCGCGCCGGACGTCGGGCCGCTGCACCCGCTTCACCTCTCTGCAAGGAAAGGAGATGCTTTGTTGGATGGGGCCGGCGCTATCGAGCTGGCCTATAGCCGCTGGGCGACGATAACAGCGTGAGTAGAGTCCTGGTGCTTGCGGGTCACCTGGAGAATCTTGAAGCCCACCTGGGTCAAAAGCCTTTCGTAGGAGGCCAGCGGCTTGTAGACCCCGACGCCGAAGTCGTCATAGGCGATATAGGTACTCTCCCAGGCCAGGGTGAGGTCGGGATTATCGTCAGCCAGCGGATCACAGATGAGCACCCGGCCCCCCGGCAATAGAGACTGCCAGGCCTTGGCCAGAAGCATCTGGCAGACATCGTCTGGCCAATCGGCTAGGACGCGGGAGAACTGGACTAGCTGATAGCCCTGCGGCAGGGGATCGCGGCGGAAGTCGCCCTCCACCACGCTCACCCGGTCGGCCAGGCCCTCACGGGCGATGTTCTGGCGGGCCAGGTAGGCCGAGTTGGGGAGGTTGAAGACGGTGGTGTGAAGCTGGGGGTAGCGTCGGGCGTAGTGGACCGCGACGGTCCCGTCGCCGCCCCCCACATCCAGGAGGCGTTCCACGCCCTCGAATGATAGGGCCCGCTCAATGGTGGCCACCGTTTCCCTGGCTGTCTCCCGCATCCATGCCTCCAGCTTCTGGGCCTCTTCGAGGCTTGCTGGGGGATAGGGGACCTGAGGGACCGGCTGGCCGCGGATGACCTGCACCAGGTCGAAGGCGTGGGAGGTGCGCCAGAATCGCAGGAAGTCACGGTAGAAGAACCCCATGCTGCCATCTTTATGCCAGAAGGCCCGCATCAGCGGACCGGCCTGGTACTTTGCCGGGAGCATGCCAGGGTCAGGTGCCTCTTCTATCAGCCCCAGGTGGCAAAGCATCAGGAGCCACTTGCGGCCCCGCTGGTGGTGGAGGGCGAGAGCGGCGATCAGCTCGTCAGCGGTTAGGGGGCCCTTCTTGGCCAGAAGGTCGGGGAGCTTCAACTCTATGACCGACTCCAGGATGCGGCAACCGGATGCCCCTGCCAGGAGGTGGTAGTAGATATCCTCTCGCTCCGCTCGTGAGAACTCCCTTCGCTCAGCTATCACCAGAGTAGTCCTCCTTGACAATTGTGGAAGCCAGCCCGCATTTGTAGATTTGCCGATACACCTGTAGAATAAGCCTACTGAGGCCCGATGGCTCACCCATGAGCATAATACATGGTCAGCGGCGCAAAATCACCCCGAATGGGGTGATGTATCTCTGGTGGAGGTTGGCTAGCTTGAACGTAATGCGGCTGCAAGGTGGATTCGAATGGAGGCCCTGAAAGACCTTTACTTCAACGAAAAAGGGTTCGTCTTCGACCCGGACTCAGGGGCCATCTACAGCCTAAACACCGCCGGTTCCTTCATCGTGAAGCAGCTGCAGAAGGGCGTCCCGGTGAATCGAGTGCTGAGGGAGATACGCAAGAACTTCGATGTGGACGAGGCCACGGCCCAACAAGACCTCAGGCAATTCCTCGACCTGCTCGTCACCTTCGGGCTACTGACCGAGGCGCCTGCTTGAGCAGCCAGCCGGGAGCGCACCTGACACTTGGGGGAAGGGGCGCGCTACCATTCCGCCAGGCCCTGTGCCTCGTCGGCCTCTCTATGCCTGGGCCGGGAGGCGGCTCTTGACCTTGAAATACCGCGTCGCGGTCACCGGCCTCAACGCGACCGACGATCCGAACCCCGGCCTCGCTGTCATAAGAAGCCTGCGGGAGCAGGAACAGTGGAAGGGGCAGCTAAGGATCATCGGCTTGGCCTATGATGCCCTGGACACTGGCATTCACAGCCCAGGCGTCATCGACGAGGTCTACCTGCTGCCCTACGCCTCGCAAGGGACGGCGTCCCTGATCCATCGCCTGCGGGAGATCCGCCAGCGTACCCGCATCGACGTGGTGATACCGACCCTGGATGGCGAACAGCTGAACTTCTGCCAGGCTGAGCCTGTCTTAAAGACCATGGGCATCCATATGCTCTTGCCTTCCGAGTCCCAGTTGAAGCTCCACTTCAAACACGCCCTCGCGGAGTTCTGCCAGGCCTACGATATCTCAGCCCCCCGCACGTTGATGATTCATGACAGCGGGCAGCTCAAGGACGCCTTCAGCGAGCTGGGTTACCCGGTGGTGCTGAAGGGTATACTCCACGAGGCGCACATCGCCCATACCCTGGGCCAGGCCCAGGCTTACTTTGACCTGCTGCGCTTCCGCTGGGGGCTCCCCTTGCTGGCGCAGGAGTACGTGCCCGGCGAGGGCGGAGGCGTGGTGGCCCTCTGCGACCGGCGTTCGAGGCCGGTGGGCCTGGTAGCCATGAAGAAGCTGGCGGTCACGGATAAAGGGAAGGCCTGGGCGGGGATCACGGTGAAGGACGAGGAGCTCCTGCAACTCTCCGCAAAGGTCCTGGAGAAGCTGAAGTGGGTGGGGCCCGCGGAGCTGGAGTTCGTACGCCACGCCGAGACCGCGAAGCCTTACCTGCTGGAGATGAACCCTCGCTTTCCGACCTGGGTGTATCTGGCGGCTCGAGCGGGGCAAAATCTGCCCGCGGCCGCAGTTCAGATGGCCCTGGGCAGGCGGGTGCCGCCCTTCGACGGGTACCAGGACGGGGTCATCTATGTCCGACACTCCGAGGATATTATCTGTTCGTTGGACCAGCTAGCGCAGGTGGCCAGCCGGGGCGAGCTGGTTTTTTCCAAGAACAGGAGGGGAACTGAGAATGGTAAAGGCAACCCGGCAGAAGGCCTTCTACGAAAAGCCGACGATCGTCAAGAACTCCTTGGGGAGCAACAACCGGTTCGGTAAGCTGGCATCGGCGGCTCCCCACGCGGTCATCGACGGAATGCCCGTGGACGAGCTGGTGCAGCGCTTCGGCTCGCCCCTCTGGGTAGTCTCGGAGACCACCCTGAGGAGCAAGTACCAGGCTCTGGCCCGGGCCTTCAGCCTCCGCTACCCGCGGGTGGCCGTCGCTTATTCCTATAAGACCAACTACCTCTCCGGTATTTGCGCCACCCTACATCAGGAAGGCGCCTGGGCCGAGGTCGTCTCTGGGTTTGAGTACGAAATAGCCCTGGCCTTGGGGGTGCCGCCCGAGCACATCATCTTCAACGGCCCTCTCAAGCGGCCCGAGGAGCTGGCACGGGCCATCTCCCAGGGCGCCATCGTTAACCTGGACTCCTACGACGAGCTGGCCGTGGTGGAGCAGCTGGCCCTGAAGCTGGGGCGCGTGGTGTCGCTGGGCGTGCGGGTGAACATGAGCGTGGGCCCCCTGGCGTGGGACCGTTTTGGCTTTAACCTGGAGAATGGCCAGGCCTTGCAGGCTTGCCAGAGGGTGATGGCCTCCCCGATGTTGAAGCTCAGCGGCCTCCATGTCCACCTGGGGACGTTTATCCTGGACCCGGGCCTCTATCGCCAGATGGCGGGGAAGCTGGGCGACCTGGCGCGTTACCTGACGGGGGCGAAGCTGGAATACGTGGACATCGGCGGCGGGTTCGCCTCCCACAACACCCTGCACGACCAGTGGATGCCCGCCGAGTACGCTACCCCCACCTTCGACCAGTACGCCGAGGCCATTTGCCCCACCTTGGTGAGCCTGCTGCCGCAACCGCTGCCCCTGCTGCTCATGGAGCCTGGGCGGGCCCTGGTGGACGAGGCGATGCACCTGGTGACGTCGGTGGTGGCCACCAAGGTGTTGTCCTCGGGGCAGAAGGCAGTCGTCATCGACGCTGGGATCAACCTGCTTCCCACTGTCGCCTGGTACCGGCACGAGGTGCGGGTGGCGGCGGAAACGGGGACGCCCGTGGATGGCAGCGTGATGGAGGAGGTCACTCTTTGCGGGCCCCTGTGCATGAACATAGACGTGCTCCAACTGCGCACGGCCCTGCCGCCGGTGCGGCGAGGCACACTCCTGGTCGTCAGGAACGTGGGCGCCTATAATTTCTCCCAGTCGATGCAGTTCATCCAGCCCCGCCCGGCCGTGGTCATGGTGAACGGCGGGGGCGTGGAGTACCTGCGCCAGGCCGAGACCACCGAGTATCTTCGAGAGTTGGAGAGGGTCCCCAAACGGTTACTCGCCAAACCCACGTAGGAGGCCGCCTCTGGCGACCTGTGTCCCTGCTAGCGGCTGCCCCTAGGGCCTGCTTCCCCGGATGGTCCACCGCGCGGGAGTTCCTGGACACGCTCCTGCGGGGGTGGGCTGCTGCCGTCTTCTGGGAGCATCCCGCCGTCGGGCTGGGGGTAGCCCTCCTCGTTTTCTTGAACCCCTGGGCCGGTGGGACGGCCCTCTTGGCATCCACGGTGGCCATCGTCGTGGCGATGAGGCTCAGGACGCCCCCGCACTTGCTCAAGACCGGGCTCTACGGCTTGAACGGCGCGCTGGTAGGCCTGGTTGCCACCTGGTATGTGCCTTCCCATCCCGTCCTTCTAGTGGCGGTCGCCGGTGCCGCCGCCCTGTCGGTCCCCCTCACCTCTTTCTGGATGAACAGAGTCTCCGCCGCGACCCAAATCCCTGTTCTCACGGTACCCTTTCTGGCGGTGAGCTGGCTGCTCTTCGCGGCTCTGCGATCCCTGGAGCCCGCTCTCAGCTCCAGCTTCTACTACCAGTTTGGATGGACCGTGAGCTTGGAGGGATATGTCTGGGGCCACATTCCCTGGGATATTGTCCTCTTCCTACGCAGTCTGAGCTGGCTCCTATTTCAAGACAGCGCGATCCTGGGGGCAGCAGTCTTTACCCTTCTCCTGTGGCGCTCTCGGGTGGGAGCCCTGCTGGCGTTCTCCGGTTACCTGGTAGGCCTGTCTATCGCCGCCGGCCTGGGGGCTCAGGCGGGCCTGAAGATGCTGGTGGGCTTCAACTCGGCTCTCATAGCCGTGTGCCTGGCTAGCTTTTACCTGCGGCTCACCTCGCCAGCCATCCTTTATTCCTTGTTGGGGGCTGGCGTCGGTTCCCTGGTGGCCCTGGGCTTGTCCCCGCTTTTGGCGCGGGCCCACCTGCCGCTGCTCAACGCGCCCTTCCTCCTGGTCACCATCATGTTTGTGTCCTTGGCAGGCTCCAGAGTCCTGGGCCTGCGCAAGGTCGGCATTGAGGCTATCCCCTTGGATGAGGTAGGCAGACCCCAGACCGCCCTGGACCTTCCCTGGTCGCGGAGATTGAGTGACCGGCTGCGGCTGACCTTGCCGTTTTTTGGGGTGTGGTATGTCGCTCAGGGCACCCATGGGCTCCTCACCCACTGGGGCCACGGCTCGCACGCCTGGGACTTTGTGGTGGCGGACAGTCAGGGGAGGACCTGCCGGGGCCTGGGGCGCAAGGCAGAGGACTACTATGCGTTTGGGCTGCCTATTGTCGCTCCGGCCTCGGGCGTGGTGGTGCGGGTGGTGGGCCACGTGCCGGACAATATCCCGCCTGAGGTGAACAAGAAAGAAAACTGGGGGAATCACGTGATCATCGACCACGGGGAAGGGCTTTTCAGCGAGCTTAGCCACTTCCGGCAGGGAGCCATCGTCGTTAAGGCAGGGGAGCAGGTGGCCCGCGGGCAACTCCTGGGCTATCTGGGCAACTCCGGGCTGTCGATGGAGCCCCACCTCCATTACCAACTACAGC